>Ga0308417_1000186_pt1 | contig 47511 bp, 35 predicted proteins | sample HotsprSampleOS65_FD_203528 | JGI IMG/M metagenome (GOLD analysis project Ga0308417, IMG submission 203528) | Hot spring phototrophic mat microbial communities from Octopus Spring, Yellowstone National Park, Wyoming, United States - 20090730_OS65 ...
ACTCTTCGATGTATACTTCTTTCACGGCGCGTTCCTCCTTCTTTTGGTGTTGATAACCTCATCTTATAAGGAGGGATGCGCCTTACCTGCTTCTCCCCAATTTTACACACAAGATTTTACGCTGCCCTTAACAAAAGTTGCCAGCAGGACGTACCATTTGTTAGTAGAATAGTAACATGACTATCGGTCGTGATTCCGTCTTGACTAGATAAGACCCTATCGCAGGAGGTAACTACATGAGACGACTTACTCGGGTTCTTTGTTTGTTTCTATTGCTCCTCTTACCGCAAGCCTACTCCGCAAGTCCCATTGTGAATCCATTGTCTACACCCGCAAAAGGCTCTATTCGTACCCCAGAACTCCTCCGTTCTATGAACCGCCCAGTGACACTGCAGGGTTTCTATTACGGAGGCTCTATCCCGATGATCGTGGATGATATGGAACGTGTAGAAATCAATCTGCCTCTGCCCAAAGAATCTTATATCCCTATTGTTGGTCAAAGGCCTGCCGGATTGAAATGGGGCGATTATGTCTCCGTGACGGGTGTACTCAGAAAGCCCAAACCTGCCGATCCGAAGTCTGTTCGCGAGGAATCGGTTGTAATCGAACTTCAGAAAATGGGCAAAGTAGAGTTTGCTGCTAAGGAGAAGATAAGACTTTCGCAGCAAACTTATGATGCTAATAAGATGGCTTCCTCTGCCATCGTAAGGCGCATTCAGAAACTAGGCAAAACCATCGCGGATATGCCGGAGAAATACGCTGTGCTTATCGCCGGAGGCGGTTCTCCGGATAGTAACCACATTCGGTATTGGAACGACCTAGTCACTATGTATTCCATCCTGAGAGCCAATGGCTATCCCGCAGACCATATCACAGTAATCTATGCTGATGGACTGGAACCTGAAGACGATAGAGAGGGCAAAATCGAAGGCGATATGCCCGTTGATTTTTCAGCTACGCGACAGAATATACAGACGACTTTCGATAGACTCGCCGCGGCGATGACTCAAAACGATACGCTTTTTGTAATGACTAATGACCACGGCGGTGGCCTCCTCACTCGAGGGAGCGGTTCTCTCTCTCCAGGTATATATGGCGGTCGAAATGACGATAACGACGACGAACGTACAGACAACCTCTTTGAAGGAGCGATTAACTACGATATTAACGGAGATGGCGACAAGAACGATCGGTTCTTTATAGATGAGACTCTATCTCTATGGCAAACAAGTGCATTTTCCGACGATCAACTTGCAGCGGAAGTCAACAAGATAAGGAATTACAAGGAAATAATCATAGTGGCCGAGCAATGCTTCAGTGGCGGAATGCTTCAAGATCTAAACGGTCCCAGGAGAATAATCATGTCTGCTGCTACCGACGTGCAGGTATCTCGCTCTCGCAAGCCAGGGTTGATCTTCAATGAATTCAGCTTCTGGTTCATGGCAGCCCTGTCTGGTGAAAAACCAGACGGGACCGGTAGAGTCAATGCAGACGCCGATGGGAATGGCAAAGTCAGCATGGCAGAGGCTTTCAATTTTGCTGCCTCCAACGACAAGACCGATGAGACTCCATGCTACGAAGACAATAACCAATTCTCATGGTCTAATGCTCCTTTGCCCAAGAACAACGGAGAAGGTGAGTTAGGTTTGCAGACCTATCTGTGAGATACAGCTATGTAGTTGACAGCCCGCTCCCGACGATAGCTCGCCATACGTTTGCCTTGGCGAGAAACTAGACCTGGCAAACCGGTGTTCCACATGGATGCCGATTTTCAGGCATGCCCAAGGGTCTGACTCTGTCGAGGTAAGAGCGTACTCGTCAATCGTCTGAATGGGCTATAAGCTGCTACGTGCATCCAAACCCTGCGTCTTGACATTATGATACTTTTTGGTTATTATGCCAAATACCCAAATATATTAACGGCTATTCATCTCTTATGCTTGATCATGAATGAGACTTGTATTTGGGCACTGACCTGTTCACAGAGTAGAATGCTCAGTAATTGGTTGATAATAATGGAATACGTCCTTCCCCACGTGCTCGACCCATACCACGCTCGGAACAAGCATGGAGATCCGGATAAATGAAAAAGTTGTGACGAGTTGCTCAGCTGATGCGTACAAAGAGTAGAGTCCGTCACAGACCTTATGTTGAGGTACTCATATAGTAAAGGAGATTATTACCCGTGCCAAGATTCGTATCTAGCATAAAATACCTTAGCTGGTTTCTAGTAGTCTGGTTGATATCAATTTCTTGTGCCGTCCCAGACTCGAATCAACAAACAATCGAAAAAACGTATCCTGGCCTTTCTTTTGGCCCGTTGTCCTCGGCTAAGATGGCCATTCTGCCAAAAGGTACAATTCTAAAGTCGAATGACTTGATTGTCACACAAAAGGATTTGGAGGCCGAAATTCGTAAGTTTCCAAGCGACCTTTGGCCGCAGCTGAAGAAAAATCTCTTCTACGTACTAGAGAACAAGTTTGCTCAATCTATGATTGCGCGTGAAGCCCAGTCCTGGGCAAAAAACGTCAAGAATCCACCAAAAGAAGAAAGAGCTTTGGTAACGGCTTACTTTGACAGTCTCACTAAGGATACCAATGTGACGGATGACGAGCTGCAAGATTTTTATGCTAAGAACAAGGATATGATGGGTGGTACACCATTTGAGGAGATAAAGAGCCAACTGCGGGATTACCTCCTTCAGGAGAAACGAAGCCAGATCGTGCAGACTCGTATCAACAGCCTCAGCGATAGGTACGATGTTGAGGTAGATAGGGAGTGGATAGCAAAGCAATATTCCGCAGCTACAGATAATCCGGTGGATAAGGCACGGAAGTCTGGCAAACCGTCGCTGGTGGACTTTGGTGCTGATGGCTGCCGCCCGTGCGATATGATGACACCTATTCTAGAGTCTTTGAAAAAGGAATACGCAGGTAAGCTCAACGTAGTTTTTGTACACGTACGGAAGGAGCAAATCCTCGCAGCTCGATACAAAATACAATCGATACCTGTTCAGGTGTTCTTTGATAAGGATGGCAATGAAGTCTTCCGCCACGTGGGATTCTTCCCCAAAGACCAGATTACCATGAAACTAGCCGAGATGGGGGTTAAGTGATTTGGAACAACTTTGGATTAGCCTAACGAGAGCGGTAGAAGGTTCGGCCCTGATAGCACTCACAGCGTCCTTCGTGTGGGGTATTCTGAGCGTAATATTGAGCCCCTGCCATCTGTCAAGCATTCCGTTGATCGTTGGGTTCATCAGCGAGCAGGGAAAGCTGACTGTGCGCAAAGCGTTCGGTATATCTGCGCTATTTGGACTCGGTATACTGACTACCATCGCCTTGATCGGTGTTGTGACCGCCGCCATGGGAAGGATAATGGGAGATGTGGGCCGGTATGGGAACTACGCAGTCGCCGCGATATTTTTCCTGGTGGGTCTCCACCTCCTGGATATAATCCCGATGCCATTTTCCGGTTCCGGAGGAGTGGAAATGAAGCGTCGTGGATTTCTCGCCTCATTCATTCTCGGATTGATATTCGGCATAGCACTTGGGCCTTGTACATTTGCTTACATGGCTCCAATGCTCGCAGTCAGCTTCAAGGCTGCCACCACAAACGTTTTCTATGCAGTTGCTCTACTGGCAGCATATGGTATTGGCCACTGCTCTGTAATTGTCGCCGCCGGTACTTCCACAGAGGCTGTGGAGCGATATCTTCGTTGGAACGAGAAGTCCAATGGTGCCGTCATCGTCAAGAAAGTATGCGGTGTACTGGTGCTGTTGGGAGGTCTTTATCTGATTTATTCTGCGCCTTGACGGTTCACATAGGCGTTACTAGAGGCGTGTGAGAGCCGATTCCAGGGATTCGTGAGACTAAGTCAACAGAGGAGGACTCAGAGAATGCCATGGCTACTTGGTTATCCCAGGGAGAAGGTCGAATGGTTTCCTACCATTGACCCAGAGAAATGCATAAAGTGTGGAATGTGCATGAATTGTGGGCAGGGAGTATACAAGTGGACTGAAGATGGTCCCAAGGTGGCCCGCCCATACTCGTGTGTCGTTGGTTGCCAAACTTGTGCCAATCTGTGCCCGGGCAACGCGATCTCGTTTCCTGAAATCGGTGCGTTACGGGAGCTTTACCGTCAGCACGGTATCTGGGCTAAGGTCAAGAAGGCACTGGAAGAATCCGGCAAACTAAAGATTGAAGAATGACTCTTTGAACCGAGTGAATCGAGAGTGGTCAGCCTACAAAGTTAGCAGGCATAAGTCGTGTATTCAGAGTTAGGGATGGAGGGTTCGATGCTTGAACCGACAGAGATTAGAGACCTGGGGGCACAGATGATTTCTGTGCTGGGACTTTCATGCTCCCCGGTGGGAGTCAGGCTCCTTTCGGAAAATGCCCCAGTGCCTGCCGATGCGGAAAGGCTCGGCAAGCACAGATACTGCCAGGCCGTGATGAAAGCGCGCAGAGGCCGAAATGTGCTCCTCGACGGTAGTGGCATTTCTTGCCCTGCGGCCGCGGCAGCATTCGGTTTCCGGCCGCTTCCGGACCAACTGAAGAACGGTAAAGGACTCGTTGGCTTCGGCATCGTCTCGGACGGAGCCGTTGGAGCAAGGATGTTTGAAGGAATGACCGTGCTGGAACCCGGCCGGATTAGTGGGCTGCACCTCTTTCCGCTTCAGCAGGCTGAGTACGTTCCGGATGTCATTGTCATAGAAGCCGAGGTCGAGAAGCTGATGTGGATCGCACTCGCCTATCTGCACGCCCAAGGTGGAGAACGTGTCCAGGCCTCCACCGCGATTCTTCAGGCAACCTGCGTCGACGCGACAATCATTCCGTTCGTAGAGCAGCGTCTAAACTTCAATTACGGCTGCTACGGATGTAGGGATGCGACTGATCTCGGCCCCGAAGAGGGTATCCTTGGATTCCCAGCGTCTGTTCTACCTGCCGTAGTTGAGCACTTGCAGTTTTTGAGCGCAAAAGCGATTCCGAATTCTAGAGAGAAGAGGGCTTTCGCAGCGCTTGGGAAGGCAACAAATAGCAACGGACTCCAGAGGGCCGACGTCGATTGCGGAACGACGACTAAGGCGGATTAAGAATAGGACGCGAGATGTTGATGTTTAATTTGATAGGTTTTTGCATCATCCTGGCTTGCTTTGCCCTTGACCGAGGCAAGACGATCCGCTCTGTCCGTCGGGGACTGACGATGTTCTGGAAGATAGTCCCAGAGATGTCGGTTGTGCTAATCCTGATCAGCGTCTCTCTCGCTATCTTGACGCCGGAGCAACTCAAGCAATGGCTCTCTACCGACACTCCAGCGCATTTCGCCACGGCGTTAGTTGTCGGTTCGGTTGCACTAATACCCGGCTTCGTTGCCTTCCCTTTGGCAGGTGTCTTGTTGAAAAATGGCGCATCGGTAATGCTTGTCGCAGGCTTTCTGACAACCTTACTGATGGTAGGAGTGGTCACACTGCCGATGGAGGCCAAATACTTCGGTTGGCGGACGGCGCTTATCCGTAACGGCTTATCGTTTGTCGGAGCTGTGGCAATTGCCCTGGCAATGGGGAGGGTACTGTGAAGACCGACCGCAAGACCGTGGCCAGTCTTGTTGCTACGGGCGTTTTCCTGCTCTTCTGCGCTTGGGGTGTCTGGCTAGCGCACAATGATATTGCCCGCCGGTCCGCGGTAGGCTATCTCGGTTTCCTCAAGGAAATGCTCTCTGTCTTGCCCATGATGTTCCTGCTAATCGGCATATTTGACGTGTGGGTGCCTCGGGATATTGTTGAGAGACATGTTGGGGAGAACGCAGGTCCTATAGCAATATTGTGGATGATTCTACTAGCAACGCTTCAGGCAGGTCCGTTGTATGGAGCGTTTCCAGTCGCCGCTACCCTTTATAAGAAGGGATGCGCGGCCAAATATGTCTTCATCTACCTTGGCGCATTTTCCGTGATGAAGCTGCCTATGCTTAGCTTTGAGATAACCTTCTTGGGCTGGAAATTCTCGCTGGTCAGGCTTGTGTTTACGCTGCCGGTATTCATCACAATTGGCTACATAATGGGGCGCTCGCAGGCATGTGCAGCGTGATGCGTGGTGTGAGAATATTTACTGCCCCAATCCATACCCCATCGCCACGTGACTCGCTGAAAGACAATTCTCCATCGGAACTTACGGGATACTGCATGCCAATACGTAGACACCAACTACGGAGCGATATATGCAGTGGAATGAGAAGTATATAATGCTGGGTTTGTCAAGAAAGTGGGCGCCGTCCCGATATCTATTGCCGGTATTATCTCATCTGCTCAGCGCGTTATGAACGTTCCCTGGCTGAACCCATACGGCAGTTGGCGCCACCTCTGGCGAATTCAAACCCGCGCGCAGATATCGTTTTCCGTCTTCACTGTACCGTGTTTGTCTAACTACCTAAGCATGCACTACTTGTTAGATGCTAGCTTTACTTCTGCAAGTTCAGCAGCCTTCTTGCCTGAGATGAGCATCCCTCCAAAAATTGGCCCCATTCGGGGTGTGCCAGCATGCTGAGCGGCTGCCATTCCGGTGACGATAAGACCGGGGTAGATTTCCTTTGTACCCTCTATCACCCCCTGCTCACCAAGCTGTGCATTCATTATGTCCTCGCCACCCATATTCACAATTCCACGCTTAGCTAGGCAGTTGGCCACAATAGCTTGGTGTCCCGTGCTGTCTAGCACCACTCTGCTGGTGAACGTCAACGGATCTACATGAAGATCGATGTTCTTGTAAGCGCTGTCGTTCACGACCACTCCCGCGACTTCTCGCGCGTTGTTGAAATATACGTCTTCGACAGCGAACAGGTTGAATAGGTAAACACCGCTATCTATGGCTTTCTTGATCAGTGCAGAGGCCAAGAGGATCGATGACACCACGAAATATCCATCTCTTTCATTGGGGATGATTCCAATTTCTCGCAGAATATCCCCGACTTCTCGCTCCAGGACCACTCTGTTGAAGCCCTTTCCACCTCCCCATATTCCACCTCCGGGAGACATACGCTTCTCCATTAGAACGACTTGATAACCACGCTCAGCCAGCGTGTAGCCAGCGACTAGCCCACTCGGTCCACCACCGACAATTATCACATCAGATTCAACCGCCGACTCTAATGCTTTGAAATATTCTTCCATTATCAGGTGTGTAATTTTGCTGTCAGAGATGTTAGTAAACACTGGAGTGCCTCCGTCTTGTTCGCTAGAAAGTGGCGGTAAGCTGTGTGGTTGGCAAAATAGCGGCAAATTTCCCAAACTGAGATGGACACGACAGATGTTTCTTGACTGTTTCCGCATTCCCTACACCGGTACTAACCGGATCAGGTTCAAAGGGATGAAGCGAATATCGCCGCTTCTCTCAGCTTGCTTAACCAGCACCCCTAGCGGTTTCCATTTTAGCAGCATAATAACACATCGTGGACACTTCGAGCAAATCACAATGACAGGATATTGCAGGAGACCTGGAGTACAACCTCGCTGAAGCTTTCCTATACACGCCTAGCTTCCGCCTCTAAGCAGAGCATATGCAATTGCAGCCATATCCTTTACTGTTTTCCTATGTTGGTGGACCTCGTATACAAACTAAAATTGACGCCTGAAAATCATAACGTTATACTGAAACACGTTCGAACTTGCGTCAGGGAGCGCACTATTTAGACCCAGGTGATCTACACTGAGCTTATTCTTCGGTTTATGGAGGACGAGAGAGTATGCGAGCAGACTTATGGAAAGTCATCCCCATGGACGTAGGTCGATGTTCTATCGGAATGAGAATTATCCTTGGCAACGAGTACAGCGATGAGGTTCGGTTGCCATTTACCTTGTATTCGTTCTTGCTGCAGAGTTCAGATCGGAATTTTTTGTAGACCTCGGACCAAAAAGTGTGGAATACACGAATGACATGTTTCGCCGCTATGGTTTCTTTCGTACCTCGCCCGAAGGTCCTCCTCACCCAGATGATATTGTTCAACAACATGGTAACCTACTGTCTTGGTTATCACATCTGCGCCTAACACCTGCAAATATTAGCGATGTTATCTTTACGCACATGCACGGCGACCATCACGGTCTGCATGACGCAAAGGACGGAGGTATGTGCGAAGACTTCCCAAGTGCGGTATTTCACGCATCTCGGAAAGGTTGGGAATACAACATCAGTCAGCGAAAGGATGGCCATTGGAATAGCTATCTCGACTGGGGATTTGGTGACTTCATGGCCAGAGCCGAGCGAGAGGGTAGGGCGGTATTTGCCGACGACTGCGAGATTGTCCCCGGTATCAGTACCGTATACTTAGGTGGCCACGCGATCTGTAGTCAAGCAGTAAAGGTGCAGACTGAATACGGTCCCGTGCTTATCACTAGCGACGATATTTACACGTATGACCTTCTCAGAGAGGGCTTGATACCGGTAATATGCACTACTCAGGAGCAATTGCTGGCAGCAATTCGTCTGCTGGTAGATACCGCCGTGCGCGAACAAGCCATTTTGCTGCCGGTTCATGACCCTATCTTAGGCGAACTATATGAGTCCACCGGCGATGGTTGGCTGGCTGAGGCAAAGAAACTATCCCAAGCGGCTGTCGAAGGCTTCCTTAAGACACAGACTGGATCTCTGTCCGTTTAGTGCTTGAGAAGTAGAACTGTCTCGGTGGCGGGAATTCTGATTTCTTAAGGATGAGGGATAATCAAAGCAAGATTTGGTTTCCTAGGACACAACCAATAGCCTTTCCAAGGCTCAAGACTTGCATATGGATCAGCTACGTCCAACGTTTCCAGGCTGCCAGAAATATTATTCCAACTATACAATGCCTGCGATATCCAGCCTTTATTTGCAGCTGATACGATCGTTACCGTCTCCGAGCCATCAGATAACAAACAGTTCTGCAGATTTGTCCCTTGCTGGAAAGGATAGCCGAAAACCGTTGCGACGGCAGAAGGTATGCTGATCCAGAAGTCGCAACTTGGTTCGTTTATCATGACTGCCGTCTTTAGTTCCGTAGCCTTTGAACTGTAGAACCAAAACGCTATCCCTGGACTAAATGGTGGAAAGTGCGATGGATTATACGTATCGTACGCTAGCACCCTCTGTTTGATAGGATCCACGAATAGTAGCCCTCCATCGATATCTATGCCTACGAACACTTGGGACATCCTAGGATAAGGCAAAATGCCTGGTATAGACATCATGTTCCACCCCTGAACGCTTGTGTTCATTGGTATAGAGATAATGGTAGGGGACATGATCGAAACATCTGAAGACATCCTCGGTCGTATAGCAGGCCTTAGAAGACCGCCTTCCTCGTTATAACAACTCACCCCCACAACGCCTACGTAACTCCCCTGAGCAGGAAGAGGCACTCTTTCCACAAGATCCTGGAGGCAGACTTTGATTCTGCCATCGATGTCCATCCAGCTTCGGCTCTCGTCGCTAATGTAGAATCCGTCAGCCTCAACTTGAACGACATACCCCCAAGTCTTTACTAGGAGACCAGTATTCGGAAGCCCAGGTACTAAGTCATTGCTTTCTATCGGCGATGCTGTCCTCTTGTTTGCTACCCATACGTTTGGAGTCGCAAGAGCAGTCGGTAGCACTGTGCTTCCCTCGACAACGCCTGATGCGCGTGTAATAACTTTCTCCCCGTTTCGGGTCACGACCTCTCCCCAGACAGTGGCCAATGCACCAGTAATCAGTCCGTTTGCTCCTTCCACTCTTATGCCGGCACTACGGTCAGGTTCGCAGACGTAAACGCAGTCTGTGAAAACGTCACAACCAGCTATGACAGGTTTCGAGGTCAGCTGTATGAGCGTTCCATCTGGCAGATTTTTTATATCCGAAACGCGCACTACGTTGACCGGTGTATTGGATACTTGTACCCGAGCAACAGACATACCCTGTGTAAATACAGGACTATTCTCATATGCGATCGCTTCGATGATATGTGTTCCGTCGCTTTCTTTCGTTGTATCCCACAGAAATTCGAACGGAGCTTGATTGCAAGTGGCAACGAGGAAGTCATCAATGTAAAATTCTACTTTGCTGATACCGGATTCATCCGAAGCGCAGGCAGATACGAGAACTGAACCATTCACCGGCGATTCCGAACTTGGGCTAGTGATCATGACGTTTGGTGGGGTTGCATACGGTGCCATTAGCGGGTCGCCGACGGTCACTGCTTTCCAGTACAGTCGAGGCGTTGCCGCGAAGAAGCTCTCACCCATATTATAGCCTTTGGTATACCGGTCGAATAGCACGTTTGGATAAGTGGCATAGCGTATATCCGGCTCAGAGACGTAACCGTTGACTGCACAAACGCCCTGCGGTATCAAGTCTGCCATCAAGGATTGGCCAACGCTTGGAGGATAGGTAAATGTCCTACCACTGGTGGAAACAAATGTATCCGCTATACTACCAGGTACGAAATAGTTGGATGTGTATGCAGAAGGGGTATATGACACAAACTCATTGCTTCCCCAGCTGAAGTATCCCATCAAACCTTGCTGGTTGCCAACAAATTCATTAATCAATAAGTCGAAGTCGCTCGCATTGTAGTATGTTGAAAATCCAGATGTGCCAAGATTACGGTTAGCCTCACGCAGCCTGTTGTTGGCTTTGTAGAAAGCAGAGTTTGGGTCGGATTCGTATCGTCCGTCAAGAAGAAAAGAGCCATTGCTTCCAACGGCGCTTACCGAATCATCTATCATCCGAAATATCTGCCCCAGATTATAGCCGTCCAGACGAGTGACTATGTAGTAGCTCTTTCCACTGAAACTCAGCTGGTGACTAAAATACTGAACCGGTGCAGGAGGATAGGCAGTAGGACCATAAGGGTTATTGCAGGGACTGGTTATCGAGGGTACGCCTACACAAGTAAGAATGCTCGCTACCGATACTTCGCCGTTCCATCCGGAGTCGTAGTAGCTTGCCTTCAGAGGAATATCTTTGGTGAGCACTATGTAGTCAATGCGGTCATGGACTCCGGATGTCTCCAAGAAATTGCGGATTGGTGCTACTATCTGGGCTTCACATTCAGCTTTCGATACCCATTCACTTGCTGTACAGCTTATGCGACAAATATTCCGTTCGGGAATTCCACGCTTGATTCTGTAGTACTCAGCTATGGCTTGAGATGTCGGGCTGTTTTCGTTGACGACAAGCAGCACATTTTTCGGACCACCCCCAGCAAGAGCCAGTGCAGATGTGAACGTCACGCCTACGGTGGATAGCAAGAACAAGGCAACTAGCTGCCTTCTCATGCTGGACAAGACCTCCTTCCGCATACCACCCGTCCTAGCATCGTCTACTAATTGCAACCAGACACAACTCAGAAACGAAACACAGATCGATGAGGTGATGGAGACAGCTTGTTTCTTCGTGAACCGCACTTACTAGGCAACAGATTGATGGCCTATCGAAAACCCCCTCTTACCTATAACACAGCTTGTTTCTTTAGTCAATAGATACGGTGTGCTTTCAGCAACCTTAAACAAGAAAACCGGTACTATTACCAGCTGACACCTCTCCACATACTGCCTGTGTTCACAGTCCTAGCCTAGCAGCAAAGCCTACCCATTGAGTTTCGTTTGGTGGATGACTAGTATTATTACCAGTTTTTTGTTAGGTCTCTCAGAAACGATTGACAGATTAATAGGAAAGGATGATAATGATACATGCTGGTACTGGGTTGGCGGGACTTCTGATGTCGTGACTCTGGGCAAGAAAACGACAATCAGAGACTATTAGGGAAGGAGAGTGGATCTTATGAAGGTCCGATGTTTGCTGAGCCTGCTCCTACTTGTACTGCTCACCTCAGCTCTTCTCGCAGACGATACCCCTAAGGTGGCACTGTTAGAGTGCAGCGGGCAACTGAGCGTTTCGTATGACCGTGGAAATCCGGTCTTTTCGTGGACACCCGAATGCTTCGTGGGACCTGACTGCGTTTTGAATCTTGAACTCCAGTTCAACGGAGAGCCAGGTGGCAAGTCGTGGTACAAACTGACGGGTACGCAAGAGTTGGATCCAGTCGTGAGCCAGACCGTTCTTAACGGCAGCGAGGCGGTGTGGCTGGATTGGCACGTTGATCTTCTAAACGCAGTCATCGACAGGAACGACGGCCCAACAGTATACAAAGTCGGAGAAAACTCGCCTTGGCAAATCGTATGGACACATAACCCAGGCTATACCGATGGTTTCGGCGCCGTATGGGTAGGTGGCAATAGCTCAGTCGCGAATGGCGAGAGTCTGTACATCCGCTTTAGGTGGGCGCCTGATGGAAGTGGTCTGCCCGTCACAATCCATCAGTACCCGACTGATACGGGGCAACCCATTCCAGAACCGGCTAGCTTCTTGGTGCTGAGTACGGGTCTGACCTCTGTAGCTCTAACAGTTATCAGACGAAAACGTAGCTAGTCCTTGCTTGTTTTTCTTCGATCGCTGTTCATTAGCAGCGGTGAGTTACCGCCGAAAGGAGGGGGGGAGCATTATGGCGAGGCCTCTCGGAATTGCGGTAATAGTGTGTGGGCTACTGGTAAGTCTCATTACTACAGCCGGCGCTGACGCGTGGGTGCGATGGTGGGACCAAAGCACAAACCAGTATTTGGAAGTGGTCGAGGTAGTCAATCCCATACCTAGCCTGGAGGGCTACGTATGGCAATTCGGCAGCAACTTTAACAGCCCTGGTTTGTTACTGGATGATCAAGGCAGAAGCTATCATGATGCCGATTACCCGCAGTTTCTGTGGGTGAACGGTGGTGGCAGTGGACCTTGGGCAGTGGGAGATCCCGCGATTCCCGTATACGTGAGACTTGTAGTGAACTTCAAGAACGTTGGTACGGAAGACTGGATTGATTTTCACCTTCGCGCTGTCAATGGCTGTTTCATTTACCCCAAATACGTCATGGATACCGGCCAGTGGTCTAGGTACTGGGATTATTCCGGTAACAGCATGGGCTGGGACTACATAATGGATCCTGCCTGGAGCCCATGGTGGGGCGACGAATATGGACCAGTGCGCCCCGGCGAGTACTTTACCTGCGAGACTTGGATTGCTGTGACTTCACCGGACGGTTTCCAGGTAAAGTTGTGGCCAACAGCCGTTCCTGAGCCAAGTTCCTTGGTTGTCTTGGCTTGTGGTGGGATTGGAATGCTCGGACGTCTACTTCGTAAGAGATTATCGTAGACCTTGGTTGATGCCTCCTAGGTTGATGAACAGAAGGCCACCATAAGAAGGTGGTCTTCTCTTATAAATCTGCTGAGTTTGTTAGCCGCAAGTGGCTTGATCAACCTGATTTCAAACGCTGTGTGAGAACCTCTTCCTTCTAATCGCCCTGGAACTCGGAAACGGGCAGTGATAGTTAATCCACACTCTTTTTCCCTAGCTCTGCGGAGCGTCGAGCTGCAGCCGTCACAGCTTCTATCAAAGCTGACCTGAATTCGTGATCCTCGAGAACTGCTACGCCGGCTATGGTAGTTCCGCCGGGCGTCATGACACGATCACGGAGAATAGCAGGATGCTCTCCAGAGTTCAGTACCATCATTGCAGAACCCGCAACAGTCTGCGCCGCTAAGGTTAAAGCAGTGCTCTTAGGCAATCCCATTCTTACTCCACCATCTGCTAGTGCTTCAATAAGCATGTAAATGTAGGCGGGACCGCTACCGCTCAACCCAGTCACTGCGTCCATCTTGTCTTCTGTTACTTGGACTGCCTTTCCCACAGCTTCGAATATCTGCTGAGCTGTCTCCATGTCTGAAGCGTCTGTGTGCTTGCCTGACGCTAATGCACTTGCCCCATAACCTATCAGACACGGCGTGTTAGGCATTACTCGGATAACCGGGACCTCTTTGCCTAGTATTGTCTCAATGGAGGCTGTGGTCACACCAGCAGCTATTGAGATCAGAAGTTGCCCCGGGTTTACCGTCGGCTTGATATCTTCGAGAACCTTTGGGATTATATGAGGCTTTACGGATAAAATCAAAACGCTTGCGAACTCAGCCACGTACGCATTCTCGGTAAATGTAGCTACTCCCAATTGTTCTTCAAATGTCCGCCGTCTGTTCTCGTCCGGGTCTGAAACCCTGATATTGTCTCGGGGTACTCCCGCTTTGATGAGGCCACTTGTGATAGCTTCGGCCATCATTCCCCCGCCGATAAAACCAATCTTCTTGTCCTTAAGCATATGCGATCGCCTGCTCTTCCTAGTACTCTCAGGTTATGGCATGTCACCATCAAATACTTCCTTTCTTCAAGCGATCTGTGCCTTCCTGCCTGAAGACCACTTGATACTCGATTGTTGGTGAGTTCTGAGCCCACAGACCGCAATCCAAAAAAGGGCTGGGTATACCCCAGCCCTTGCCTAGTATGTCTGCCGACTACGCGCTCTTTACAGTCTAACCCACCGGGGCTTCTGCCACTAGGGAGAAAACAAACTCTCCATCGACCGCATCTATCTTTATATGGTCGCCGTCTTTGAACTGTCCTTCCAGAATCTTCAATGCCAGAGGATCTTGTATACGCCGCTGGATTGTCCGCTTCAACGGACGAGCGCCGAATACGGGATCGAAGCCCTCAATCGCCAACTCACGCTTTGCATTGTCGGTTACCTCGATCGTGATCTTCCGATCCTCAAGCCGTTTCTTTAGATGCTCAAGTTGGATCTCTACAATTGCCTTGATGTGTTCGGCAGTCAGCGAGTTGAAGATAATGATCTCGTCAATCCGGTTCAGAAACTCAGGCCTGAATTGGGCTCTCAGCGCTTCCGTCACGCGTTGACGCATTTCTTTGTCATCTACCCCTGCCAGTTCCTGTATCCACTGCGACCCGACGTTCGAGGTCATAATGATAACGGTATTCCTGAAATCAACCGTTCGTCCCTGTCCGTCCGTCATGCGCCCTTCGTCCAGTATCTGGAGCAGAACATTGAACACATCCGGATGCGCCTTTTCTATCTCGTCGAATAGCACCACGCTGTAGGGCCTCCGTCGTACAGCTTCCGTAAGCTGGCCACCCTCTTCATATCCGACATACCCCGGTGGTGCTCCAATCATCCTTGCGACCGAGTGCTTCTCCATGTATTCAGACATGTCTAGCCTGATCATAGCTCGCTCATCGTCAAACAAGAATTCGGCTAAGGCTCTTGCTAATTCGGTCTTGCCAACACCAGTAGGACCAAGGAATATGAAGCTTCCTATCGGCCGGTTCGGATCCTGAAGACCGGCTCGTGCACGACGGACCGCATTGGAAACAGCTTCTACGGCCTCATCTTGGCCTACAACACGTTGCTTCAGGCGCTCTTCCATATGTACTAGTTTCTGCATCTCACCTTCGAGCATCTTGGAAACCGGGATGCCTGTCCACTTGCTGACCACTTCGGCAATGTCTTCTTCATCCACCTCTTCCTTTAACATCTTGCAGTCTTTTTGGATCTCAGCAAGTTGCTTGGTCTGCTCATCTAGCTCCTTCTGAAGCGATAGAAGAACGCCATACCTGAGCTCAGCAGCTCGCTGAAGGTCACCTGCACGCTCTGCGTGTTGCTCCTCTATCTTGGCTTGTTCAATCTGTTCCTTGATCTGCCGAATGCGCTGAACTATTTCTTTTTCCTTTTGCCAGTGAGCCTTCATTCCAGCGCTCTGCTCTCGCAAGTCTGCCAGTTCCTTCTCAAGCTTCTTCAGACGCTCCAAAGCGGATTCATCAGTCTCCTTCTTGAGCGCTTCACGCTCGATTTCCAGTTGACGGATCCGGCGCTCTATCACGTCTATTTCTGTGGGCATGCTGTCGATTTCAATTCGCAGTCGAGACGCGGCTTCGTCAATCAGATCAATTGCTTTGTCCGGCAGGAATCGATCAGCAATGTACCTGTTCGACAGTATGGCTGCAGCTATAATCGCTGAGTCGTTTATCTTGACACCGTGATGAACCTCGTATCGTTCTTTGAGGCCTCTTAAGATTGCTATGGTGTCTTCGACACTAGGTTCCTCTACAAGTATCGGCTGAAATCTTCGCTCAAGAGCCGCATCCTTTTCGATGTACTTCCTGTACTCATCAAGTGTTGTTGCACCCACACAACGCAATTCACCACGCGCAAGCATTGGTTTGAGCATGTTGGAGGCATCTACTGCGCCTTCTGCCGCACCCGCACCTACAACCGTGTGCAACTCGTCTATGAACAGGATGATTTGCCCCTCGGACTCCTGGATCTCGCGCAAGACTGCCTTCAACCGATCTTCGAACTCACCCCTGTATTTGGTGCCGGCAATCAGCCCGCCCAAATCAAGTGCGATAACGCGCTTGTCTCTCAACCCATCAGGAACATCTCCACTAACTATCCGCTGAGCAAGGCCTTCCACAATAGCCGTCTTTCCTACGCCCGGTTCTCCAATCAAAACTGGGTTGTTCTTTGTCCTTCGCGAGAGTACTTGAATGACCCTGCGAATTTCATCATCACGGCCGATTACTGGGTCGAGTTTTCCCTTTCGTGCCAGTTCAGTAAGGTCACGTCCGTACCTCTCAAGAGCTTGGTATTTGTCCTCCGGATTCTGGTCCGTTACTCTGGCTGTTCCTCGTACCTCTGCAAGTGCCTTGTAGATTTTGTCCTTGCTTATACCAAGATTGCGAAGTATGCTTCCCGCTTCGCTTGGTGATTCTGCAATCGCAAGGAGTAGATGCTCGGTGCTCAAGTACTCGTCTTTCAGCCGTTGCGCTTCCTCCCATGCCTTGTCTAATACCGTCTTCAGAGCTGCTGAGGCGTACAACTGCCCCGAGACTCCATGAACCTTAGGCATGCGATTCAGTGTTGTCTCTATCTGTGCTTGTATGGTACGTGGCATGACCCCGACCTTCTGGAGCACAGGCACCACAACACCCTCTTCTTGCTGAAGAAGAGCCAGCAGCAAATGCTCTGGTCCAACTTCCTGGTGATTATGTTGATCGGCTATGGACTGTGCCTCCATTATGGCATCCTGGGCCTTGATCGTGAACTTATCCATTCTCATGATGATCTCACCTCCTCCTCACCTTTCTGCGTGTGAGGTATTCATTCCTGTCAGCGCTTTTCCGGCGCTTGGCATGAATCCAACACTATCATAACACTTGAGTGTAATATTGTCAAGTCATTATTTCTGGGATGTCTGCTTCCATAGAGCATGTGCTCGGTTGCTATGGCGTTGGGTCAATTCTCTCATTTGACGCAACGGCCACCGCCTGTTAGCTTGGTGAGCTTTTTGCTGCTCACACCTTGTGGTTGAGCCACGGCTAGATGATCAAGAACATCATGACAAGCGATTGGGACGCTTGATCCATAACGCCCTGCCACAACGAACTCCGGTGCATCTCCTGTCGGCAGTGCAACGTCGAAAGACATTGTAATGCCTAGTCATGAACATATGCTATAATGCATAGCTAGAGAGCAGTTCATTGGCCGGCGATGTGAAGTTCCCTAAAGTCCAGTAGTACCTGACACTACTATCTATAGAGGGAGAACGATAAAAATACTACTGCTACATCCTCCGATGGACAACACCATCCGCACACTTCGGCGTACCGAAGGCATGGGGATGGCATACATCACTGCTATCCTACGACGAGACGGTCATGACGTGGAGATGCTGGACGCGTTCCTTAGGCGCATGTCTCTTAGGGAAACAATCTCTGAGGTGAAGAATCGCGATTTCGACTGCCTGGGAATCACGGCTTATGATGTCCATAAGCGGAATGCGATTGTTATTGCTAGAGAAGTCAAACGGTACAAGAAAGATGCTATCATTGTAGTTGGGGGCTACCTTCCGACCTTTACGGCAGAAAAACTGCTGCAAGCCGCACCAGAGATAGACTTACTGGTCAGAGGAGAGGGGGAACTCACTGCATCTGAGGTGTTCGGTCGGATTTCACGCAGTGAAGACTGGAAGGAAGTTCCAGGGGTGGCATATTTGAAAGACGGTATTCCTGTGCTTAATCCACCGCCAAAGTTGATCGAGGATCTAGATTCACTTCCGTTTCCCGCAAGAGATGAGCGAAAGAAAGCTGGAGATGGTCCGGCTCTGATTGTTGGAAGCAGAGGCTGCAATCATCGCTGCTCGTTTTGCGCAATCCCGAGCTTCTATGCGCTGTCCGGTGGTAAACTACCCCGTCGGAGAAGCCCTTCCAATATTCTGGACGAGATGGAGTATGTAATAGCGGAGACAGGCATACGCGAGTTCGTTTTTGCGGATGACAACTTCATAGGTCCAGGCTTGAAAAACCGCGAGCACGTCGAGCGATTTGCCGAAGAGATGAGGAGACGGAAGTTAAATGTGACCTTCACGATCGAAGCGAGAGTGGACGAAATCGACGAGGACATCCTTCGACAGCTCAAGGAAGTGGGTCTGACACGTGTGTTTATGGGTGTCGAATCTGGTGTACAGCGTCAGCTCGATACCTATGCGAAAGGCGTTACAGTGGAACAGAACAAGAGAGCAATTGAGCTTGTTCAAAGGCTTGACCTTGACTATTACATCGGGATGATTTTTCTCGATCCATACGTGACTCTCTCCGAGCTAGCTGAGAATATCGAGTTTGCTAAGACATACAAGCTGCCTGATGGAAAGGGCACTTCCTTAGTAGCTACTTCAAAACTAACTCTTTACGGTGGCGTACCCATCATAGACAAGTTGAGACGAGAAGGACTGCTCCGGGAACGTGAAATGGACTTGGACTACGTCTACAAAGATCCTATGTTTAGATTAGTAAGCGGGGTAGCCAATGTTGTCAGCACTCCTTTGCGCTTAGCCAGTCGATTGCGGTTTGAAAAATAGAACGAGGTTTCTGTGAGGAGTCTGTATAAGCGGCCCCTGGGTATTATGAAGTCGTTGATGGGTATTTTTCGCTTTCCAGCATCGTTGATTCTGATTGAGTGATTTTGCTACTATTTCTCTGGTATAGAGAACATCAGACCGGTTTCCAGTTATTCGGTAGGAGTTCACAATGGAGAAAATCAGCAGTCTGCTTCGCGAAGAAGCATTGCTTCCAAAGGATGATATCGAGAAGTTGTTGTCTACCGCGCTAAGCATGGGCGGAGACTTCGCCGAAGTCTATATTCAACGTTCACAGTCGACAAGCATTTCTTTGGAAGAGCGAAAAGTAAGGTCCGCAGAAGCGCGTATCGCTCAAGGCGTAGGAATTCGTGTCATCTCGGGTGAAAAGACTGGCTACGCATACTCAGACAACCTCGAGATGGAGGTTTTGCTCGACGTTGCACGTGTTGCAGCCAGAATCGCTGAAGGTCCTCACGAGAAGCGCCATATCAGCGTTACGGCACAGCTTGCCCCAGACTACTACAAAGTTGCGGTAGACCCAGCCGAAAGCCCTGTGCGTGAAAAAACTGGTCTCCTCAAGAGGGCAAACAAGGCAGCATATTCGTACGACCCGCGCATCAAGCAAGTAGACGTCCATTATGCTGATGACGAAAGGGATGTCATAATCGCGAATTCTGATGGCCTCTGGGTCGCTGACCATCAAACCATGCTCAGGATCATGGTTCGTTGCCTCGCGACTCACAAAGGGGTGTCAAGAAGTGGTAGCTACGGTGGCGGTGGACGAATCGGTATGGAGTATTTCAGCCGTGTTTCACCAGAAGAAATTGCTCGCGAGGCAGCCAGAGTGGCCGTCGTACAGCTGGACTCAGTTCCTGCTCCTGCTGGCATGATGCCCGTAGTCATAAAAGGCGGGTGGGGAGGAGTACTCCTACACGAAGCAGTGGGCCATGGGCTCGAGGCAGATTTTATCCGAAAAGGATCCTCCATATTCACCGGTCGTGTTGGCGAGAAAGTCGCCAGCGAATTGTGTACGCTAGTGGACGATGCGACTATTCCAAACGCACGCGGCACTGCAAATATCGATGATGAAGGCACTCCAGGTATGCGTAAACTCCTCATAGATAAAGGTGTCCTTAAAGGTTTTATGACTGACCGCCTGAATAGTCGCTTGCTGAATATCCCGCTCACGGGCAATGGTAGACGGCAAAGCTATCGTGACTACCCAATTCCCAGAATGACTTGTTTCTTCTTAGAAAAAGGGGAATCTGAGCCGGACGAGATAGTTCGTTCTGTAAACCGTGGAATATACGCCGCCAACTTCAGCGGAGGACAGGTTGACATAACAAATGGCAACTTTACATTCAGTATCACCGAGGGTTACCTAATAGAAAACGGCAGAATTGGCCAACCGATCAGAGGTGCAACCCTAATCGGTAATGGGCCGGATATTCTTACGAAAATCGTCATGGTTGGCAATGATCTCGCACTGGATCCAGGTATCGGAACTTGTGGCAAAGATGGACAGTCGGTTCCAACAACTGTCGGTATGCCAACAGTGAAAGTCTCTGAAATGACAGTGGGAGGAACGGGATAGCGGGCAGATGCTAGGACGAGCAGCTGCGAACGATTTAAGCCCGTGAGCGGATATTACTTTGACGTTTGATAAAATCATTATTGATCGGGATGGAAGCCATGGATTACTTGGAATTTGCACAAGATGTGATTGGTCTCGCAATGAAGGCAGGTGCACATGAAGCTGAGGTCTATATCCAGACGGGTACAGAGTTTAATGTGCAAGTGCGAATGGGGGACATCGAATCGCTAACTCAAGCATCGTCCAAAGGCCTTGGATTGAGAGTGTTTGTAGACAAGCGCATGGGCTTTTCCAGCACCACTGACTTCAATATCGAAGTAGTTAGGGATATGGTTAAGACCACCGTTCAACTAGCAAAGTCGGCAAGCCGAGATCGTTTCAATGGTTTGCCAGAAGTAGGTCCGGGAGTCGCTGCTCACCTGGACCTATATGATCCCATGGTTTATGAGATTCCGGCAGAACGCAAAATTGACATGGCTAAAGAAGCAGAGCGAGCAGCCTTTGAATATGACTCTCGAGTCAAAAATAGCGAGGGCGCAAGTGTCGGTACCTATGAGGGGATGCGGATAATTGCCAACTCGAATGGTGTCTTGTACGCAAACTCCGGTACAGATTGTGGAATATCCTGTGCCCCTCTGGCAGAGCAGAATGGCGAGAAACAGGTCAGCTACTACTGGTCATCAAAGCGATTCTTCAGCGAGTTGGATTCACCAACTGAGGTCGGTATTCAGGCGGCTATGCGTGCCGTGCGAAAGCTCGGCGCTCGCAAAGTGCAAACGCAGAAAGTGCCCGTGGTGTTCAGTTGGTTTGTCGGCCCGGTCCTCCTAGGGGCGGTATTCACAGCGCTCAATGGTGACAATGTGCACCGGGGTTTGTCGTTTCTCAAGAAGAAACTTGGCAAAAGAGTGGCCTCTCCCGTTGTGACTTTGATAGACGATCCGCTTATGCCACGTGGTCTGGGATCTATGCCTTTCGATGGCGAAGGCATATTGTGTACTACCAAGACAATCATACAAGACGGGATACTGAATCTCTACCTTTACGACACAAGATCGGCTCGGAAATACGGATCAACTCCCAGCGGCAATACACGTAGAGGGTTTTCCAGCCTGCCATCCGTCTCTCCCACAAACTTCTATCTCAAACCGAGCGACCTCGACCCAGCGGATGTCATTCGAGGGGTTAAGAACGGCTTCTATGTCACAGAAACAATGGGACAGGGAATAAACGTTGTCACGGGGGACTTTTCTCTCGGTGCTGCAGGTATTTGGATTGACGATGGGGAACTATCTTATCCGGTGCAGGAAGTGACTATCGCAGGTAATATGCTGGACATGCTCAAGAATATCGAGCAAGTCGCAAATGATGTACATTTCATCTCGACTGTCGTCAGTCCTACATTCAAAATCGCCGAGATGACGGTCAGCGGTACATAGCTCCGTAATTACATCTGCCACGTGAAAGGGTCACTTATACGTATTAACCCGCTCTTGTCGGGATACAATAGCTAGTTGGGTTTGGACTTGGACAAGCGGAACCTGGAAAAGTACATATCTGGTGTGACTGTCAGGGCCGTAATAATCGCTCTTATCATCATACCGTTCAACAACTATTGGATATACCTCACTGAAATCGTTAGGTATGCAGGTCATCCTACCAACATATCGCTATTTTACAATGCGGTTTTTATTCTCCTCCTATTAGTGGGTTTGAACGAGGTCTTGAAGCGTGTTGCCCCGCGCTGGATCTTTTCCCAAGGCGAGCTGATTACTATCTACATCATGATCAATATCGCATCAGCTCTTGCTGGACATGACATGATTCAAGTGCTCATCCCAGGCTTGGCGCACCCATTTAGATTTGCCAATGCTACGAACAAGTGGGTATCGCTTTTCTTGGATTACCTGCCGAAATGGGCGACTGTTCAAAACAAAGAAGCACTCGCCGGTTTCTATCAGGGAGCAAGCTCTCTCTATATTCGAAACAATCTTATGGCGTGGGCGCTTCCAGTGGCAACGTGGGTCGTTTTCGTTGTTACTTTGGTCTTTGTCATGCTCTGCTTTACCGTCCTTCTCCGAAAACAGTGGACCGAGCGTGAAAAGTTGACTTATCCCTTGGTCCAGCTCCCCATGGATATGACCGGTGAGAAAACGAGTTTCTTCAAGAGCAAGCTCCTATTGGGAGGTATAGCCATCGCGGTGGCCATAGACCTCATCCAGGGCTTGCATGTTATGTATCCGTCCATTCCTGGATTGAGAATTAAGGAAATAAACCTAAATCAGTACATTACGACCGCACCCTGGAATGCGATGGGGTGGGTGCCAGTCAACTTCTATCCATTTGCTATTGGTCTCGGTACATTACTTCCACTTGACTTGTTATTCTCATCTTGGTTTTTCTTTATCTTTTGGAAGGCAGAGGTTGTCCTGGCTGCTGCACTGGGCTGGAGTGAGATACCACGTTTTCCATATGTCAACGAGCAGTCGTTTGGCGCATATATGGGAATTTGTCTTTTTGCCATTTGGGCGAGTAGACAACACTTCCACAATCTTATCGCAAACTTGTTCTCAGATAAAGCCAGGGCGGATGACGAGGGCGAACCCTTGCGATACCGAACGGCATCCCTAGGAGCTATACTGGGTACGCTCGTTCTTATGTTCTTTGCATACGCGATGGGTATGTCATGGTGGCTTATTATTGCTTTCTTCGCTATTTATTTCGCCCTATCTTTGGCAATCACGCGAATGCGGGCAGAACTCGGTCCACCAGCCCACGACCTCCACAACGCGGGTCCAGATGCTATTCTTCCGGCTGTCATAGGGCCATCCAAGCTCGGAACACAGAACCTTGTTGCACTTTCACTTATGTTTTGGTTCAATCGTGCCTACCGCTCACATCCCATGCCGTTTCAACTAGAGGGTTACAAAATGGCAGAGCGGGCTCGGATGAGTTACCGACGGTTGTTCTTTGCAATCCTTATTGCCGTTATTGTAGGCACGCTAGCGAGCTTCTGGTCCCAATTGCACATCTGCTATAAAGTGGGCGCAGCATCCAAGGTCGCACCTCCCACAGTACCGCTCATATTTGGTGGTGAACCCTACTGGCGTTTGGAAGGATGGCTTAGAAACGAACCAATTCCCAGAGTGAACGTCATGTGGGCTATCGCTATAGGTTTCACGTTTACCATTCTGTTGAATAGCCTCCGCATGCGGTTCTTTTGGTTCCCGTTCCACCCAGTTGGATTTGCAGTCTCCAGTAGTTGGTCTATGCACCAGCTGTGGATGTGCATGTTCGTCGCGTGGGTGATCAAACTCCTTCTCTTGCGGTACGGCGGCTTGAAGCTTTACCGGAACGCTATGCCTCTGTTCCTAGGTGTCATCTTAGGCGAATGTGTGATGGGCAGTCTTTGGACGATCATAGGCATAGCTCTCAACATTCAGACCTATGCGATTTGGCCGTAATCCTCTGTATGCCCAGTTAAACCGTTCACAACTCCCAACGGCAAACGCATCAGATTACTCTGAGTCATTAGTTGCCAAGAGAGACCCGATATCGTCGACACGTCAACTATCTATACCTGTAAACATGCAATCGCAGAATTCACCGGATAATTGATGCTGGTCGTGTGAGAGTAGCAGATACTCAACCTGCAACAACAAAAACGGCTGAAGGGACCTCGTTGTCCGTCCTCTTCAGCCGACACTGCCTGCATTTGTTAGCAGAGAATGTAGTTAGATTTCACCTCGCATGGCGCGAATTTTCTTGGTAATCAGCGGCACAATCTCAAGGCAGTCTGCAACAATGCCAAAGTCTGCTATTTGGAATATCGGCGCATCAGGGTCCTTATTGATAGCAATAATCGTTTCCGACGATGACATCCCTGCTTGGTGCTGGACTGCCCCACTGATTCCACACGCGATGTACAGCTTGGGACACACAGTCTTGCCAGTTTGCCCCACTTGATGGCAGTATGGAATCCATCCTGCGTCAACCGCCGCACGACTTGCACCGACTGCACCCCCCAGAGTCTTAGCCAATTCCTCCAGCAGCGCAAAGTTTGCCGGATCTTGAATGCCTCGCCCTCCTGAAACGATGACGTCCGCCTCGGTGATATTCACAGTTTCCTCACAAGACTCGATGAAGTCCAGTATTTCGCTTCTTGAACTAAATAGCTGAGGCTTAGTGTTCAACCGAACAACTTCTGGCTTAGCTCCATTGCTTCGTTTGGGGCTGATAGGGAAGACTTTGTGTCGCACTGTGGCCATCTGCGGTCTTGTATACGGACACAGAATTGTTGCCATGACATTCCCGCCGTACGCGGGCCGCGTCTGGTACAGCAAGCCGTCGTCCTTCCCGATTGCTAGTCCAGTACAGTCAGCAGTTAGGCCCGTGTACACTCGTACAGCAACCTGAGACATGAAGGATCGTCCCTGGGTAGTTGCGCCCGCCAGCATGATCTCGGGTTTTAGCTCGCGTATCACATCAGCCAGCACACGTGAGTATCGCTCCCCGTCATACTGGGCAAGTTCTGGCGCTTCATAAAGGTATATCTTGTCCACGGGATATCCCGACAGTTCCTCGATTGCGTGGTCTAGGCCGTCTCCAAGTACGACTACAGCTAGCTCAGTGTTGCGATCATCTGCTAATTGACGACCAATTCCAACGAGTTCTAGCACTACCGGCGCTATGTTGCCCTTGAAATGCTCGCCATATACCCAGACACCTTTGTATTGGTCAAGATTTTCAATAGGTTGTTTCTCAATGTCCACAACAATAGCACGGAATCGGCACGCACTAACGCAAGATCCGCAGTAGTTGCATAGGTCTAGATCGATGACGGCTTGCTTGTTTGTAACCTCAATCGCACCAACAGGACACGATTTAACACATAAGCCACAGCCATTGCACTTGTCTGATATGACTCGAATCGCCATCTATACTATCTCCAATTCCTTCAACAGTCCAACCAGCTTGTCTGCTAGTTCGTCAGGTTCGCCTGACCACTTTTCGCCACCTTCACGGTGAGGTGGACTGAATACCTTGACCACTTGAGTAGGTGACCCCTGGAAACCAAGCTTATCCTCTGGTGCATCTATGTCTTCAGCAGTCCAAACCGGGATCTGGGCCTTCTTAGCATTCATCTTGCCGCGCAGAGACGGGGTCCGAGGCTCGTTGATCTCTTTTACCACCGTCAGTACAGCTGGCAAGCGTACTGAGCATATTTCGTATCCATTCTCCAGAAGTCGTCTGACAACCATTTTCTTTTTGTCCAGCGACTCTATCCTCGCCACGTAAGTTGCTTGTGCATAATCCATGTGAACCGCGATACCAGGGCCGACCTGTCCAGTATCCCCGTCAATTGCTTGCATGCCGCAGAATACTATGTCGGGTTCCAACTTCAGTAGCGCTCGAGCAAGGGCGTACGAGGTTGCCCAGGTGTCAGAACCTCTGAATGCGCGGTCAGAAAGCAATATGGCACTGTCAGCTCCCAATGATATCGCTTCCCTCAGTGCTTCCTCAGCTTGCTGGGGACCCATAGACATAGCTACGACAGTTGCCTCATCGCCTTGCTCTTGAAGTCGCTCTTTAACCCTAACTGCCTCCTCAAGAGCGTAGAGATCAAACGGATTTATCTGAGATTCCACACCTTCCCTAATCAGCGCATTGGTTTCCGGATCGAATTTCACCTCGGTCGTAGCGGGAACCTGTTTGATACAAACGCAAATCTTCAAGGTCAACCACCAATCCTATAAGGGCTTTATATGAAAATGAATCGGCTGTTCCACATGAGAGATGATCAGCCGACCACGGCCTGCATTTTACACTATGAACGGGTGTTGGGTCAAATCACGGCCAAGTGGGGTGGGGAATAAGTCTCTTCTTGGTGTTGTAAATCTGCACTACTGTGTAATTATCACGTTCGCAAAGCGTTCAAATGCCCGTAGTAGAATTTTTTTGAGTAGTACTTAGCCTTGCCCGAGCCACCTAGCTACGTCTTTCGCATGGTAAGTTAGAATTATGTCTGCTCCAGCGCGTTTGATAGATTGGAGAATCTCAAGTACGATGGCTTCCTCAGTCAACCATCCCTTTTGAGCGGCCGCTTTGACCATCGAATATTCACCTGAAACGTTGTAGGCTGCGACTGGCACATCGGTTATGTCTTTCACACGGCGAATAATATCTAGATAAGAAAGAGCTGGTTTCACCATAACGATATCTGCTCCCTCTTCGATATCAAGTGTAACCTCCTTGAGTGCCTCGCGGGCATTGCCAGGGTCCATTTGGTACGTCTTTCGATCGCCAAATCTAGGTGAGCATTCTGCCGCCTCACGGAACGGCCCATAGAATGCAGAGGCGTACTTGGCTGAGTAGGCCATAATCCCGGTCTCCTCAAACCCTTTTTCATCCAACCCATCACGTATCGCAGCTACTCGGTTGTCCATCATATCGGAAGGTGCCAGCATATCTGCGCCAGCCTCTGCATGAGACACAGCTGTCTTCACGAGTAATTCGACCGTTGGATCATTCAGTATGTGTTCACCTCTAACAATACCGCAGTGACCATGAGAAGTGTACTCGCACAGACAGACATCCGTGATTATCAACAGGTCGTTTACCTGCGCCTTCAAGGCACGAACGGCCTGTTGGACTATACCATTTGGATCATACGCTTCGGAAGCGAACTCATCTTTCATCATAGGTATTCCGAAAAGAAGAATAGCAGGTATGCCGAGCTCGCGCACTTGTTCTGCTTCCTTAATCAGCTCATCCACCGAGAGCCGATACTGGCCTGGCATCGACGGAATCTCGTCTCGTATACCAGAGCCATGAACAACGAACACCGGATAGACGAGATCATTGACGGAGAGCAGTGTCTCGCGAACCATGCGCCTCAGTGTCTCAGATGTCCTAAGTCGTCTAGGTCTGATGTGAATCATGACAAACTCCTCCTAACCTCGTCTAGACCTGGTAATACAGCCCTATTCTACGCTATTCTGCTCTGTTTTATCTACTGTTGTTTAAGGTTGTTTGACAGTGGATAACCTAAATGCTACTATTCTCGTGAAGTCTAATTAAGGCTGAAGGGGTAAGACCATGCGCGCTAAGCTCTGGCACATTGTTGCTGTTGTCTTCCTGATAATCCTCGTCTTTGGCGGAACTTTGGTTCGCTTTTACACTGACTGGCTTTGGTTCGGGGAAGTAGGTTATAGGGTCGTCTTCTGGAAGGAACTCACAAGTAAGCTTCAACTGGGCTTTGCAGCTGGATTCCTGTTCTTTTTGGTAGTGTACTCCAACTTGTGGCTGGCCAGGCGATTATCACCCCCCGCCACTCCTCAATATGACAGAGGTGAACTCCGTATCAGGATCAGCAACCTTGCCCGAAAAGGTGTCGGCTGTCTGATTTTTCTAGCCGTAGTAGTTGTATCTTTCCTGGTGGCTTGGGAAGCTTCTTCGCACTGGATGAGCTACCAGATGTTCCTACATCCAACCAGTTTTGGTGATACAGATCCCATCTTTGGACGTGACATAAGTTTCTATGTTTTCCAGTTCGACTTCCTAAAGTACATTTACGGCTGGCTGTTGTTTACCCTCATCGTTGCCGCGATTGCAACGACTGCTCTGCACTATGTTGATAAGGCAATTGAGGTATTAGCTGGCAGACCAACCTTTGCTCCTCATGTCAAGGCGCACCTTTCAATATTACTAGCCGCCGTGCTCTTCGCAAAAGCCTGGGGTTATTGGCTGGACAGGTATGATTTGTTGTACTCAGCAACTGGCGTCGTCTATGGGGCCGGGTATACAGATGTTCATGCTCGCCTAATAGCTTTGTCAATGCTTGTGGTAGTGGCAATAGTGGCAGGCATCTTGGCCCTCGTGAATATCTACCGACGTGGGATTACACTACCTCTAGCGGCACTCGTCATCTTGATAGCCACTTCATTCTTCGTGGGGACTATATATCCTGGTTTCGTTCAGCAGTTCCAGGTCAAGCCAAACGAAATAGCCCTCGAAAGCAAGTTCATCAAGTACAATATCACTGCCACACGCAAAGCTTTTGATCTCCACAAAATCGAAGTCAGGGACTTCCCAGCTTTGAAGGAATTGACGGCACAGGATATTTCCGAAAATCGTGCCACTATTAACAGCATCCGACTCTGGGACTACCGACCCATTCAGAGTACTTATAATCAGCTTCAGTCGCTGGGTCCCTACTACCAAATCGAAAATGTAGACGTAGACCGTTATCTGATCAACGGCGAACTTCGCCAGGTAATGCTAGCGGCGCGCGAATTGTCCGACGAAAGAATCGCCGAAAGAGCAGGGCAATGGGTGAATCGCTATCTCCAGTATACCCATGGCTATGGGTTGGTCATGAGCCCTGTTAACCGTGCTACGGCCGAGGGATTACCCGAATTCTTTGTGAAAGATATGCCTCCCGTTTCGTCAGTCCGTATAGATATAAGCGTACCGCAGATCTACTACGGAGAGTTTACGCGCGACTATGTGATAGCCGGTTCGAGACAGAAGGAGTATGATTTCCAATCAGAGAGCAGCACGGGATATACCAGTTACAAGGGGAAAGGTGGTTTCCCTGTAGGCGGTTACCTCCGACGCTTGCTCTTGGCTTGGCGCTTTTCGGACGTGAACTTGCTGTTGTCGAATCAGATCACACCTGCCAGCCGATTCATGTTCAGACGGCAAATACAAGAACGCGCATATACCGCCATGCCCTTCCTCCGCTATGATCATGACCCTTACCTTGTGGTTTCAGACGGCAAGCTCTATTGGCTTTGGGATGCATATACTGTGTCGCGTAGATATCCTTACTCGTCACCATACTCCGTTTCCGGTAATTTAAGAGCAGTTAACTACATCCGTAATGCAGTTAAGGTCGTCATAGACGCCTATGATGGCAAAGTGGATTATTACACCGTAGATGATACCGATCCTTTGGTCAATGCTTATAGCCGCATCTTCCCTGGTGTCTTCAAACCACTGAGTGCCATGCCGAACGGTCTCCGCGCACATATTCGTTATCCTGAGCTTCTCTTCTCTCTCCAGACTGAGGTTTTGAGAACCTATCATATGCTCGATCCTCAAGTTTTCTTCAATAAATCAGATCTCTGGGACATACCTACTGAGATCGTGGGAACCTCTTCGCAGGAAGAAGAGGTTGAACCGTACTACGTGGTTATGAAACTGCCCGAAGAGACGCAAGAGGAATTCTTGCTCATGCGACCGTTCACACCACATAGCAAGAAAAACATGGTCGCCTGGATGGCCGCGGAATGCGATCCGGACAACTATGGACGAATCATTCTCTATAAGTTTCCAGAGGGTAGCCTGGTCTATGGCCCGGCCATGATAGAAGCCAGATTAAATCAGGACGACGTAATTTCACAACAGTTGACTCTCTGGAACGCAAGTGGCTCGCGAGTGAACCGAGGTAACCAGCTCGTTATCCCGATCGACCAGTCGGTTATCTACGTGAAGCCCCTTTATCTCCAGTCGGAGCAGAGTCAGATTCCGGAGCTGAAGCGAGTAATAGTTGCTTATGGCGACCGCCTTGCCATGGAGCCCACTTTGGATGCAGCTCTACAACGTCTGTTCGGAGGTGAGGCGGTTCCAAAGCCATCAATATCTGCACGAGGAGGACCTGCAGGGGTAACTCCATCAGGTTCCGCCCTTAGCGTAGAAACAAAGCAGCTGATCAATCAAGCGCTGGAGCAGTATCAGCGTGCTCAGGAGCACTTGAGGCAAGGCGATTGGGCAGGATACGGCGAGGAGATGAACAAACTCCAGCAGACTCTCAAACAGCTAGATAAGGCAGCCGGCGGCTAGTAAGGGGCTTTTCTCAATCGCGATTGTGTATCAAGTCCTACCAATAGATGTGCAGGTGTGTCGCCTATACCTATATTAATTATTTTGCCGATCGTATAGCAGATGATTTTTCTTAGCACATATTCTTACGACAAAGAGTCCATACCGCCGGATGATATCAAATCAAGTTCCGTTTTCTTGCCTCAGAAATCTCGGACACAGACCGGAATATCGCTTCGAGCCGTTGTCATCGGCTTGTTTCTCGTAGCAGCTGTTTGCTTTATTGTCTGCTACGCCGAGTTGGTGGCGCAAAGCATACAAATCGGTTTTCTGCAGATGCCCCCTGTGGTGATAGGGGTTTTCTTCTTTATTACCCTTTTGAATAAAGGCATGCAGAGATTCAAGCATTTCTTCCATTTGTCATCCGCCGAAATGATGATAATCTACTGCATGATGCTTGTGGCCGCAATGATCTCCTCACGTGGCATAATGGAGAAAGTTATTCCGGCGCTTGTAACACCGAACTATTTTGCCAGTCCCGCAAACAAGTGGCATGAGTTATATAACCCCAATATTCGAAAATGGCTTGTTCCTTTCGATCCGCAAGGTGAACCCGAGCAATTCGTCACTAAACGCTTCTATGAAAGACTGAGAGAGGGTGAATCCATTCCATGGGGAGATTGGGCAGTACCGTTGGCTGCATGGGGCATACTCGTTATGCTGGTTGTTTTCGCGTTCTTATGCCTAGCCACTATTCTGCGCAAACAGTGGGTGGACAATGAGAAGCTTGCATTTCCCCTGGTACAACCACCCCTTGAATTGGTTAGAGAAACAGCCGAGCGCTCCATTTTCCAGAACAAGTTGCTGTGGGGTGGGGCTCTCCTGCCAGCGTGCATTTTTGCTCTCAACGGATTGCACAATATCTACCCAAACTTACCTAGCATAGGTCTCGAAAGAACGCTCAACGAATATCTCGTGAATCCGCCGTGGAATCAACTGTACTTCACACCTATCTATTTTTCATTTGCTGCTATTGGGTTCTTCTTTCTATTACCCTCGGACTTGCTGTTTTCCTTATGGTTTTTTGCCTTGTTTGCCCGACTCCAAGGCATAATTGCAGCCGCGTATAACATGGAACCAGAGTATATGCCTATGTATGGCACGCGACTTTTCATTGCCTACCAAGTGGTCGGTGCATACCTGGTATTGGCTGGTTACATGTTCTATGTTTCACTGCCGCATCTCAAGAAAGTACTCAGGGCGGCTTTGTATAGGGAAAAGGCAGATGATGCTCTAGAACTCATGCCATACAGTTTCGCATTCTGGGGTCTGTTTGTTTCCCTCGGTCTGATCGTCGGGTGGTGTTATTGTGCCGGAATGACGCCTTGGGTAGCCGCTCTCGAGTTTGGTGTCTTTCTCTTTGTCGTCGCCCTGGTTATGGCAAGGAGTACAGCCGAAGCCGGAATGCTCATGACTGAAACGTCCTTCCGCCCAGTGGATTTGTACCGCCTAATAGCACCGGTTCATAACCTGGGAGCTAACAACCTGACGATGTTGGCTTTTCTAGATGCAGGTTTTATGCGTGACCAACGTGGTCTACTCCTCACGGGATTCCTTGACGGCCTGAAGATTTCCGATGGCGTCGGCATACAAAGAAGAACTTTCTTGTTCGTCTTTCTAATCGGTATCATCTCCGCACTCATCTTCGCCGGCTTCCTGCATATATGGATTCCCTATAAGTATGGGGCTTTGATCCTAAACGGCTACGTCTACAGAGGCAACAATCTTTGGTCATTCTCAGAATATCAAACTCATCTTTCTAGCTCCGTAGCACGAAGTTGGCAAGCCCCGGTATTCTTTGCCGTAGGCATCATATTTACCATCATTTTGTCGTACATGCGAGCAATGTTCTCATGGTGGCCGCTGCATCCCCTAGGTTACGCATTGTGTATTTCCTGGACCATGACTGTCTTCTGGTTTTCGTGCTTGATTGCCTGGATTGGAAAATCACTTATTCTTCGATACGGGGGTATGAAGCTGTACATGAAAACTCGACCATGGTTTCTCGGTATGGTACTAGGTGAATTTGGCTCTGCAGTGATCTGGACTTTAATCGCGGCAATCTGGAAAACGCCAACTCCAAGTTTTCCATGGCCATAGTATTGCCAAGGCATTGGTTACTGTCTGTGCCTACGGACCACGAGTGCTCAACACGCAATCATCCCCAGCTACATTGATTAGAATTGATTTCCTGAAGCGTCTCCAGGTGGCAACCATAGGCAGACTTATGTATGGAAAACCCCGCCGCCATACAAACCAATTTTGTCCAGTATGCTAGGAAAACAATGCATGCTCGAGAAGGAAATACCCCTCGGCTTGCGGTATTCTTCAAAAGGCTGTTTACCAAAGCAAAGAATTCTTGGGAATAGGTTTTGAACCATGTTGATTGCAGTCATTGGTAGAGGACACGGAGGAACTAGAGCAATTAGCCAGACACTCGTGGAAAGCGGCGTCTTCATGGGTTCACAACTGAATCAGTCATATGACCTTGTTCCACCAGACGCGCTGTACGAAGCTTGCCGTGTGATGGCACGGCATGTCGTCCATTGCGGGAATTACTGCTGGGATTTTTCAAAGCTTCACACTATGCCTATAGATCCTGAGTTCGAACCCTTGGTGTATTCATACCTCTCATCGGTTTTGGAAAGCACTTCAGATCTTAAAGGGTGGAAACTTCCTGAGACGACACTAATCTACCCTTGGATAGTACGGATGTTCCCAGAGGCTTACTATATTCACTGGACACGTGACCCCAGAGATGCCATACTCAGTTACCATCTCACAGACGATCTTTCATTGTTTGGTGTACCTTACGAGCCTACACCCGACGAACGGCTTCGCCGGGCAGTAAGCTGGAAGTACCAGCGCGAGATAGTCAAGGCTACACCACCACCAAAACACACTATCCATGTCCGGTTTGAGGATTTTGTACTTAAGCAGCCCGAAACTCTCGCCAGATTAGAGGCTTTTTTGGGATTCCCACTAGCGAGAATCCCTGTGAACCCCGAGACGGTCGGGAGGTGGAGATTAGACGAGGGCGTTCACGACTTCGATTTCCTTAAGAAGGATATGGAGGAGCTCGGGTACGTCTGACTTAGCCCGAGCCCTTACGGCTGCAACGAGTACCGTAACATTTTCTCTGGAAGATGCGATTTTCTACCAGCGGCTTCTTTGTCATCGATCTACTGCTCATCTCCATTTCGATGCCTAATAGGTTTGTCTTAGGCATACTGGTGATGTTTTATGCGAGACTCTGGGTAAAGAGTATGTAAATGTAGGAAGTTCGATTTCGACTCGTGGATACATGCTTATGGGCCAAACCACAAAATGGTTCCGTCGTAAATCAAACGATGTAAATTTCGTGCTGGACCAGCAGGCATGGGTGCTGTTGATAACCGATGTCACCCTGGTACTACTAGGTGTGCTCGTGCTGGTAGTTTCGAATGTAGCCAGAATGAGACCACTGCCCTTTGATACGGTAGTTTTTGTTATCATTGTTGTCACAGGACCGCTTCTTTCTCTCCTGATGCTTCGCAAAGGGTCTTACAGCATAGCCGCTCACCTGACACTACTGGTTACCTCCGCCGGACTATGGGGTCTGAACATACGTAATGCAGATCAACCGGGCCTGAGAACAGACCCAATGTACTTGGTTGGTTTTGTTGCCATGCCTGCTCTCCTAGTGGACGGTGTCTGGCCCATCGTCTACGGACTGGGGTCGCTCGCTGTCATCGGCTATGTTGCTTCTGCTCAAGCCCGTAGCTACTACATTCCCAGAGATGAAGCCATTACTTTCTTTGTCGATTTCGCCACGGCTACAGTTTTTGTGGTAATATTCACCTATGCAATCTCGCATATCTATCGGCATGCATTGTCACGCGTGGAGCGGCTCCTAGAGGAACAGCGGCAGTTCTCGACCAAGTTGCTCGATATGACAGAGAAGCTTGAACTTAGTGAGGCTCAGCGACGACAATTCTATCGCGACACCATCTATTGCGTCACATCAGGTGAACTGTCGATAGTAGACGAACCTTCTATTGCGCGTTATATTTCGCAAGCCGAACTCGTGATTGATGTGCTAGATGCAGAATCTGCGTCGAATGCCCGTCATAGACTAACTGAGTACTGTAGGCAGGTGGGTCTAACTGGAGAAAGCCTCGAAAAGTTCGAAGGCGCCATTGGTGAGGCTCTAGCGAATGTGGTAAAGCATGCTGGAGGCGGCAAAGCTTACGCAGGCCATGACGAAAACAGTGTCTGGGTCGCTGTAGAGGACCATGGGCCCGGTATCGAGTCCCTGCTTATCCCTCGCGCAATTCTTCTCCGCGGTTATTCGACTAAGCCATCACTTGGAATAGGCTACTCTGTGATACTAGCTGCCTGCGACCAGGTTCTGCTGAAGACAGACCCTACAGGCACAACGGTAGTGATGATCAAGAATATGCGCACCACAGAAACGCGGATATCCCTCGAACAGCTCCCAGACACATGGGAAAGTGTTCCTACCGAAAGATAATCATCCTACCCGGCAGAGTTTATTCGAATATTCCTTTTTCTCTCATGTATCTCACGATCTTGTCCACAGTTGTCTCCACCGACTCATTTGCAGTTGAGAGACGCAACTCCGGGTTCTGCGGAGCTTCGTAAGGCGAAGATACTCCCGTGAACTCCAGAATTTCACCACGGCGGGCTTTGGCGTACAGTCCCTTCGGGTCTCGAGCTTCGCACACTGCAAGTGGAACGTCCAGGAATACCTCAATGAATCGTTCCTCACCTATGATTTGTCGTGCGTTTTCGCGATCTTTCACATAAGGAGAAATGAAGGAAGTGATTACGATCATACCCGCTTCATTGAAAAGTCTTGCCACCTCAGCGACGCGTCGAATGTTTTCTGCCCGATCCCTAGGTGAAAAACCCAAATCCTTGTTCAATCCCTGCCTTATATTGTCTCCGTCGAGTACAAAGCACGCATGCCCTTCGTTTGTCAACCTTTTCTCAAGAGCATACGCGAGAGTGGATTTGCCCGAACCGCTGAGTCCAGTAAACCAGATTGTAACAGGCTTCTGCCCTAGTATTCGCGAGCGATCCTCGATTCTTACTTGCCCGGTGTGTGGCATGATATTCTTGGTCGGTGATTCGTAACGATGCAGACGGTCTATAATTATGCCTGCGCCCACTGTGAAGTTCGAGACAGGATCGATGACTATGAAGCACCCAGTCTGCCGGCTGCGTTGATATTCGTCACAGAAAATGGGGCGGAATAACCTCATTGAGATGCGCCCGATATCGTTCAATTCTAGTCCTATGTTGCCTGCAAAAGGTTCTGGTGCAATGCGGTGCAGTGTATTTGGGTCTATCCTGTATTGAAGATTGATAAATTGCCCACGTACTGAGTTGCTAGCGTGTTTGATTATGTACTGACGGTCAAACCTCATTGGTTCTTCGTGCATCCAGATCAGCATTGCCTCCAACTCGCTAGCTACCCACGGCAGATTCGCAGGATGTGCCAGCATGTCACCCCTGCCAATGTCTACGTCATCCTCCACACAGATCGTCACCGCTTGGGGTGGGAACGCGTATTCGACATCGTTCGTCCCAAGAATGATTCGCGAGATGCGAGTCTGCTTACCCGATGGCAGAATTATCACGTCATCGCCCACTCGTACTACGCCTGAGGCTACGCTTCCACAGTAGCCACGAAACTCTTGACTTGGACGAAGAACATACTGCACCGGAAAACGAAAGTCAATCAGATTCTGGTCACTAGCAATATGTACTGTTTCTAAGTGAGTGAGAAGTGACATACCTTCATACCAAGGTGTCCGCGGGCTCCGGTGGACAACGTTGTCTCCATGAAGGGCGCTTATAGGAATAAACACGAGGTCTTTCACAGGTAACTTGGCTGCAAAGTCAGTGTATTCCTCAACAATCGCCTGAAACCCGTCTTGCGAATAGCCAATCAAATCCATCTTGTTTACTGTGACTACAATATGAGGTATCCCGACAAGAGATGCGATGAAGGCATGCCGCTTCGATTGCGTAACAACACCCTTTCTAGCATCGACCAAGATAATTGCCAAATTTGCTGTTGATGCGCCCGTCACCATGTTGCGGGTGTACTGTTCGTGGCCAGGTGTGTCGGCAATGATGAAACGGCGCTTCGGAGTGGCAAAATGGCGATATGCAACATCAATGGTTATGCCTTGTTCACGCTCGGCTTTCAAACCATCAGTCAGCAACGCAAAGTCTATATCCTCACGTCCGGCTCGCTGGGAATCACTGTGAAGAGCCGCAAGGTGGTCTTCGTAAATCGCCTTAGCATCATGCAGTAGGCGTCCTATGAGAGTGGACTTTCCATCGTCTACACTTCCTGCTGTAGTAAAGCGAAGAAGATCTACTTCTTGGACTTGTCTTATAAAGTCATCAATTGCGTGCATAGGCCTACATGTGAACCGCAGTATGTGGTATCAGAAATATCCTTCTCTCTTCTTTTGCTCCATAGAACTGTCTTGGTCATGATCTATCAATCGAGTGATCCGCTCAGAGTGACGAGTGACCATCATCTCTTGAATTATCTCTGGGACCGTGGTTGCAGTTGAGCGAACAGCACCCGTACATGGGTAGCACCCCAATGTCCGGAATCGACATATCACTTTCTGTGGCTCTTCTCCAGGAAGCAGTCTCGTCCTCTCGTACACCGGAATAAGCCGGCCTTCTCGTACTACGACTTCTCGCTCTTTTGCAAAATACATTGGAACCACTGGGATTTGCTCCACATATATGTAGAGCCATACGTCCAGCTCCGTCCAGTTCGAGAGCGGAAACACGCGAATGCTTTCCCCCTTCCTAATCCTTCCATTGTAAAGATTCCATAACTCTGGACGCTGGTTCTTCGGATCCCATTGGCCGAAGGAGTCGCGAAACGAATAAACGCGTTCTTTGGCTCGAGATTTCTCCTCATCGCGACGAGCACCACCAAAGGCCGCATCGTGTTTTCCTTCTGCCAGCGCGTTTAGGAGAGCTTGAGTCTTTAGGGCGGCACAGCACTTCACTGTTCCCCAATCCCAAGGATCTGCACCTTGCTGTATCGCTTCCTCGAAGCGATAGATGTGCAAATCGGCACCAATTTCCTTGCAAAACCAGTCCCTGAAGTCATACATTTCCGGAAATTTCATTCCGGTATCCACGTGCAGCAATGGGAATGGAATCTTTCCAGGGTAAAATGCCTTCTGTGCAAGCCGCACCATACACGATGAGTCCTTGCCAACCGAATAGAGCATTACAGGCCGCTCAAACTCGGCCGCTACCTCACGAATGATGTGAATGCTTTCTGCTTCAAGAGCCTTCAGGTTTGAGAGATGAAGCTTTTCGACCTGTACCATAGCGACTCGTCTTTCAAATGTTTTGAAGCAATTCAAGAATTCTAGGCGCCGTATTCTTGACTAGTATACTGATTCCGTCTTTTCCTCGTTTCGCCGACGCTTCCGTGCGTGGATCCAATTTGCCACCGATCCCATCCTGTTCAACCGCCAGGTCACGGTCTGTTGGCAGACGGCTCAAATCCACTAGCTCCGGGTGCAAGAACATCATATACGATGTCTCAGAGCCATAGCCATGATCACCCGGGAAGCCCTCTTTTGAAGTCGGTTCATAGTCCGGAAAACCCCAGGCAACTGCTCTGTCTTGGCGAGCGTTGAACTCTTCGATTTCTTCTTCTAGAGCCTTTACGTGTAGGTTACCATAGTGGCCCATGACAATGATAATCACCCGGAATCCCTCGTCTGCTAGTTGCTCCAGATATTCCCGAACAAGCATTTTCACACATTCAATGCTAAATTCGAGAGTAGAGTCGAAGCCTGCGCAAGGTTTCATAGTTTGATATCCACAGTACACTGGCGGAAACACGACGCCGCCTGTCTCGGCACACAATGCTAAGCACATGCCGTGAGCTTTTAGGGTGTCCGTGCCTAGTGGATTGTGCACTCCATGCCATTCATGCGCACCCCACGGTATGTACGCAATAGGGGCCTTCTCCCTTGCCAGCCGGTATTCCTGCGGTTTGCTGAGTTCGTATCTCATGTCTATGCTCCCTCTTGGATCTCTAATAAGCAGATTCCTCTTGCCAATTCATATTTCTCTCTTTTATCGCCCAAACCTGCTCCGTCGATACACCTATTACTCACATTAATCACCAATTCCGACTGCCAAACTGGTAGACCGGTTGTCGTACCTGCGTTCACTATGAAAGGCCGCACCTATCTGCTATCAAACAACAATAAGTCGGAAGCCGAATGGTACTTGTAATATTACCGGCTTTTGTTTTTCGGCAGAAAGAGTATCGACTTTATATACTCTATGTAGTAATGTATTAACAGGTCTATTAGCATCCGGTATAACCTAAGCCCTTCAACTTTTCTTTTCTAGATTCCTTCCATGGTGGTTGACGAATAACTACACCGCCGCACAGACGGGGGAATTCGGCACTAGAACGTAATCGATAAGTGCCAGAAAGAAACAACACAACGTTAAACCAGAAAGGAGGGAGAAAAGTGAGAAAGGTGTTGCTTCCAATAGCAGTCCTCGTGCTTGCACTCAGCACGTTTGCCGCCGCCAACGAGCTCATAAACGGCAGTTGGGAGTAGGGGGATGATTCATTCTGGGTTCGCAGTGGTGGCGAAATCGTGAACTTGAACACTTGGTTTGCTAGCCCAGGGCCGGCTCCCGGTGAGACCGATGTCTACGGCTACGGCATAGCATCGTGCTGGGGCATCAGCGAGGGCTCCATCCTGCAGGAGGTGTACTGCGACCCGGGCGTTTACAACGTGTTCGTCAGCGGATGGCTCCAGGCAAAGGATGGCGGTAACACCCCCAGCTGGATCGAGCTGCGCCTACTGATTGATGACCAGTTAGTTGCTACCGAACGAGAAGAAGTCGCAGGCGGTGATACTGGCTGGATACGAAAGTCAATCGCGTGGACGGGACCAATCGCGATGAAGAAGACCGTTCAGATTGCTGGGCGCGGCGATGCATGGGGTGGCCCTAATCCGTGGCCTTGGGGCATCGTTTACGCGGATGGCATAGTGATGACCCAGGAATTGGTGCCCGAGCCATCGAGCCTGGTGGCATTGGTTAGCAGCCTCGGTGCATTTGCTGGCATAGCCTTCAGACGCCGCAGATAGTCACCTCATGTAAAGTGGTAGTCTAGAAACAGCCCTCTGCTTTCAGAAAGCAGAGGGCTTTCTCATTCCTTAATATACACATTCTTTCAAAGCATCAGCGAACGCCTGTACATTTGCTGGGTCACCATGAAAGAAGTGGTCGCTTGGACAACATATATAGCCTCCATCAGGGCAGCTAGCATGTAATTCAAATACCATTTGCCTGACCACTTCTGGAGAGCCATGCTCAAAGCCCCTGTTTTGGTCGAACCCTCCTACAAAGAAAAGTTTGTCACCTACCAGACGATTTGCTTCCGCAAGATCACAGTCTCCACCCATACTAGGGGGAGTCATGGTCTCTAGTCCATCAGATCCATTAGCCACTACATAGTCGAGCATCTTCATCAGCCCGCCGCAAAGATGATAAATGACCTTATACCCAGCGGCATGCAAAGCATCTACCTGCTGCTTGTCATATGGAAGACAAAATTCTTCATGCAGCTTTGGGCTAATCACTGTGTTGGATCCTGCACCACCACCCAACTCGATGAGATCGAGGGGCACCTCGCCTGCCATCATCTCTATATATCTGAGCTGCTTATCTAGGATGCGTTGCTCGCAATGGTGAACCCACTCAGGATTGTCGTATGTGTACATAATCGCTTCCTCAGTCCCAACCATGAAGCAAAAACTCTGCCATGGCCCAACCTGCCCAAAGCCCAGAATACCACCACGCACAATTCCTCTGTCGCCTACACGCTCAAGGGCCTGCCTTACCGGCGTGCCATCAAGCTTGGTCGGAACAGGCCAATACTTATCCCATAATTCAAAGTCCTGTTCGCTCTTTATTAGGGGTTCCACATGCCAACAAGTGATCGAATTACCTGCGCCAGACCAGTGAAGTTCTCCTTCGGGAGTAATGATTGTTTCCTCCCACGTATACACACCGTCGGCGTTTGGTTCTGTGCGTCTGAATTGTGACTCCCATTTGGCTTGGTCTTTTGGATCATACTCGTGAGCTGGACCAGTGTAAATCGCCATATCTAGGCCGAATTTCTCGTATGCCTCGAATGGACCAATGCCCCCAAGGTAGGTGTTTAGGTAGTATGGCATCCAGTTGTGCACCTGTCCAGGTAGACGATCAGGTTTGCCATTGTTTATGGCTGTCAACATCCTTTCACGCGATGTCATTTTCTTACCTCCTTATTGGCGATGCCGTCCTTTCGACATTTGGCAGTTCTCTCTCTGCTGGCCAGTCGATTTCGTATTCGATACCAGGTAGCAGATCAAATACGTCGTCTGCAATTGGAGCTTCGCCGTCCCAATCCAGAGTTACTGCCCAGACAAAGGTTGTTGAGAAAAACACTGCCTTGTCCCCACGGCGTTCGATTTGAATCTGAGGCTCTGCAAACTCTAGATCTTTGAATCGCTCTATGAATATTCTATTTTGGGCAACCGGGCGACCTCCTTGTAGAAGAACAGCAAATGCTCCGGTTGATCTGATACCTGATGATAACCACTGATCCATCGAAAATTCAGCCAACAGGGTCGAAGCGTTGGGTGGTAGGATTATGTCAGTTGTCATATCCACCGGCAGTCCACCGGCCAATCTGAATAATCCATAGCGAATTTGCCCTTTCCACTCGTTGAGTGTGTCGTTTATCCCAAATATTCTTACCTTATCGCCTTCGACTACAGGAACGACATGGATTGGTTGAAAGGCTCGACGTACTGGGTGATACGACAACTTCCGGCGTAGGTAGTAGTCCACAATCGTCCAACCGTGGGTCGCTGGCCAAGTGTCGTTGTACATCCAGAAAATCGCCGATGAACTGCTAAATTTCCGTCGTCGGAAGTTATTCGCATATTCCGCAAGCCCCTCCGCCTGAAGCACGCCGCTGAAGTAGGCATAGTCTTCAAACGACATATCCTCTGCTTTTCTCCCTAACCAGTATTCCACATAGGCGTATGTTATTCGGGGAGTGCTCCAGTACGAGCAAGCATTGTCATGAAACTCCCATGACGGTGAGAACATATACTGCTCATCTTCCGGAATAAACTGTCGAAGTGTCTTCAGACAGGACGCACCCAGTATTCCTCCCTCATTTGCAAAGCGACTGACATCTGTCCGATAAGCCCACCAATTTGGTCCATTATCTCCCAAGGAAACATGCCAGGGATGCTGATCGCCCGTTGTGGGATCATTCGGGTGGCGGTGATCAGTCGAATATGGTGAACTCGGCCAATAAGGCCGAGACGGGTCTTCTGTCTTGACGATGCACGGGATGACATGGTGATAAAGCGCATAATCCGGGAAGGATTTCACCTTGTCATAACCCCAATCAAATACCCCCCATTCCAATTCGTTGTTCCCACACCAGACAACCAAGCTGGGATGGGCTGACAGATCACGGGTGACGAATGTAATCTCTCGGCGTACGTTGTTTAGGAAATCCGGATCGTCGCCCGGGTATTTTGAGCACGCAAAGATAAAATCATGCCAGACCAGGACACCTAGCTCGTCGCACGCGTCAAGAAATGCGTGGTCGGCATAGAGTCCGCCACCCCAAACGCGCAGAGCATTGAAATTTGCATCAACAGCCATCTGTACCAGTCTTCGGTAGTGCTCCGGCGTGATTCTAGCGTAGATTATATCGGGCGGTACCCAATTTCCGCCCTTTGCGAAAATCGGATGACCGTTCACTTCCAGTATAAAGTAATCTCCTCCCTCTGGATGCGGCTCAGTGTTGATTCGGATACTTCGGATGCCAGTACGGCGATGCATCGTGTCTACAACCTTTCCAGCAACCTCCACCTGGATTTCTAGGTTATACAACGGCTGGTCGCCATATGGGCGTGGCCACCAGAGTCTGGGATTGTCAATATCAGCAGAGATCTCGTGGCAGGAGTAGCCTGATGGTAGTTCCAATCTTGCCTCCTTGGTAACTCCAGCCTCTGCAATCTTCAGGCGAAGTAAAGCCGTTCTTGACTCCATGCCCACATTTTCTAAGAAAACTTTGGCTATCACTTTAGCGCTCTTATGGTTTTCCGCCAACTCAGGATATGTGGTTACAGCATCTATCCGTACCGACTCAGTCCATTCCAGCCTCACAGGACGCCATATGCCAACGTTTATTAACCGAGGCGCCCAGTCCCACGAGAATTGGCACTGTGGTTTTCGAAGCCACGCACGCTTGGTTAGACGGCATTCGAACGATCCACGGTAATCACTACCCGACTTGTCAGACACATAATACAACCCGCTCTCGATGGATACCGCCAACACGTTTCTGCCTTCTCTTAGCTTGCCAGTCACATCGAGTCTGCAAGGAACAAAGGCGTTGTCATGTTCGCCAATTCGTTCACCGTTCAAGTATATGTCTGCCTTCAAGTCCAAGCCTTCGAAGACTAGCCAAGCATGGTTTCTGGTAGCATCTGCAGGCACATCAAATGTTCTGCGGTAAAGCCAGATATTCTCTTCAACCCAGCGTGCCGCTTGTGCGTTCAAACCATAATGACAATCACCTATTTGGCCAATTCTCTCCAAATCTAGGTGTATGTCGCCTGGAACAGTTGCATCTAGAAACGTACGCTCATCCGCTTCCTCGACAATGTACTGCTCTATATTGCCATGCTGACCGTCAAAACCTCTTACTTTCCATCTGCCACTTAAATCAAGCTTCTGCAATGTATGTCCTCACTCCTATTAAGACTATTCTCTACTATGGGGATCCTTCAAAAGCCCATCATATCAGCCAAGTACTGCACAAGATAATATCACCTGTAAGTCTGACTGACAAGACAGCACAATGGAATTGGTGTTCAGACTTTCCAGCGCTACACCTCATCTGGTGTACAGGGGAAATCTAGCAAAAATACCTGTAGACAGCTATAGAATAGGGACGTATAATAGCAAGGGAAAGAGGTTCTTGTAATTAGATAAACCAACCGGTGAATCTTCAATTACAGATGGAGGTGATGGATAGACGAGCAATAGTACGTGTTGTACAGGGCGATCGGTCGTGACTCTGAGTCCTTCGCATGTGACTTCGTAAGTGCTGGCAAGAGAGTTTTACTCGTAGAATGTCCAGATGAGTCTTACAGCGTTTTACCCGTATTGTTGGATCAGAGAGATGAGTATTGTGGCCAGACTATGAAGAAGCACAGAACAGTCCCGACAGATCAACCCTGATAATCATTCGGTATAGTGTAGCAAGACTTTACTGCAAGGAGGTGCTCGAAAGTTGAATAGATTCACGGCCAGATGGCTTAGAGTGCTGTTGTTGATGGCTACCCTAAGCATCGTCTTGTTCGCAAACCAGGCGTCTGCAAATACGATTACCTATGGACCGTACGCTGTAGTGATAGATCCCGTACCACCGGACACCACGTATTCGGTCAAGATCGTATGGCGGACCAGCCAAGCCAGCGCAGACAATACTGCGTGGGTAGGCACGATGTCCAACACGGATGCCAATAACGATACGTACCACGAAGTGTTGTTTACTGGCCTGGTTGGTGGGACTTCATACGAGTTTCGTGTCAGGACGGACGACGCGGAATCCTTGACTTATGCCTTCTTAACTCGGCCTAACCTGCTCGTCAATGGTAGCTTTGAACTTTGGGAAGGCGGAGCTGATCCAACGATATTCGACAGTGGATATAAACCCGTTGGATGGAACGGCTGGGAAATCTACAAGTACGAGGAGCAGTCTACGACGAACCCCGAGCATGTCCATGTCTCCATGGATAGACTAACGGGTATACCTACGCCAGACTCACGTGACGGCATGCACCGAGCGAGTATTGATGCGGGATGGCGTTCGTGCTTCGGCGGAATATATCAGACACTGACCCTCACCCCAGGCTACTATCAGGTGTCCGGTTGGATGGCTTGGACAATGGATGCCGGGGACAAGACTCTGGGTATCTACGCCAAGGACGGCGACCATGTCAATCCCAATACGACCATCACGGCTAACGTGAACGTAGGCGCAACCACCATCTATGTTCAGTCAACAGCGGGTTTCAAGGTTCCTGGGCCTGGCGAGCGATGTACCGCCTTCATCACAAAAAAAACGGGCGGAATCGGTGACCCACATGGTGATACGTTCACATATAGTGGGCTTCAGTCGAACCGATTCACTGGCGTTCAGGGGATCGACTATGCGCACGATAAGAACAATGCCGAAGAAAACGAAGTGAAACAGGTCCCGGAAATATGGACTGGCACAGGTAGCCCAGGTAGTAAGTGGCAGCCTATCTATACCAAGTCGGGTGTCAGCACACAAACAGACTGGGCATACGGTGAGAAGATTGTGTACTGCAGCAGCGGTAAACTTACTGTCTACTGCAATTTGAAGTCCCCTTCGTGGGCTGGTGTCACTACGTCACACTACGATGGTCTGAGGGTCTCTGCAGCTTTGGAGCCAGTGCAGATTACCGACGTCCAGGTGGTCAAAGCTGTTGACCCTGCTAATCCAGATACTAAGGTGCTGATAACCTGGCAAACTAGCGTTCCTACCGGTACCTGGATGGAGTATGGGCCGACAAGTAGCTACGGCACGATTATTCAAGACGCAGCTCCTAAGACAAGTCACTCGGTGACGTTATCTGGTCTTGAGGCGCAGAAGGCGTATTACTTCCACATTCAGGCACCAGCTGCCGGTGGACACCCAACGGGTGATTACGCGTCTTCATTTGTGACGCCTATACAGTTCTCGGGTATTCAAGAAGTCCGTGCGGTAGCGCCCGATCAGACAACCTATGATTACACTATCAACTTCAATACAGACGTTCCAGTTGATGCCGAAGTCCACTGGGGGTATGACCAAGGCTATTCGAATATCGCTTCAGCTGGGTCTGGTACGAGCCATTCAGCAGTATTGACTGGCATAGTCCCGGGCGCTCGATTCTATTATCAACTGTGGGCGAATACATCTCTTGATCCATCCTATCAACTGGTGAACCGTCCAGCAAAGGATCCAGGACACGCCGTTGACCCGCCAGTCATCACGATAACTAATACAGTTGCTACGCCAGACTACGACACGGGTACTTCTTGTGTCGTGACTTGGGTGAGTAGCCGCGAGACCAGTACCAACGTGGTCTACTATCGGACAGTTGGTAGCACCACTTGGCTAACAGCAAACGAAGCTCCAGGTAGCAGCGCAGAGCACAGCGTGACGTTGACGGGTCTGACTCCGAATGCACAGTACGAATGTTACTGTGAGTCATCTGTTCCTGACGTAGTTCCTGGAAGGTCTGAGGTCTTCTACTTCTGGTCGTTTGCACCGCGAAATGAAATCAATAACCCTGGTTTCGAAACCGGAGACCTGGCTGGTTGGATGCCATATGAGTATGAAGCCCCAACGTACAACGGCACTAACAATGGTCTACCAGCGAAACCCGAAGTGCGTAGTCAATGGATAATATCTCCCAAGACAAATCCGCACGGTGGTTACTTCTCCTGTGGACATCAGACTATCGGATACACCAAGAACGGTGGCGTCTATCAGAAGTTCATTCCAAGCGGCGCGCAAGGCAACTACGTGGCGGCCTCGGCTTGGGTGATTTCCATCTCGGACACTTCGGACAACGCCTGTGCCCGTATCGGAGTGGATCCTAATGGCGGTGTCAGTCGAGACGCGGCCAGTATTCAGTGGTCGCCGTGGACCTGGACTGGTACACAGGAAACCGGTCAGTGGTTCCAAGTCAAAGTCGGCTTCACGCCCGGCACAGGCGTAGCAACACTCTTCATCGAAAGCCAGCAGCTGTATTCCATAGGTCCACTTGTTACCTGCTGGGATGACGTCGCTCTTTCTGAAATACGACCAGTCGGTATGCTGACCACTCCAGTGGTCACACTTCCTGGCGACCCGTCATTACCAGAAAGCACCGCCAAGATCGCTTGGCAGACTGCGGTTCCTTCCACTTCAGAGGTTCAGTGGGGCCTAACTACAGCTTACGGCAACACTGTTGCAGACACAACACCAAAGACAAACCACGAGATATTACTGCCGTCGGTGGATGAGGATCAGCTTATTCACTTTAAGGTTGTGTCAAGCGCTTCAGGGTACGAGACTCAGGAGTCTCCTGATCGCACGTTCCAATCCTTGCCTGTAGCTAGGCCGGAGATTCAAAACGGCAGCTTTGAGGGCACTGGGTTGCCAGGCCGCGAGCAAATCTGGCCGTGGAGAATATTCAACCTTACTGACCTGAATGCGTTCTATCAGCCTGCTCAACCCTTCCCGCATGGCAACGCGCCTATTGACGGCCTGCAAACTGGTTATCCGTACGGTGGATCGTCATGGTATGGTGTGACGTGCGAACCGGACGGCGGGAATTCCTTCATCGGTGCCGCGAGCAGTTACGGTACACCGAAGAATGGTGGCGTATGGCAGAGAATAGAAACTACACCTGGCCAGCTCTACGGTATCACCATGAGAATCTACAACTATCAAGTAGGTGGAGATCCCGAAGATACCGCTACATGGATTGGCATAGACCCCTACGGCGGTATTGACCCGTATAGTCCAACCGTGCAGTGGTCAATCGGACGAAGCCCCAACGCATGGGGTAGCGCCGCCAACTCATTCGTAGCACAAGGTCGAACAGCGACGATCTTCTGTCTGCTCCAGAACTGGTACAGTCTGGAGTGGCATGTCAATGTTCTGGACAAAGTAGGATTTGCCTCAGTTGTATCCGACCTGCCATCTGCTAAGACCTCAGCAGTCGGGAGCCCGGTCAATATTGCAAATGCCATAGTGACCGCCACGTTCCTTACAGACGGTGCCGAACAGCCGGTGCAGTCGACGTTCGCAATCGAGTCACCTGACCGATCCAGTGGAATCAGAATAGTCTCTACCGCTGGTGTCGAACCCGGTGACAAAGTCACGATCCAGGGCGTGACGGCCGATGTGAGTGGTGAGCGGGTCATCAATGCCACCTCAGTGACCGTGAACTCCAGTGGAAACGACGTACCCGCCGCGGTTGTTGTGAACGGTCTGGAGACAGGTGGTGGCACATTCGGTGCACAGGGAGCAGTGGTAGACGATGCCACAGCTAGCC
>Ga0308417_1000187_pt1 | contig 47509 bp, 43 predicted proteins | sample HotsprSampleOS65_FD_203528 | JGI IMG/M metagenome (GOLD analysis project Ga0308417, IMG submission 203528) | Hot spring phototrophic mat microbial communities from Octopus Spring, Yellowstone National Park, Wyoming, United States - 20090730_OS65 ...
GGGTGGGGTGTGGGGGCGTGGGGGGGGGGCCGGGGGGGGGGGCGCCTGGGGGGGGGGGGGGGGGGGGGGGGGGGGGGGGGGGCGTCGCCTCCGCGGGCGCGGGCGCTGGAGCCACGGCGGGTGGCGCGGGCTCACGTGCCTGACGAAGCGTCCACTCGAAATCGGCCAGGACGTTCATGAAGTTGATGTATGCATCGTAGGGCGATCCATACGGGTTGAAATATTTGTGGACATCGCCATCGGCGAACCACTTGGTGCACATGTAGTAGAAGTGGTCGGAGGTCTGAAGCTGGCGCCAGACTCGGAGGAGATCCGGACGCTGGGCCCGACGGACCTCGGGCTCGAGGCGATAGAGAGACTCAATCGCGTCCTTCTGCATCTCGTTGCCGAGCCATGCGGTCAGATCCCGCTCGATATCGGCCCAGGAGACGAAGTCAGGAACATCCAGACGGGCGACTGGCGAGTGATGGGCCGCGGCTTCCGAGGGGGTCATGAAGCGAAAATCGGGATGGCGGAGGATGGCGGCCGGCAGAGCGCGCATGAATTCGAAAATGCCGGTTTCGGCCCACTGATGTTCGCCAAAGGTCTCGTAATCCATGAAGAGGTTGATGATCTCGCCGTTGCCGTTGATGGCGTGAATCCATGAGGCATATTTGTCGGCCGTCAGAGGATACTCGTTCCAAGCCCGATTCGAGAATCGGAAGGCGATATCGTCGGAGAGGCGGTAATTCTTGAGCAAAAGGCGGAGACGCGTTCCGGTCTTGGGCAGGTAGAGGAAGTTGGGACTCCGCCAGCCCAGGATACGATCGGCGCCTTCGGCGAGGATCGCTCGGAATCCCATCGCTTCCATGACCCGGGCGAGGGCATTGTTGTAAATGAGTTCCGTATTCCGGAAGACGGTCGGCGTCTGTCCAAAGAGGGTTTCGACTCGCCGGTTATGGATCTCGACCTGTTCGCGAAACTCCTGCTCCGAGAAAAGAAAGGCCAGGGAGTGATACTCCGTTTCGCTCAGGAATTCGACGCCTCCCGTGCGAGCCAGGGCCTGAAAGGAGGCCAAGACCTCAGGCGCATAACGCTCGAACTGATCCAGGGCCACACCGGAGATGGAAAAGGCGATCTTGAACGCGCCGGCGTGACGATCGATGAGTTCGGCGAGAAGCGCATTCATGGGGAGATAGCACTTGGCGGCCACCTTCTGGAGGATCTCGCGATTCTTGGCGTCATCCTCATAAAAATGATTCTCCCCGATGTCGAAGAAGGTGTAAGGACGGAGCCGGAACGGCTGATGGACCTGAAAATAGAAGACAACCGCAGGCATGATCAGGCTCCTTTTCGTTTCACAACGGTTTCGTAGACGGCGGTCACCGCCTCCGCCGCGTTATCCCAGCGAATGGCACGAAGCTCCTCCCGACAGTGGCGGACGATTTCGTTGGCCAGAGGAGGATGGAGCAGGACCGCGATGATTTTGTTTGCCATTGCTCGCACATCCCAGAAATCCACCGTCAGCGCATTGCGCAGCACCTCGGAGACGCCCGACTGACGGGAAAGAAGGACCGGGACATCGTACAGCATAGCCTCGAGGGGGGTGATGCCGAAGGGTTCGGAGACACTGGGCATCACGTAGAGATCCGTCAACGCATACATCCGTTCGACGGCGGGCCCCTTGAGAAAGCCCGTGAAATGAAACCGGGAGCCGATCCGAAGTTCCGCGACGCGCTGGATCATCCGGGGGAGCATGTCGCCACTGCCGGCCATGACGAAGCGGACGTTCGGCAGACGGGGAAGCACAAGCCCGGCGGCTTCCACAAAGTAGTCGGGTCCTTTCTGAAAGGTGATGCGGCCCATAAAGAGGACGATCTTCTCGCCGGATCGGCGCTGGACCCGGTACAGGCGCGGGGCATCCTCGCGGGAGACGGCGTTGTGCACGACGTGGATTTTGTCGGGGGAAATGCCGTAATGAGACACAATCATCTGGCGGGTGTAATGGCTGACGGCCAGGATCGCGTCGGCCGATTCCAGACCGGCTCGCTCAATCGCCACAATCTCGGGGTTGGGATGGTCGCCGCTTCGGTCATACTCGAGGGAATGGACGTGGAGAACAAGAGGGCGGCCGCTGACCGCCCGGGCCAACAAGCCAGCGGGGAAGGCCATCCAGTCGTGGGCATGAATGACGTCGAAGGTTTCGCGCCGGGCGAGTGCGGCGGCGGCCTGACTGTACCGGTAGACTTCGGCCATCAGGTCGGCACCGTAATCGCCGCGGCAATCCAGGAGGGTGACCACGGAGTGGGGCTCGTCGGCCGGTGTGTCGGAAGAGGCCGCGAGATGAGGGGCCGAGGCGGCGGGGGCGGGAGTCGAGCCAGGCCGGGGCGCCGTGTAGGGGACGAGCAGCGCATCGAGCATTCGGAGGGAAAAGCGTCGTTCCCAGAGCGCGCGCGCCGCACGGGCCGCCGCTCGGGAAATCGAGGCGGGAACCACGGTGCCGGACGCGGAGATCAGACGAAGATGGCCGGCGGGCTCGTCCGACCGGGTCCGCGGAATGACGAAGATCAGATGGTGACCGCGGCGAGCCAGTGCCCGGGTCAGACCGTAACAGGCGGTTCCCAGTCCTCCGCTGATGTGAGGAGGGAATTCCCATCCGAACATGAGCACGCGCATGGTCAGGTCCTCCCGGTTCGGCGGCGGAAGCGGGCGGCGAAAAGGGCGGGGGCGGTTTTGCGGATGCGATCCAGAAGCCGAATGAGTTCTCCCACGCTCCACGCCTGGGCAATGCAGCCCTGGGGCGGGTGAGGGGGGTCTCCGTCGAAGATTTCGGAGACGGAGCCGAGCCCGGCCTCGCCCAGCAGGTGGCGCTCCCAGATCGGTTCGATGGTATCCAGCAGATGGCGGACCGCCCGCTGGGGATCGGAGGCCACTCGGAAGAGGGCGTCGCCGTAGGCCCCGAGGAGCCAGGGCCAGACGGTGCCTTGATGATAGGCACTGTCCCGTTCACGGGGGGTGCCGGCATATCGGCCGAGGTAGGCGGGATGGCGGGGGGAGAGCGTCCGTAGGCCGAAGGGTGTCAGAAGGTGGGCCCGGACGGTCTCGACCACCGCCGGCTGGCGCGCGGAGTCGAGAATGGGGTAGGGAAGACTAACGGCGAAGATCTGGTTGGGGCGGATGGCGGGATCGAGTGCGCCGTCCCGGAACGTATCGCCCAGGCATCCGGTTTCCGGACACCAGAAGCGCCGGTGGAAGGCGTCGCGAAGGCGTTCCGCCTCCTCAGGACGCGCCAGGTGTCGCTCGCCGAAACGTTCGGCGAGTTCATCGTGGAAACGGAGGGCGTTGTACCACAGGGCGTTGATCTCCACGGCCGCCCCATGGCGCGGCGTCACCGGCACGCCGTCCACGGTGGCATCCATCCACGTCAACTGAGAGCCGGCGTGGCCGGCGACCAGCAGCCCCTCCTCGTCCAGGTGAATGCCATGCTCGGTTCCGGCACGGTAGGCGGCGACGATGCGCCGGATCACCGGCCAGAACTTCTCCCGGATGGTCTCCTCGTCCCCGACGATCGCCTGGCGCTGCTGAACAGCCCAGACAAACCAGAGCGAGGCATCCACGCTGTTGTAGGCATGGGGAAGGCCAGGGACCTCGGCGAGGCAGTTGGGAATGAGGCCGTTCCGTTCCGCTTCGGCAAGGCGCGAGAGCACGGCATCGCCTTCGGCCACCCGGCCGGAGCACCAGGCAAGCCCGGGCAGCGCAATCAGACTGTCGCGGCCCCACGAGCCGAACCAGGGAAAGCCGGCCACGATCTCGCTCTGACCGGCCGAGTTCCTAATGAAAAAGCGTTCGCCTTCGGCTTGTAAGTGTTCCAGCGGCGTTCGAGCCGCGACGCGGCCGAGGGCGCGTCGCCGCTCCGCTTCGGCTTCCCAAAGCGCGTCGAGAGGGAACGGTGCCGGTTCGATGGAGGCCGAGACGATCAGGGGCGTTCCCGGATGGAGCTCGGTCTCGAGAAGACCGGGTTGGAAAAGATCTTCGTGCCCGGGGAAGCCGCGCTCGAGTTCGACAAGGTACTCCACGTTGTAGTACCAATCCGGGGCGGGCCAGAACTCGAACCGTCCCTGCACCTGGAAAAAGAAAGGGGGGAGCGTGTTGTAGGGCTGGATTTTAAAGCCGTGGGGTGCGGGAAACGTCTTGACCTGCAAATCCACATTGGCGCGGGTCAGGGCGTGGAAAGAACGGAACGCCAGGAGCGGGATCAGGCGTAGACGCAACGGACGGCTGACGCCTTCGAGCGTATACCGGATCAGCGTCCGACGCTGCCGATGGGGGAGGAGAATCTCCTTCCTCAGGCGGGCATCACCGACCCGGTAATGGAAGGCCGGCCAGCCGAGGTCTTCGGCCCGTTCCAGGTACTCGTGGCCGCGGGGGAAAAAGACGCCCGGATACTTGTGGCACGCGAGGGGGAACTCCCGACCATCAGCCAGGAGGGTTTCGTCGCAGGAGGAGAGGAGAACGTGGCGCCCCGGCGGACTCGAGAGATGGGCGACAAGCAGGCCGTGGTAGCGCCGCGTGTGGGCGTGGACGAGAGTGGACGACGCATAGTCGCCGAGGCCATTGGTTTCAAGCCATTCCCGGCGAAGCGCCGTTCGCAGGTTCTGGCACTCGGCCTTATCCCATTGCCATTTCATAGAGACGTTGCTTTCCGTAAGTTCGGCGGCACGGCGCACAGTATAGCGCAAACATCGGCGGGCCGCCAACTCTTTCCAAAAGCCAGGGCGGGAACCAAAGGACTTGAGCGGGAGCCGTGAAGGGCGCTAGAATAACCCTACACGTGAGGATGATCCATGAACCTGAATGTGGTGCGGCGGATTGACGACCGGGTTCCGATCCGGCGGGCCCTGGTGAGCGTTTCGGACAAGACGAATCTGGAATTCCTGGCCCGGGGACTTCTGGCGGCGTGCCCGGACGTTGTCTTCTATTCAACGGGAGGCACGCATGCGGCGCTGGCCGGCCTTTTCGGCCTGGACACCCGGCGGCATCTTGTCGCCGTGTCGGATTACACCGGCCAGCCGGAGATGCAGGGAGGGCTGGTCAAGACGCTGGACTTCAAGATCTACCTTGGCCTGTTGAGCGAGCCGTACAACGAGGCGCACGACGCCGATCTGGCCCGATGCGGGGCGGTTCGCTTTGACCTTGTTGTGGTCAACCTTTACCCTTTCGTGCAGACTGTTCAGAAACCGGGGTGTACCCCGGAGGTGGCGCGTGGCCATATTGATATCGGCGGCCCCTGCATGCTTCGGGCCGCCGCCAAGAATTACATCCGCGTGGCCTGTTTGACCGATCCGGCCGATTACGAAGGGTTTCTCCGCGAAACGATCCAGAACGGCGGAGCGGTTTCCTTTTCGCTGCGGTTTCGGCTGGCCCAGAAGGCGTTCGAACACGTGGCGGCCTACGACCAGGCCATCGCCCGGTATCTTTCGGGATTGTCCGTCGAGGACGCTCGCCGCGTCTACACCTTTGAGGAAAGCGGAGGCCGTGATGTTTGAGGTTTCCGTCCGCGGATCCTTTTCCGCCGCCCATCGGCTCCACGGCCATGCCGGCGGATGCGCCAATCCGCATGGCCACAACTGGGAGGTCGAGGTGCTCCTTCGGGGGGAGACGCTCGATGCCCTGGGCCTGCTGGTGGACTTCCAGGTGGTCAAGCAGGCGGTTCGGGAGGCCCTGGCTGCGCTCGATCACGCCGATCTGAATGCGTTGGACCTTTTCCAAAACGCGAATCCGACCTCCGAGAATCTGGCCCGGCTTCTCTATGAGGATCTTCAGCGGCGGCTGGATCATCCGCGTTATCGGGTCTGGGGCGTCCGCGTTTCCGAGTCGCCAGGCACCTCCGTTCTCTACCGGGAAGACCGCGATGCGGGTCGTTGAGACTTTTGTCTCGATTCAGGGCGAGACGACGTGGGCGGGGATTCCCTGTTTCTTCATCCGGCTGGCCGGTTGCAACCTCCGGTGCGCGTGGTGCGACACGACCTATGCCCGGGACTCCGCCGCTGGGCGGGAGGAAACGGTGGCCGCGCTTATCCAGGCTTTTCACGCCTCGGGACTGACCGCCGTGATGGTCACCGGCGGCGAACCGCTCCTTCAGGAGGAGACGCCCGCGCTGGTTCGTGCCCTGCGGGAGGCCGGCGCCGAGCCTGTTCTCGTGGAGACCAACGGAAGCCGGGACATCGGCCTCCTGCCGCCCGGAACGGTCGCAGTGGTGGATGTGAAATGCCCGTCCAGCGGAATGGCCGACACCTTTCACCCGGGAAATCTCGACCGGCTACGGCCCACCGACGAGATCAAGTTCGTGGTGGCGGATCGGACCGACTACGAGTGGGCCCTTGCGTTGATGCGCCGGCACGCCCTGGCCCGACGGTGTCGGGCCGTGTTGTTCAGTCCCGTGGCGGGCCGGCTGGCGGCGCGCCGGCTGGCGGAGTGGTTGGTGGCCGACCGGTTGCCGGCCCGGCTGCAGATCCAGCTGCACAAGGTCTTGGGACTTCCCTAAACCGGGGTGGCCTGAGAGAGGAGCGGACATGGGCAAAGAGGACGAACGGATACTGGTGATCGAGCGTCGGCATCTCGAGGCGGCAGGTCTCTTTCAGGGCCTGACCTTCGATCTCGCCCGTTATCGTTCGCTGATCGAGAATCCCCGTCTGCATCGGTTTCTGCGGCGCGGCGACGCGGAGCAGGACGCGGCGTACAAGCAGATCATTCCCTATTTCCTCATTGTTCATGAGGGCCGGTTCTGGAGTTACACGCGCGGGCAGAAGAGCGGGGAGGAGCGGCTGGTGGCGAACATTTCGATCGGCATCGGCGGGCACGTCAACGAGGAGGACGTCACGCTCTTCGGCGGGGCGTATGAAACCGCGGCGCGGCGTGAACTCGAGGAAGAGGTGGCCGTGCCGGCCGGTTCCACCGATCGGATGGTGGCGCTGCTGAACGACGACTCCAACGAGGTGGGGCGAGTCCATCTCGGCGTCGTCCACGTGCTGCATGCGGCCGGTGAAGGGGTGTGCAAACGCGAGGCGAAGCTGACCGCCACCGGCTTCAAGACGCCGGCGGAACTGGAGGCGCTCCGGGATCGCATGGAGACGTGGTCCCGGATCTGCCTGGATCACTGGCCGGCGTTGCTGGAGCGGGGATGAGACCGGCCTGCCGGGCCGCCCAGAGGGTCTGGCGGGCGACGCCCATGAGGATGCGGACGTCGTCTTCCGTGAGTTTGCCGCGGCCGAAAATGCGGCGGATCCCCAGCATCATGTGTTCCGCCTTTTCCGGCTCCATGAACCCGATGGCCAGAAGCATCTCCCGCCACATGGCGAAACACCGTTCCCGCAGGGCGGAGTGGGCTTCGGGGGATTTTTCCAGAGGGGGCTGCCAATGGCCGGACGCCACGTAGAGTTCGTAACAGACCACCAGCACGGCCATGGCGAGATTCAGCGAGAAATAGGCGGGGTGCGAGGGGATTCGGAGGAGCTGGGTGCAGAGGGCGATTTCGGTGTTGAAAAGGCCCTTATCTTCGCGGCCGAAGACCAGCGCGACTCGACCCGTTTCCGCGGCGTCCAGCAGGCGGGGGGCCAGTTCGCGAGGAGTCGCCGCATGCTGGCGGTAGAGCCCCTGCCGCCCCGTGGCGCCAACAACCAGACCGCAATCGGCCACGGCTTCGGCCAAGGTAAGGAACTCCCGCCGGGCCTCGAGAATCGGCTGGGCGGCGACGGCGCGCTGGCGGGCTTCCGCCCAATCCAGCCCGGACGGCGCCACGAGAGCGAGGTCGGAAAAGCCGAAATTGGCCATCGCACGGCAGACCATTCCCACGTTCCCCCCGTAGAGGGGCTGAACGAGGACGATGCGGAAATGGTCCAGACGGGCCAGGGGACAATCCTCTTTTGGTTGCCTCAGCGCGGAGGAGATGGTAACGTGAGGGCCACGCAAAAACAACCCGGAAGGCGTTATGGATGAACTTCTGAATCTGTTGAAGCAGAATGCGCTGGCGTCGCCCGCGATCCTGGCGCGCCAGCTCGGTCTGACCGACGAGGAGGTCCGCCGCCGCATTTACGAGTACGAGAAAGAGGGGATCATCCGGGGCTACCAGGCGGTGGTGGACGAGGAACGCCTGGGCCTTGAACGGGTTCGTGCGGTGATCGAAGTCCGCATCACGCCCGAACGGGAGGGGGGGTTCGATCGCCTCGCCTGGCGGATCAGCCGTTTCGAGCCGGTCGAGTCGGTCTACCTCATGAGCGGCAGCTACGACCTTCTTGTCTTTGTGACCGGGCGTTCTCTTCGGGAGGTGGCCGCTTTTGTGGCGGAGAAACTCGCCACGATGGAAGGCGTGATCTCGACGGCGACCCATTTTCAACTCAAGACGTACAAGGAGCGCGGTATTCTGATGGAAAAGAGCGAACCCTATGAGCGGCTCAGCGTCAGTCCGTAGCCGGGTGGCCGATCATCTGGCGGGAATTCCCCGCTCCGGCATCCGGGATTTCTTCGATGTGGTGAGCACCCGCAAGGGTGTGATCAGTCTGGGCATCGGTGAGCCGGATTTCGTCACGCCGTGGCGGATCCGGGAAGCGGCCCAGTATGCGCTCGATCGGGGACGGACGAGTTATACCTCGAACCGGGGTCTGCTGAAACTCCGGCAGGCGATCGCCGCCTACGTGGAGCGGGTGTTTGGGGTGAGCTACGATCCGGAAACGGAGGTCCTGATCACGGTGGGCGTCAGCGAGGCCCTGGACTTGGCCGTGCGGGCCGTCTGCAATCCTGGCGACGAATTTCTTTTTCACGAGCCCTGCTACGTTTCCTATCCCGCCGTGGTGCGGTTTGCCCATGGCATTCCTGTGGCCATACCCACGAGGCGCGAGGAGGGGTTCCGTCTGACCCGGGCGATGGTCGAGCCCCATGTGACGCCCCGAACGCGCGCCCTGCTGCTGAATTTTCCCACGAACCCTACCGGGGCGGTCATCGGATCCCGGGACTTGGAGGAGCTGGCTGCCCTGGCACGGGAACGCGACCTTCTGGTCATTTCGGACGAGATCTACGCCGAACTGAGGTACGAAGGGTCGCCTCAGACGATCGCCGCGCTTCCGGGAATGAAGGAGCGGACCATTTTTCTTCATGGCTTTTCCAAAGGATGGGCCATGACCGGCTTTCGCCTCGGCTATGCGTGTGCCAGTGCGGACCTCATCGAGGCGATGATGAAGATCCATCAGTACACTATGCTCTGCGCCTCCATTCTTGCTCAGGAGGCGGCAGTGGAAGCGCTCCGAAGCGATGAGGATACCGTCCGAATGCGGGAGTCCTATGCCCGACGGCGGGATTTCATTGTCGAGGCCCTCAATGCGATGGGATTTCCCTGTCTGAAACCCCAGGGCGCCTTCTATGCCTTTCCCTACATCGGGGGGACGGGGCTGAGTTCCAAGGCGTTTGCCATGCGGCTTCTCGATGAAGAGAACGTGGCCTGTGTTCCGGGGTCCGCATTTGGCGCGGCGGGGGAAGGCTATCTGCGGTGTGCCTATGCCGCCTCCCTGGAAGAGATCCAGGAAGCCATGACCCGATTGCGCCGCCTGGTGGACCGGTTGCGCGCGTCTGGACGATGAACGGAGCCTCTGTCAGCGGGTCGCAGTGGCCGCGGGGGCGGCCCATCGGCCGTCCCGAGTGGCTGGTGGCGAGAACCTTTGCCGTTTTGATCCTGGTTGGAACGGGGATTCTGATGCTGCCCGTTTCCAACGCGGATGGCCGGTGGCGGGATCCGCTCTCGGCCCTCTTTACGGCGACCAGCGCGGCGACGGTGACCGGATTGACGGTGGCGGATACCGGTTCCGCCTTCAGTCGCTTCGGGCAGGGAGTGATTCTCCTGCTCATCCAGATCGGCGGGGTGGGGTTGATGACGCTGGCCACCTTCCTGCTGGTGGTGATCGGGCGCCGGATGTCCCTCTCGGATGAGAATCTTCTGATGCGGACCCTGGGGCTCGCCCGGGCGGCGGGTTTGAGAGCCGTCCTGTTGAAAACGATTGTGTTCACGGTGCTATTCGAACTGGTCGGGACAACCCTCCTCAGTTGGCGAATGGCGACGGTTCACGGGATGAGTCACGGGCGGGCGTGGTTCGAAGGGCTTTTTCACGCCGTGAGCGCCTTTTGTAATGCCGGTTTTGCGCTGAGGGCGGACAGCCTGGTCTCGTACCGGCAGGATCCGTGGGTGGTGCTGACCATGGCCGGGCTCATTGTCTTGGGTGGGCTGGGGTTTCTGGTCTGGCATGAGCTGACGAGTCTCCGATTCTGGCGCAGACCCGAGGGGGGGCGGCGTCTCTCGCTCCATACGCGCCTGGTGCTGGTGAGCACTACGGTGCTGATCGGTGGGGCGGCACTCGCCTTTTTGGCGCTCGAGTGGGGCCATTCCCTCAGGGCCTATTCGCTGGTTCAGAGAGGGTGGATTGCCCTCTTTCACGCGGTGACTCCCCGAACGGCCGGCTTTCAGCTCGTGGAGGTCGCCAGTCTTCGTATGCCGACGCTCTTCCTGACGATGGGGCTGATGTTCATTGGCGGCGCTCCCTGTTCCATGGCGGGCGGTGTGAAAGTGACGACTTTGGTGGTGATGATTCTAACGGTACGGACCATGGTGCGAGGCGATCCCGACGTTCGCTATGCCGAGCGAACCCTTCCGGAGCGGGCCGTGCGGGAAGGGTTGGCGATCTTTACTCTCGGGCTGTTGCTCGTGATTCTCTTTTTTGGCGTGTTGCTGCTGACCGAACCCGCGATCCTTCAGGGCGGGATCGGGAGCGGTGCCGATGCGCTTTTGTTTGAAACGGTGTCGGCCTTTGGCACTGTGGGACTTTCGGTGGGAGTGACGGGACAGATCAGTCCGATGGGCCGAATCGCCCTGATCCTCCTGATGGTGGCAGGGCGGCTCGGACCGCTGACTCTGGCCTCATTCATCGGCGGGCGGGAAGTCAAACAACGGGTACGGTACCCGGAAGAGCATATCGTGCTGGGTTAGTCCTGGCCGGGAGGTGATGCCATGCAACGGGTGGGAATAATCGGGGGCGGACGGTTCGGATCGGCACTGGCAGGGTGTCTGGTTCAGCGGGGAGTGGAGGTCATCCTGCTCGACCGAAGCCGGCCGATCGTTCAGCGCCTGATGAATGTGGTCTCCAAGGCGGTCGAGGGCGACGCGACGGAACTGGACACGCTCGTGGAGGCGGGGTTCGAGCGGTGCGATACGGCGGTCGTGGCGATCGGCACGGATCTGGAGGGAAGCATTCTGGCGACGATGAACCTGAAGGAGCTCAAGATTCGCCAGGTCATCGCCAAGGCCGCGACCGATCTGCATGGGCGCGTCCTCGAACGGGTCGGGGCGGATCGCGTGATCTATCCCGACCGGGATATGGCGATTCGGCTGGCCCGTTCGATCGCGGCTCCCTCTTTGCTCGATTACATCGAGCTGTCGGGCGGCGCCAGCATTGTTGAGATGAAGGCGCCGCCGGAGTTCATCGGCAAGACCCTGAGCGAGACGCGCATCCGGAATGTTTTTGGGGTGCATGTCCTGGCCCTGCGCCATCGAGGGTTGGGGAGCGAGGAAGAGACGACCCTTGCGCCGAGCGGTTCGGACACGATCTCCGAGGGCGACACGTTGGTCCTTTTCGGCCCGGACGACCGGATCCGGGCGATGAGCCAGGCTTTTTCCTAAGCCGGCCTTTCCAGCGCCTTGATTTTTGAGGCGAATCGGCGATAATAGATGTTCTGTGATGGCACTATCCTGAGGATCGCATGCATCCCGTTGTCAACCATCTGATTCAATTGCAGGAATTGACCATGGTCCGGGCGGAGCAAAAGGCGGCCGGCCGGGAAGAGGCCCTGGAGACGCTGGATTCGTCCATCCTCACCCTGACCGAGGCGCTGGCCGAGGAGATGCGGCAGGCTGTCGCCCAGCTTCAGAAGCGCGATGCGCTCTTTATCGTTCCCGTGGCTAACGGTGTCTGCGCCGGCTGCGGGATGCAACTCCCGACCAGCCTGGTGCAGGCGGTCCGTCTGGCCCATCAGGTCTATCGTTGCCCGATTTGCACCCGCATCCTCTATCATCCGGTCGCGGGACTCCATCGGGCAGCGGCCACCATCCCCAGCCGGCTGGCGCCCCGCAAGATCGGAATTCAACGGTTTTCGGATCTCTCCCTGATGTGCCCCCGATTGGATGCGACCGACCGGGATGAGGCGATCCGCGAGATGGCCCAGCTTCTTTGCGAAAAGGGCTTTGCCAACGATCCGACCCGCCTGGCCGAAGCCGCCATTCAGCGCGAAGCCATTGTCAGTACGGCGGTCGAGCACGGACTGGCCTTTCCTCACGTCCGGGGGGTGGAAGGCGGCGGACTGACGCTGGCCCTTGGGTTGAGCCGCAAAGGAATTCGCTTCGGCAGCGGCCGAACGCTCACCCGAATCATCTTTTTCATGACCATCCCGACGGCAGCCAGCGCCTTTTACCTGAAGCTGCTGGCCGGCTTGACCAGCGTTTTCCAGGATGCCGAAGCACGGCGAGCGCTGATGGCCGAGACGACGGCGGAAGGCCTTTGGAAAACGTTGAATCGGTTGACCCGTCCAACCATTCCCTGAACATCTTCCCCCTTCCTGCGCATCCGGTATTCTGCCATCAGGTGGGAAGGATGCGGCGCCCCTCGTCCAGAAAGATCCCCTTGAGGTTCATGCGGAGCTGCTGGGGATTGGGGGAGAGCGACATGCCCGTTTCCTCCGTGATCTGCCCTTTCTTGATGAGCTGATAGAGGGCCTGGTTGAAGGTCTGCATCCCGTCTTCGCTGCCCGTTTCGACCGCCGCGGGAAGCACCTCGAGCTTGTTTTTTTCCAGAAGGCTCCGAACGGTTGGCGTGTTAATGAGGATTTCGACCACAGGAAGTACCCCGCCTCGAATGGCGGGCGCCAACTGCTGGCAGAGAATCGCCAGAAGGTTGGTGGCCAGATTCAAGCGCAGGGCGTCCCGACTCTCGGGCGGAAACATATCCAGAAGGCGGTTGACGGCCCCGGCCGTGGAGGAGGCGTGCAGGGTGGTCAGCACCAGGTGACCGGTTTCCGCCGCATGAAGAGCCGTCTCCACGCTGAGGGGGTCGCGAATCTCTCCAATCATGATGACGTCGGGATCTTGGCGCATGACCCGCTTCAGGGCAGCTTGGAAGCCCAAGGTGTCAATCCCGATTTCGCGCTGGGAGATCACGCACCGGTTGTCCACGAATTCGTATTCGACAGGGTCTTCAATCGTGACGATCCTCAAGGACTGCGTCTGGTTGAGCTCCTCGATAAGCGCCGCCAGGGTGGTGGATTTTCCCGCGCCCGTGGCGCCGGCGACAATCAACAACCCCCGCGGGGTTTTAAGCAGGGAGGAAAGCACAGGGGGCAGGTTGACGCTCTGGAGCGTGGGGGGGCGGGGCAGCACACGGCGAAAGACGAAGGCCGGAACTCCCTGCGCCATGAACAGATTTACCCGGAAGCGATTCCGATGGTCATCCAGGAGAGAAAAGTCCGCCTCCATCGCCTCTTCGAACTCCCGACGCTGTCGGGCTGGGACATGGCGGTGGACAAAGTCCAGTAGGTCGTCTGGACTCAGCGGGGGGAGAGCGGACGGCGTCAGTTCGCCATGCACACGGAAGACCGGCGGTGACCCCACCTTCAGATGAATGTCGGAGGCGTGCGCCTTGATCGCTTCGTCCAGGATGGTCTGAAGCATTTGCGCCATGGGGGCTCTCCTTGTGTTTACTCGGTTAGGCTTCGGTTAAACCCGATCGCGGCCGTCAGAAACGCGAGATTGGGCAGCCAGGCGGCCAAAACCGGGGGTAGCCAGAGCCGTTTGCCCAGAAAGAGCGAGGCCTGAAGGATCAGAAAAAAGAGGAAAAAGGCGCCAATGGCGGCCAAGATTCGGGGCATGACCGAAAGGCGGCTGGATCGGACGCCGACCGGGATGCCCAGCAACACCGCGAGCAGGGCGGAAAAAGGAATGGCGAGGCGGGCATGGAGATCGGTCCGAAGTCGAGCCCGCTTGGCCTCCGAAAGGTCGGGACGATTGCGCAGATGGTCTGCGAGGTCTCGTCCGGAGAGCGCTTCCTCGGAATCGTAGGTCTGGACGAGATATTCGATCAGGAAATCGCGGGGACGTTCCTTCCACTCCGGCATTTCGATGTCCTGGCGATCCACCTGTTCGGGCTGACCAATGAGGGCCCCGTCGCGGTTTTTCCGTACCCGGGTCGGCGCCCGAAGCCACCAGGTGCCATCGAGATATTGCGCCAACGACGTCCGATATTCCGTTAACGTGCCGTCCGGGTGATACTCCGTGATGACGACGAACCCAAGGCGGGCCGTGTTGGTGGGGGAAAACGAATGAATATCCCAGAGGCGGCGTCCGGCGGCCGAGAAGTAATAGAGGCGGCGAGCCTCCGGACGTTCCTCGCCGCGTCCGAACAGGCGATGTTCGAGCTGCTTGAGACTCCGGTAGCTGGCCGGCGCGGCATATTCCTGCAAGGCCAGCGAGGTGACGACGCCCGCCACGCCTACGGCCAGAAAGGGAAGGAAAAAGCGGGCGGGGCGGAGTCCGCAGGCCATCATGGCGACGATTTCGTTTTGCCGACTCAACCGGGTGCAGGTGTAGAGGGTGCCCAGCAGCAAGGCGATGAGGAGCATGGCCACGGCAAAGGAGGTTACGCCGTTCATAGCCAAAAGAAAGTGGAGATAAAAGCGCCCGACTTCGCGCAGGGTCACCTCCGTGGTTGTAAAGCGACCGAGGCGCCCGAACAGATCGAAGATCACCACGAGGACGAGAAATCCTGCGGCGTTGTAAAAGACGGAGACCAGTACTTCGCGAAAAAGATAGCGATCGAGAATTCGCATGCGTAGGGCTCCTGCGATCGCTCACACTAAAAGGCCATCTCGGCCAAGTCAAGGGCCGTTTGTGCGTTCGACCGCACGGCGACCCGGGGCCAGGCGACCCCTCAAAGGATGACGCCCAAAAGGATCAGAGAAAACGGGTATGGCGTGTTGATAATGAAGCGATCTATGGTGCATTTTCCGAGCCGGAAGGTCCTACCTTTGCCTGATTCGCGGTTTCAACAATAGCATCCAGCGCTTTCCGAATCTCCTCATCAATGGCTTCTAACGGAACAAAGTCAGCCAGCAAGTGAAAATTGGTTTTACGCATGTCGTTGGGAAACTGTAGCTCTCTGTAAAACTGTTCAAACAGGGGCGTCAGGAATTCATCGCTGGCTTTTATGTCGACGCCCCATGCCTCTTTGCCCAAAGTTTGCAAGGCGATTTCGACCTTCTGGATGGCGCTCTCCATCGCCTCACGCCAGCGGAGGGCAAAAAGATCTCCCTCCTGTTTGATCCCTCGATCGTTCGCGTAGGACATGAGCGTTTCCCGCTGACACAGGTAGTTTTCCAGCTCGCGACGCGACCACATAATCTGCGTCAGGTTTGAATCGTTTGGCAAATCTCGATCGAGCCGATCGTAGATCGCAATCCCCACCAGATCGCTCTTGGCCTCCCGCAAGGCGTAAAAATGTTCGAGAGCCTTGCTCGGTTGATTCGCCACATAATGGACAAACGGCCGCTCCAGTAAGGCTTGTGCCGGATGGCCCAGTCGCCGGGCCAACGACTGCAGGATGAACAAATCCGTCGAGCCCTCAAGGTATAGAACCCAGCCGGTGGTTTCGGCCAGGTAGTAGTGATCGAAGCCGATGTCACGCAAGGCCTTGACCACCTGGCTCCCTCGATCGTCAATGCGATGGGGACGGCCCACGAAGGCGATCACCACATCCCGTTTGGCTGCTTCGTTGAGGAGAACTTCGGAATGGCTGGCGACAATGAGTTGACTGTTGGTGTGTTCAGCGTGCTGCGAAAGGACCTCGTAGATTTGCCGCTGGCGCAGAATTTCCAAATGCGCATCCGGCTCATCGAGCAGGAGCACAGCGCCGCTGTGGATGGCCATGTGGGCCAGGAGGAGAAGCGTCTGCTGTTCTCCACGACCGCTGGCGGAAATGTCGAGCAAGGTGTTTGCGCACGTTCGATAATCCATCACAAGTTCACCGCGCTCGGCTACATACTTGGGGCGGTTGAACTGCGATCCGAAAAGACGCTTGATGACATCGCAGATGTGTTCCCACTTTTCCTCGCCCTTCTCGCTCTGTAACACCTGCCAGCAAAGGTTGCGGAGCACCTCAGCGGTGCGCCCCTCGCCTAGGCGCACGCGAATCGCGCCGATTTCCAGGAGGTCCTCGCGCGCCGCCAAGCCCGACATGGGCGGGAGATAAGCCACCTGAAGGTTTTTCAAGTTGTCGGGGACCGACATCCGGCGACCATCCGCCCCCAAGGGAGGACGGCAGTAGAGGGACTCCTCGTTGGCGTAATCGAATTCCAGACGGCATTGCCAGACCTTGTCGTCCGTGCCCTCCAAGCCAATTTCGATGCGCACATTGCGAGTGCGGGCTTTCCCGCTATGGCGTTCCCCTTCCCGCACGTGCAGGTCTCGCCAGAGCAATTTGGCCGATGGGACTGGAATCGAAATCAAATCCTGGCGGTTGATGGTTACACCGGCCCGTTCGGGGGGAATGTTTCCGCTGTTTCGTTTTTCAAGCCATCGTTTGACCCCCACATTCCATAACGCGATGGCTTGTAGTGCGGATGTTTTTCCGGAATTGTTCGGTCCGATGAAAACCACGCGTCGAGCCAGTTCTATCTCGACTTCGGAAAAGACTTTGAAATTTCTCACGGTTAGTTTTGTTAGCACAACCGCTTTCCTATTTCAGCCGCCCAACGACATACCCTGGTCCCGGGAATCCATACCGCTCACCTCGGGATGGTACGGCCCGAAGCCCTATTTATCAACCACGAATCGACTGGCAGAAGAGCGACACCCCTCCATGTCCAGATGTCCCATCCGCCTGTGATAGTTATAGACGCCCGAGTCGGCTAGGCAAGGGAGAACGATTGGGGTCAATCGTGTCCGTTTACCCTTAGGGGATGCCAGAGAACAACGGCTAGAAGGCCGGATTGAAATCGCCTTTTTCAGCGCCAAAAGGGCTCTGGGTGAGTCTGATGCGTCGTTCTGACTCAGATGCGGGAAGACATTCGAACGCAAAAGGATGGATCGCTGGGGGGTGCCGTTTCAAGGGCTCAGTCGCGGATGAGGGGGCGAATCGGGCCGCTTTGTATTGTTGTGCCAGGCCTATCCTCATGCGGACCCGATCGCGTGAGCGTGCGCGCGAAAGCGATTGTCAAACGCCGCGTTTCCGCCTAAAAGAGTCAGGCGTGCGAACCAGGAATGGCCATGGCGGAACTACGAGCCACGATCGAACGGGTCGCTTTTGGGGGAGAAGGGATCGCCCGAACGCCGGAAGGCGTGCTCTTTATTCCCAACACCCTGCCGGGCGAAACCGTCCGGGTGCGCCTGGTCGAGAAGACCGCCACCTACGGGAGGGCCGAACTCGTCGCCGTGGAAACCCCGTCGCCTGACCGCTTTCCCCCCCAGTGTCCTCTGGCCGGCGGAACCCTCGATCCCACCGGGCGAAACCTTCGCGGCGCCTGCCCAGGATGCGTCTACGCCCATGTTCGGCCCGAGACGGAAACGGCCCTGAAACAGACCCAACTGATCGAGATGCTGGAACGCGTGGGCCGACTCTCCGACGAGGCTCGGTCGCGGGTTCTTCCTCCCATCCCCGCCGTCCGCCCCTACCGCTACCGCAATAAGGCCGTCTTTCATGTCTCGCGCTCAGGGTGGGAGTGCCGGGCCGGCTACTACGGGTTCGATAACGAGACGGTGCTGGATGTGCCGGACTGTCTCTTGACTGCCGAACCCATCGCCGAGCAATGGAACAAACTTCGATCCCGCTCGGAATGGCCCCATACGCTTCGGGAGGGCATGACCATCACCCTTCGGTGGACACGCCGGGATGGGGTGGTCTGGTGGCGGAACCGGGCGGACCCCCGTCAGTCCTGGCTAAGCGAAGAGGTCGCAGGAGAGGTCCTACGGGTTCCGGCGGATGCGTTTTTCCAGGTCAATCCGTGGATGCTGGAGCCCTTGGCCGACGAGGTGGGCTCTCTCGTCCGGGAAGCCGGACCGGAGGCCGTCCTGGATCTCTACAGCGGAGTGGGCCTCTTCTCGGTGGTGGCGTTTCGGAGCGGCGTTCGGCGGGGCTGGGGGGTGGAGGTCGAATCGCGGGCGGTGGAGGCGGCGACTTGGAATGCCCGTCAGTTGGGAATGGAGGGCTTTTGCTTTACGGCATCCTCCGTTGAGCGTGCGATTCGGAGTGCCTACGCCCGATTTCCGCCGGAAACCACCATGGCGATCGTGGATCCGCCGCGCGCCGGATTATCCGAATCGGTCCGTTCGGCCCTGCTCCGCTACGGTCTACGGGATATTCTCTACATCTCCTGCGCTTGCGATACATTGGCGCGAGATCTCGCGACGCTGACGTCCGGCGGACAGTACCTCTTCCAGCGAGCCCGGCTGTTGGATTTCTTTCCACGAACGGCACATTTCGAGACCGTTGTTTGGCTGAGGAGAAAGGACGCATGACGGTCGGCCTGATCTATACGGGAGGCACGGTGGGACATCGTCCCGGCGCCCGGCGAGGAGAGCCGGAGACGCGGGATCTGAAGGCATTTCTGACGCTTTTGAAGCGGCGGTTGCCAGACGCGTATTGGCCGGCGGCGTGGCAAGCAGAGGCCGTCGCCGTACGGATGAGCGAGGACCGAGTTCCGGGCGATTGGTCGGTACTGGCGTCGGAAGTGGATCGGCAGATTCGGAGGGGAGCCGCGGGTGTGATTCTGGCGCACGGAACCGATACACTGATCTATACGGCCTGTGCGCTGAAGGCGCTCCTGCGGGGAGTGCCTGTTCCCGTTGTTCTTACCGGGGCGCGGCGGCCGCTTTCCCATCCCCAGACCGACGCGGTTCAGAATCTGGCCCATGCGTTTCGGCTGGCCCAGGAAAAGGATCGGCCGGGGATTTGGATTGTATTTGCCGGCGACGAGGCGTTGAACGGGCTGATTCTCGATCCCGACAATGCCCGAAAGACGGCCGGACGACCCGATTATTTCCAGCCGGCGGTGGGAGATCCCGCCGGGAGGGTCCTCGGGACCGTGACAGGAAAGGCTCCATTGCGGGTGGAATGGACTCGGCCGGCGGGGGGTGTTCCTTCGGCGTATCGGCCCCGGTTTTGTGTTCGGACGGATGTCGTACTTTTCCGGCTTCATCCCGGCTTTCGGCCGGCGTGGTTGCGCGAGGCGGCTCGGCGAGGCGCCCGGGTGATCGTTTTGGAAGGTTACGGCGAGGGAACCGCCTGTACGGCGCCGGGGCGGTGGGACCTTTCAGCGACTGTGCACGAGGTGGTTCGGCAGCGAGTTCGCGTGGTCCTGATCTCTCAGCACGGAGCCCTTCCTGCCGTGGTCTACGGCAGCACGCGACGGCTGATTCAGGCGGGCGCGGTTCTGGGACGGCATCGGACGGCCGAGGCCGAATTGGCTTTCTGGATGTGCCGCCTTGACGATCGGGGACGGACTCGGTATAAGCCCGCCAAAGGAAAGGAGAGGATGTGAAAGAGCTCGAAGAAGGCGACCAGTTGAGGTTGGATTTTGACAAAATTGCCAAGGTGGCCCAGCAGACCAAGGGGGTTATTCCCGTCGCGGTCCAGCATGCCGACACCCATGAGGTCATCCTGCTCGCCTATACCAATGAAGAAGCGTTTCGGAAGACCCTCGAAACGGGTCGGTTGATCCTTTGGAGCACCTCCCGTAACGAACTGTGGGAGAAAGGCAAGACCTCCGGGGAGACCTTTTCGCTGGTGGAGGCGCGGGTGAATTGCGAACAGAACTCCCTACTCTACCGTGTCCGACCCAACCGGGGCGGCATCTGCCATACCCGGAACCGGCGCGGGGAGCCTCGCAACTGTTTCTATCGTCGGATCAATCTCCAGACCGGGACGCTGGAGAATCTGGACCCATAGCCAAGGGGGAGGTCGGTATGAATCCGAAATTGATGGGAATTTTCCAACGACGAAGCGTACGGGAATTCGCCCCGGGGGATGTGCCGGAGGAGGCGCTCCGGGACATGCTCGAGGCGGCCATGGCGGCGCCCTCAGCTTGTGCCAAGGATCCCTGGGCGTTTGTGGTGGTTCGGGATCGGACGATGCTGGCGCGGTTGGCGGAGGGGCTGCCCAATGGCCGATTTCTGCCGACGGCGGCTCTGGGCGTGGCCGTCTGCGGGGATCTTCGGCGGGCGCATGGCGGCGAGATCTCCTATCTCATTCAGGATTGCAGCGCGGCGATCGAGAACTTTCTGCTGGCCGCGTCCCAACTCGGCTACGGGGCATGCTGGCTGGGCGTTCATCCCCGACCTGACCGCATTGCGCTCCTGAAACAGGCGTTGGAGCTGCCGGAGGAGGTGATTCCAATCGCCATGATCGCGCTCGGCGTCCCCCGGGTCCATCCGCCGGCCCGGACCCGTTACCGAGAGGAGGCGGTCCATCGGGAACGGTGGTGATCAACGTCGCTGGTAGGCCGGTGTTCCCGAAATGGCGAGGACCTCACCGGTGTAGAGACGGTGGTAGTTTGACCCGTTGTAATTCTCCTCGATTCGTTGATCGAGGAAATGGTCGGGGTTGAGGTCTTCGAAGTGAATTTTACGGCATTCAAGAATAAGCTCGGCTTCGTCGAAGCCGGGCGCTTCAACGTGGCTGGAGGGAATGGGCGTCAAACCAGAGGCTTCGACCTTGTTGATCTCCCGGCCGGACTTGGAACCGCACAGGCTCAATTTCGGCTGAAAAGCGGCGGGAAAGGCGGAGAGGGTAAAGCTCTCGTAGCGTTCCATGAACTCATAGGTGTAACGGCTGGGACGGACGGCCACCCAGACAACGGGCTTGGACCATAGGACTCCAAAGCCCCCCCAGGCGACGGTCATGATATTGAATCGCGACGAAGAGAGGGTGCCGGCGCAGAGGAGAAACCAGCAGTCGTTCCACTGATGGAAAGGGGCGCAAAGGAATTGATCGGGAGCGATGGAGAGACGGGTCATGGGTTTTTCCTTGGGGGTCATCGGGTCCATATCCTTTTCAGGTTTGCCAGGCCGATCCAGATCAGGCCCAACACAACGAGGGCCTGTCCCACGCCTCGCCAGGCGAGCGCATACTCGGGTAGGAAAACGTCTTTCCAGAGGCCGATCGAGCAGAGGATCCACAGCAGGGCCCCCACCGTGGTCGTGGCCCCGGCGAAAAGGAGATTGATTCGGATTTCGCGTGGACTCATCTGGGTCATTGTGGCTGCCTTATGGGACAGAGCGTCATTCTCCAGAGTGAGCCATGTTCTGTCAAGGTTAACCCGGGATTCGATCGGCACCGAGCGATCGGCCATTCGTTTTCGCGGCTTGAGTCCGATCGGGCCTTCGGGATATAGTGGGGTGGATTCCCGAGGCCCCCGTAGCTCAGCTGGACAGAGCATCGGATTTCTAATCCGACGGTCGCGTGTTCGAGTCGCGCCGGGGGCGCCATTCGGGGGGAGGGGACTGAGGATTCAGCAGCGCGGCCAGGAGGTTCTGGGCGCGGCTGCGGGCCCCGTTTTCAGCTGCTTGGGTTTTCAGATCGGCGTCGTCCGTGAAGATGAGGCAGTGATCGAACTGACTTCGAAAGAAGGCCAGGTCTTGGAGGATCGCGGCATCCGCGCGGTCGGTTTCCTTCCCTCCGCCGGAATAGATGATCTGGACGTTTTCCGAGAGATTGTGTTCGGAGCGTTCTGGGCCGTCAAAGTAGAGCCGTAGGCGAACATCGGGTGCGGTGGCCATGGCGGCGCGGAGACGATCGGCCAGCCGTTCTCGGGCGGACCGATTGGCTTCCGGGGCCGAGTGGCCCGGCAGCGGATGGTTGAGCAGGAAATTGTGGCCATCCACAAAGAGGCAACACCGACCGGGTGGAAGGGCCAGGAGGCGCCGGATCGAGTGGGTTGGAGCGGTTTCTTGCTCCGGAGGTTCGGCGAAGAGGCCGAGTCGCGTGAGGAGTTCCGCACGCTTCTCTTCCAGGCGCGTGAGCAATCGGTTTCTGGCCTCCGGAGAGAAGAGGTGCCACGTTGCTGCGGGGCCGTCGAGCCATTGGCGGATCGCCTGGATCTCGTCGAGGTTGGTGCTTTCGTTGATTCGTACGAGAAGAGCCTGTTCGGTATCGCTGAGGGCGGGCGTAAGGCCGAGGGTCTTTTGGATCTGGTGGATTTCGTCGCCGAGCTGGTCATCGAGTTCGGCTAGGCGGGGGTGGGGGTTCAGGCTGTTTCGGCGGGCCGCCGCAATTTCCCGGCGTACGGCTTCCAGTTCGGCCCAGCGATCCTCCAACTGCTTTCGGGCGCGAGCGAGTCGGTCCCGTTCGGCTTGCTGAGCAAGGACGGCCCGGGCCTCGTCAAGGAGTGATCGGGCATGGCGGGTCGTTTGGGCGGCGGTCTCGAGGGTCTGAAGGGGAAGCAGCCAGCGGGCGGCTTCCGCCTGCCATTCCGCCTGGAGGGCTTCTCGGATGTGGCGGTCCATCTGCGCGCGAAGGTCGGCGAGGTCGTGGGCCAATTGGCGGTTTTGGGTTTGCGCCTCCTGAATCTGGCGTCGGAGGTGGTTTCGTTCCTCGTCGAATCGGGCGTATTGGCGCGCTTGTTCCTCCTGCTGCTGCCTCAGCCGGTCGCGCTCTTTTTCGGCGCGCCGCCGGGCGGCTTGTTCCTGCTGGAGGTTCTCCCGGAGTGCGATCAGGGCGGCCGCATGGGTTTTGGGGTTTTCCTCGGGCTTGCGCGCCGGAAGAAGGGGAGCGATGGCGGTTAAGAAGGGGGCGAATGTTTCGGCGAGGGTTTGGCGGGCCTGGTTTCGGTCGCGGGAGGCGAAATGGTTCGCTTCCGGCCATTGCTCCAGGTGCTGCCAGGCTCGGAAGCGGAGGGGTTCCCGTTGGTCAAGCAGAAGACCGGCGAGGAGTTCCGCCTCTCCGAAACAGATCGCCAGGGGTTCGAAGGCGGCCTCGATAGCGGTTTGGGAAAGCACGACCAGCAGGCGGCCTTGAAGGCTGCTTTCCCGGAGAATCTCGAGAAGTTCGGGGGCTGGTTGGCGGGATGACGAGATAAGGCTCTGGATCCGCCGGCGGAGGATCGGCAGGCTGTCCGGGCGTGGAGAGAGGCCTTTCATCAAGGGCGGGTTGAGGCGCCCAAACTCGAACAGGAGGCGTGAGGGAGCCTCCTCCACCGCCGCCTGAAACGCTCGACAGATCGGCAGGGGGACCTCTTTTCCCTCTAAGAGCAGGGGACTCATGCGCTCAGCCGCCCTTCCTTCCAGATGAACGACGTCATCAGAGAGGCCATCTGGGCGACGATCGCGGCGACGTCGGCGTTTCGACGCACGCGCAAACCGGCGGCTTCCGCGATGATGCGGTAGTCCCGGAACTGTCGGCGCACATCGCCCAGCGTCAGGCGGCGTTGACCTTCGACCCAGTGAAAAGCGCTCTGTACAATCGTCTCTTCGTGGCGGTCCAGCATGGCTGTCAGCGGTTCGCCTCCGCGGACCGGGTAACGGCCGTTACAGGCTCGTCGAACGATTTCGACGAGATCCTGCGTCATGGCGACGGCGGTTTCGCCCGATCCTGTTTCGCACAGCCGGAGGAAATCGGGCGTGATTCGCCAGCGTGGGGGAGCGTTATCCTTCCGGCTCAACAGCAGAGCGAAGTACTGGGAGGGTTCTCCGTGCTTGACGGGATCGGCCTCATTCCAGCCGTTGATCAGGAGAGCCTTTTCCGACCACCGGCTGAAGAGGGGTTGACGGACGTTCGGGTCGTCAATAATGAAGGTATCCGATTCTGGAAAGTAACCCAGAACGGCCACCCAGTGTTCGAAATCCTTGACGAGCAGGATGGCGGGAAGTCCGCGTTGCAGGTGCTTGCGCAGACGGTCGGCGAAGGCGTAGCCGCGCTCCTTTCGTGTGACGGCAAGGAAGCGGCAACGGATCCGGTAGACCTCGGCAGCGCGTTGAAGGTCGCGCTCGTCCTGTCCCCGTTTATACCGCATCCACCACGAGAGGCCGCTGGCCCGCGCCACCTCGTGCTGGTCCGCGTCCACGCCGAGGATATGGAGACAGTAGGAGAGGCTGCACGGACCGCAATGGCTCGGCGATTGCGGTTGCGAAAACAGCGTACAATACTCAGCCATGGCGAGAAGATTCGTATTGAAAAACACGCCCGATTGTACCACAGTTTTCTTCACGAGCGGTGGTCGTTTTTAACGGTGTCCAACAAAACGGATTGTATGCGTCGAATGGTGCGACACGGCTTATCGGAGAAGAAAGGCGAGGGATGGCGGAGACAGGAAAAGAAGTGGCCAAATGGGGAAGGGCGGTAGCGCTTTGTGGGAGCAGGCGGGAAGGGGGGAACTCCGAAACGCGACTGCTGCGGCTGTTGCGCCGGCTGGAGGATCGAGGTGTATCGGGAGAACTGGTCACGTTCACGTGGAAGACAATCTTTCCCTGCGCCAAGTGCGGAAACTGCGGGCAGATGAAAAACGGAGTTTGTTCTCTTGAGGATGATTTTGACGAGGTGCTGCGAAAGGTTCGAGCGGCCGATTTTGTTCTTCTGGCCGGGCCGTCGGTTGAACATGCGCTGGCGCCCGCTTTTTGCTTCTTTCTTGAGCGTGCAGATCGAATACTTCGGCATGCGCCGTTTGAAGTTTTGACAAAAATCGGGGTCGTTCTGACCGGGCATCCGTTCTCTTGGTCGTCCACGATGAAACGCCATCATCAGGATCTGATCTTGTCCTGGGTCTATCGGCAGGGCATGATTCTGGTTGGGTGGAGGGGTGATGACGAGGGAGACATGGCCGACGGGACGAACCAGGCCTCTCATGCGTCGGCGGATTTTCTGGACCGCCTGGCCGACCGTTTGGTAGAGGTTGGGACACGAATTTGCGCTTCCTTTTGAAGGTATTGATTGATACATTCAAAAACTGTCATTAGATCAACAGGGAGATGCCCATGCATAAACGGCATATGTTGCGGGAAGCGGTACTGACGGTGGTTCTTTTTTTCGCGTGGGCGGCCAGGTGGACATGGGCCGCGCCAGATCCTGGCACGGTGGCTGATGACGTTGCGCTGCTCAAACGGATGTCGCGGGGCTTCAGCGAGGTAGCGCGGCAGGCCATTCCGGCCGTCGTCTTCGTCACGGTCGAGAAAAGCGTTCAGGTTCAGACTCGGCCCTGGGCTATTCCGGACCCGTTTCGGGACTTTTTCGATGATCCTTTCTTTCAGCGCTTTTTTGGTCAGCCCAACCGTCCCGAATCCATGCCGCCCCGCCAGTTCCGCCAGCAAGGTCAGGGATCGGGCTTTCTGATTACGGCGGACGGGTATATTCTGACCAACAGCCATGTGGTGGATGGCGCCGATAAGATCCGTGTAAAGCTGCATGGCGGGCGCGAAGTCGAGGCCCGGCTGGTCGGGAAGGATCCCCGGTCGGATATCGCGGTCATCAAGATCGAAGGGAACGATTATCCCTTTCTGCCGTTGGGGGACTCGGATGCCATCGAAGTGGGCGAGTGGGTGATTGCGATTGGCAACCCCTTCGGACTGAGCGAGTCCATCACCGTGGGCATTGTGAGCGCGAAAGGCCGGAGTGGCATTGGCCTGGCCGATTATGAAGATTTCATACAGACCGATGCCGCGATCAATCCCGGCAACAGCGGGGGGCCGCTCCTCAACATCGAAGGCCGCGTGATCGGCATCAACTCGGCTATCTACAGCGCCAGCGGTGGCAATCTGGGTATCGGTTTTGCCGTGCCCATTAACATGGCGGTGGCCATCTACCGTCAGATTCTTCAGACCGGGACCGTGATCCGGGGCTACCTCGGCGTGACCATTCAGGATATGACCTCCGACTTGGCCAAATCCTTCGGCCTCGAGAAGGAGGAAGGAATCCTCATTTCAGAGGTGGTCACCAATTCGCCGGCGGATCAGGCCGGACTACAAAGCGGGGACGTGATCCTCGAACTCGACGGCAAAAAGGTTGAAAGCGTTTCGTCCTTCCGGAATACCATTGCCCTGACGGCACCCGGGGCGACGGTGACCTTGAAAATTCGCCGCGACGGAAAGGACCTAACACGGAAAGTCACCATTGGAAAGCTTCCCGACGAGGAGGTCCAAACAGCGGCTCCGGCCGCCCCGGATTCGGTGGCCGCCCGGCTGGGGATTGCCGTTGAACCGCTGACCCCTCAGTGGAAAGAGCGACTCGGCCTCAAAGAAGAGCGTGGCGTGGTAGTTTCCCGGGTGGCCCCCGAAAGCCCGGCGGCCGCCTTTGGCATCCGAGAAGGCGATGTCGTCTTGAGCGTCAACCGCCAATCGGTCGCCTCCCCCAAGGAATTCATGGAGGCTCTCGAGCGCTCCAAGAAAACGGGACGGGTCCTGCTGCTCGTCAAAAGTCGGACGATGACCCGCTACCTGGTCATTCCGATCGAGTAAGAAAAAAGAGGTAAACAGCGCCAATGCCAATGGCGGGAGCGACGGGACTCGAACCCGCAACAACCAGATCGACAATCTGGGACTCTAACCGATTGAGCTACGCCCCCGCAAGGGAAGCTCCAAAAACGAAAGAAGAGGATGCCACAGGTCGTGGGCATCGTCAAGCACCAAAAAACAAAAGAGGGATCGAATGGAAACGACAACCCTGGGACGAACGGGATTAAAGGTCAGCCGCTTGGGCATGGGGGGGGTTTTCATCGCCTCGTTTTCGGCCGAACTCGAGGCCGCCAAACGAGCCGTCCGGGCCGCGCTCGATCGGGGCATCACCTATGTGGATACCGCTCCCAGTTACGGAAACAGCGAAGAAGTGCTGGGCCAGGCCCTTTCGGGCGAACGGCGGCCCGTTGTGCTTTCGACCAAGCTGGGTGGACGGCCGAAGCCCTTCGATCCCCGCGACAAGGTCGCGCTTCGATCCAGCGTCGAGACGAGCCTTCGTCTGCTGGGACGTGACACCATTGACATTTTGATGATTCACGAACCGGATCGGCCGGGGCAATACGACTGGTGGACGGACATCGTTCGTGTGGAAGGACCGGTTCTGGAGCTTCTCGATGAGTTGAAGGCGGAAGGCAAGATCCGCTTCACCGGCCTTGGGGGCACGACCACGACGGTTTTGGCTCATCTTTGCCGCAGCGGCAAATTCGACGTGGTGCTGACGGCCTTCAACTACAGCCTTCTTTTCCGCGAAGCCGCACTGGAAGTCATTCCGGCGGCCCGGGCGGCGAACATGGGCATTATTGTCGGATCCCCGCTTCAGCAGGGTGCCCTGGCACGCCGGTATGAGGCCGAGATCGAGCGCCCGGAGGCGTTCTGGCTCTCCCGAATGCGGCGGGAGCAGTTCAAGGCGCTGTACGCCTTTCTGGACGAAACGGGCTTCTCTCTTCCGGAACTCGGGATCCGGTTTGTCCTCAGTCATTCGGATGTCCACTGCGTCTTGATGGGGGCGCGGTCGGACGCCGAAGTTCGACAGAACGCGGAGGCCGCGGCGAAGGGGCCGCTGCCGCCGGAGGTTCTGGCGCGACTGGACGAGATCGCCGCCATGCTTCCCTATCGGCCCTTCGGCGAGCCGTTTGGAATCGGGTGGTTCTTGGGACAGCCGGAGCGGTATCGCGGGCCTGGCGTGGCGAGCTGAACCCGGGACACAAGGGGACAAACGAGATGAAAGCGGCTGTTGTCGAAGAGGCGGGGCGTCTGAGCATTCGGGAGTTGCCGGAACCTTCGTTTGGCGAGTATCAGGCGCGGTGCCGACTGATGTACGGCACCCTTTGTGCCGGCACCGACGGGCATCTCCTGAGAGGCGATCCGCCCTTTTGCTACTGGACGAAGCGGCCCTTTGTGATCGGACACGAGAGCGTGGGCCAGGTTGTGGAAACCGGTCGGCGCGTTCGTTATCTCAAACCGGGCGATCTTGTCACCCGCGTGGGCACGCCGGCGGTGGGAGATGTCCACAGCACGTGGGGCGGCTTTGCCGAGGTCGGCATTGCCACCGATTGGCGGGCGATGGAGGAGGATCAGGCATCGGGGTGGGACAACCCTTCGCTTCGGGTTCAACAGGTGCTTCCTCCGGATATGGACCCGATGGTGGCGCCCCTGTTTATCACCTGGCGGGAGACCCTCAGCTACTTGACGCGGATGGGGGTTTCGCCGCGCCGTTCCGTGTTGGTGATCGGCAGCGGTGGAAACGGCTTGGCCTTCGTCTCTCATGCCCGCAACCTCGGTGCCTCGCCGGTGGTGCTGGTCGGCTCGCCTCAACGGTTGGAGACGGGCCGGCAAGCGGGCGCCACCGAGGTGTTCGATTATCGGGCGCCGAAGGTCTGGGATCAGGTCCGATCGGTGGTTCCCGACGGTTTTGATTTTGTCGTGGATGCGGTGGGAAAGGCCTCCAACGTGGCGGAAGGGCAGCGCTGTCTGAAACCGGGGGGCACGATCGGCATCTACGGGCTCGATGAATGCGGTACCATCACTCTCGCCCCCAGCCGCACCTTCACCTATTATGGCGGCGGCTACGACGAGGCGGAAACCCACGAGGCGGTGCTGGCGTTCTACCGTGTCGGGCGGCTGGATCCGGGCGTCTGGATTGATCGCCGCGAGATCTTTCCTCTGACCGATCTGGCGGCAGCCTTCGAGGCGGTCCGATCCCGTCGGCTGGTGAAACCGCTCGTGCGACTCGCCGCGACGTCCTGACAACGTTAATGTTTTTCTGTAAGGAGCAAGCCTTCCATGAGTCTGCCGTTTCGACAAATCCATCTCGACTTTCACACCTCGGAACACATCACGGGGATCGCCTCCGCATGGGATCGCCGCCACTGGCAGGAGACCCTCCAGCGGGCCCGGGTGAACAGCATCAACATTTTTGCCGTCTGCCATCACGGATGGAGCTACTACAACACCCAGGTCGGCGAGCGCCACCCTCACCTGCCGCCCGGCTTCGATCTGACGCGGGCGCAGCTTGAGGCCTGCCTGGAGGTGGGCATTCGAGTCCAGATCTATTGCACCGTCGGCGTCAACAACCGTGTGGCGCGCCGCCACCCGGAATGGCGGGCCATCAATGAGCAGGGGACCTATTACGGCTGGAGCCAGCGGCCCACCGATCCCGGCTTTCACATGCTCTGCTTCAACACGCCCTATCTTGATTTCGTGTGCGAGCAGATCCGCGAACTGGGCCGGCTCTTTCCCGAGGCGGACGGGCTTTGGCTCGATATCATCCACAAGCCCCACTGTTTCTGCCCCTGGTGTCTGGAGAGCATGGTCCGGGAGGGATTCGATCCGAAGAATTCCCAGGACGTCGCACTCCACGCCGACCGTGTCCTGCAACGGTTTTATCAGCGATCGAAGCAGGCGCTCCGGGATGTTCATCCGACGATGCGTCTGACCCAGAACAGCGGTCACCTCACCCGCGGTGACCGGCGGTTTTTCGATCATGTGACCCACCTGGAACTGGAGAGCTTGCCCACGGGCGGATGGGGATACGACCACTTCCCCATAAATGCCAAGTATGCCCAGACTACGGGGCTGGAGTATCTGGGCATGACGGGAAAATTCCACACGGTGTGGGGTGAATTCGGCGGCTATAAGCACCCGAACGCCCTGCGCTATGAGTGCGCGGCCATGCTGGCCTACGGCGCGAAGTGCTCCGTGGGCGACCAGCTCCATCCCGACGGCCGTTTGGATGAGAGCACCTATACCCTCATCGGTCAGGCCTACGCCGAAGTGGAAGCCAAGGAACCGTGGTGCGAAGGGGCCCGGAATGTGGCCGATATCGCCCTTTTGTCAGCGGTGGCCCTCGACCCCCGCCATGAGCGGGGGGAGGAGAGCGACACGGGCGCCACGCGGCTCCTGCTCGAGGGGCACCTTCTGTTCGACATCCTCGACGGCGAAACGGACCTTGCCCCTTATCGGATGGTCATCGTTCCCGATGACGCCGTGATCGCGCCGCCGCTCCAGCGGCGGCTTGAAACCTACCTTGCCGGCGGCGGACAGATCTTCTTCGTCGGGCGTAGCCCCATCGGGCCAGACGGCCAGCTTCTGTTCGATCTGGGGGCGGAGGTCGCAGGGGAGAGTCCGTTCTCGGTAGACTTCATTCTTCCCTTGCCGGAGCTGCGTCCTTCCTTTGTCCAATCCCCCATGGTGATCTATGACCGCTACCCCCGCCTCCGCGTTAGCGATGGCCATTCCCTTGGGGAGATCTATGAGCCCTGGTTTGAACGGGCCTGGAACCACTTCTGCTCCCATCAGCACGCGCCGCCCCGGCGGACACCGAGCGGGTATGCGTGCGGTGTGGAAAAAGGGGGCTGCCTCTGGCTGCCGATGGCGGCCTTTCGTCTCTACCGCCAGGGCGGCCAGGTGGCGCTCAAGGATTTTCTCTTGGCATGCCTCCGGCGGCGACTCGTGGGCGCGGAGACGGTCCGAACCACGCTGCCGTCTACGGCTCGATTGACGTTGACCCGCCAGGACAAGCCCGGACGATACGTGCTGCACTTGCTCGCACCCACGCTTGTCCATCGAGGGGGAGTTCGGGAGGGTCATCGCGGCGGCCCTGCGTTGGAAGTCATCGAAGATCTAATTCCCTGTTGCGATGTGGAGGTGAGCGTCCGGCTTCCCGCGCCGGTCCGGCGCGTCGTCCTTCAGCCGCAGGGCCGGCCCTTGCCGTTCACACAGACGCCGGGCGGGATCTCCTTTCGGGTAGACCGATTCACATGCCATCAAATGATCGAGATCGCCTGATGAAACCTCGGCCAACAAACCTCAACACCGTTACACCGGCCGGCATTCTCCCGCCCTGGACGGCCCGGAGCCGCAACCTTGTCCGGATGGCCCGGCATCTGCCTATTGAGACGTTGGACGCCTCCTTCGCGGCCGACTTCGCCTTCAAGGATCGAGGCAGCCGATTTGCGCTTCTGAAGAGTCCACACACGACACCGGGGCCGGATGAGTGCTTCGGAATCTGGGCGCGAGATGCCCGGCCTCTCTTCCGCAAATTGCTGGGGCTAGAGGTGGTGTATGAGGGGCTGAGCCCCGAACGGCAGGCGCAGGTGAGCGGCTACAACGCGATGAACTACTACCGCTCGCACGTGGAGGAGCACTTTGTCCACAACGGCCTCAATCCTGTCCCTCCGGTTGAAGGGGATTGTCTCTTCTGGTTCGTGGCGCCCGATGTGCTCGCGATCCGGTACCGCCTGCACAACAAGGCGGTTTCCGCGGTGCCCGTTCGACTCCTCTGGACGAGCGAAGGCGACGAGAGTCAGGGATTTCGTGCGGAACCTCGGCCGGCGGGTTTTGAATTCAGGACGGCCCATCAGGTCGGGAGCACCGCCTATACGGTCCACGGCGAACTTTGGTGCGAAACGGCGGCCATCGCGTTTGACGTCTCCGGCGGACGGCTCCGGACGGCGGAAGGCTTGGCGGAGATCCCTCCGGGCGGAAGGCAAACCGTTCGTTTTCTCTTTCGCCTGGCCTTTAATGAGGAGCCGCTTCCGCCCTGGCCGGAGGACGGCGCATCGGATGAAAGTCTGGCTCGGACCATCGCCGAGAGCGAACGGGCCTTTCGCGCTTTCCGCCCTCTGCCGCGCCTCTCGGCGCAGGGACGGGATTTGGCGTTGAAGGCGATCGGCATTTTGCGCTCCCTTCGCTATCGGGAGGTGCTCCCGGGAGGGGAGACCTTGATGACCATTCATGCGGGCAAGACTGGAACCTGCGCGACCTGGTACTGGGATACCGGCGCCACGCTGCCGGCCCTGGGACTCATCGGGGAGCGTGAAACAGGCCGTGGCGCGTTGACCCTCCTGACGCGCGGGATCCGTCCGGACGGCACGCCGCCGGTGACCGCGCAGCATGGGCATTATGAGTACTCCTATCAGATGCCGCTCCTGACATGGGGAGCCGGTCACTTTCTGGCCGTCTGTCCCGATCCGGCGCTGCTCTCGGATCTCTACGATCCGCTGGCCCGAACGGTTCGGCATTGGCTGGAGCGATATCGGACGCCGTGGGGCGTGGTACGGCATCCCCCCGGGATGGCCTGTTTGGATGATGCCAAACGGTGGCAGAGCCCGGACTCCCTCCGTCCCCGCCCCGGGCAGCCGTGGGTGGAGGTGCAGGGCGAACCCATGCGGCCAGCGGAGTATGCGCCACCGGACGTGAATGCCTTTCTCGTGCTCGAACTTCGGACGCTCGAAGCGATGGCCGAGGCGCTTGGCCGAAGCTCGGAGGCCCGGCGTTGGCACGAGGAGGCGGAAGAACTGGCGGCGGCGATCAACCGGTGGCTGATCGAGCCGGAGACACGCACCTATCAGGACCGCCATGTGAACACGGGAGCCTTCAACGGCATGGTGCACATGGGTTCCTTTATTCCCGTCTATGCCGGCATAGCCCCGCGGGAGGTTGGCGAGACACTCTGCCGGGAGTATCTGCTCTCCCCCGATCACTTTTTGACGCCGATGCCTTTTCCCGTGGTGGACCGGGCGCATCCCAGTTTTCGTCCGGGAGGGTTTCTTTTCGAACATCCGGCCTTTCCCGGATCCCTCATCCAACAGGCCTACTGGTGCGGTCGGACGTGGATCCATGCCGACACATGGCTGCTTGGCGCCCTTTGGCAATGCGGCTTTGAACGGGAAGCCAGGTCCTTGGCCGACCGCATTCTTATGGCCGCCAGCCGGTCGGAGTCCTTTCACGAGTGCTACGACAGCCTGACGGGTTTCGGGAACGGGCATCCCGAGTTCATGTGGTCGGCGGCCGCCGTTCTCCTGATCCTTGCGCGGTTCTACGAGCGTTCCCCCGTGGCGGCTATTCGGCGGACGGGATAGGGACGCCTGGCGAGGAAGGTGGCCGGAAGAAGGTTTGCGACGGAAGCCGTGAGGAGGCTACCCCATGGGCGGTCAGGGGGGTTCGGCTCAGGGAAGGGCGGCCAGCAGGCGGCGGAGGTAGTGAACGGTTTCCGCGATGTCTTTCCTCTGCTGTTCGCCGGAGATTTCCCGTTCAATGATATAGGCGCCCGTATAGCCGAGGGCGTGGAGACGCCGGACAAGTTCCGGGAAGTTAACCTTGCCCTCGCCGACCTTGGTCTCGCGGCCGAGAGAGTGGCCGGTCGTGGGATAGAGCCCGTCTTTGGCGTGAATGCACCGCACGTAGATGCCGAAGACGTCCAGAGCATCCAGGGGGTTTCCCATGCCGTAAAGGATGAGGTTGGCCGGATCCAAGTTGATGCCCAGTCCCGGAAGGCGCAAGTCCTGAATCACCCGAAGCAGGGTGACGGGGGTCTCCTGGCCGGTTTCGAACCAGAAACCGATGCCTTTATCGGCACAGTAGGCCGCGACTTCATAGATGGCGACCAGCGTTTCACGATAGGCGGCGCTGGCGCATTCCTGCGGGACGAACCCGCAGTGGGTGATGATGGCCGGGGCGCCAAAGGCGGCGGCGAAATCGGCGCCGGCCTTCAGCGCCTCGATCCTCAAGCGCCGATACTCCGGCGGCACGAGACCGAGGGTGAGGGGGCCCTGAATGAAATCCCAGACCGCCGGACCGGGGTATCCCACCCAGCAGGCCGCCACCTCGATGCCGGCAGCATCGGCCTGCCGCCGAAGAGCCACCGGATCGGCCTGCCGCCACGTCCGGACGTCCCAGCTCACCAGCTGGCAGGTCTCAAGTCCGAACTGGGCGACGTGCGCGAACGGGTCGCCATCGAGGCGGAGGGTGGTCATGGTACCGATCTTATTCCGAGGCATGGAATTACTCCTTTTGTCGAAAAAGGGGAGTTCGATGATGGGTGCGAGAAGAGGGGGCAGCGTAAAGCGCCGTCCAGCGGTGCGTGAGGACGGGCGGCGGTTGCTGCGTGGCGGGAATGATCCGAAAGCCGCCCGGTCGCCGGGCGAGGCGCTCAATGACCCATTTCGAAATCGAGCCCACGGCGCCAAGGGAGGCAACTTCGTCGGGCCGTACCCATCGGGCGTCGGCGATTTCGCGGCCGTCCGGACGCAGGGCGCTGGGCGGCCCGCGGAGGGCCAGAGAGAAGACCAGGTAGAGGTTCTGTTCGCGGGCGTTTTGAGCGTGGCGGAGCGCGAGAAGGGCCCGGGGGACCACGGTCAGGGCGGTTTCTTCCAGGACCTCGCGCACGATGGCGTCATGGGGCGCTTCATCCTCTTCCACGTAGCCGCCGGGGAGCGTCCATCGTCCCCGGCCGGGATCGTGGGCGCGCTGCACAAGCAGGATGCGGCTGCGGCGGATGATCAGGCCTCCAACCCCGACGGAGAAACGCCCAAAGACGATATGACCGCAGCCGGGACAGGCGGGGCGGAGACGGCCTCCTTCTTCCCGCAGCCCAAGAGGTTGGCCACACCGCGAACAGAAGCGCTCGTCGGGGTTGGGGGGCTGAACGATGTCGGACGGCATGGGCAGAGACTATAGAAAACCCCGGCGATCGGCGCAACGATGGAATGATACCCGGGAGAGTCTGGAACTATTGGGCATTCCGGCGTGACTGGGAACCGCCGCCCCGGCGAGGCCAGAAGGGAGAACGATCTGACGAGAGAGATGGAGGGGGAGAGGGGAGAACGAGATTGAGCCGGTAGAGAGGGAGGGGTAGAATAACGGCGTGATAAACGGAAGGCAGAAACGCCCATGAAAGCGGCCATTCTCGGTTACGAACAGGCGGGGAAACGATCGCTCTTTACCCTGCTGACCGGACGCGAAGTTCCTCCCTCCCGCAAGGAACACGAAGCGATCGAAGGCGCGGCCGCCGTCGCGGATCCCCGTGTGGATGCCTTGGCCCGCCTGGCCCGCCCCAAACGAATCCGCTATGCCGAAACGATGCTCGTGCTGTGCCCCGATGTTCCGCTCGAAGGAAAAGGCGCTTGGATCGAAACGGCGCGCGGATGCGATCTCCTGCTGGTCGTCGTCCGGGCCTTCCATGCACCGGAGGTCTTTCATCCACGGGGAAGCGTGGACCCCGAACGCGACCGATCCGATCTGGCCACGGAAATCCTCTTTGCCGACGTGGATCTTGTCGACAAACGCCTGGAACGGTTGGCCAAGGAGAAACGCGGCGGACTCTCCCCTCTTCAGCAGGCGGAGGAACACGCGCTTCGCAAGTGCCAGGAGGCGCTGGCCAAGGGGGTCTGGCTGAAAGACGCATCGCTCGACGAGAACGACGCCAAAGCCCTCCGCAATCTGGGATTCCTGACGCAGAAGCCGGTTCTCTGGGTCTATAACGTGGACGAAGAGGGGGTCCGCGCGGTACGCGAAAAGGCTCACGACGATCCCACGGTTTTTATCGTTTCGGCCCGGATGGAAAGGGAGATCATGGCGATCGAGGACCCTACCGAACGGCGCGCCTTTTTGGAATCGCTGGGCTTTGATCGGCCCGGCCACGAGCGACTTGCCGCGGCGGCCTACGATGCGCTTGGCCTGATGTCGTTTTACACCGTCGGGCCGGATGAAGTCCGGGCCTGGACCATTCGCAAGGGCAGTTTGGCACCAACGGCCGCCGGCAAGGTTCACACGGATATGGAACGTGGGTTCATTCGCGTGGAAATCATCAGGTACGATGACCTGATCGAAGCGGGCAGCGAAGCCGAAGCCCGCGCCCGTGGTAAGCTTCAGATTCGGGGGCGGGACTACGTGATCCAGGACGGCGACATCTGCCACTTTCGCTTCAGCGTGTGAGTGTGGCGGGGTGCGCGTTGAGGAGGCCGAGGGCAATATCGCGGCTTCGAGCCCGGATGTCCAGGTGATACTCCAGAAAGAGGCTCATCGCGGTCAGAATTTCCAAGGCTCTCTCCTGGATGTCCGGAACCTCCTGCGGCGGACGATTCGAGGTCCAGGTCAACAGGGCGGCCAGGGTGGCTGGGGCCAGGCGGGCTTGCGGTTCCGGCTCGCCGGGACGGATTCGGCAGTGCGAACAGACGATTCCCCCGCTTCGCGCCCCGAGAAAGAAGGGTCCACCGGCTGACGCGGGGTCATGGGGTGTGTGGCACAAGGGGCAGCGATCGAGGGTCGGGGCAAGCCCCACGGAACGAAGGAGGCCGAGTTCGAACCAGGCGACGAGCCACGCGAGGGAGGCCCATGTAGGCAGGGCGTCGAGGGCGGTTTCGAGGAGTCGGTAGGTCTCATCATGGGGGACGCCAGGCGGAGTGACCTGAACGGTCAGGTCGCAGAACCAGGAGGCGCAAACAGCGGCCTTCCAGTTCGTCCGAAGGGCGGGTCGAATGGCGATCGGGGCGCACTCTTTGAGGATCAGAAGCCGGTCCGGCGATTTGGCGTAGTAGAGCAATTCGCAGGTGTACCCGAGGTCGAGCTGGCCCAAAAAGATGCTTCGCGGCCGGAAGGCGCCTTTGGCCAGAAAACGCAGACGGCCCTCCTCGCGCGTCAGGCAGTCGGCCAGCAGCGAGGTCTTGGACCATGGGGTGATGCGCAGCACGAGACCCTGGGTTTGACGGATTTCCGCCATGCTCAGGAACGGAGGAGGGGTTCGATCAATCCCGCCCGCGCGGCCTGCCGGAGCCAGCGCTGTTCGCGGGCGCGCATACGTCGGCGTCCGATCGGATCCGCATCCGAGGAATCGGCCAGGTGATCGCAGCCATGGGCCAGGTAGAGCGCCAGTTCCCGGGCGGCGCCGCCGTAACGCGGCCCCTTTTCGAGCGCCAGATCCACGTTGATGAACACCTCCCCGCGCCAGCCGGTCTCGGGTGGTTGCGGCCGATAGGCCAGCGTAATCACATCCGTGTCGTCGTTCTGGCCGAAGACCCGGCGGTTGATCCGGCGCATGCCGGACCGTCTCAGAAGATGGAAGGTGACCTCGCCCCAGGATCGGGTGGAATTCAAGGGGGCCGCGTGGCGCATCAGAAAGAGGAGAAGCCGCCGGAGGGCGGCGGAGGCAATGATGGGTGGGTGATGGAAGCGAAGCCGCACGGGAACGTTTCGGGTTGAGATGCTCTGACGGATACCCTACACTGTCCGTTCGCCGAAAGGAAGGCGAAGATGAAATCGTCTCGAGAGGGAAGGACGCCTCATTCAACCGGCGGGAAGCCCCGGCCGGCCCCCCCGGCGGCCGCCCTCTATTTCGGAAATGATGCGTACTGGGTGAATCGCCGCGCCGAGGAGCGCCTCTCCTCGTGGGGCCTTGCGGATACGACTTCCCTTCAGCTTGAGATCGTGGATGGAAAGGTCGAAACGGCGTCGGCCGCGGTGCTGGCCTTGCGGAAGTGCTGCGAAGCGTTGCAGACGCCCTCGTTCTTTGGATCTGAAAAGACGGTCTGGCTGAAACAGGCCTCGTTTCTCGGGCCCTCGTCCCGGGCGGGGAGCGGTTCGGACGTTCAGAACTGGATGGAGAAGCTGGTGGGGATTTTGAAAAAGGGGCTTCCCCCGGGGGTGCATTTTCTGGTGACCGCCGACGCGGTTGATCGGCGGACGGCCTTTTTCAAGGCCATGGAGAAACTGGGCGAGACCGAGTCCTTCCAGGTGCTCGAAAAAAGCTGGGAGATCGAGCGGCAAGCACCAGAGGCCGTCCGGCTGGCGCTCCAGGAGGCCGGGCTCGAGGCCGGGCCGGGGGTGATCGAATCGCTGGTGGCCATGCTGGGCGCGGATACAGGCGGGATTCGCCAGGAGGTGGAGAAGCTCAACCTCTATTTGGGATCGCGACGGCGTGTGGCGGTGGAGGATGTGTCGGCCATTGTGACGTCTTCCCGGGGCGGGGAGGCGTGGGATCTGGCGGATGCCGCGGCCGATCGTCATCTCGATCGGGCGCTTGTCGTCCTCCACCGGCTTTTGATGCAGCGGCTGAGTCCAATTTGGCTGATCATGGTGCTGGAAGGTCGGTTCCGCGAACTGGCGTTTTACCGGGAGATACTGAGCCGGGGATGGCTGCGGGCCGGGGAAGGCTCGGGATCCCGGGGAGGCGGTTCGCCCTTTCATGCTCTTCCCGAGGAGGTCCGGTCCACGGCAGCTGCCGTCCTCGGACGAGACCTCCGCGACATTTCGCCTTTTGTGGTGAGCATTCGGGCACGCCAGGCATCCCGTTTTCGACCCGAGGAATTGGCCGAGGCGCGCGAGATCTGGCTCGATGCCCATCGGCGCCTGGTGACCACCAGCCTGAATCCTCAATGGGTGCTGGAGGCATCTCTGATCCGGGTTCTCCGCCCCAAACCGGCGCATGCCGGTCCGGCGGGAGAGCAGAATCGGTGGGCTATTGCGGAACGGCGGCAAACGGTGTAAGAATCAGGAGGCCCATTCCAAACACAAGGAGTCGCATGCGCAAGGTTCAGATCCCAGTCGGTATTCAATTGTACACGGTTCGTCAAGCGGTGGCCAGCGATTTCAAGAGCGTCGTTCGAGAACTGGCCCGGATGGGGTATGCAGGGGTCGAGTTTGCGGGGCAATACGGGAACATGGAACCCGCCGAGCTGGCCTCCTTTTTGACGGAGACAGGGCTCCAGGCCTGTGGTCAGCATGTGAGCGTGGATGACATTTTAAATCCGGGTAGTCGGGCTTATGCCTATGCCAAGGCGTTAAACTGTCCCTGGCTTACGACCAGCGGGGCGGGCCTGGTCGAAAAAGATTGGGCTGGCGCCATTGCCCGTTACCAGAAGGCAGGAGCGACGGCGAAGGCGAACGGCTGCGTGTTCACGTATCACAACCACGCCCAGGAGTTCATCCGGATCAACGGAGTTTACGCGGAAGATCTCCTGATCCAGCAGACCGATCCCAGCGAAGTCCAGCTCGAACTCGACACCTTCTGGATTCGGCGGGGCGGCCCCGATCCGGTCGCCTATATCGCGCAATTTCCCGGCCGGGTACCGCAGATCCATCTCAAGGATATGCATCCGATCACCTGTGAGTTCGTCGAGGTGGGAACCGGCCTGATGGATCTTCGGGGGATTTTCCAGGTCGCCCGGCGCGTGGGTGCCAAGTGGGTGATTGTGGAGCAAGACCTCTGCCACGGGCCGGAGCTGGAGAGTGCCCGTCTTTCGATTGAGAATCTGAAGAAAGAAGGACTGGCCTGACCCCTTCTCAGGGCGAGGACGCGGCCACTTTCCGAAACCGGAGGGGTTGTCGGAACAGCGTTTCGGCGTCTTTCGCGTGGATGAGTCTGAGCCTTAACTCCTCGGATGTTTGGATAGTGCTGCCGAGCGTCTGCGGATCGACCATCCGGACCTCCAGGGTGTTGTCCCGAAGTGTGGCGGCCGCCAGTTGGACGAGGCGATTGGTGGCCGGCAGACCGCGGTTTGACCCGATCCATTCGATCTGATAGAGCGGCAGACCAGGGAGGTTCGTGCAGAGAAAGGCTTTGGCATAGAGCGTATCTGGCGATGCCACCGGAAATGCGACGAGAAGCTGCCGACTGTCCAGCGGCAGTATCACCAACCGGGCGGGCGCGCCTTCCCCGCCTTCCTGCTCCCAGAGGCCGACCGCGCCGGCGTCCCAAGGGGTCTCGGGAGTTGATGAAATAGGGACGGTGAAATCGCAACCCACCAGTGCGACGAACAGAGCAAGACCTCCGAAGTATTTCATGGTCGTTGCTCCTTTCACAACCTTATGGTAAAAGGAAAAGCGGAAAAGTCAACCTTCGAAAGGCGATCCATGATTCATGTGCTGGCGAACATCCGGGTCAAGGCTGGAAAACGAGACGAATATCTGGCCATTCTGAACACCAATGTGCTTCTGGTGCGGGCGGAGGCGGGCTGTTTGGAATATCAGCCGACGGTGGATGTTCCGACAGGGTTGGCGGCTCAGCGGCGCGACCCGAACCGTGTGGTGCTGATCGAGAAGTGGGAGTCGCTGGACGCGCTGAAAGCCCATTTGGCCGCGCCCCACATGGAGGCGTATCGGCGGAAGGTCAAGGATCTTGTGGAAGAGGCGGAGCTGACCGTGACCGCCTCGGTGTGAGGAGGGGGTCGGAGAGATCGGCGTCCGATGGGGGGCTGGAAAGGGGAACCCCGATGTGTTAGGCTCTGAGGTGAGCGGCTCGAGGACGCCCATGCACATTCCCGGTTTCGAGCATTTCGAGCAGACGGGCGAGAGTCCCGTGGCGACATTCTGGCAGGCCTTCCAGCCTGACTTGAATCGGCCGGTGGACATCGCGATCATCAAGCCTCAGGCGATTCTCGATCCGGCGGTCCGGGCGGAGTTTCTTCTGAACATCCGGGCGGCGGCGGGCGTCAAACATTCGGCCATTGCCCAGATTTTCGACATTCGTGAGATGGGGACCACCCTGGCGGTGATTCAGGAACGTCTGATCGGCTTCAGCGTCCGCCAATGGATGCGTCAGCGGGGTTTTTTGAAGGAGGAGAAGGCGCTCACGATCGGGCGATGGGTGGCGGAAGGGCTCAGCTTTCTGCATGCGAAAACAGGGTTCAGTCATCTGGCACTCACGCCCGATTTCATATGGCTCGAACCTACCGGTCAAGTCAAGCTGGGCGGTTTTGGCCATCATGTGCTTTTTGAAAAACTCGGCCGGCTTCCTTCGGATCTGGGTCTCCTGGCCCCGGAGCAGGTGATCCGCGATGGGCCGCCCTGCAGTTTTCGGACCGACATCTATGCCCTTGGGGCGTTGCTCTATCTCATGGTCACCGGCCGGGTGCCATTTGAGGACCGGCCGGCGGAGGAGCGCCCGGCACTGATTCTTTCGGGCCAGGTTCCGGCGCCTCAGATGCTTCGGCGCGGCGAAACGACACAGGCGTTCAATCAACTGCTGACTCGGATGATGGCCAAGGAACCGGAGGAGCGGTACAACAGTTGGCAGGCGTTGATGCAGGAGATGGACCGCATTCTCGACGGGGCCAAGTATCTGATTGTCACCCGTCGTCCCCCCGCGAGCACGATCCAGCTGCCGCCCAACGGGCAGGTCCGCCGGGCCATCTCCCCGACCGCTTCCCCTCCGAGATCGGCCCCGACGTCCTCCGTATGGATATGGGCGGGACTGGGTGCGGCGACCGCGGTGGCCGCCCTGGCGACGATCCTCTTTGTCCGCCTTCTGACCCTCCCGCCGCCTCTGGACACCGCCGCCTTCCAACCAACCGATTCCACCGCTGCTCTTCCTGCCCCTTCCCCCATCGCCGATTCCGGCGAACAGTCACCGTCAACGGCGGAACCGGTGGAGGCCGTGGCATCCACGCCGGAGCCTCCCCCGCCACCGATGCCCGCGGAGACGGAGACCCGGACGCCGCCGCCGTCGCCCCAACCGCCTGCGGAGAAGAAGGAGCGCGACGCCGGGGCCTTCTCTCTGGAGGCGTTGATAGATGAAGTGGCTCGCCGGCTTCTTCGGGGGGAGACACAGACGGTGATCGTGGCGCTTGATCTGGCGTGGCGCGATCCTCAAGCGGTCAGCCATCGCGAGACGATTGAGGAGCTGCGGCGCCTTGTGCGGCGAGCCGCCGATCCGCTGGGGCTGGCGCTCGCCGAACTGAACCGCCGGCAGGGACGCCGTGTGCGAATCACGCTGGCGGGTCAGTCCCGTGAATTGACGATTCAAAAGGTGGAGGACCGGCGCGTGACCTTCATGGAAGAGACTCGAGCGGAAGGCGCCGTGGTCCATCGCCCCCTCATCGTAGACGTCGGCCAACTGTCACCAGCCGCATTGGCGGGGCTGCTGGAGGTGGGAGCGGGGCCGGAATTTGCGCTGGCTCGTCTGATCCTTTGGCATCGGGCAGGGCAGCCGGAGGAGGCCCGAGCCCTTGTGGAGGAGACGGGCTTGTTGAAGGCCGCCATGGCGCGCCATCTGGGGGGAACCGCGCGATGAATGGGGATCGCCGGGAGGCGGAACGCATCCGCTGGCTGCGGCGCGAGATCGAGCGCCACAACCGCCTCTACTACGTCGAGGGGCGCCCGGAGATCAGCGATGAAGCCTACGACGCCCTCTTCCGCGAACTCCAGGAACTTGAGCGCCGCCATCCCGAACTGGATGATCCCGCATCCCCCACCCACCGCGTCGGAGGCGAACCGCTGCCGGGGTTCGTCTCCTATTCCCACACCATTCCCATGCTCAGCCTGGAGAACACTTACAGTCGCGAGGAACTGGAACGGTTCGACCGGCGGATGCGCAAGCTGCTCGGTGTGGAGGCTGTCGCCTATGTTGTGGAACCGAAGATAGACGGGGTCAGCCTTTCCGTGCGATACGAGGAGGGGCGGCTCGTTCGCGCCCTGACGAGGGGCGATGGCCGCAGTGGGGATGATGTGACGGCCAATGTTCGAACGATCCGGTCCGTGCCGCTCCGGCTGACGGCCGACCCGCCGCCGGCGGTGTTCGAAGCACGCGGCGAGGTCTTCATGACGCGCGAGGATTTCGAGCGGTTGAAAGCGGCGCAGACGGCGGCGGGCGAGAAGCCCTTCGACAATCCCCGCAACGCCACGGCAGGGACGATCAAACTGCTCGATCCGCGGGAAGTTGCCCGGCGGCCGCTCCGCATGCTCTTCTATGCCGTTGGCGACGTGGAAGGGGTGGCGATTGAAAGCCAGCAAGCACTTCTCCGCCTGTTGCCGACGCTGGGATTGCCCACGCATTCACGGGTCTGGCCGGTCGTCGGGATGGAGGCCATGTGGCGGGCCATCGAAGAGCTCCGCGTGTGGCGCGAAACGCTGCCGTACCAGACCGACGGCGCGGTCATTAAGGTGGATCGCTTCGCCGATCGGGAGCTCATCGAACGCAAGGCGCGGGAAGCCCTTTCCATCGAACGGGCGCCGAAATGGGCCAAGGCCTTCAAGTACGGTTCTGAAAAGGCGGTGACACGGCTCAAGGGCATCACCGTGCAGGTGGGACGGACCGGCCTTTTAACGCCCGTCGCCGAGCTGGAACCGGTTCCGCTGGCCGGCTCTCTGATCAGTCGGGCCACTCTGCACAACGAGGAGGAGATCCGGCGCAAGGATATCCGGGTGTGCGACTGGGTGGAGATCGAAAAGGCGGGGGAGGTGATTCCGGCTGTCACGCGCGTACTGACGGAACGCCGTCCGCCGGGCACGGTTCCCTACCGTTTGGCGGAGGCGCTAGGGTACCGATGCCCCGTCTGCGGGGGACCCATTGTCCGGGATCCCCAGTATGTCGCCTGGCGCTGCACAAATCCCCAGTGTTCCGCCCAAACCGTTCGGCGACTCCTTTTTCTGGCGGCTCGGGAGGCGTTGGACATTCAGATGCTGGGCGAAGCGGTGGCGGAGGCGTTGGTCGAGGGGGGGCTTGTCCGCGAGCCGCTCGATCTCTTTACTGTGAGCGAAAGCGATCTCGCTCGGTTGAATCTTGGGACGGCCGACGATCCGCGGCTCTTCGGAAGCAAAAATGCGCGCAAGGTGATGGAGGCCCTTCAAAAGGCGCGGACCCTGCCGCTGGCCCGGTGGACTCTGGCGCTGGGGATTCCGGAGGTCGGCGCCACCACGGCTCATGCCCTGGGCCTGCTGCATCGGGATTTCGACGATCTGGCCACCTCGCCTCTTCTGAGGGCCATGCGCCGCTATTACGAGCGGGAGGCGCAACGCCCCGCCAGGAAGGACGATCCGGAGGGGTATGCGCACGCGACGGCGGAAATGGCGCGGCTGGCCTCGGAACTTGAAACGGCCGGGCTGGCACGTCCGGCGGCCGGACGCGCGGGAGAGGATTGGATTCTGGCGTTCGGGCCGCAGGTGGTTCGGAGTGTGACCGACTACTTCGCTTCGGAAGCCGGGCGGCGCGTCCTCCAGCGGCTAAAAGAACTCGGAATCCATCCGTTGGGTGGAGGGGGGCCGAAGGGGCCGTTGGCGGGAAAGACCTTCGTTCTGACCGGGACCCTGGCCTCTCTTTCGCGGGCCGACGCGGCCGAACGCATTCGAGCCGCGGGGGGGACCGTCAGCGATTCCGTTTCGCGCCATACCGATTACGTGGTGGCCGGCGAAAAGCCCGGCAGCAAGCTCGACAAGGCCCGGCAACTCGGGATAACGATTCTGGATGAAGCCGCTTTTCTGAACCTTCTCCGATCGGCCGCTCCTTTCCCTTCCCCCGTCCTGGGTTCGCTACGGGAACCGGTTCAGGGCCGTCTTTTTGAGGACCGTCCTTCGACCCCAACCCCTGATCCGACAAGGAAACCGCCATGACCGTGCGAAATCTCAGTCCCCAGACCATGTTCTTCAAGACTGCCCTGGAGCACCGGCCGACCCATCGGTTTCAAGGGCGGACGCGCGAGGATTTCCGCAAATGGAAGGCGGCGACCTGGCCGCTCGTGCGTGCCTGTCTTGGCGATTTTCCAGCCCGCGTCCCGCTCAATCCGCAGCTCTTGGTCGAGTGGGAGGCGGATGGACTGCGCAAGCAGCGCTGGATCATTGACGTTCAGAAACATCTATCGGCCACGCTGCTGGTCAATATTCCGTCGGATATCCGGCGCGGGGAGCGGCGGCCGGCCATTCTCTGCTGGCACGGGCATGGTGCCTTCGGGAAGGCCCCCGTGATGGGAGACAAGAGCTCGCCGGACAAGATGCAGAGTGCCGTTCAGCACAACTACGACTACGGGTTTCAGATGGCCCAGAAGGGCTTTGTCACCTTTGCGATCGACTGGATCGGGGCTGGGGAACGGAATGACAGTTACAAGCCCAACTATCTGAACGTCAACGGATCGCGGGATTGGTGCAACATCTACTATCTTCACGCCACGATGCTGGGCATGACCTCGCTCTCCATCAATGTGACGCACGGGATGGCGGCAACCGATTTTGTAGCCAGGCAGCCGTATGCCGATCCTGAACGGATGGGCGTGATGGGCCTTAGCGGTGGCGGCACCATGACGCTCTGGTCCATGCTGTGTGACGAGCGTTTCAAGGCGGCCGAGATCATCTGTTACAGCGACCTGTGGGCCTATTTCGGCATGCGTGACTGCAACTACTGCGGCATGCAGGTGGCGCCTGGCCTCTTCAAGCGGGTGGATCTACCCGATCTTCAGGGACTCATTGCGCCGCGGCCGCTGCTGGTGGCTATTGGAGTCTACGATACCTGTTTCCTGGTGGATACGGCGATGATGTGTTATCGCCAGGTCGAGCGGATCTATCGGGCGGCGGGGGTTCCCGAGCGGTTGGAGCTGGATCTCTTCCAGGGCGAACACGGGTGGGGCGGCAACCGTTCGGAGTCCTTCTTCAAGAAGCACCTCCGCTTTTAGTTGGGGCGAATCTCGTACCGAACCCAGCCCTCGGCGGCCTGGCCTGGGGGAAGAATCTGAAGGTGAGCGACCTCTCCCGCGTGTGGCAGGTTGGGGGCGTTGGGCGCCGCGGTGAGATGTTCCAGGCAGACAAAAGGGGCGTCAGGCGGGGCATAAAGAATCATGTGCGTAAAATCGGGGGAGGCGGACAGAACCACGCGAACCCCCTGGCCTGAGGGATAGAGTTCGGCCATCGCGTCCCGGTGGCGCTTCCAGTAGATATGGTCGGGGGTTTGGTCGCCGAGGGGGCGCAGGGAACGGAAGTCCAGGGGAGTCCCATCCACGCTTCGTGTGCCGCCGGTCGGGATGAGGTCGCGGGTTTCGAGAACTCGGTCGCAAGGAATGCGAATCTGGGTCATCTGGCGGGGGCCGGTAATCGCCCAATAGGGATGAATACCGTAGCCAAAGGGCAGGGCGGTCGGACCGGTATTCCGGACTCCGTAGCGAACCGTAACGCCCTGCTCATCCACCTCGAACCCCAGCTCGAACTCGCCGGGAAAGGGAAACCCCTCGAACACCCGCGTTCCAGGAGCGATGATCAGACGGACACGAAGCCGATCGGGCCCTAATGATTGAATTTCGAACGGCTCGTCCCGGACAAGACCGTGAATGACCACCGGTTGGCCGTGTTTGCGCTGGTCGATTCGCCGCCCTTCGAAGGTATAAGAGGCTCCCGCAAGGCGGCACGGCGTCGGGAACATGTGGAAGGTCCCGGTGATCTTTTCGCCGGCGAGGCATGCCTGACGATCGAAGTGAATCAGCTCTCGTCCCTGAAATCGGAGGGAGACAAGATTGGCGCCGTAGGCCGGGGTAACGCCGATCTCAACGGGACCGCGGGCGAGACGAACGGGATCCAGATCGCGGGGCTTCGGCACGTTCATGGCGACGCTCCTCGATGGAGGCGGGGGAATCTTGAAGAAACCGGTGGAGCCAACGGATGTCCTCCGGCCGTTGATCATCGTCCTCGGTTTCAAGGCATTTCGGGAGAGGGGCGAAGCGGGGATCGCGGACCAGTCGGCGGAAGGGATCGAGACCGATCTTTCCCTGGCCCAGGTGCGCGTGACGGTCCACATGGGAGCCGAGGTCGGTTTGTGAGTCGTTGAGATGAAACGCCAGAAGTTTCTCCGGAGGGATGAGGGAAAAGAGAGCGTCGAATGTCTGTTCATATCCCTCGACAGTCCGGAGGTCGAAGCCGGACTCGAAGGCATGGGCCGTATCGAAACAGATTCCGAGACGGTTGGGGAAACGGGAAGCGCTCAGAATTTCGGCCAGGTGCTCAAACGCGGCGCCGATGGTGTGTCCCATCCCCGCGGTTGTCTCAAGAAGAACGAGGGGATGACGGGTTTCCGAGCGCTCCACCGCCTCATCCAGCCGTCGAGCCACCTGCCGGATCGCCTGAGGGAGTGGCGTGTCGCCGGCGGAACCGGGATGAACGACGAGGTAGGGGATGCCCAGGGCTTCGCAACGGCGTAACTCCGCGGTGAAGGCCTGAAGGGATTTGACGCCGTTATCGCCCGTGGCGGCGAGATTGATGAGATAGGCGGCGTGCGCGATCGGCAAAACACGGATCCGGGCGTGGGTCTCGAGGAAGGCGGACCGCACCGAGTCGGAAACCGGAGGGGAAGTCCACTGTCGGGGCGAGGCGGTGAAAAGCTGTGCGACGCCGCAGCGGAACCCGTAGGCCTCTTCCAGGGCGCGGGGCAAACCGCCGGCGGTCGAGAAATGAGCGCCGATGGGGGGAAGGACCGACGAATCCGGACGCGGAGACTCCACATTCATGAGGCGATAGTAGGACATTCGACGTGGGGGCGCAACGGTTTATTCCGGGGACGCCTGGCGAGAGAGGTCACTGGGTGGCGGCCTCGATCATTGCCCAGAGATTCTCTTCTGGCGTTTCGGCGCCGACCTGATCGCCGGTCCCGATGATCAGTCGGGGATTGCCTTCGAAGGCCGCGCGGATCTCCCGGACCTCCCGTCGGACATCGTCGGGCGTTCCCCGGATCAGCGTCTCGACCGTATGGACGTTTCCGTTGAAGGTAGTCCGCCCGGCCAGACGATCCGCCACCTCCCGCAAGCCCGGCAGGCCGGCGATGTCGCCGCCGGGAGGGCGTTCGAAGGGGCAGACGCAATCGAGCCCGATTTCCGCAAAATCGGCCACGACCTCCCGGCAGCGCCCATGAAAATGGTGATGGAGGAGGCGCCCATGCCGATGAAGTTCGTCGGCGACGGCGGCTAGGATCGGACGATCCCACCGGCGCCAGAAATCCGGGCTCAATAGGGAGAGGCAGCTCCAGGTACAGCCGATGAAAAAGCTTTCGAAGGGCGT
>Ga0308417_1000188_pt1 | contig 47280 bp, 40 predicted proteins | sample HotsprSampleOS65_FD_203528 | JGI IMG/M metagenome (GOLD analysis project Ga0308417, IMG submission 203528) | Hot spring phototrophic mat microbial communities from Octopus Spring, Yellowstone National Park, Wyoming, United States - 20090730_OS65 ...
TATCCGCAACTCAACGGACCGAGGGACCAACTGAGTCGTCCACGCCACCAAGGTATCATATGACCCGGCACGCTAAGTTGATGGCATTGGGCGAGACGCCCGCGGGACACCCGTGCTACATCGCGCGGGGGGGCATCTCAGACGCCGCCCGCATAAACTGTCACTCGCCCACGAGGCAATCGACCGATGCGACGGCCTTGACAGGACTGACGGCCGCTTCTAACGTAATTGGTCTGTCGGCGCGGCGGGTGACGGTAACCCGCCGCCGTTTTTTGCCGACGGAGGGGGGCGGGATTTCCCTGCCCAGAGCGCTCAGACAGGCGGACCCTGACCGGTTCGATGAGACTCAGGAGCCATTCATGCTGCCGGTACAGAAGATCAGCAAGACGCGCAAGCGCAAGCGGCGATCACATCACGCGCTGAAGCCCATCCACTACGTTCGGTGCCCGCAGTGCGGGGTTGGCAAGCTTCCACACGCCGCGTGCGACAACTGTGGCTACGTCAATCCCAAGCTGGCCCTTCAGGTTGAGGAGGCCGGTGAATGACGGCCGCCCTCCGGCCGCCCGCTTTCGGGAGGATTCGCAGTGCGAGCAGCAGTGGATGTGATGGGGGGCGATCACGCCCCGGCCGCCATCCTCGACGGCTGCTGGGCCGCTGCGCCTCTGCTCGACCAGCGCGACAGGATTCTGCTGGTGGGCGATGAGGCGACCATTCGAGGCGCCCTGGAGGCCAGCGGCCTGAGCGCCGCCCAGCGGGCGCAGTACGAGATCGTGCCGGCCACGGAAGTGATCGCCATGGACGAACCGCCCGTCGAGGCCATTCGCTCCAAGCCCAACAGCTCGATCGCAGTGATGTGCAGGCTGGCGGCCCGAGGCGAGGCGGACGTGGTGATTTCGGCGGGCAATACGGGAGCCTGTGTGGCCGCGGCCCAGTTGCGCATGCGAACGCTGCCGGGAGTGAGCCGCCCCGGGATCGCGGTGGTGATCCCGACGTTTCACGGACCCATCGTAATCTGCGACGTGGGCGCCAACATCGCACCCAGACCTAAACACCTCCAGCAGTACGCCCTGATGGCCGGAGCCTATGCGCAGGAGGTGTGCGGGATCGCCAACCCCCGGGTGGGGCTGCTGTCAATCGGCGAGGAGGACGCCAAGGGCACCACCATCGTGAAGGAGTCGCGGAAGCTCATGCGCGACGAGCCGCTGATCAATTTCGTCGGCAACGTCGAGGGAAGGGACCTGTTCCGCGGCGTTGTGGACGTGGTCGTCTGCGATGGATTCGTGGGCAATATCGTACTGAAGTTCACCGAGGGCCTGGCCGAAGGATTATTTCAGACGATCGTGGCCGAGGTGGAAGAGGCGGATCCGGGTCTGCTCCGGCAGTTGAACGGCGCGCTGCGAAAGCTGCGTCAGAAGCACGACTGGCAGGAGTATGGCGGGGCGCCCCTCCTGGGCATCTCGGGCTACTGCCTGATCTGCCACGGACGCTCCGACAGCAAGGCCATCCGCAACGCCATCCGCATGGCCCGCCACCTTGTCACGACCAACGTGAACCAAAAGATTGTGGCCCGGATTGAAAAGAGCATCCCCGTGACCGAGGAATGAGCCGGCGCGGCCGCCGGCCGCGCCGCAGAAACCGCCAAATGCCCAGGCCGAACCGGCCGGCACGACAAAGGACTTATGGCCGACTGCGGAGTCATTATCGCCGGGACCGGCAGCTACATACCCGAGCGCCGCCTGACCAACGACGACCTGGCCAGGATCGTGGACACCAACGACGAGTGGATCACGCAGCGCACGGGCATCAAGGAACGACGCATCGCCGCCGAGCATGAGACGACCGCCTCCATGGGAACGGCCGCCGCCCGCCGCGCTCTGGAATCCGCCGGCCTCTCCGCCAGGGATCTGGACCTGATCATCTGCGCCACCATTACGCCCGAAATGCAGTTCCCGTCGACTGCCTGCTTCATCGCGGCGGCGCTGGGTCTGGACAGCACGCCGGCGTTCGACCTGACGGCCGCCTGCAGCGGCTTCGTCTACGCCATCGAGACCGGGTCCAACTTCATCAAGTCCGGTCGCTACCGCAACGTGCTGGTGCTGGGTGCCGAGACGCTCAGCCGGGTGACCGACTACACGGACCGGGCCAGTTGCATTCTGTTTGGCGACGGCGCCGGGGCGGTGGTGCTTCGGCGCAGCGACGACCCGCGCCAGGGGATCATCTACAGCGCCTTATACGCCGATGGCAACCGATGGGACATGCTCTACTGTCCTCCCGGCAGCCGCAACCCGATCAACGAGCGCATGGTGGCCCAGCGCGGCCAGTACATGCAGATCAAGGGGCGCGAGGTGTACAAGTTTGCGGTGCAGCGGTTCAACGAACTGATCGCCGACGCGATGTCGCGGTGCAATCTGAAGCCCGACCAGGTGAAACTCATCGTGCCCCACCAGGTGAACCAGCGGATCATCGACTCGGCCATGGAACGGCTTGAACTGCCCTCCGACAAAGCGTATGTGAACATTGACAAGTTCGGGAACACGTCGGCCGCGTCGATCCCCATCGCGCTGGATGAGGCCTGGCGCGCGGGACGAATCCACAGCGGGGACATCATCATCCTGGTGGCGTTCGGAGCGGGTCTGACCTGGGGCAGCGCGGTCATCAGGGTGTGAGAGGCCAAAGCTCGGTCCAGTTCTCCATGAGCGAAAAAACCTGCATTCTCTGTCCCGGTCAGGGCGCCCAGGCAGTAGGCATGGGCAAGGACTTTTTCGAGTCCCACGCGGCGGCGCGGGATGTGTATGAGGCCGCCGAACGCGTGCTGGGCTGGAATCCGGCTTCGTTGTGCTTCGGCGGCCCCGAGGAGCGTTTGAACCAGACGGACGTGAGCCAGCCGGCGATCTATGTCACCAGCGTCGCCTGCTTCCGCGCTGCATGGCACGCCGGAAAGATTGACCCACAGGTCGTCACGGCGTATGCGGGATTGAGCCTGGGCGAATACACGGCGCTGCACCTGGCCGGCGCCTTCAGCTTTGAGGATGGGCTGCGGCTGGTGGCTGCCCGCGGACGGTTCATGCAGGAGGCAGCGACGGCCGTGGCCGGCGGCATGGTGGCGATCATGGGCGCTGACGAGGCGGCGGTGAATGAGTTGTGTGCGGCAGCCGCCGGGGGACAGGTGCTGGTGCCGGCGAATTTCAATGCACCGGGGCAGATCGTGGTGAGCGGCGAAGCCGATGCCTGTGGGCGTGTGCAGCAGCTCGCCGAGGCGCGGGGGTTCAAGGCGGTGGCGCTGAAGGTGGCTGGGGCATTTCACAGCCCGCTCATGCAGCCGGCGGCGGAACGGATGCGGGAGGAGCTGGACCGCGTGCAAGTCCGCCCCCCCAGGCAGGCGGTTTACGCGAACGTGACCGCGGCCCCGCACGGCGACGAGGACTCCATCCGCGACCTGCTGGTGCAGCAGATCGTGCGGCCGGTAAAATGGCAGCAGACCATGCAGACGCTGCTGAGCGGCGGCGAGATGCGACTTGTGGAACTGGCGCCCGGCCGGACGCTGGCAGGGCTGGCGAAGCGGATCAACCGGCGGCTGGCGGTTGAATCGCTGGCGACAGCGGATACGCTGGCGTAGACGCGAAGCGGAGTGCCGTGCGGACGCCCGCTCGGCTGTAAGGCATCGGCAGCACTGCCCCGGCCAGACGGACCAAGGACATGAACGACAAACCAGTGGCATTGGTGACGGGCGGATCGCGAGGCATCGGTGCAGCCATCGTGAAGCGGCTGGCGAAGGACGGCTTTCACGTCGTTGCCCTGGCCCGCAATGCAGAGAAGCTCAACGAGGTGTGTCAGTCGGCCGCCGCCGCGGGCGGCTCGGCCGAGGCGGTCATCTGTGACATCGCCGATGCCAGGGCATTGGCCGATGCGGTGGAAGGCACCGCCGAGAAGCATGGCCGGCTGGACGTGCTGGTAAACAACGCAGGGATCACGAAGGACGGTCTGATCCTGCGGATGGATGATGCGGATTTTGACAGCGTGATCGCGACCAATCTGAAGAGCGCTTTTGTGGCGATACGAGCGGCCGCCCGGGCGATGATGAGGGCCAAGGCCGGCCGGATCATCAATATCAGCTCGGTATCGGGGGTGGCGGGCAACGCCGGGCAGGCGAACTACGCCGCCAGCAAGGCGGGACTGATCGGGCTGAGCAAGAGCGTGGCCAAGGAGCTGGCGGGTAAGAACATCACGTGCAATGTGGTGGCTCCGGGCTTCATCACCACCGACATGACGGACGTGTTGAACGACCAGATCAAGGAGACGGCGCGGTCGCACATACCGCTGCGGCGGTTCGGCCGGCCGGAGGAGATTGCGGCGGTGGTGGCGTTTCTGGCCGGCCCCGACGCCAGCTACATCACGGGCCAGGTGTTGTGTGTTGACGGCGGGATGTTGATGTAGGGGCCGTTGCAAAAGACCGCGCCACGGCTATAGTCATCGCTTTTTCCGGGCCGGGTGGCCCGCGGAACAGAGTTCATCGGGTAGGAAGGTTCTATGGACGACATTGAACAGAAGGTCATCGAGATTGTCAGCGAACAGATGGGTGTGGACAAGAGTGAGATCACGCGCGACACTCACTTCATCAACGACCTGAACGCCGACTCTCTTGACACGGTTGAGCTTGTGATGGAGTTCGAGGACGCCTTCGAGCTGTCGATCCCGGATGAAGAAGCCGAGAAGATACAGACCGTCGGCCAGGCGATCGACTACATCAAGGAACACTCCAGCAAGTGAATCCGCCACCTGGCCATGAGCAGACGCCGAGTAGTCATCACGGGTCTGGGGGTGATTACGTCGCTGGGCGAGACGGTCGAGGCGATGTGGGAAGCGCTGTGCGCTGGCCGCAGCGGCATCGGACCGATCCGGCGCTGGGACGCCAGCAAGTACCCCACGCGATTCGGGGGGGAGTGTACGGACTTTGACGTGACGCGCTACGGGGTGGACGCCCGCGAAGCCAAGCGGATGGACCGATTCGCGCATTTCGGGCTGGCGGCGTCGATTCAGGCGGTTAAGGATGCGGGGCTGGACTTCGCGAAGGAGGACTGCTCGCGGTGCGGCGTGCTTATCGGCAGCGGCATCGGCGGCATCGAGACCCTCGAAGAACAGAAGAAGATCCTGGACACCCGCGGGCCCTCGCGCGTCAGTCCCTTTACGGTGCCGCGGCTGATGGTCAACGCCGCCAGTGGCAACGTGTCGATCCTGTACGGGCTGCACGGGCCGAACAGCGCCGTGGCGACAGCCTGCGCGACCGGCTCCCATGCCATCGGTGACGCGGCGCGGCTCATCCAGTACGAGATGGCCGACATCATGATCGCAGGCGGCTCGGAGGCCGTGCTGTGCGAGATCGGGGTGGCCAGCTTTTCGGCCGCCCGGGCGCTTTCAACCCGCAATGATGAGCCGGAGAAGGCCAGTCGACCGTGGGACAGGGGGCGCGACGGGTTTGTGATGAGCGAGGGGGCCGGGGTGGTGGTTCTGGAGGAATACGAGCATGCCCGGAGGCGCGGCGCGCGCATCTACGCCGAACTGGCGGGCTACGGCATGAGCGGCGATGCCTATCACATCACCCAGCCGGAGGAGGACGGCAAGGGGGCCACGCTGGCCATGCGGCGGGCGATTCAGGACGGCGGCGTGAACCCCGACGTGGTGGACTACATCAACGCCCACGGCACCAGTACACCGCTGGGTGACATCGCCGAGACCAAAGCCGTGAAGGCGTGCTTCGGTCCCCACGCATATAAGCTGGCCATCAGCTCCACCAAGAGCCAACTGGGACACCTGCTGGGTGCTTCGGGGGGCGTCGAGGCGGTGGCGGCGGCGCTGGCGGTCCATCGCAACCTCATCCCCCCCACCATCAACCTGGACGAGCCCGACCCCGAATGCGACCTGGACTATGTCCCGCACAACGCCCGCGACATGAAGGTCGGCTACGCCATGAGCAACAGCTTCGGCTTCGGCGGACATAATGCGTGCCTGCTCCTGAAAAAGGTCTGAGCGGGCACTTCGATGCGATGCTCCAAAGGGGCGCCGAACGCGAGCAGTTCCCTTCCCACAGAATAATCGATCCGCCGCGGGGTCGTTCCATTCCAACCGGCGGCTTATAATGGCCAGCCGGCGGATGATCCGGCATGATGGTCCGCCAGCGGCTTGCGCGAAAGGCAATCGGATGTCATTCCCCCTCAGCCCGTTTCAGTTGCTGGTGCTGGCGGCGGTCATCATCGTCGTGTGGATGGTGCTGCGCTCGCTGAGCAGACACTCGCGCGGCCCGGCCTCGCCGGCGCGCATCTGCCCAGGCTGCGGCTCGGCTCATCCGCCGCTGGCCAGATTCTGCCGCCGATGCGGCCGAAGGCTGTAGCATGACCTGTCGTTTGTCAGCGGCCGCGGATTGCTCCGCGTGCCGCGCGTGTACCGTCAAACCCCCAACCCCGGGGAGGTTTCCATGTCGAGAATGCGAATACCGGGACTGCCCTCAGAACCACCGAACCGCGGCCGCGGCGGTCCGCCCGACGACCTGGACGGCCGCCCGCCTGGACCCGGCGAGTTTCACATTGTGCCGACCATCATCACGCTGCTCGTGGTGGTGGCGCTGGCCGGCCTGATTTACTTCTGGTTTTTCGTGCGCGTCGTGGTCGGGCCCGGCGAAGCACTGGTGCTTTTGAAGAAGAACGGCTCGCGGAGCCTCGAGGGCGACCAGATCATCATCCCCGGTCCGCCCGACCGCCAGACCGATCCGCAAGGCTATGCCCAATGGCAGCGCGCCATCGCCGACTTCAACGGCATCATCGAGAAGCCCGAGAAGCCCGGCACCTATTTTGGCTACGGACCCATTTCCTACGAGCGACACATCGTCAAGATCCAGCAGGTGCCGGCCAACAAGCTGGGCATCGTCGTGCGCAAGTTCGGCGACCCCCTGCCGCCGGGGCAGGTGCTGGCTGGCCCCGGCCAGCGCGGTCCCCTGCCGGGCTTTCTGACGCCCGGCCAGTATCCGGACTACTCCAACCCCTTCGCCTACGAGGTCAAGCTCGTCGATCCGATCCAGATCGATCCGGGCCATCGGGGCGTGGTCACCATCATGGCCGGCCCGCTTCCCCGCGATCCCAATCGTTATCTGGTTGACAACGGCGAGCAGGGGGTTCAGGCGTCGACCGAGCCGGAGGGCTTCCTCTACGCCAATCCCTACGAGCGGCGGGTGATCCCCATCAGCATCCGTTCGCAGCGCTTCGAGATGGCCGGCGCCGATGCCATCCGCTTCCCTTCGTCCGACAGCTTCGAAATCCGCATGGAAGGATTTGTGGAGTGGGCGGTGAATCCTCAGACGCTGCCGCTGGCGTACGTCCAGTACGCCGAGGGCTCCGGATTGCTGGAGTTCCTCGAAGAACGCGTCATCCTTCCCTATTCGCGCGCCTTCTCACGCATCGTCGGCAGCCAGTACACGGCGCGGGACTTCATCTCCGGCCAGACGCGTATCGAATTCCAGTCGGAGTTCAAGCGTCTGCTCAGCGAGAAGTGCGCGGAGCAGGGCATCGAAATCCGCCAGGCGCTGGTGCGCGACATCATCCCCCCCGACGCAATCAAGGACCTGATCAACGACCGCGAGATCGCCCGCCAGCAGATACGGGCGCTGGAACAGCAGATCGCCGTCGCCCGCAGCCAGGCCGAGCTTACGCGTCAGACGGAGATCGGCCTTCAGAACCAGGCCATCGGCGATGCCAACAAGAAGGTGGTCAGCATCGTGATGCGCGCCGAACAGGAGAAGAACGTCGCCGTCACGCGAGCCCAGCAGGAGCTGGCCGTCGCCCGCCTGCGCCTGGAGGCCGCTCAGCAACTGGCCGAGGCGCAGGTCGCCCGAGGCAAGGCCGAGGCGGAAGTCATTCTTCTCCAGAAACAGGCCGAGGCCGAGCCTCTGCGGCAGCAGGTGGCCGCCTTCGGAGACGGCCATGCTTTCGCCCAGTACTACTTCAACCAGCAGGTGGCCCCGGCGATCAAGTCTATTCTCACCAGCACCGACGGACCTTTCGCCGACCTGTTCCGGCAGTTCACGTCACCTCGAGGGACAGCACCCGGCACACAGATCGAGACGACCGTGGAGGTGCGGCCATGAAAACAATACGAATCATCATCCTGGGCCTGATCGCCGTGGCGGTTGTGCTTGCCGTCGGCTACCAGGCGTTCAAATGGACGGTTATGCGCGTGTACGTCGGACCCAACCAGGCACTGGTGGTCATCAACAAGCTGGGCCACCCGCTGCCGGAGGGCCGGGTCACGGCCGACGACACGACGTTCAAGGGTGTTCAGCGCGAAGTGCGCGGGCCGGGGAGATACTTTCTCAATCCGCTGTTCTACGACACGCAGATCGTGCCGCTGACGGTGATCCCGGCGGGCGACCCCACCAAATGGGACTTCGACGCCAACGGCAATCTGAAAGACCCCAAGACGGCGCCGATGATCGGGCTGGTGGCGCTGAAGGAGGGGCCCGCTCCCTCCCAGCGCGCCGAGGTGGTCAAGCCGGGGGAGCGCGGCATCCAGCCGCACGTGCTGACGCCCGGCGTGTACAAGCTCAACCCGCACCGCTACGAGGTGTCGGTGATGCCGGCCGTCATTGTGCCGCCGGGTTCCGTCGGCGTTGTGACACGGCTGGTCGGCGACATTGGCCAGGTCTCCAGTGCGCCGCTCATCGCCGCATCGGACGGCGCCACCACGCGGCCCGGGCTGGTGGTCGGAAGCACCAGCCGCGGCGTGCTCAGGGATGTGCTCCAGCCGGGCATCTACTTCCTCAATCCGAAGATGGTCAAGGTCACCATCGCCCCGGTGGGCTATGACGCGATCACCCTCGAAGCCCCGCGGAATCCCGTGAACTTCTTCAGCTCCGACGGCTACCTCGTCGAGGCCGACTTCACCGTCGTCTGGGGCCGCACTCCCACCGACGCGCCGGCGATCGTCGCCAGCATCGGCGACACCGACCAGGTCGAACAGAAGGTGATCGAGCCGGCCATGAAGGCCGCCTGCCAGAACCACGGCGCCACCTACTCGGCGATGGAGCTGATCCAGGGACAGACGCGCGAAAAGTTTCAGCTCGAACTGGAGAACTCCCTGAGACAGCAGATGGCCTCGCGCAACGTGCACATCCTCCTGGCCCTGGTGCGCAACATCACCATCAAGGATCGCAGCGGCAAGGATGCCACCGAGGGACTGCTGGCCACCATCCAGCGCACCAACATCGAGATCGAGCGCGAGCTGACCAACAAACAGAAGACCGAGACCGCCCAGGTCCGGGCCAAGCTCGAGGAGGCCCTCAAGCTCGTCGACGTGGCCCGGGAGACCGTCACCGCCGAGACCGGCGTCAAGGTCGCCAACATCCTGGCCGAAGGCGACAAGAAGGCGGCCGAGATCGGCGCCCAGCGCGAGCTGGAGGTGGCGAAGATCGCCCTCGAGGCAGCGCGCCTCGACGCTCAGCGCGTGCAGATCGCCGGCAAGGCGGCGGCCGATGTCGAGCGCCTGAAGAACGAGGCCCAGGCCCGAGGCGCCAAGATGCTGGTCGATGCCCTGGGTTCGCCGGCCGCCTACAACAGCTACGTCTTCGCCCGCAACTTCCAGCCCGGCGAGCTGCGATTCATCGTCGCCGGCCCGGGCACCTTCTGGACGGATCTGAAGACGTTTCAGGAGGTCGGGGCCGCGAAGATGGCGCAGCCGCCGCCGGCCGGCGCAGGCAATTAGCCGCCAGCGGACATGCGCATCGTCATCGCGCCAGACAAGTTCAAAGGGTGCCTGGCCGCCGCCGAAGTGGCCGACGCCATCGCGCAGGGTGTGCGCCGGGCGTGCCCCGACGCCCAGGTCATCGCCTGTCCGATGGCCGACGGCGGCGAGGGAACCGTCGATGCCCTGGTGGCGGCGACAGGCGGGCGTCATGAGGTGCGGACGGTGACCGGCCCGCTGCCCTCGATGCGCGTGGCGGCGCGGTTCGGAGTGCTGGGAGACGGGCGCACGGCGGTGGTGGAGATGGCCGCCGCCAGCGGGCTGGCGCTGCTTCGTCCGGAGCAGCGCGACCCGATGCGGACGACGACCTATGGGACGGGAGAGCTGCTGCTGGCGGCAGCGGAGCTGGGCGCCCGCCGCATCATCGTCGGCATCGGCGGCAGCGCCACCGTCGATGGTGGCATCGGCTGCGCGCAGGCGTGGGGAGCAAGATTCACTCTCAACAACGGCGTCACCTACGGGCCCGCCGACCGGAAGCTTACAGGTGGCGATCTGTCGGCGATCCACTCCGTGCATACGTCGCGGTCCATGGCCAGGATCGGCGCAGCTCCCCCCGGTGTGCCGCAGATCGTTCACGACGACGCTCCCGCCGCCTGCTGCGGGCCGGGACGGGCACTGCTCGACACCCGCGGGATCGAGTTCATTGTCGCCTGTGACGTGGGCAATCCCCTGTTCGGACCCGACGGCGCCGCCCCGGTCTTCGGGCCGCAGAAGGGAGCGACGCCCCAGCAGGTGGAGGAACTCGATGCGGCCCTGAAGCGACTGGCCGAGCTGATTGGTGCCATGGACCTGGCGCATGCGCCCGGCGCCGGCGCCGCGGGCGGGCTGGGGTTCGGCCTGTTCGCCTTCTTCGGCGCTACGGTGCGCAGCGGCATCGACATCGTGATCGAGACGACGCAACTGCGCCAGAAGCTCGCCGGGGCCGACCTGTGCATCACCGGCGAGGGGCAATTCGACGCCCAGAGCCTCTCCGGCAAGACGCCCATCGGCGTCGCCCGGCTGTGCCGTGATTTGAACGTCCCCTGCATCGTGCTCGCCGGCTCCACGGATGGCAGCGCCGCGACGGCCGCCGTGGCGGAGGGAGTCACCGCGGTCTTCAGCATCGCCCAAGGCCCGGCCGAACTGGAGGACCTGATGCGCGATGCGCCGCGGCTGCTGAGCGATGCGGCGGCCGGCGTGATGGGCGTGTTCACAGCCGGCCGTGCGCCGCCGCCACGAGGTTGAGTCAAGGCCCCGAAGCAGTACGGCGTCGCCAGGATCGCGGGGGTTGTAATACACGGTGACGTCGGCCTTGGCCGGATGCGCCGCGACCCACCGATGAGCCCAGCGCGAGTTGGAGGACATCTCCCGGTAGCGGTAGCGGGTGCCGGTATACGGCGTGTCGCCGACGACGTAGGCGTACGCAATATCGAGCCCATAGGTGTCGCCGTCGTCGCCGCTGTGAGTGGCGACCTTGCTGTGGATGAGATGTCCCTGCGCAGTGCGGTAGGTCAGAGTATGCAATTGCCACGCGGCCCCATATCCCCAGACCCCGAGAAATACGCATGTTATCGCGGACCAGAACAGACCGAAGAATGCCATGAATTATTTTCCGCCACCGCCCGCAAAGCCGCTACGGAATGTTCCGAGTGGTGCCATGGCTCCCATTCTCAATCCCTGCCGGTGGCCATAATACCGCCGCGCTCCCTGGGCGCCCAGCAGCGCGATCGGTCGATCGATTGAGCCTTGGTGACGCTGGCCCCTTACGGGTAGGATGATCGTCATTGAATGCATTGAGTCGGAGGGGCCATGGTTACGCTTTCCGCCCACGCGGGTTTTGCGCTGCTCGCGGTTCTGCTTGCATCGCTTGTGTCATGCGCCGTCGCGGCTCACGCCGCCGAGCCCCAGTGGGTCACATACGAGGGAAGCGCCGGGCTCGGCAAGGGCAGGCACATCGTGCTGATCTCCGGCGACGATGAGTATCGCAGCGAAGAAGCCCTGCCCCAGCTTGGCAAGATCCTCGCCACGCATCACGGCTTCCGCTGTACCGTGCTCTTCGCCATCGACCCGGCCACGGGCGAAATCCGTCCCGACTACCAGCGGAACATCCCCGGCACCGAGGCGCTGCGAACGGCCGACCTGATGGTCATCTTCACGCGCTTCCGCAACCTTCCCGACGAACAAATGCGGCCCATCGACGAGTACCTGATGAGCGGCCGACCGGTGCTGGGCATGCGCACGGCCACGCACGCCTTCAGCGGTTTGCGCGGACAGTATGCGAAATACAACTACGACTACAGAGACCCGCGGCAGACGTGGAACCAGGGTTTCGGGCGGCTGGTGCTGGGGGAGACGTGGATCGCCCATCACGGCGAGCACGCCCGCGAAAGCACGCGCGGGCTGATCGCCCCGACCGGCCGCGATCATCCCATCACGCGCGGCATTCGCGACGGCGACATCTGGGGCGACACCGACGTTTACACCGTGCGCCTGCCACTGCCCGGCGACAGCAGACCGATCATCCTCGGCCAAGTGCTGCGGGGCATGAAGCCCGACGACGAGCCTGTCGTGGGTGCGAAGAACGAGCCGATGATGCCGGTCGCCTGGACGAAGACCTACCAGTTGCCCGAGGGCAGGGCGGGCGCGGCCTTCTGCACGACCATGGGCTCGGCGACGGACCTGACCAGCGCCGGCACGCGCCGGATGCTCGTCAACGCGGTCTACTTCCTGCTGGGCCTCGAACTACCGGCGCAAGGGGCGAAAGTGGACATCGTGGGCAACTACAGGCCGACGATGTATGGCTTCGGCGGCTACCGCAAGGGGCTGAGGGTGAGGGATTTCGAGATGAATTAAACCAGAGCGACGCCGACCCCATGGTACTCTACTTCTTCTGTTCCTCCGCCTGCGCCGGCGGCGCGGGGAACGTCACGTTGGCGTAGATTTCGCTCAGCGGCAACTCGATCCCCAGGCAGCGGATGCGGGCCGTCGCTTCGATCCCGGCGTACGGCATCAACAGCCATCCGCCGTCCTTCTGCCGGATGAACGTCTCCACGGCGGGAACATCCTGGCTGACCAGCACGTATTCCTCCAGCGACTCGAGCTGGCGATAGCGCGAGAACTTCTCGCCGCGGTCGTAGGCTTCGGTCGACGGCGAGAGAACCTCCACAATCACCCGCGGGTTAATCAGCGTCTGCCCCGACGTGTCGTTGGGATCGAACTGCGGCTCGCCGCAGACCACCGTGATGTCCGGATACGTGTACAGCGGCGTTCGCGGGATGCGCACGCGCACCGTACTGTCGGCCGCACGGCAGGGCTTGCCCTTCAGCGCATTGCCCACTTCCCGCAGCACATTGGCCGCAATCACGCCGTGGTTGTAGGTCCCCCCCGCCATGGCCACGATCCATCCGTCGCGATACTCGTGCTTCTCCTGGCTCTGCTGCTCGTATGCCAGATACTCGCTGATCGTGTATCGACGGGGCGGAGGTTGTTCAAGCGGCAATCCCATACAATCAGTATAGCATGTGAGGCGGGCGAAGCGATGGGGACGGCGGCGCCGCGCCCGCCGGCAACTTCAAGTCGGCCGTGATCAGGCAACGGCCGCGCGTTTCTCTTCGCGCATGATCCAGCGGCGGATCGCCCCCACCTGCCCCTCCCAACTGCCGCTGACACGCAGCTTGAGGAAAGCATGAAACAGGCCGTCGATGGCGCCGCTGAGGGCGCGCACCATCGCGATGCGCTCCTCGAAGAGCACGCGGGGGTCGTCGGCCTCCTCCACGTCGGGCAGCTTGACCCCCGAGCAGCCCAGTGTCTCGCAGTTGAAGCTCAGCTCGAACTGCCGCCCCCCGCTTTCGACAATGAGCCCCGCCCGCCGCGGCAGCTTGCCGCTGCGCAGCGCATCCCGCGCTTCGGGCATGCGCGTCGGGCCGTCGCTCCGCAGGCTGTCCTTGCCACTCTGGCCGTAGGCGCAGTCCAGCTCGATGAACCGGTCGATCACCACCGACACATCCCCGGCCTCCGCCGTCGCGATCGTGCCGCCGTGCGCCTCGGTCTGAAACCACAGCCACAACAGGAACTCGTTGCCCAGAAAGTCCTTGGGTTGCGGGCCTTTGGCCGTCCAGGGATAGTCCGGCCGCTGTCCTTCTCCCTCCGGACCGGTGACGAAGCGCGTCGGCCGAGCGTCCTCGTAGTCGCGCCGGTGGCCCTTCTCCAGATGGCGCAGGGCCGCCGTGCCGGCGCTGAGCGGCTCGAGCTTCAGCTCGAACGTGCGCTGGAACAATTCCGCCAGGTTCTCCGACGCCGACTGACTGGCCGGCGAGTAAAGCGTCTGCGACGTGAAATCCCACAGCACCGGAACCAGCCTGCTGCGGCGGAATCTGCCGCTCTTGAGGTCCTCGTCGAGCCTGCGCCGCACGATGTCCCGCGCGTCCTGCTTCTGGCGTTTGCTGGCAAAGCCCGAGGGATTCTGGGAGGCCGCCGACTCAACCTCCATCATCTCGTAAGCCTTCTTCACCTCCGCCGGCACGCGGTTGGTGTCCAGCCGCATCGCAAAATGCACCGCGTCGGCGAAGACGTTGTGCTCGAAGCTGAACTTCTCGTCGAAGATGTGCCGCCCCCCGCACCAGCCGTATTCCACTTCGTCGGGCACGCCGTATTCGCCGATGTGAAGCGCGAACTCGGCGAGCTTCTCGAGCACTTTCTGGTCGATCTCCGCGGGGTGCCGGCCAATGATGCAGAACCGGCGAAACGAAACGCTGCCGCTGGGAAAGGACATCCTGAACTGGTCTCCTGTGAAGGTGCCGCCACGGCACCGGCTCGCGGATGGTAGCGACTGGCGCCGGCGATTCCACTTTCCCGGGCCCTTGCGACAGGGCCGCGCTTCGGCGATGCTGTAGCCCGTCGCCAGCGGCCGCGCCGTTCCGGGCGGCGCGCCCTGGTTGCGCCGGCGCGGCCTGCGCAGCGTCGTGGCGCAGGTCTGACGGCGCGAGGGATTTCCATGCTCAAGCGTCCTGGGGCAGTGTGGCTCCTGTTGCTCCTCCTGGCGGCGCCGGGCGGCTGCGGCCTGCGCGCCCCCTATCCGGCCGCCACCCCCCGCGCCGTGGCCCGTGTCACGAAGCTGGTCTTCCCATCCGTCGTGCGCATCGACGTGAAGCAGGAGAACTACGCCGAGGGCAAGCGCCGCCTGGAGGCAGGAATCGGCTCCGGCGTCATCATCGACCCCGACGGTCACATCCTCACCAACTATCACGTCGCCGGCCGCGCCGCCGAAATCTTCGTCACCCTCTACAACAAGGAGCGCGTCCCCGCACGGCTCATCGGCGACGATCACTGGACCGACCTGGCCGTCATCCGGATAGACATGGACGTGATTCGCCAGCGCAACATCACCTTCAGCCACGCCACGCTCGGCAGCAGCAGTTCACTGGTAACCGGCCAGGACGTCATCGCCATGGGCACACCCTTCGGCTTCGCCCGCACGCTCACCCTGGGCGTCGTCTCCAACACCGATCAGACGCTGTACGACCCTCTGCGGCCGCAGCGCATGCGCATCGGGCCTTACGAGACCGGCGATTTCGCCAACTGGATCCAGATGGACACCCCGCTGAATCCCGGCAACAGCGGCGGGCCGCTGGTCGACCTGCGCGGCCGGGTCGTCGGCATCAACACGCGCGGCGGCGGACAGAACCTCAATTTCGCCATTCCCATCGACATCGCCCGCGAGGTGGCCCAGAAGATCATCGCCACCGCCACCGATCAGCGCAAGGGCTATGTGCAGCGCAGCGACCTGGGGCTGGACCTCAAGCCCCTGGAGGGTTTCCAGACCTTTTACAACATCGACGTCAACCGCGGCGTGCTCGTCGAGAGCGTCGAGCGAGGGTCGCCCGGCGCGGCCGCCGGCGTGCAGGCCCAGGACATCCTGCTGGAACTGAACGGCCAGCCGACCAACGCGCGGTTTCCTGAGGAACTGGCCCCATTGCGCAAGCGCATCGCCGACCTGCCCGTCGGCACGCCCGTGACGCTGCGGGTGCTGCGCGACGGCAAGGTCCTGACCCTCAACACCGTGACCGAGCGCCTCCAGAGCGCGGTGGGCGAGGAACGCGAGCTGAAGGTCTGGGGCCTTTCCGTGCGCGATGTCACCCGCGCCTACGCCAACGAACGGCAGCTCGACGACGACCAGGGCGTCGTCATCACCAGCCTCAGCCCCGGCTTCCCGGCCGCGCGCTCGCAACTCCAGACCGGCGACGTCATCGTTCGCGTCAACGAGCGGCCAGCCACCGACCTCGACGAGTTCATGAAGCTGTACGAAGAATCGATCCAGCGCCAGGACCAGACGGTTCTGCTTGACCTGCGCCGCCGCCGTGCCGTGCAACAGGCGGTGATGAAGATCACCTACTGAAGGAGTCGTTGATTTCTTGACTGGTGCGACCCGCGGAGCGCGAGTGCTGAGTGCTGAGTCCTGAGTGCTGAGCGCTGAGTCCTGAGTGCTGAGTGCTGAGTCAGTGGTCAGTTGCCAGTGGTCAGTTATGCGGGAGCACTCAGCCTGTGTGCCGAGTGACTTCCCAGTTGCCAGTCGTGAGCTTTCGTTATTCGCCATTCTTTCGGGTTTCGTCATGTTTCGCCACTGAACCCTGAACCCCGAACCCTGAACCCCGAACCCTGAACCCTCGCCCCCCGGAGATCTCATGTTTCGCCTGATCACGATCCTGCTCGGATGCCTGCTGCTCGCCACGCCCCACGCCAGGGCGCTGACCCCCCAGCAGGCCCGTGACATCTACCAGCGCATCCGGCCATCCCTGGTCGTCGTCCAGTACACGCTCGACGGCGAGTTCGGCCGCCGCGAGATCAGCGGCCAGGGCGTGGTTGTGAGCGAAGACGGCATGGTCATGACCACGCTGGCCCTCTTCCCGCCACAGCTTCCCGACGAGCAGCTGAAGGAATTCAAAATCCTCATCCCCGATGATGACGATACCGAGATCGACGCCGCCTTTCTCGGCCGCGATGAACGCAGCGAGTGGGCGTTCGTCAAGGCCACCGGATCACACGCCTGGAAACCGCTGGCGTTTGACGACCTGCCCGTGGACGTCGGCGATATCGTGCTGTCGGTGGGCCTGCTCCCCAAGGAGGCCGGCTACACCGCCTACCTGACGCAGGCCACGGTGGCGGCCAACCTCCGCGGCCCGATTCCCCAGGTGCTGATTGGCGGGGGCGGTCTGGCCAGCCTCGGCTCGCCGGGACTCAATGTCGAGGGCCGCGTCATCGGCATGGTCCCTTATCAGCCCGGCCAGACGCCCCTTCTCAGCGGCGGATCGGGCGGAGGCGGAGGAAGCGACCCGATGCCGGCCATCACCAATCCGCCGCGGCTGTTTGTGCGCGCCCGCGAGTTCCTGCGCAGCCTCGCCGACCCCCCAACCGGCACCCCCCTGCGAATCCCCTGGATCGGCTGTCAGCTCAGTGCCGTCACGAAGCAGGTGGCCGAGTACTACAACCTCAAGGGCGTGCCGGCCGTGCAGATCGGCGAAGTGATCCCCGACTCCCCGGCCGCGAAAGCGGGTCTGCGGCCCGGTGACAAGATCGTCAAGATCGACGGGGAGGCTCTGGAGCGCGGCGACCGGCCGGAGGAAACACCTCTGATCATGATCCGCAAGCTGCGCTGGCGCAAGGTCGGCGATGAAATGAAGCTGACCGTCGTCCGCGACCGCGACGCCCCGCCGCTGGAAATGACCGTGAAGCTCGAGGAACAGCCGCGCCAGGCCAATCAGGCCCGGCGCTTCTTCGCTGAGGATCTGGGTCTGAGCGTTCGCGAAGTGGTCTTCGCCGACACGTACGCCAAGCGCCTGCCGGCAGACGCCCGCGGCGTGGTGGTGGCGTTCGTTCGTCCGGCGTCATCTGCCGCCAGCGCAGGTCTGCGCGTTGGCGACTTCGTGACCCAGCTCAATAAGGACCCTGTGACGGATCTGGACGCGTTCCAGAAGCAGCTGGAGGACTTCCGCCGCCGCAACCCGCGGGACGTGGTCGTGCTCGTGGTCATCCGCGACCAGAAGACCGAAGTGATCCGCATCGAGCCGCCGCAGTAGCGGGTTCGGTGGGTCAGGGTTCAGTGGTCAGGGTTCGGGAGGAATCAGATGGCAGGAACTCCCCGGCTCACCCCGCCGTTTCGCCCAACAGTTTCTCCGCGGCGGCCAGCAGCTTTTCAAGCTTCACGGGCTTCGTGAAATACTCGCTGACGCCCAGTGTCTCGGCGTACATCTGGTGCCGGCGGCCAGGGTTGCCCGTGATCATGATGACGAAGGGCTTGGCGTTGCGAGGCTTCTTGGCCTTGATCTTCTCCAGAACCAGGAAACCACTGCGGCCGGGGAGCATCATGTCCAGGATGACCAGGTCGGGCTGGTTCTTTTCGGCCAGCTCGACGGCCTTGTTGCCGTTGGCGGCCATGTCGATGATGGCGCCGGTGGGCTCGAATGCGGCCTGCATGCTGACCAGGACGTCGTTGTCGTCGTCGACGAGGAGGATTCGTTTTCCTTCGAGTATCTGGCTCATGGCACTCTCCCGTTGATCGGATCGTGAAACGGCAATGGCGCGCGGCCCAGGCGCGGACGGCCGAAATCCACTTTGTGAGTCTGCGGCGCCCGCAGGGAAAAGTCAAGTTGTGCGGCCCGAAGGTCCGATAAGAAGCGCAAGTCCGTGTCGTCCGTCAATTGCCCCATCGTCGTGCTCGATTCGGGCCTGGGTGGCCTCACGGTCGTGCGCGCGCTGCGGCGGGCGCTTCCCCACGAGGACATCGTCTATTTCGGCGACACCGCGCGCGTCCCCTACGGGCCCAAGTCGGCCGCCACCGTCACCACCTTCGTCCACGAGATCATCTCCTACCTGCTTCCCTACGACCCCAAGCACGTGGTCATCGCCTGCAACACGGCCACGGCGCTGGCCCTGCCGGCGGTGCGCACGGCGTTCCCCTATCTGTCGATCAGCGGCGTGATCGACCCCGGCGCCCGCGCGGCCGTGGAGGCCGCCGGACAGCGCCAGCATCCGATCATTGGCATCATCGGGACCGAGGCCACCATCCGCTCCCGCGCTTACGAGCGGGCGGTGATCCGCCGGCGGCAGTACGCCCGGCTGGTGTGCCTGGCGACCCCGCTGCTGGTCCCCATCATCGAAGAGGGCCGCTCGCCCGACGACCCGCTGGTGGTGATGGCAGTGGAGCAGTATCTGCGGCCGATGATCCAGCGCCGCATCGACGTGCTGGTTCTCGGCTGCACCCATTACCCCCTGTACAAGGGACTGATCGCGCGCGTCGTGGGTCCGCAGGTCGCTGTCATTGACTCCGCCGAAAAGTGCGCGGAAGATGTGCTCCGCCGGCTGCGGGCCAGCAACCTTCAAAGACAGCCGCGGCCGGAGAGTGCCTCGTTGCGGTGTTTCGTGACCGATGACTCGCCGCGGTTTGCAACTCTGGCGGCGCGGTTCCTGGGGCTGAACGTGCCCCCGCCGCAGTGGGTGCCACTGGAGGAGCTGCATGCCCACGGGCCGGCGCGTGCCGGCCGACTGAGCCTCCGCCCGGTGGTCTAACCGTTCACAAGATTCAGAGGGCCCATGCGTCCACTGCCGGTATTGCTGCTGAGCCTGTGCCTCCTTGGTGCGGGCGGCTGCCTGGGCATCCGGGACAAATACGAAAGCGAACCCTGGACGGCCAGGCAGTGGCACGACGCCCTGGCCGAAAACCAACTGCGCCTGCTGAAAGAGGACCAGCGCAAACGATCGGTGGTCCCCTCGGTGTTCCGCGAATCGGCCGAAGCCCTCAAGGATCAGATCGAGCGCATCTACAACTACATCACCGGCAACACCCCTTTCAATGCGGCCAAAGAACTGCTCGAGCCGGCGCGGGCCGACAGCCGGCGTGAGGCGATCGCCTATTTCGCCGACCGCCCCTATGGCCGCGAGAAGCCCTACACCGACTACTTCATCGAGATGGCCCGCACCGACCCCAACCACACGGTGCGGGCGATGGCTATCCGGGCGCTGAACCGGGCGCGGGTGGCCGAGGCCGTGCCCCACTTCATCGCCGCCCTGGAGGATGAGCAGCCGCTGGTGCGCCTCGAGGCGGCCAAGGCGCTGGCGAACATACCCGACCGCTCGGCCATTGCTGCCCTCACGCGCCACTTGCAGCCGACGTACGAGGTCATCGTGCAGAATCAACGGGTTGAGCGGGAGGAAACGGTGGACGTGCGCATAGCCTGCGCCGATGCCCTGCGCAATTTCCCCGAGCCGGCCACCGCTCAGGCCCTGGTGCGCATGCTGCGGGACCCGTCGTTCTCCGTCGCCTGGCAGGCGCGGCGAAGCCTCATGCTCATGACAGGTCAGGACCACCGCTACGACCCGGCGGCCTGGCTCGGCTATCTCAGCACGGCGGAGAAGCCCTTCATCTGAGCCGCACGCTATGCCCCCGCCAGCGGGACGTTCCATTCGCGGCAGACCTTGCGCAGGGCCTCGGCGGCCACCTTGAACAGTTCGGCGCCACTGGTGCCGCTCATCCGCCCGGCCGACTTGAGGTGCGGCTCGAGGCTGACGAAACCCCGGTAACCGCTCCTGTAGGCATCGGCGAGGATGGCGCCGATGTGCCCATCGCCTTCGCCTGCCGGGACGATCTTCATGTCCGAAGTGCGAACATCCTTGATGTGGATGTGCGCTGTGTAGGGCTTCAGCGCCGGCCAGTTGTCGGCGGGCCGCTCACCCGCCTGGAGGAAGTTGCCGAAGTCGAAAGCGAAGCGGAACCTGGGCGAGTCGATCGTCCGCATGAGATCAAGGCACTCGGCCAGGCGCTCGCCGTAGATTTCGCGCTCGTTCTCGTGGACGAGGACGACGTCGAGATTGCGGATGTAATCCACCTTGGCCCGCATGCGCTGCATGACCTCGTCGCGGTGGGCGCGGATGTCCTGGCCTTTTTCGGGCGGATAGTAACTGAAGATGCGGATGAGCGGGGCATTGAAGAACTGGGCCAGCTCGACGGCGATCTTGAAGCGGTCGAAATGCGGCTGCCACGGCTCGTTGATGCGCACCTTGCCGATGGGCGAGCCGATGCTGGCCACGCCCATGCCGGCATCCGCAAGGCGCATCCGGATCTCCCGGCGCAGTGCCGGTCCGAAGTCGAGGACGTTGAGGTTGTTGACGCCGCGCAGCTCGAAGTGGCTGATGCCCAGCTCCCGGCAGACGCGAATCTGCTCGGAAAGATCGGGGGAAATCTCGTCGGCAAAACCGGCCAGTTTCAGCATGGATGCTCCTTCGTCGCCGCATGAACGGCGCGGACCTGCGCATTGTAAGAGAGCGCTGTGGCCGGTCAATGTGCCTGATGGGCCCGATGGGCGCATGCCCGGCGCGGGCGCGTGGGGCCGGGGCAATCGAGGCCCGCCGCCGGCGGAAGCTCCTGGCGGATTGGCTTGTGGATCGCCGGCGAACTCGTGGGACGATGTGGCGAGGGACGTCGAACCGCGATGTGCGGCGGTGCCGCACCTACGGGGGTGGGGCCATCTGCGCTACGCGCGGGTTCCCTACGCGGAACGCCGCCTCCGGCCCACGGCCAGGAAGCCTGCGGCCACGAAGATGAACAGGATCGCGCCAGGCTCGGGGATGTTCACCGCGAGGAACTCCTGCTCACCGCCGAAGAGGTCGGCCGCACGCAGCGCCAGCGGATCGGCGGGGACAAAATCCTGATGGCCGCGCACCTCGATCAGCACGTCCGGATACAGGTCCAGCAGACCCTGCGAGACGCTGAAGCCGTAGGCATAGGTCGTGGTGGTGACGAACGGGTCGACCGAAGGCGGCGAGGGCGCCACCAGGCTCCCGGCGGTTCCCGCCAGCACGTTGTTGAACCAGATTTCCAGCGAGCTGTCCAGCGGCTGATCGAAATAGAGCAGCACATCGGCCAGGCCGCTGGCGTTGATGTTCACGGGCGGATCGGCCTCGAGGTCGGGCGTGGTGTCAAACCCGTTGATGCGCGAGTAGGTCCAGGTGCGCTTCCAGTTGGTGCCGCCGATGATTTCGTAGGTGCCCAGGAACGGCAGCGTGATGGCGTGTGCGCCGTGCCCGGTGTTGTAGATGAAGAGCTTGGAGCCCTGGCCGGGATCGTTGCCGAATCCCTGGCCCGAGAGCGCGCCCAGCCACGAGTCGCGGCTGTTGTTGGCGTCGACGGTGACCCGAGGCAGACCGGGAATATCGCCCGGCTCCAGCGGACCGATGGCCGGCAGATTGGCCGGGGCGGGGCGGTCATAGAGGACCTGGATGTTGCCGGCGGGGATGTTGTAGACCGTCGTCAGGGTGTTATAGATGCGCTGGATGTTCCAGGCATGTCGGGCATTGGGCGGCGCGTTGGGTGTGGACCAGGCGACGAGGATGGCGAAGTAGTCGTTGGCAAGTTTACGGCTGTCGTTGGCGCCGCCTTCGACCGCGTCGGGCGAACGGTATTGCGGGTGCTCAATGGTCCCACCCAGACCCGGCGGCGAAAACGGCTCCTTCTGAATCGGGAAGCCCGGAGGGGCGCCAAAGATGGGCGCCCCGGCCACCGCCGTGTCGAAGTGACTGAGCATGCCATCGCCGTTGTAGACAGCCGCATCCTCGCGCCACGCCCGTGTGAAGTTATCCAGGATGCGCGGCACCGGCGCGGGGTTGCGGTTCCAGGCAACTTCCGACCAGGCCGATGCCGAAGCGAACGTATACGTGGGCAGCGCCGCGGAAATGTCGTCAGCGAATCCGCCTCCGAAGCACTGCTGCATCACGATGTCAACGACGCTCCACTGGGCGTCATCCTGCACGGCGCTGCTCAGGTCGGCCGCGTACTGATAGTCGACGGCCACGATGTTGTGGGCCCCGTCGCGCACGAACGAATTGTGCTGGAGCAGGGGGAGGTTGGGCTCGGGGAGCAGGAAACCCGAGAGCCGTGTCGTGGCCTGGACGTCGGGCACGGCCAGCCCCAGCCCCACGGCGGCCACGGCGGACCAGAGGATGCGGCGGCACCGGCCGAATCGCTGAATCACATGACGAACGCTGACGCGAAGTGTGCGCAGCGCACCGGCGGCGGGGCTCTTCTCACCGAGCATGGGGACACTCCTCTCCAAGTTGCGGCCACCGGCGCAGACAAGCCCGGCCGCCATGTGACACCCCATGGCCGCGCCGAACGCAGACGCGGGTATGATCTGTCACGCTACAATATAGCACCAGTTTAATGCGGGAGCAAGTCTACAGATGGCACAAAGCGCATGGGCGCGCTACAGATGCCTCGCGCCCTCGCAGGCCCCCCCTGCCATTCCGTCCATTCCGCCCATTCCTCATTCCTCCCCTTGTATTCCGCCCTGTTCTGTTATACCAATTCCCGATGCAACAGACCGAAGTCATCCCCATCCTCGATTTCGGCTCGCAGTACGCCCAGCTCATCGCCCGGCGCGTCCGCGAGAAGGGCGTCTACAGCGAGCTGGTTCGCCCCGACATTTCCGCCGACGAACTGCGCCGCATGAACCCCAAAGGCCTGATCCTCTCCGGCGGGCCGGCCAGCGTGTACGAGACCAATGCCCCGCGGTGCGATCCGGCCATCTTCGATCTGGGCGTGCCGGTTCTGGGCATCTGCTACGGCATGCAGATCGGCGCCCAGATTCTCGGCGGTCAGGTGCAGCCCGCCAGGGCGCGCGAATACGGCCGGGCGCGACTGCACATCATCGCCGACGACCCCCTGGTGCGAGGCCTGCCCCAGGACACTTCCGTGTGGATGAGCCACGGCGACCAGGTGCAGGAACTGCCGGGCGAGTTCATCGCCCTGGCGACCACCGCCACCTGCCCCTACGCGGCCGTCCGCCACGCCAGTCGGCCGTTTTACGGCGTGCAGTTTCATCCGGAGGTCACCCACACGCCGCGCGGCGAGCAGGTCTTCCACAACTTCCTGTATGAAATCTGCCGCTGCCGCGGCGAGTGGACCATGGAGAACTTCGTCGACCGCTCCATCCGTCAGATGCGCCAGCGCATCGGCGGCGGACGGGTCATCTGCGGCCTCAGCGGCGGCGTCGACTCCTCCGTCACCGCCGCGCTGCTGCACAAGGCCATTGGCGACCAGCTCATCTGCATCTTCGTCGACAACGGCCTGCTGCGCAAGAATGAGCGCCAGCTTGTGCAGACCACCTTCCGCGATCACTTCCGCATCAACCTTCGCGTCCACGACGCCTCCGACAAGTTCCTCGACGCCCTCAGGGGAGTGACCGATCCGCAGCAGAAACGCAGGATCATCGGCCATCAGTTCATCGAGGCCTTCAAGCGCGAGGCCGCTCAGATCGCCGACGCCCGCTTCCTGGCCCAGGGAACGCTCTATCCCGACGTGATCGAATCCGGCCATGGCCACGCCGGCACGGCGGCCAGCATCAAGCTGCACCACAACGTGGGCGGACTGCCCGCGGAACTGGGCTTCGAGCTGGTCGAACCGCTGCGCGACCTGTTCAAGGACGAGGTCCGCCGCGTCGGCGAGGTGCTGGGGTTGCCCGACACCATCGTCTGGCGCCATCCCTTCCCCGGGCCGGGGCTGGCCGTGCGCGTGATTGGCGAGGTCACGGAGCAGCGGCTGCGCATTCTGCGCGACGCCGACGAGATCGTGCTCGAGGAAATCATCGCCGCCAATCTCTACCGCAGGACGGCCCAGGTTTTCGCCGTGCTCCTGCCCGTCGGCACCGTGGGCGTGATGGGCGACGCCCGCAGCTACGATTCGGTGATCGCCATTCGCGCCGTCGAAAGCCAGGACTTCATGACCGCCGACTGGGCCCGCATCCCCTTTGACGTGCTGGCGACCATGAGCAACCGCATCATCAACGAAGTGCGCGGCGTCAACCGCGTGGTCTACGACATCAGCAGCAAGCCCCCCGCCACCATCGAGTGGGAGTGAGTGACCGATGCATACCCCCGGGGAATCAGCCAGCCTCCCTCAGTTCCTACGTGTGAAACTGATGTACCCCGCCCTCCAGCGACCGCGTCTCGCCCAGGGGCCCGACAAACTCGCCTTCCACGCCCTCGGGCAATTCGATACGCACAGCCAACTGGTCCTCGCCGGCCTTTTCCCACTCCACGCCGATCAGACCGTGCGGCGACGGCACGCGGCCGCGAGCGTACTCCAGTTGCATCGGCACCGGCGCGATCTGTACCTGCTTCCAGCCCACGTCCACCGGCGTCACGCCCAGCACCAGACGGCTCAGATGATAGACCGGCGAGGTCGACCACGCGTGGCACCGGCTGCCATGGGCCGGCTCCCAGTCCTCCCAGAATGCAGTGGCCCCACGGTCGATCATGTCGCCCCACTTGCCGCGGATCAGCCCCACCGCTTCGGCCTTGAAGTTGGCCTCCGCCAGCGCATCCAGCACGAACGCGTAGAAGTACGGCGATGCCGTCAGTACCTTCGAGCGCCGCGAACCGGCCGACTTCAGCAGCACGTCCTTCGCCAGAGCGGCGTTGGCCTCGGGCTTGATGTGCAGCAGCATCGCCAGGGCGTTGGCGTGCTGCGAAACCGCCTCCACCGGGCGCTGCGCCACCGGATCCCAGCCGTCGCGCCACAGCCTGGCCTTGGGGTCCCAGAAGCATCGCTCGGCCGTGGCTGTCAGCGCGGCCGCCCTGGCGGCATAGGCGTCAGCCCGTGAGCTGTCGCCGGCCACGATGCACAGCGCCTCGGCACAGCGCAGCGCCTGCAGGTACATCAGATTCAGCGGGGCGCCGAAGTCAGCCACGTACGGGCGGTGGCTGTCGATGAAGATTCCGAATCCATCGAAGCCGCCGATCAGGCCCTCGGCCGATTCGTGGGCCGCGAAGAACTCGAGCAGCCGGTGCATGGTCGGCAGGCACTCGGCGACCAGGTCCGTCTGACCGCAGTGAAAGTAGTGCTCCCACAGCGAGAGCACCCAGGCCAGCATGGCATCGGGCGGACGGTCCAGCGGTCCCTGCGCCGGGGGCGTGCCGTGCAGCGACCCGTCGGGGGCCTGCGAGCGGGCCATGAGGCGGATGCCGCGCGTCAGCAGCGACACGTCGCCGAAGGCGTAGGCCGCCGCCCGGAACGCCACCCGGGCGCTGTTCCACCACTGCGCCTGCCCGCGCGAAGGAGAATCGACGTAAGCGTCGAACATGCAGTTGAGCAGCGTATGCTGGCCGACGCGCCAGATGCGCGTGAGCATGGCGTCGCTGCACTCGAAGGGCCCCAGCGGCTCGACGCCGGCATGGACGGCGCGCATCCCCACGTGCCGCACCTTCAGCGGCGCGGTAAGGTTGCGGAAGACCAGCGTCGCGTAGCGAAAACCCCGGTACCAGAACGGCTCCCAACGCTGCGCCCCCGGCCGGCAGCGATAGCGGTCGGCCGGCGCCGGCGACTCGCCCTCCGTCCGGGCCGCCAGCGATGGTATGCCGCTCCGGTCCAGCTCCTCGGTGTAGATGATGTCGATGATTTCATCGCCCGCCGCTTCGGCGATATCCAGCGACAGGTGACCGGCGCGCACTCGCCCCAGGTCCAGCACCACCATGACAAAGCCCCCCTCAGCCGGGGGCTTGACGATGGTCAGCGCATCGTCGTCGAGCAGCATGGCGCCGGCTTCATCCAGATGCGCCTTGTCCTTGCGGGGCTTTTCCTGAAGCAGCAGTTGCGCCACGTCCTCGGCCACCTTGTAGCCGCGGGCATTTTCGCCGGTGAACTGAGCCACGACCGTCTCGAAGCTCTCGCGATGCTGGACCAGCAGCGGCACGCCGCGCGGCTCCATGCTCAGCCACGGATGAGCGCCCACCGGACCCAGATCCACCGGCTCGGCCCATCCCTCCTCGGGCGACGGCGTGTAGTCGGGCGACATCCACAGCGGCGGATCGGCATCGGCGTCGAAGTGCTCCTGAAAGCCCAGTTGGTGCGAGAGCCGGGCCACATCCCGCCGCCAGCCGCGCGCCTCGCGGCACAGCCAGCCCCCCGGCGTATGCAGCGGCACCGTGGCTCCGTCCACCTCCACCTCCCCATCCACCAGGAAACCGCTGGCGTCGCAGTAGGTGCTCTGAAACGTCGGCACGCCGAACTGATGCACCACCGCGCACAGCGTGTTCTTCCCCGGCCTCAGCGCATCGGCCAGATCCAGCTCGTCGTAGCTTTGGCGCGCGGCCGCGCTGCGCGCCGGACCCTGATGGATCCGCTCACCGTTGACGTACAGCGCGTAGCGGGCATCGGCCGAGACGCGCACAATCGCCTCGGTCGGCCGCAACGCCAGCTCCAGCACGCGGCGGAACAGCGCGTAGGCGTTCCACGGCCGCAGCAGGCGCTTTTTCGTCCAGCACCAGCGGCCTCGCCATCGCGTGCTTGAGGTTGGCTGCGTGTCCATCTCCCGGATCCAGTTCCTTGTTCAGACCGACGGGTGCGTGTACTGTAACCGCTGTGAGCGAAAATCGAAACCGCGCGGCCCCGCCCGGCCGCTTCGATTTTCCAGCCTGCTCCAGACCCATGCGTCGCGACGTCGCCCTTTTTATCACCTGTCTGGCCGACCAGTTCTACCCCCGTGTCGGCATCGCCGTCACACGCGTGCTGGAGCATTTTGGATGCACCGTCCATTTTCCCGCCGACCAGACCTGCTGCGGCCAGCCCCTGTTCAACAACGGCCACACGGACGCCGCCGCCGCCCTGGCACGGCGCATGGTGGAGATATTCGAACCCTGGCAGAACATCGTCACCCCCAGCGCAAGCTGCTGCGCCATGGTGCGCGAGCAGTTCCCGCGACTGCTCGGCAGCGACCCGGCGTGGGCGACGGCCACGCGCCGACTCTGCTCGCGGACTTTCGAGTTCGTCGAGTTCCTCACGCGCGTGCTCAGGGTCGACCTGCGCGGCCTGTGCCTGCCCCGACCGACCACGCTGACCGTTCACTACAACTGCCATCAGCGGCCTCTGGGGCTGCGCGACGAGTCGCGCCAACTGCTGCGACAGATCGGAAACGTTCGACTGTGTGAGATGCCCAAAGCCGAGCAGTGCTGCGGTTTCGGCGGCGCGTTTGCGGTGAAGTACCCGGCCATCAGCGGCGCCATCGCCGCCGACAAGCTCGACTGCATCGCCGCCAGTGGCGCCGCCGTCGCCGTCAGCAACGACGCCGGCTGCACGATGAACATTGCCGGCGCCGCCCACCGCCGCGGCATGCCCATTCGCCTGCTGCACATCGCCGAGGTCATCGCCGAGGCGCTGGGGATGGATGTGGAACACTGGTGAGCAGCGCCCCCCGTCTGCTTCCCCAAGACGCGGCGCCACAGGTATCGCGGCAACCTCGTGCCGTGTGCTCCCGCGCAGGCGGCTGCCGAAGACATCGGCAGACCGTTCGCGGAGACGCCACGCTTGTCCCTCGCGCGAGCTTGACGGATACTATCACCCCATGCCGCGAGAACGCATCGTCTCCGCCGAGTCCCAGAGTGAAGAGGAGAATCGCTTCAACTACGCGCTGCGGCCGCAGAGCTTCTCCCAGTACATCGGTCAGGAGAACCTCATCCGCAAGCTGCGTATCGCCGTGGAGGCGGCCCGGCAACGCCAGGAGCCGGTCGAGCACATCCTCCTGCACGGACCGCCCGGCCTGGGCAAAACCACCCTCGCACATGTCATCGCACACGAGCTGGGCGCCCAGGTCCACGTGACCAACGGCCCGGCTCTTACCAAGGGCGCCGACCTGCTCGGCATCCTCACCAAGCTCGGGCGCGGCGATGTCCTGTTCATCGACGAAATCCATCGCCTGCCGGCCATCGTCGAGGAGTATCTCTACCCGGCCATGGAGGACTTCAAGGTCGACATTACCCTCGACAGCGGCATGCACGCGCGGATGCTGACGATGCGCATCCCCCCCTTCACGCTCATCGGCGCCACCACGCGGATCGGCCTGCTCACCGGCCCCATGCGCAGCCGTTTCGGCATCGCCAGCCACATCGACTTCTACGAGCCTCAGGCACTGCACGAAATCCTCCGCCACAACGCCCGTCAGCTCCAGCTCGAAGCCGACGACCAGGCGCTGTGGGAACTGTCGCGCCGATCGCGCGGCACGCCGCGCATCTCCAACCGACTCCTGCGCCGCGTCCGCGATTTTGCGGCCGTCGAAGCCGATGGAAAGCTCACCATGTCCGTGGTCAGGGACGCCCTCGAGCTGGAGGGCATCGATGACCGGGGTCTGGACGAGCAGGACCGCGCCTTCCTCCGCACCCTCATCGAGGTCTACGGCGGCGGACCAGCCGGCGTCGAGGCCATCGCCGCCACCATGGGCGAGGAAGTAGACACCCTCGTGGACGTCATCGAGCCTTATCTGCTCCAGACCGCCCTGGTCACGCGCACGCGACAGGGTCGGCGGGCGACGAAGCTGGCCTATGAGCACATGGGGATGAAATACACGCCGCCGGCCGACGCCGGCGATGACCCCTCACTTTTTGCGCCCGGCGAAGGCGAAGGGGACTGACCGCATCAACAAGTCGCCCCGGCCGGAGCCGGGGCGGAGCGGTTCACAATCGAAGGCCGCAGACCCTCAGTCGCGGGCGCGGCGAAGCCGGTAGAACCGCACCGCGCCAAGGGCGGCCAGCAGGCTCATGCCGGCCCAGGCGCCCTCCGGCAGAGGGGTATGGCCAACCTCGACGCTGCCGGTGTCCTCGGAACTCGCGGGCATGTAGGAGAGTCGCCCGACTCCCACCACGCCCGGTCCGTCATGAAATCTGATGCGGTCAATGATCTGGTTGGCAGGCGCGTCGAACTGGAAGCTGCCGAATGCGAAGTACTGGAACTGCGCGTGGTAGATCTGCTGGACGGTTCCACTGGTGTAAAGCACCGTGGCCACGAAGTCGTTGCTGAAAACCGCGACCCAGTCGAAAGCCACCGACGTGGCCCCGTTCACGAATCGAACCCCAAAATCCTTGTCCGGCGCGGTGACTGTCGTGCGGATACCCCATCCATCCCCGCCGGCAAGCAGGAACAGCGGATTGCTCGTCAGAACCGTGTAGTCGTCGTTATCGAAGGCCAACCCTTGTGCGGCGAAATAAGACGTGCCATCCAACAGCGTACCGTTGGGCTCGCCCGACTCACTGAAGTTTACCGTGACTGTGCCGGCATGCAGATTGGCGCCCAACGCCACAACTGTCGCCACCAGCGCCACCACAGCCCGAGTATTCAGAAAACTCATCTCACTCCCTTCCTCTGCCAACACAGAGTAATCTGGCACTACCCTCGCCCTATAATGTACACCTCTGACGGCAAGAAGTCAAAACAAATCCCAAGAATGTTTCGGACAATTGCGGCTCGAACGTCCGCTGTTAACATGGGGTATTTGTCGCTCCTCGCCGGAAGAATTGAACAAACGGCCCAAGATCGCCACAATGCGCCCCCATGAAAGTGCTCTACATCGGCGGTACCGGCGAAATATCATACTCGTGTCTACATGAGTCCTCTGCATGCGGCCAGCACTGCACCGTCTTCAACCGCGGCCGTCGCTCCGCCAACCTGCCCCCAGGAACCCGCCAGATTACCGGCCAGATGGGCGACGCCGCCTACGCCGCCCTGGCTCGTGAGAACTTCGACGTCGTCTGCCAGTTCATCGCCTATTCCATCCCCGACGTGGAGCGCGACCTGGCCATCTTCTCCGGCCATTGCGGCCAATATGTCTTCATCTCAACGGCGTCGGCCTACCGCAAGCCGCCCGAAAGCTTCCGGATCACCGAGCGCGTACCGCTTATCAACCCCTGGTGGGCCTACTCGCGCACCAAAGCCGACATGGAGGCCTTTCTCCTGCGGGCCCATGCCGAGAACCGGCTGCCCGTGACCATCATCCGTCCAAGCCACACCTATCGCCTCAACTTCCCCGGCACATTCGTCGGCGGCGACCACCACGCCTGGCGCATGCTCCAGGGCAAGCCGGTCATCTCCCACGGCGATGGCACGTCGTTGTGGACCTACACCCATTCCGACGACTTCGCGGTCCCCTTCGTCCGCCTTCTGGGGCACCCCAAGGCCCTGGGCGAAGCGTTTCACATCACCACCGACACCGCCTACCCCTGGGACGAGCTCTTTCGCGCCGTCGGCCGCTCACTGGGTGTGGAACCGAAGCTCGTTCACGTGCCCTCCGATACGCTCGTCCGCTACAACAGCGACTGGGCCGGGCCGCTCCTGGGCGACAAGACCTGGTCGACCCTCTTCGACAACAGCAAATGCCAGGCGCTGACCGGCCCGTATACGAAACTGACCCCCCTCGACGAAGGGCTCAAACGCGCCGCCGATCACTTCCGCGCTCACAAGGCCTACGCTCCGCAGCCGGCCGTCGATGCCCTGCTGGACCGGATTGCGGAGGAGCAGATGCGGCTCGGCGCCGAAGCAGGTGGGTGACGGCGCCGGCCCGCTTTCCGCCCGGACCGCCGCCTATAATCCGCCCGGTTTCCGGCCGCACTGTGCACCTGCGCCGGACGAAATGGCCGCTTCCGTGGAGGATCGATGAGCGAACTGAACAGGCGCGAGTTTGTAGCCGTCGCTGCCGCAGCGTGCGCAAGCTGCATGATGGGCAGGACCGCGTGGGCCGCCGAGCCGGGACCGGTCGACGCCGGACCCATCGGGGACTACAAGGCCGATGGCGTATTCGACAAGTTCGCAAAGAGCCACGGCTTTTTGCTGGTTCGCCGCGACGGCAGGCTCTACGCACCCACCAGCACCTGCACCCACAAGGCCCAGCTCGTCCTCCCCAACGCGGAGACCGGCAATCTCGTCTGTACCAAGCACGGCTCGACGTTCTCGCTGGAGGGCAGGGTCATCAAAGGTCCGGCCACGTTGCCGCTGCCGCGATTCGGAATCAGCCTCGACGCCCGCCAGCACGTCATCGTGGACACCTCCAGGCGGTTCATCCAGGCGCAGTGGAACCAGGCCGGCGCGTTCATCAAGGTGTAGTGCCATCCGCCACGCGGCATGCCGGGTGGAAGACCCGACGTCGCACCGCCCGGCATTCATCGTGTCGGTTCCTCTCATAAGGGCACCGCCTCTCGGAGCACCCGCCCCCGGATGCGCGCCTTGAGCCCGCTCGGTCACCACGTCCACCGGGCAGCCGAGCAACTGCTCCAGTTCGTACTACAGGCCGCCCAGGTCGAAGAGGCTTCGCCCCGGCTCCATGTCAACGAGAAAATCGAGGTCACTTTGCTCATTGGGCGCTCCGCGCGCGACGGATCCGAAGACCCGCACATTTCGCGCGCCGTAGCGCCCACAGAGGCGGGAAATCTCCTCGCGCTTCTGCCGCAGTCGTTCATCACCCCTCATCGCAAGGCTCCTTGACCTTGGCGGCGATGGCGGCATCGAGCCTGGCGTATTGTCCCTGCTGCTCGCGCGCCATGCCTCTGCTCCGAGCATGCTCCCGGCCTCTACCGCGCCATCTGCCGATCCAACTCGTCAAACAGCTCCTTCATCGGCAGCGAGAATCCAGGAAGCGCCGGTTCGCCGGGGAGGGCGCCGGTGATGTCGACCCGAAGCGGATTCGTCGGCGCAGTGTACACTTCGGCCGTACGCGTGTCGGGATCGATTACCCAGGCCAACTCCGTGCCGGCCGCGAAATACTCGCCCATCTTCCGCTCGATCTCGCGCGGGGTGTTGCCCGCGCTGAGGATTTCCACGGCCAACGTTGGAGCAATGGCGGGCACGGGCTGGTTGGGGATCTTCGGCCCGGTGGATTGGATGCGGATGTAGGCGACGTCGGGAATGCGGATGAGTTGCGGGCGGAGCTTCATCATGCCGGCCTCGCCGGAGACGGCGCCCAGCCGGCGGGGTACCACGAATTCCTGGAGTTTGAAAATGATAAAAGACGCCAGAATCGATTCCCGCAAGCCCATTGGTTTCTCCACCAGCACCCCATCCACCAGCTCACACAGCCGATCCTCCTGCGCATCCAGCCGCAACACGTCTTCCTCGGTGGCGGGATACGGACGCACCAGGACGCGATTGGGCGGGATGTCGCCCAGGTCGTGCAACAGGTCCGCCATGGTCGGCGCCGGCCGGGTTTCGATACTGGCCGTGGTCATGCCGCTATTATACCTCGCGTGTTCGAGAGTGGGTAACCCCGCGCTGCCACACCAACGATAAGCGGGCGGCCGCTCGTTCTGCAGAGGGTACCCCCGAGCCGTACGGTATGGACACCACGCAAAGGAGGTTGAGGCTGGACGGCGGCACAGTCGAGAGGTGGCGCGGTGGTGCAGGCTCGGCCCGCACCCCCCGCGCTCGATTCGACACGATCGCGATCGGCAGGCTATCATGGGCGGCCAAGGCCGTATGTCGCAACTCACCTGGGCCATCCTCGGCACCGGCAACATCGCCCGGCAGTTCGCGGCCGGCGTGCGGTCGGCGCGGCGCGGGACCATCGTGGCCATCGGCTCGCGCTCTGCGGACACGGCCCGCGCGTTCGCTGCGGAACATGCCGCCGGGGCCGCCTGCGGCACATACGAGGATGCGCTGAAGGAGCCGGCCGTGCGGGCGGTGTACGTGTCCCTGCCCAACTCGATGCATCACCAGTGGACGATCAAGGCCCTGCGCGCTGGCAAACACGTGCTGTGCGAAAAACCGCTGGCGGCCAGCGCCGCCGAGGCCCACGAGATGTTCGATGAGGCGCGCCGGGCCGGACGATTGCTCGTCGAGGCTTTCATGTACCGCGCGCATCCGATGCTCGCCGCGGCAGTCGAAGTGGCCCGCTCGGGCCGGATCGGACCCATCCGACTCATCCGCACCAGCTTCTGCTATCGCACCACGCGCATCGCCGACAACATCCGCTTCGACGCGGCGCTGGCCGGCGGGGCGCTTATGGACATCGGCTGCTACTGCATCGACTTCTCGTGTCTGGTCGCCGGGCAGCCCCCCGCCCAGGTTCACGCGGCCGGCCACATACACGAGCGCGGCGTCGACGACGTGGTGGCCGGCACGCTGACGTTCGCCAACGGCATCGTAGCCGGCTTCACCTGCGGCATGAGCGTTCAGGCGGACAACTCGGCCTGCATCTGCGGCGAGGACGGATATATCGAAATCCCGGTCCCCTGGAAGCCGCCGCGGCAGGCGACGTTCATCATCGCGCGCGGCACGCCGCCGAAGATGGATGGCGCCCGCCCGGCCGGTACGCCGCCGCGCGAGCTGCGCACGGTCGACGCCGGGGCCGACCTGTACGGCATCGAGGCCGACGCCTTCGCCGCCGCCGTGCTCGACGGCGCCGCCCCCTTCATCAGCCAGCACGAATCCCTTGCCAACATGCAGGTCCTTGACAAGATGCGCGCCCAACTGACAACTGTCCACCGGCAACCAACAACTTCCCCGTGAAAGTCCTCATGCAGACCGGCGGCATCGCCGCCACCAATTGTTTCCTGGCCGTCGATGAGCCCACCGGCCAGGCTGTCCTCTTCGATGCCCCCGACCACACCATTGCGCCCCTGCTTGACGAGGCGGAGCGAAACGGCTGGGACATCGTCGGCCTGTGGCTCACCCACGGCCATTTCGACCACATCGCCGACCACGCCGTCTTGACGCAGCGCCATACGGGGGCGCGCGTCCTGATTCACCGCCTGGACGAGCCCAAACTGCTGCATCCGCACGTTCAGTCGCGCATGTTCGCGCTGCCGTTTGAAATCCCGCCGCGCTCGGCCGATGCATACGTCGAGGATGGCCAGGTGCTGAGCATCGGGCAGAGCCGCATTGAAGTCATCCACACGCCGGGCCACGCTCCCGGGCACGCATGCTACTACTGTCCCACCAGCGGTTTCCTGATCGGCGGCGACCTGATCATCATGGGAGCTGTGGGGCGCACCGATCTGCCGGATTCGGATGAGGATGCGCTGATGGCGTCGATCCGGCACATCATGCAACTGCCGCCTCAAACGCGCCTGTTTCCCGGCCACGGCGAGCCGAGCACCCTGGGCCAGGAGCTGGCGAGCAATCCGTACGTGCGCGAGGCGATGGGGCTGAGGTAATTGAGAAGCGCTCCAGAAATGCCCCTGATTTGTAATGGACGCCGCGCCGGCCGGGGGCCAGTATGGGGGGCGTACGGGAGCGCGCCCAATGATGAGAAACGATGGGCACCGGAACGGCGCATAGCAGAGGGCCGCCTGTTGGCAGGCGGCCCTTTGTTTACCGACCGGCTCATCCGCTCAGAGCAGATGGCTTGGCGCCTTGAATAGCCCGGACGCTGGTTACTCGCCGCCGCGGCGCCCGCGAGCGGGCATATCGCCGAGCTGTAGCTTCACGGTGGTTGTCTTCTTGGATTCCACCTTGATGTTCTGCTGGGCAAAGCCCCGATCCCGCACCATGACGCGGATCACATAGTCCCCTGGGGGCACCTTCTCCATCTTGAACTTGCCTTCCTTGTCGGTCGTGGCGGTAGCCACAGCGCCACGGCCACGTCCCGCGCCTGCGCCGCCGCCAGCGCCTGCGCCGGCCAAAGGCTGCGGCTGAGGCGTCTGGACACTGGCGCCGCCCGCACCACGGCGGGCCATCGGCCGCGTCAGTGTGACAGTCGCATCGGCAACGGGCGTCTTGCCATCGCGGTCCACGACCGTGCCTTCAACGGAGCCCGGATCCGCCGCGGCATCCTGGGCATGGGCCGAGATCACCGACAGGCCCAGTACCAACGCAACTGCTGCCGAAAACGGCAGCATCCACTTCAGCATCTTGGACATAGAACGTACCTCTGATCAGGCCCCGGGTTTCCGCGTCCCGCCGACCCCGGCGGTCATGCTATCCACGCACGGCGGATGCCCGGTGCGTCATCACCCAAATGAGAAGTCACCTGCTAAACGGAGGAGCAGAACCCTCGCCGCTGTGGTTCCAACTCTCCGCCCCGCTACAGTACCCACTAACGCTGAAGTTCTTCCCACAGATCGCGTGCCGGCAGCGTCATCTGCACCACCACGCCGCCGTCCGACCGATACTCGGTCTTGAACGTGTGCGCCTGCCGCAACACCCGCGCCACGGCCTGGGCGATCCGTGGATCGCGGCGAGAGGCTTCGCCCACGCTCATCCCCGGCAGCAGCGGCAACGCTTCGAGCCTGGCCTCCAGCTTGGCCAGTGCGTCCCTTTCGGCCGCCGCCCGCGTCAGCAGCTTGCCACCCACATCCTGGGATGTGCCGCTGACGTCCAGATGAGCTGTGACCCAATCCGGTGCTCGCGACGGAACTTCAATTCTGGAAACAACTTGCGCTGCGGCACCGGCCACAACCGATCTGCCCACAGCCCGTCCAAGGCGGCGGTTGATGTCCCGCTCCAACTGCTCCCAAGTCACCGCGACAACGATCTGGTCTTGCTTTTCCAGAACCGCCTTAAGCTGCTGGAAAAAGTCCGATCGGGCCACGGCCAGGTGGACCTCAACCTCCAGCTCATCCGTGAATCGGACCATCAAAATCGGCCGCGCCGCCAGCCACTGCTCCACAGCCTGACGCACTTGGGCGATCCGCAAGGCATCGCCCATCGTCCGGCCGCCCAGTGGAATATCCTCGATCCCGGCAAGCACCCCCTGGATGGCCTGCTGGCGGGCGGCCTCCAGCGCCTTGCGACGGTCTTCGTCGGCAATGGTGTTCCACGGCGCGGCGTCGGCGGGTTTCAGCTCAGTCAGACTCGTGGGCAGGGCGCTGGAGCCGATCGCGGCGAAGGTGCGCCGCAGCCATCGTTCAGCTGAGCGGTCTATCTGCGCCGTGGTAACCGGCCCGCGCGGCGCGGCGGCCGCCAGCCGCTTGAGGTCGCTGGCGATGCGCGAGGCGGAAATCTCCAGATGCACCTGGCAGGTGTGCTGGTCGATCCAGCGGGGTCCCCCGATCTGGTTGGCCACCTCCAGCATCCCACGCATGAACTGCTCCCTCGCGCCCAGCCGCTCCAGCAGCTCCCCCACCGTCAGGCCGCCCTCCAGCGGCAGGCCGGAAACCTGGGCATACAAGTCCATCACCGCCCGCTCCGTGGCAGCCCGCACGGTATCCGCGGCCTGGGGGCCGCTGGGAGGCATTCCGGGTCTGGCCGCGCCTGTGCACAGCAAGGCCGCAGCCACGGCCACAGACAACATCAGCATGTGGCAGCACTTCATCATCGGAAACCGGCCCGCCTCGTCGTTCCCCTAGGCATCTGGCTCAACAAGTCAGACAGCAATGGCAACGACACCGTTAGCCATTATGTCAGGCGGACCGGCCAGCGCCAATTGATTTGTCCGCCCGACACCCTTAGGATTCGCGCGGTCGAAGATTACCCCGTTTCACAAGCACCATGACGCCACGCCGCCAGACCCGCAAAGTCATATTGGGCGATGAGTTACACGGCTTTGTCGCCATTGGCGGCGATGCCCCCATCAGCGTCCAGACGATGACCGCCGGCCATACCCACGATGTCGAGTCGTGTGTCGCCGAGATCAACCGCCTCCAGCATGCCGGGGCCGACATCGTGCGCGTGGCCGTGCCGGAACGCAAGGACACGGCCGCCCTGAAGGAAATCCTGCCGCGCGTGCGTGTGCCGATTGTGGCCGATGTGCACTTCCACTTCCAGCGTGCCCTGGAGGCGGTTGAAGCCGGCGTCCACAAGATTCGCCTCAACCCCGGCAACATTTCAGATCGCTCCCAGGTGCGCGACGTCATTCAGGCGTGCAAAGCGCGAAAGATACCCATCCGCATCGGAGTCAACGAAGGCTCCATCATCGAGCGCAAGGACAAGCAGAAGCGCGCCGTCGAGCTAGGCCGGTTCTTCTCCGACAACCGCCACGGGCACCTGCTGGCCATCATGATGGCCAAACTGGAGGAGTATCTGGAGGTCTTCCAGGCCGAGGACTTCCACGACATCGTCATCAGCGCCAAGAGCATCGACCCGATTCTGGCAATCGACGCCTACAGCGAGATCAGCCGACGGTTCGACTATCCGCTGCATCTGGGCATCACCCACGCGGGCCCGCGGGAGACGGGAACGATTCGTTCGATCGTGCCCTTGGGACATCTGCTGTGTCGCGGCATCGGTGACACAATCCGCATCTCCTACGCCAGCGATCCGGTGTACGAGGTTCAGGATGGCCTGGAGCTGCTGTATGTGCTGGGGCTGCGGCAGCGGGTTGGAGCGGAGCTGATCGCCTGCCCGACCTGCGGGCGGATTCAGGTGGACCTGCTGAAGCTCGTGCAGGATGTGCGGCGGAAACTGGCCGAGGAAATCCGCCTGCCGATCAAGGTGGCGGTCATGGGCTGCGTGGTGAACGGCCCGGGCGAGTGCGAAGGCGCCGACATCGCCATCTTCGCCGGCGACCGCCGCGGCATCATCTACGTGCAGGGCCAGAAGGTGGCCAACATCCCCGAGGAGCAGATCCTCGAGCGTCTGCTGGCCGAATGCCGCGAGTTTCAGGCCCGCGTGGAGCGCGGCGAGGCGAAGCTGGGCGAGAAGAAGGTGGCGGTCATACCGCCGGATCCGATTGGCCCGCTGGGCAGCGGCTGGGAGAAGATCGAGAAGCAGCGAGGTACGACGCTGCCGGTGGTGGGATAGGGCGGGGTTTTCGATTTTTGATTTTCGATTTTTGATTTTTGATTTTTGATTTGGATTTTTCGATTGGCTGTTGTTGATGCATGCGCAGTCATGCGGTTCGTGAGCCGCGCTGATTGCGGGACATTCGCGGCGCGCGTCCGGCCGCGCAGCGGCGACAGTCAATGGCCAGGGGTGTCAACCCCTTCCTACCCCGGACTGGGGGCCGATTTGTCGCCCGGGGCCTGTGGGCCGGCCGTTTCGCCGGGGCGCTCAGCCTCGTCGGGGCGGGCCGGATCGGCCGCGAGGCCGTCGGCGCCGGGGATGCTCGCGTAGTAATCGATGGAGAACGTCCCCTGCTGCTGCTGCTCGGCCAGGCCGATCAGATCGGCGAACTCCCGAATCAGGGCCTGCACGGCGGGGTCGCCGCGCTCGGCGGCCTGAACAGCCTGGTAGTGCTGGCGGTCGCGGAAGCGCAGGATCTGCAGGAAGCGGCCGGCCCCACGTTGCGGCGTCCAGTGCGATCCGACCTGCTCGTGGACTTCAAAGTGGTCGCAGCCCAGGCGAAGCATGGCCTGGCGGAAGCGGCGCATGAGGCGCGCGTGGGCCTCGCGTTTCTCCAGAGGCACGATGTAACTGTTGGTCTGAACGATCATGAAACGGTCTCGATCCGTAATCGCGGCTGGACCATTTTGCCAGAACCGCGTCGGGCGTTCAAATGCGCGCACCATATCCCCCCTGGCACCCGGCGGCGATTGCCGGATGCAGGGGGCCTGCGTGTCCGGCACATCCGGCACACGCGCAAGTTGCAGCACGCGCATCCTTCGCATCCTGCCCCTGCCCGTTCGCGGCGGCTGCGCTGCACCTACGGGCCGGGAGGCGTGAAGGCGGGCCCCTCAGCCTCTAGGTTTGAAGGTGTATCGAAACTACGAGTGTATCCGAGCGACGGCTTCCCTAAAACCACAGCGTCGGCTGATCGCGCGGCAACTGCCGGGGCTCGCGCTGATACGTCGATCGCCGAAGTTTTCGCCAGATAGGGTTTGCCTTGCGCTTGCCCCCAGGGTATACAAGCTCGGACCTTAACCCCGGGGACAACATGGCGACGCTCGACTACAGGCGGCCGCAGAAGCGTGTGCGAACCTACGAAGATGAGCAGGCCACAAGGCAGTGGCTCGTCCCGGTCATCATGCTGGGAGCGTGCGCAGTGCTCTGGATGGGGGTGGCCATGGTCCAGGGAGGAGTTCGCGCCGGGGCGGTGCTGGGAATAGGATACCTCGTCGCAGTGATCATCGAGGCGGTTCTGGCCCTGATCGCCGCCTACATCGTGGCGGCGTTTGGCATCGGCTTCGGCGAGCTGTGGATGGGACTGCTCAAACTCGCGGCCATTGTGATGGTCGCCACCACCATCGCGGCGCCATTCGGGTGCGCCGGTATCTTCATCTACATCGGCGCGCTGGTGGTGATGCTGACGACCATGCTGGATCTGGAGCGGTGGGAGGCGGGCGTGTTTGTGGCCGTGCTCATCGCGGTCCACATCGCCTTCAGGCTGCTGGCGTTGGAGGCGATCAGGGGAATGCTGGCGTGATGCGCGCCCGGCATCGTCGAGACATGCAATGCTCGGCGGTGCAGTGAAAAGGCGACCGTTCTCCTTGAGCGCGCCATACCCTGCGCATACGATTGCGCCTGCCGCCCATGTCCGCGGCGCTTCTACAGCCCTGACGCTCGACTCCGCTCATGAAGAACCAGAAAGACCATTTCGGCTCCCGCGCCACCCTGTCCTCTCGCGCCGGGAACCTGACCATACATCGCCTCGACACCCTCGCCCGCCAGAACCTGGCGGATCTGCACAGGATGCCGTTCTCCATCAAGGTGCTCCTGGAAAGCGCCCTGCGCAATGTCGATGACTTCGAGATCACGGCCGACGACGTGAAGCGGCTGGCCGCCTACGACCCCACCGCCGTCAAGCCCGAGGAGCTGCCCTTCAAGCCCGCGCGCGTGATCCTTCAGGATTTCACCGGCGTGCCGGCCGTCGTCGATCTGGCGGCCATGCGCGCGGCCATGAGCCGGGCCGGCGGCGATCCCCAGCGCATCAATCCGCTCATTCCCGTGGACCTGGTCATCGACCACTCGGTGCAGGTGGATGAGTATGGCAGCTCGGCCGCCCTGCTGATCAACGCCCGCAAGGAGTTCGAGCGCAACCGCGAGCGCTACGAATTCCTCAAGTGGGGCCAGCGCGCCTTTCGCAACTTTTCGGTCGTGCCGCCGGCCACCGGCATCGTTCACCAGGTCAACCTCGAATACCTGGCCACGGTGGTGGCTACGCGCGACGGCGTGGCGTTTCCCGACAGCCTGGTGGGCACCGACAGCCACACCACCATGATCAACGGGCTGGGCGTCGTCGGCTGGGGCGTCGGCGGCATCGAGGCCGAGGCCTGCATGCTCGGCCAGCCCATTTACATGGTCACGCCGCAGGTGGTGGGCTTCCGCCTGCACGGCCAGTTGCCCGAAGGCGCCACGGCCACCGATCTGGTGCTGGCGGTCACGCAAATCCTCCGCGGCCACGGCGTGGTCGAGAAGTTCGTGGAGTTCTTCGGCGATGGCCTGGATGCGATGACTGTGGCCGACCGCGCCACCATCGCCAACATGGCGCCGGAGTACGGCGCCACCGTCGGTTTCTTCCCCGTGGATGAGCAGGTGCTGCGTTATCTGAGGCTGACCGGCCGCAGTGACGACCTGATCGATCTGGTGGAGCGCTACTGCAAGGAGCAGGGTCTGTGGCGACAGCGCAACAGCACGCCGAGCTTCAGCGAGGTGCTGGAGCTGGACCTGGGGACGATTGTGCCGAGCCTTGCGGGGCCCAGACGGCCTCAGGACCGCGTGGATCTGCCGCGCGTGGGCGAGAGCTTCCGCAAGGCCCTGACCGACACGTTCAGGAAGACCGAAGGCAGCGCCGACAATCGACTGGAGCGCCTGGGACGCATGTCCAGCGCGGCCAGGCCCGCCTCCGACACTTCGAGCATCGCTGTTCTGGATGAGAGCCGCCTCGACCTGAGGCACGGCGATGTGGTCATCGCCGCCATCACCTCCTGCACCAATACCAGCAATCCATCCGTCATGGTGGCCGCGGGCCTGCTGGCCAGGAAGGCTGTGGAGGCGGGGCTGAGGGTGCCCCCTTTCGTTAAGACAAGCCTTGCTCCCGGCAGCCGCGTGGTCAGCGATTATCTGGCCAAGTCGGGGCTGGACCGCTACCTGGACGCGCTGGGCTTCCAGACCGTCGGCTACGGCTGCACCACCTGCATCGGGAACAGCGGCCCTCTGCCTGAAGCTGTGGCGTCGCTCGTCGAACGCAATGACCTGGTCGTCTCGGCCGTGCTGTCGGGCAATCGCAACTTTGAGGGGCGAATCAACCCGCACGTCAGGGCCAACTACCTCGCCAGCCCGCCCCTGGTGGTCGCCTTTGCTCTGGCTGGCTCGGTGAATGTCAACCTTGCCGAGGAGCCGCTGGGATTGGGTACGGGCGGTCGGCCGGTCTATCTGCGCGACATCTGGCCGACACAGGCCGAGATCGCGCGGACTGTCGAGTCGTGTTTGTCGGGCGAGATGTTCCGCCGGCAATATGCCAACGTCGGCAGCGGCAACGCCGAGTGGAACGACGTTCCCGTGCGCGGCGGCGAACTGTTCGAGTGGGACCCGGCCAGCACCTATATCCAGGAGCCGCCGTTTTTCGTCGACCTCTCGCGCCAGGTCCCGCCGATTCGGCCGATCATGGGGGCGCGCGTGCTCGTGAGCGTGGGCGATTCGGTGACCACCGACCACATCTCGCCGGCCGGGTCGATCAAGAAGGACTCGCCCGCCGGCGCGTTTCTCATGAGCCACGGCATCCGCCCCATCGACTTCAACAGCTACGGCTCGCGCCGCGGCGACTGGCGCGTGATGACCCGCGGCACGTTCGCCAACATCCGCCTGCGCAATCTCCTGGCGCCAGGCACCGAGGGCGGCGTCACCGTTCATCTGCCCAGCGGGCAGCAGATGTCGATCTTCGACGCCGCCGAAAAGTATCGCCACGAGAAGGTGCCGCTGATCGTGCTGGCCGGCAAGGATTACGGCATGGGCTCCAGCCGCGACTGGGCGGCCAAGGGCGTGCAACTGCTGGGCGTGCGCGCGGTCATCGCCGAGAGCTTCGAGCGCATCCACCGCAGCAATCTGGTGGGCATGGGCGTGCTGCCGCTGGTCTATGAGAACGGCCAGAATCTAAGGTCGCTGGGGCTGAGCGGCCGCGAGATATTCGACCTGCCCGATCTGAGCGATTCGATCCGACCCAGGCAGGCGATGCGGGTCATCGCCCGCGATGACAGCGGGCGCCAGACGATGTTTATGGCCATCTGTCGGATCGACACGCCGGTGGAGCTGGAGTACTACCGCCACGGCGGAATCCTGCATCGGGTGCTGCGGCAGATGCTGGGGGCCTGACGGCGAAGGGAAACGCCCGCGCGCGGGCATTGGGGTGTGCCCGTTTTTCGGGACAGGGGCGCAGTCTGGACGCGGCAAAGCGCGATGCTGGCTTCGAGCCTGGCGGGGGCGTATGCTAATGGAAGAACCAACCGCGCCCAGTGGGCGCTGTCAATGTTCGGCTTTCGCAGGCGCGAGGAGACAATCGGACCTCGCGTCAGTACAAAGTTCTGCACCGACAGGTTCAACGGCAAGTACCCGCACGTCGGCCTGTACGATACGCGACAGCGGAAGGTCTGGGTTTGCAAGCCGCTGGGCGGCCAGGCCATCCGCACCTCTCACGCGCGCCTGATCACGGGGGCTGACAATGCCACATCGACGGTGTGGAAGGACCGTTTTTTGTGTTACTGGTTCTACACGCCCCGCAGCGGCGAGGGATTCATTCACGGCTACCCCATCGACTGGGACGAGGGCCAGTTGCTGGTGCGGATCGATCCGCAATGGGACTACGACCGCCAGCGGCTGATTCCACCGGAGCTGGAGGATCAGATCAACGATAACCTGGAGCGGCAGTTCAAGCACGGCGAACGGATCTTCGAGTTCTTCGTGCAGTGCCGGCTGGCATACCCGTTCAGCATGCATTTTATCGGACCACGGGCCACCGATTCGCTGTTTTATGTCAAACGGTGCGAAGGGCCGAAATGACCGTTCTGGGGGGCTTTCCGTGGCGGGAACGACCCGATAAACTGGGTAAACGGCGCTCGTTGGTCCGGTGGTAAACCTGATCGACTTGAGCGCCAAGGCGGAATAGTCGAAATAAACACTGTCGCCCGCCGGCGTCAATGCCGTTGGTGCGCAGCCAGGCAACCGACAGGTAACAACCATGCAGAGTGGCTACTCGCCAACTATCCGAACCTTTCAGGTTTTTCCCGAGGTGCCTGCAGCCCTTGAGCCACTGATGGAGATTGCCCACAACCTGTGGTGGACGTGGCAACCGGACGCTGTCGAACTGTTCCGGCGCCTGGACCGCAGGCTATGGGATGCGGTGCATCACAATCCCGTCAAACTTCTGGGCATCATCGAGCAGTCGAAACTGGTCGCGGCGGCCAATGATGATGGCTATCTGGCGTATCTGAAGCGGGTCCACGAATCGCTCCGCCAGCATCTGGAGGAGCCCGGCTGGTTTCAGAAGCATCATCCTGACAAGTCCAGGCTGCTGGTGGCCTATTTCTCAGCCGAATTCGGCCTGCACGAGTGCCTGCCGATCTATTCGGGCGGGCTGGGAGTGCTGGCGGGAGATCATCTCAAGAGCGCCAGCGAGATCGGACTGCCGCTGGTGGCGATCGGGTTGCTGTATCGCAACGGATATTTCCAGCAGTACCTGTCGGCCGACGGCTGGCAGCAGGAGGCGTATCCGGAGCTGGACTTCTATAACCTGCCGGTGGAACCGGTGCGGTACAACGACGGTTCTCCGGTGCACGTGCGCGTCGATCTGCCCGACAACGCGGTGTTCGCGAATGTGTGGCGGTTGAAGGTGGGACGCATTCCGCTTTACATGCTGGACACGAACCTCCAGGAGAACTCGCCGGCCGACCGCGAGATTACCAGCCGTCTCTACGGCGGGGGCACCGAGATGCGCATCAAGCAGGAGATCGTGCTGGGCATCGGGGGGGTGCGGATGCTGGAAGCGCTCAACATCACGCCGACCATCTTCCACATGAACGAGGGGCACTCGGCCTTTCTGGCGCTGGAGCGCATCCGCAGGATTCTCGAAGAGCACCCCATGAGCTTCGACGAGGCGCGTCAGGTTGTGATGGCGACCAACGTGTTCACGACACACACGCCCGTCCCGGCCGGCATCGACACCTTCTCGCCGGAGCTGATGCTCAAGTACTTCAAGAACTACATCCCCTCGCTGCGGCTGGATGAGGAGGGATTCCTGGCCCTGGGCCGCGAAAACGTCGCCGACAAGAAGCAGGGTTTCTCGATGGCCGTCGCCGCGATCCGCCTGGCCGATACGGTCAACGCCGTGAGCCAGCTCCACGAAGAGGTTTCGCGGAAGATGTGGCACAATCTCTGGCCGCAGGTGCCGCCGGAGGAGGTGCCGATCCGGCATGTGACCAACGGGATTCATGTGCGCTCGTGGATTTCGCCCGACATCAGCTTCATCCTGGAGCGCTATCTCTCCAGCCGCTGGATGAACGATCCGGCCGACCAGTCGGTGTGGGAGGGCGTGATGCAGATACCCGACGAGGAGCTGTGGCGCGCCCACGAACGCTGCCGCGAGCGGCTCGTGGCCTGGGCGCGGCAGACGCTTCGCGAGCAGCTCGTTCGCCGCGGCGCGGCCTATGACGACGTGGCCACCGCCGAGCAGGTGCTGGACCCCGAAGCGCTGACGATCGGCTTCGCCCGGCGTTTCGCCACGTATAAGCGCGGCGCGCTGCTGCTGCGCGATCCGGCGCGGCTGCGGCGGCTGATCGAGGACACCCGCCGACCCGTGCAGTTCATCTTCGCCGGCAAGGCCCATCCGGCCGACAACGAGGGCAAGGAGCTGATCCGCGCCATCGTGCAGTTCGCCCGGCAGCCGAGCGTGCGCCGTCGCATCATCTTTCTGGAGAACTACGACATCAACGTGGCCCGCTACCTGGTGCAGGGCGTGGACGTGTGGCTGAACACGCCACGGCGGCCCTACGAGGCCTCGGGCACCAGCGGCATGAAGGCGGCGGCCAACGGGGTGCTCAACTGCTCGATTCTGGACGGATGGTGGGTGGAGGCATATCAGCCAGACCTTGGCTGGGCCATCGGGCGCGGCGAGAGCTACAGCGACCCGTCGCTTCAGGATCAGATCGAGAGCCAGTCGCTGTACGACCTGCTGGAGAAGCACATCGTGCCGCTGTTCTACGACCGCGGGGTCGACAACGTCCCGCGCGGCTGGATCGCCCGCATGAAGAACTGCATGCGCCGGCTGGCGCCGGTGTTCAACACCAACCGCATGGTGCGCCAGTACACCGAAGAGCTGTATCTGCCGGCGCTGCGGCGCGGGCTGGCCCTGGCGGCCGATGGCCTGCGCCGCTCCATCGAACTGGCGCGGGTCAAGGATCTGCTGCGGCAGCGATGGGGCGGCGTACGCATCGTGGGCGTTCACGCCAGCGGAAACGGCCACTACAAGGTCGGTCAACACGTGCAGGTGGAGGCGCTGGTCGATCTGCCCAACCTGCGGCCCGAAGACGTGTGTGTGCAGCTCTATGCGGGGCAGGTCAACGCGGCCGGCACCTTCGAGAGGGCCGGCGCAGCGCCGATGACGTACGTGAGGGAGATGGGGCCGGACCGGCACCTGTTCCGCGGCGAGATCCCCTGCTCCACCAGCGGGCGGCACGGCTTTGCCGTGCGCATTGTGCCGGGTCACGCGGATCTGGCAACGCCATTTGAGCCGGGACTGATTACGTGGAGTTGAATACGATGGGCGGGACAGCGGCCTCCTTCGCACGCGGTGCCCCATTGCCATGGCGCTCCTTCCGGCCGCGGTGGGCTGATTCCGGGGGTAGCCACCGGCCCTCCGCCCGCATCGCCCGCACAGCTTTCCCGCATTCGCGCCCGGCGCCGGCGGCGCCGTGCATTTCACATTGCCTGCAGTGCGGATTCGGTGTATAGTTGACCAGCCGCGGAGCGCCCACCAGATGTTCCGCCGGTTGACTTCGCAAGGGACAGCGTCCTAGCCGGTGCGGTGCCCCAAGCCCGCACCCGCCAAGCAGCCTGAGCCGCTCGCCAGAGACTTGGGCCGATAACCTGCGACCTGATCTTCACTGGAGGTGCGGAGATGCGAACCGCATACGCCATCTCGCTGCCGGGATGGGTCCTGGCGCTGGCCACCTGGGCGCCGGCCGCCGTTCTGCTTAATTTCGAGCGCGTCTCGGTCGGTGCGCTGTCCGACGGGCAGGCCATCTCCGACCAGTTTCTCAAGAGCCACGGGATGAGCTTCGCGCTGGAAGACGGCTCCTGGCCGCTGATCGCGCTGGCGGGCGGACAGCGCACCGCCTTCAACGGCTATCGCGGCCGCAACGACCGGCCTGCACCGGGCAGCGACGTCGGCTCAGTGTTCCTGACCGATGACGGAATCGTGGGGCACCCGCCGCTGCCCATGATCGTGACCTACGACCGCCCCGTGGGCGCGGCCGGTGGAGTGATCGTCGACATCGACGTGGGGGAAGCCTGGCGCGTCACCGCCCTCGACTCGGCCGGGCTGGAGCTGGGCGTGGTTCATCTGGGCGAGGTGACCAATGCGACGGCGTCCGCCTGGTCGTTCTCCTTCACGGACAACCTGATCGGGCAGGTGCGACTGGACTACGTGGGCGCCAAGAACCGCAAGGTGGGTGTGGCGTTCGACAACTTCTGGCACAACTCGGCGGCCGCCGTCCCCGAGCCGGCGACGGTCACGCTGGTGCTGGGCGCCATAGGTCTGGCCGTGCTTCGACGGCGGGGGCACAACGTAGCACGCGCGTCTCGCCCAATGCCATCAACTTAAGATTGTTCGTAAGTCATTGTCACAGCGCGCTTTATGGCGCTAGCGCGAGCGAAGGCCTCCTGGCACAATGGTGTGATCTGAACAGCTTGCAACA
>Ga0308417_1000192_pt1 | contig 46662 bp, 33 predicted proteins | sample HotsprSampleOS65_FD_203528 | JGI IMG/M metagenome (GOLD analysis project Ga0308417, IMG submission 203528) | Hot spring phototrophic mat microbial communities from Octopus Spring, Yellowstone National Park, Wyoming, United States - 20090730_OS65 ...
CTTGCTGATCGTCTCGCGGGCCGTCGTGCCGACGAACGCCGGCTTGCCGGTCAGGATGGCTGCCAGGATCGATCCCAACGCAAAGACATCGGCGCGGGCATCGACGACCTCGCCCCGGGCTTGCTCCAGGGCCATGTAGCCCGGCGTGCCCATCACTGTACCCGCCGCGGTGTGGTGGACGTTGTCCTCTTCGAGCCGACGACGCGAGTCGTCGGGTTCAAGACCATCACCCGCGTCACCCGCGGACTGGCGTCCGCGGCTCGTCGTGTCCTTCGCCAAGCCCCAGTCCATCACCTGCACTTCGCCCAACTCGCCGACCATCACGTTCAAGGGCTTCAGGTCGCGGTGCAGGATGCCCCGCGAGTGCGCCAAGCCGACGGCTTGCGCGATCTGCTCGAAAATCTGGATGTAGCGTGACAGGTCGTCCGCACCCGACGACTGGCGTCGTCGGCTCGCCAGCAAGCTCGCCAGCGTCTGGCCGTGGATCCGCTTCATCGCCAGCCAGGGCGTGCCGTCATCGAGCGTGCCCAGGGCATGCACCGGCGGGATGCTGGGGTGCGGCAGCTTCGCCGTGATCTTCGCCTCGGTGACGAACCGCTCGGCGTTGGCCCCGGGCAAGAGCGTCTTGATGGCGACCTCACGATCCAGTGACAGGTCGATGGCAGCGTAAACGCGGCCCATGCCGCCTTTGGCGATCTCCTGGGTGATGCGGTAGCCGGGGATGGTCGGAGCCTCGGCCGGTAGCGTGGGGAGGTACGGCCCGGTCGCGCCGGTGGATTGCTCCTGGCTGACGTTGACCGTCTCGGGCGGCGGCGGCTCGGCCCGGTCACGGGTCTGCTCGGCGGCCAGCAGGGCCAGCACGCGGGCACGCAGGTCGGCGTCGGGGCAGGCGCGATTGAGGAAGGCGGCCCACTCCGCTTCGGGCAGCTGTCGGGCTTGGGCGAACAGGGATTCGGGTGTCACGTTGTGGTTTTCGTGAATGCGGACAAGAACATCTGGTTGAAAGGTGTCGTTGTGGTACCAGAATTTCCGGTCGGAGCGAGAAAGAACTCGGGAGAACCGGCCGACCGGCCGCCGTTCGGCTGGGGGATGAGTTGTGTATATCTAATATTTATCACATATTGAGGTTTATGTGCCTTATGTCTGATTAAATAACAAGCGGCTGAGGTCGATCGGACGGCTGACCTGGCGCGGTGGGACGAGGCTATGGAGACTCGTATTAGCGCGGGCGATCGATTGGTGAGGCGGCCGGGCCTTCCGCCGCGGGTTCGGTGTCATCGAACCGAACGATTGATACTATCGAACGATTCATCCGGGCATGCCGGTTCGGACAGGTCGGTCGGACAAGATGTGCAAGTTCTACCAATGCTGCAATCTGTAAGCCGACTACTGCTTGCTTCGAGCACTTCGGAAAAATTCCGATTAACCGTTTTACTATACATACGACAGATACAGAAGGTAGCGTGTTTTTCGATCCCACTTTCCCCTGAAAACGAGTGAGAACTCATGGGCGTCAGGATGGTGTTTGTTGTGTTCCTCGGGCTCGGACTGGCCGCGAACGCCCCGGCCCAGACTGTCCTTGCGTCAGATGCCTTCCAGCAGCCGTTGTACGCAGCGGTGTCCGCGCCCGCGCGGCCACGTCTGGCCGTGGACGGTGATTTCTTGCTGTGGTGGCTGAGCGGCAATCCGGTGCCGCGGCTGATTAACTCGGCTCTGCCGACCACGGACCTGGCCGCCACGCTCGAGGCCGGCGGATTGTCGGACCCCACTGCTTTCACGGTGTATGGCGGTCGGCGGTATTCGGCGAACCCGATGCCTGGCTTCCGCATCGGCGTAGGCTATCTCCTCGACGAGGAACGAGGTCTGGGCCTGGAACTGAGTGGCCTGTACGTCACGCCGCGGGTCGATACGTTCCGCATCGCCTCGGATGGGACGGGTAACCCACCGATCATTCTGACCCTGCGAGAGGTCTTCTTCCCGGGTTTCGGCCCGAATGACGTTGAGACCGGGGGCGTCTTCGCCGGTCTGTTCAGTGCCGTCCCGGAAGGCTTCCTGACCGGGCAAGCCCAGGTCCGCTCGACGATCTCGCTATGGGGCGGTGAGGCCAACGCCTTCCTTCGTTCCTATCCGACTGGGGCGGTCACCGTCGATCTGCTCGGGGGCTTCCGCTATCTGGGTATGCAGGACACGTTGGAGATCAGCGCCAGCGTCACTAGCGCTGGCAACGGGGCGACCTACGATCGCTTCCGCGTGACCAACCACTTTTATGGCGGGCAGGTCGGTGCCCGGGTCAACGCGACCTACAACCGCTTGACCGCCAGCCTGGCCACGCGCATCGCCCTGGGTGGCACCAATCAAGAATTTAGCATCAGCGGTAATCGTATCCTGCCCGAGGGGGTGCCCGATGACGGCGCTCCGGGCGGGTTCTACGCCGTCTCGTCCAACCTCGGTAACACCTCCCGGAACCGCTTGGCCTTCGTGCCCGACGTGAACGTCAACTTTGGCTACGCCCTGACCGACCACATCCACCTGACGGTCGGCTACACGTTCCTGTACTGGAGTTCGGTCGGCCGCTCGGGTGACCAGGTTGATCGGAACTACAACACGGGCTTGAACCCGGTCTTCGGGGCTGGCACCGACCGCAGCGGCCCGCGGTTCCCGGCCCGGTTGGACAAGGGCACCGACTTCTGGGCACAGGGCATTAACCTCGGCCTGAGCCTGCGCTACTAGGCCGAATTAGGCCGCGTCGAACCTGGGCTAGCGGGCCAAGTGGGCCATCTACGCCGGCAAGCTGTTGCTGGCCGAGGCCGCCATCACCGACAACCGCATGGCAGATGCTTTGGGGTATCTGAAGGACTGTCAGTGGAACTTGCGGGGCTGGGAGCATGCTTACCTGCGTCGGCAGTTCGACGGCAGCAAGCTGACTCTGCGGGGGCACACTAACTAGGTGACGAGCGTGGCGTTCAGCCCCGACGGCCAAAAGGCGTTTGCTTGGGATAGTGCAGGTCAGGTGCTGGCCTGGGACACGACCACCGGCCAGCCCACCGCAGCTGACAACCCGCCTGCCCGCCCTGCCCCCGGTCCAGCCATCTCTCCCGACGGTGGCTTTACCGCCCAACCCGACGGCAACCGAGTGCGGCTCGTCGATCGGCTCAACCCGCCAGTAAACCAGCCCTGGCCGCTGCCCGACGCCGGCGAGCGGAAACGCTACCACGCCGAGCAGGCCGAGCGGGCCGAGCAGCAAAAGCAGTGGTTCGTCGTCAGCTTCCACCTGCGCGGCTGCTGCTGGACGACCCGGACAACGAGCAGCTAAAGCGCCGCCGAGCGGACGCCCAGCGAGCGTGGGCGGAGAGCGAGAGCCGCGAGCCGAAGCAGTGATCGGCCGGGCGAGGCGACCGCCTCAGGCACTGTGCAGGCCATGGCGATTCTTTTCCTCGGGCCAAAAGTATTTGTCGTCCAGGTCGAAGATAATAGTGCCGACTGGGACCATCTTGCCTAACGCCTTCCGGCGATAGGCGACTCCTTGTAAAGGTGGGCAAAGAGTAGCCTAATCAGGTTCGATTTGTTGAAACGAACGACTTGCGCAAAATCCCAACGAACATGCTGGTGCAAAGAGTAGCCTAATCAGGTTCGATTTGTTGAAACCGGCCTGGGCGGAGACGAAGCTCCGGTGGGAAACGAGATGCCCGGCATGGAAGTAGAGGCATGACGACCGGGGACTTCACCCGCATCGACGGCACGGTCATGAGCCTCTTGTCAGAGCCGCTTTAGATCAGGTTCACCAGAGCGAAGAAGCCATGTTCGGCCCCTTCGAGCTTGTGCCCAGCCACCTCCTGTAAGAACTCGTCAGCACTGCGTTCTGGGTCGTCTACGAGAACAAGAAGTGACACCGACATGATCCTACTGCGATCAAGTTGAGCAAGGAGGGACTTTCACTGCGTTTCCTATACCGTACTATGGGGCTGCATGGTGATGCAGCGGCAATCTGTTTCCCATTTCGTTTTCTTACGCAACACGATGATGAATAGCTGTGTTATTGGAGTGTTTTTAAATAGATGCAAATCGATGATCCCGTGACTTGATGTCGATCGACCCAAGCGTCGAATTCGTGTGTCGATGGCGGCATCGGGTTGCTTGTAAGCTGTTTCAGATCGAGAGATTTCAACGGTCTCGTCCGGTTGTCTTCCGGAAAGTGGGCGAGCTTGTCAAATTTGTCGTTAAGGTTCGTGTATCGATCACTCGACAGGCCACATAAATATTTCAAGAAATTTTCACTGCACTTAATGCAATTTAACTGAGTCGGCCAGAGTTGTTCGTCATCTAACTCTTTCTTGGTTCGATGAATTGCTCGGCGGTTCCGCTCCACCGGGTCTAAGCCTGCCGGGGCGGCGTGTAACGACTCTGACAGGACCGGCTCCGTCCTGACGGGGTTGCCCCGGCGGTCGGACAGCGAGAATAGTATCAAGTCTTCTTGAAGACATTGTGAATTCGGCAAGGCGAACCTGACCGGCGAATGGTTTGTCTTCTCCTACAACGTAGCTTGACTGAACCGACGAAGGGCTGTTTTCTTCTATCATCACCCTGCCTGACCGGGCGTATGATCGGCAAGCCGTCTTGATCAGCGGCATTGCTCGGACCTGAAGAGAGAGGAGTCGCTCATGCCGCGACAGGTTCCGGACATCCCGAACGATTGGAAACCGCCCCAGCCCGATCCGGGGCGCTGCTACGAGATCGAGTTGATCACGCCGCTGTTTGGCGGCGGCGTGGAGACACGGGTCAACGATCCGAGCTTTCCGATCCGCCCGACCTCGATCCGGGGTCAGTTGCAGTTCTGGTGGCGGGCGACCGTGGGTGCCCAGTACACAAGTCGGCAGGAACTGCGCGCCGCCCAGTCAGCCATCTGGGGCGATACGGAGCAACCTAGCCGGATGCAAGTGCGGGTGGAGGAGATCAAGTCCGACCACTCAAATCCCTGTGCGACTTTCGAGCGGGATCATAAAGACAGCAGTCGCTATCGCTTGATGCCGAACTGGAACGCACCGTTCAATAACACGGCCCTGCCATATGCTCTGTTCCCGTTTCAGGGACAACTGGCGGATGGGCGAAGACAAATTGAAGTGCCGCCAGCCTCGTGCATCCACAAGGCGAGTTTCAAATTGACACTGACATGTCACAAAGAGGTCGACTTCGCGAAGCAGGTTGAGCCGGCACTCTGGGCGTGGGTGAACTTCGGCGGCCTGGGGAGTCGGACCCGTCGCGGCTGCGGGGCGATCGTTTGCAAATCCCTAGCTCCGAAAAACCATGACGAACTGATTGCTAAGCTCAAAACATTCTTGCAGGAATCTAACGAACAAGTGCGCGAATGGCCCACACTGGCCGCGGCGTTTTTGGTTGGCAGAGAACAAAATCAATCGCTGGATGCTTGGAACGAGGTCATCAAACATTTACAACATCTCCGTCAGGGGGTTGGCCTTGGGCGAAATCCCGGTGAGAGGCCCAACCGGCCCGGTCGATCTCGTTGGCCGGAACCGGAAACGATCCGGCGTGTCACAAGGCAGAGAAACGGCCGGCATGGGCGATTAAACCATATCCCCGACGATGCTTTCTCGCGAGCCGAACTCGGTCTGCCGATTGTGTTCCACTTCCAGAACGAGCCGACTGATCGACCTCGAGATCCCGAAGATACCGTTCTCTACCCTGAAGGTGGCCGCGAACGGATGGCCAGTCCGCTGATCCTCAAACCGCTGGCCCTGGCGAATGGCAAGTTCGTGCCGTTGATTATGCGACTCAAGACGCCAGTTCTCACAGGCGTCGATCTGCGTCAAGCTGAGCGCCCCTTGTCACTGCCGCAACCAGTGGTCATTCGAGATCCCAAGCTGGCCACTTATCGAGATTCACCAATGCAGAATCGTTCGCCAAACGGCTCCGCGATTGAGGCATTCCTGGCTTACGCCCGGTCCCAAGGCTTCACGGAGGTGTCGCGCTCATGAGTGACCTCATTGCCATTTCGGTCGGGCCGGTGCAGGAGTTCATCGCCGCGGCCCGGCGAACTCGCGACCTGTGGTTCGGCTCGTACCTGCTTTCCGAGATCAGTCGGGCGGTGGCCAAGTCCGTGGAAGCCGACGGCGGGAAGCTCATCTTCCCCGCGTCTTCCGCTGCGGAGAACGTCGCCAACGTCATCCTGGCGGAGTTGCCGGCAGGTGAGCCGAAAACCGTGGCTGCCCAGGCGAAGCGAGCGGCACAAGATTGTTGGAAGCGGTTCGCCGGTGAAGCCTTCAGTGAAGCCTCGCGGGTGATTCGGGAGGAAATTTGGAACGATCAGGTCGAGGATGTGATCGAGTTTTACGCGGCTTGGGTGAATCGCGCCGACCCGAAGCAGTATGCCGAAGACCGCCAAAAGCTGATGCGTCTGCTCGCCGGGCGGAAGAACCTGCGAGACTTTCTGCCGGCGGCGGGGCGCGATCAGGGCTTGCCGAAGTCGTCGCTTGATGGGCAGCGGGCGACGGTGCTTCAGAAACGAAAGAAGTTCCCCAGTCAACTCCGCATTCGGGAAGGCGAGCAACTCGATGTCGTCGGCCTGGCCAAGCGCGTGGCCGGTGGCTCGCGGCCGTATCCGTCGGTGTCGCGGGTGGCGGCCGATCCCTGGGTTCGCGGCAATCACGGCAAGAGAGCCTTCGAAGAACTGAAAGCCGCTTGTGAGAGACTTCCCGCGAACGTCCTGCACCGCCTTGACCGAGAACGGTTTCCGCAGTTTCAGGTTTTTCCTTACGAAGGAGTCGCCGTTTACGTCAGTCGACACTGTGAATGGGAAGAGGAAATCGACGAAGAGGATTTCCTCAGTCTCGCGGACATTCGGGATGCTTTGAAGCGCCTGCCGGAACCTTCGCCCTACCTCGCGGTCCTCGTGGCCGACGGCGACAGGATGGGAGCAACGATCTCCAGCCTGAAATCCACTGATGACCACCGCGCGCTGTCTAAAACCCTGGCCGGGTTCGCAAACGAGGCCAGGAGGATCGTCGACCAACATAACGGTGTGTTAGTCTATGCCGGCGGGGACGACGTGCTGGCCTTTCTGCCCGTGGACCAGAGCCTCGCGTGTGCCCAGCAGTTGCGGGACAAGTTCGTCATGCTCTTGGAGCAGTACAAGGACGATAAGGGGCAATCACCCACGTTCTCGGTCGGACTCGCCATCCGCCACTTCATGGAGAATCTCGAAGACTTACTGGAGTATGGCCGGGCTGCCGAGAAGGCGGCAAAGGATGTCCCCGGCAAGGATGCTCTCGCCGTGCATCTGCATAAACGAGGCGGTGCCCCGATCCAGATCAGGGGACGTTGGGGCGATCCCCAACCGCCGGATAAGAAACTTCGTCACTTCGCGGAATTGATGAACCAGGGCATTATCCCGACCAAGCTAGCCTATGAGTTGCGTGAGATGGCAAAACTTTATCAAGTGCGGGAGGAGAACCCGAGTCAACTCCTGGTAGATGCAGTTAAGGATGGTTCAGGGGCCGATCCATTATCAACAGACTGTTCGGTCGCTTTGCGGGAATATGTGTGCGACGCGATCCGGCACGATCTTTTGCGTTTAATTGCTAAGAAGACTTCACGAGGACTAAGGACAGTCCGAGAGGCATTGTCTGTGTTCATTAATGATATGAATTCGGAGCGATTGATGACGTTCGCGCGGGAACTCCTCATTGCCTGCCAGATCGCGACGGCATTGCGGCAGGCAGCCGGGCAATCGGATGCTAACGAGGAGGGGCTGTCATGAGTGTCTGCTACCTGCAAGTCACTCCGACCGATCCGCTGGTCGCTCGTGACGGCCGGCCGTTCGGCGCGGGCCAGGGCAACCGCATGCGCAGCCTGACGTGGCCGCTACCGTCGGTCGTCGCCGGCTCGTTCCGCACGGCGCTGGTAAAGTCGAATCCCGAGTGGGACTTCACCAAGAGAACGCCCATCGGAGTGATGCGCTGCGAGGTGGCCGGCGTCTTCCCGTGCGGACAAAGAGGGTCAGACCTGGAGTTATACTTGCCGGGCCCACGAGATGCCCTGGCGGAGCCAGACAATAACGGTAGTGACGGCAAAAAGATCAAGATGATTCACCGGCTGAAGCCTGCGAAAGCGGACGGGGGATGTGACTTGCCGAGCGGCTTGCTGCCGGTCCTCATGCCGGGTAACGGGGAAGACTTCAAGCCCGCCAAGATGCCGACCTGGTGGCCCGTCTCACGACTCACCGACTGGCTACTCGGTGAAACGATCACATTCGACGACTCCTTTCTCCTGGACCCCGTCCAAGAAAATCGCGATCACGTCTGTATCAATCCCGAAAGTGGTGCGGCGATGACCGGTCAGATTTTCACGAGTACCGGGTTGAACCTCTCGATGCTATCCCGATTCGGATGCCGATCTCATGACCGCTTTGAGAAGAGATTTATGCATGTCTCATTGCATGCTCGCGTCACGATTGACCAAAAACATGCCCAAGCTGTGAATAACCTGCGCATATTCTCACCGCTAGGCGGCGAACGTCGCCTGGTTCACTGGAAACAGTGCAAAGGTATTATCCAAGGTTGGACGTGTCCCGAGGCGATCCACCGGGCGTTGAAAAATCTCCGACCCGAACAGGGTGTGCGCATGGTCCTGGCGACGCCGGCTATCTTCAAAAACGGTTGGCTTCCCGGTTGGATCGACCGCGAGAGTTTGCTCGGAAAGCCGTTCGGGAATGGGCCGACACTGCAACTCGTCGGCTCAATCGTTCCGCGTTGGAAGGCCGTCTCCGGCTGGGCCTTACAAGGCCATCAGTCACGCGAAGGTGAGACACCATCACCGGTAGTTCCGGCACAAGGACCTGGTCCGAAGGCCATCCGACGCCTGGTGCTAGCGGGGGCGGTGTACTTCTTCACACTTCGTGACGGAGACCCTCAGATTCTTGCCATAAATGGTTGGCTCAAGCCCGTGAGTGACTCACAGATTGACAGACGAGACGGCTTCGGACTTGCCGTCTGGGGAATCTGGTAGATCAAGGAGACGCTACATCATGCCTAACACCCGTCTGTATTGGTTGCATTGTCTCAGCCCGACGCATGCCGGCATCGGCCGCGGCGTCGGCTACATCGACTTGCCCATCGACCGCGACGGCATCACCAACTGGCCGATCATCCGCGGCTCCGGCTTCAAGGGCGTCTGGCGCGACTGGGCTGTGCAGCAAGGGAGAGGACAAATCGATCTCGCTTTTGGCCGCGCTGATAAAGATGGCGAGTCAACCAACGCCGGTGCCCTGATTCCGACGGATGCCAAGCTCGTCTGCCTGCCGGTGCGCAGCTTCCGCGGCACGTTCGCTTGGTCCACATCGCCGTTGTGCTTGCAGATACTGCGGCGGACGCTGGACTTGGCAGGAGTGACTGGGATTCCGAGTGCCCCCGAATCTATCCCGGAAGATCAGGCTTACCACACCGCGACCAGCATGCTGATCGAAGAAACACGTGAGCCTGTGGCAGGCAATCCCAACCAACAACGACTGATCCGGAAGATCTTACTCGAAGACTTGGATTTCACAGCCCAGCAGTGTGGTACGGCAACCACCTGGGCAAGCTTCATCGCTCAGAAGGTCTTTGCCAACGACACGAACTGGCAAGCCCAGTTCCAGAAGCGCTTCGTTGTCCTCCCAGATAACGCCTTCGATTTCCTGTGCGAAACCGGCACCGAGGTGCATACGCGGGTGCGCATCGATGATGAGGTGAAGCGAGTCGTAGAGGGTGCCCTGTGGACGGAGGAATCGCTGCCGGCCGAGACGATCCTCATGGGCCTCATCCAGTGCGATCGAGTGTTTCAGAAAAAGAATGAGACTCCCGAGATCACCGAGGAAAAGTTGCTTGAGGATTTCGCAGGCAAGCCTTTAACTCTCCAGATCGGCGGCAAAGCGACGGTCGGCCGGGGGCAAGTCCGCTGCGTCTTCACGGAGGTGAAGTGATGCTCACGCGAAGCCAACAGTACTCCCAGGCCGCCTTCCCCGCCGTGCAGCGGCATTACCCACAGCCCACGAAGGATCTCAGCAAGGAACAGAAGGAATATCGCACGGTGGCCAAGAAGTTCCCGTCGCTGATCCACACCTGCGGCTTGGCCCAGGCGATAGCGTTCTATCAAGCCAAGGGGCACACTAAGTATCTCGCCGACTTGGCACAGGTTGTGAGCCGGGCGGGACATCCCGAAATCACGGATGCCAAAAGCCTCGCTGAGCATAGCCGCACGGACAAACTCAGCCTTTACATGCGGCTGAGCCGCGACACGCTGACCGCAGCCGGCTGGATCAAGCGCTACGTCGAAGCCCTCGCCGGGGAGGAGAACTGATATGCGTGCTGCCATCGTTCGGCTTCGCGACCAACGGGCTTCGAAAGGCCAGCATCCCGGCTTGCTGTTGCAACGCTATCTGTGCGAGACTGCCACCGGCGATAGCGGCAACCCCGAAGAGAAACGCGCGATCTTACAGGCCGCCATCAACGCCGCTACCAACGCCGAGGTATGCAAACTTTACAAAGCCGCTTTCGAGCGTTGGCAGAAGTCATTGCCGGAGTGGACCGTTGCCAACGAACTGCAAACAGCCGGTCGGCTGATCGTCGGTCTCGGCTCGGAGAACGTCCTCGAAACCGGCATCACATTGCATCACACCTACGGGATGCCGTGGATTCCCGGCTCGGCCCTCAAGGGGCTGGCCGCGCACTATTGCCATCAGGTGTGGGGGGAAGCGGAGTCAAAGTTCCGTAAAGACGGCGAGTATCATCAACTGCTGTTCGGCACGACCGACGAGAGCGGCTGCATCATCTTCCACGATGCCTGGTTCGTGCCGGATTCCGAGCGGGAACCGCTGAAACTCGACGTGATGACGCCGCACCACCCGAAGTGGCTGGATGGCTCGGTGCCGCCGACCGACTTCGACAGCCCAAACCCGGTGCCGTTTCTGTCGGTGGCGGGTCGGTTCCACATCGCGGTAAGCTGGTGCGGTCCGGTCAGTGACCAGGCCGTGTCATGGCGTGATCTGGCGATGAATTGCCTGCGCGAGGCGTTGCTCCTCTGGGGCATCGGCGGCAAGACGAGCAGCGCCTACGGACGGTTAACCGCTCCGCCACCGCCGCCACCGCCCAGCCCCTACAAGGGCAAGGCAAATGATGTGGTCGAGGCGGTTTTGTTGGAAGAGAAAACGAAGAGGGGCGGCTGGCGGGCACAAATCAAGGGGCATTCGCAAGCCGGGCCGATTCAAAACTCCGACCAACTGCCCGCTGACGCCAAGCCGGGCGATGTCGTGCGACTCGTCATCGCTGCGATCAACGAACGTGAGGTTCAATTCAGGTGGCCAGCATCGACCAAGAAGTGAGGTGCCGCATGCGTCTCGTCAGCTTCCTCGGGACGGGCAACTACGGTGAGACCACTTACTCGTTCGAGGAACAAACTTGCCGAACGCGGTATGTGGCTCATGCCCTGGCATCGTTCACTCAGCCGCGGGAGATCCGGCTGATTGCGACCGATGAGGCATGGAACCAGCACGGAAACACACTTACCCAAGTGCTGACAGACTCGGGGCACCCCGTACCGGAGCGAGTCGCGGTCCCGACCGGTGGCGAGCCACAGCAACTCTGGCAGATGTTCGGGGCTATCGTCGAGGTGATCCGCACCAGTAAGTATCCCGTTCTACTGGACATCACCCACGGCTTTCGCATGCAGCCGTTCTTTGCGGCGGCCTGCATCCAGTACGTTCAATCGGTGTTGCCGAATCCTCCGCAGATTCGCGTCGTCTACGGTGAGTACCAACCCGGCGAGAACGCCCTCAGCCCCATCTGGGAACTGACCCCGTTCCTGGAGGTGCTGGAGTGGTCGCGGAACCTGATGATGTTTCTGCGAACTGGGCAGGCGGATGAAATCGTCAAGGCAACTGAACAACTTGGCAGATCGCTGAACAAACAATTAGCTGATGAAGGTGTTAAGTCAGGTTTTTCTCAGCTTCCAAAACTTGCCAAGGCTCTCAAAGCATTTAGCAATGACTTCACCACGATTCGCACTGGCTCGTTGCTCATCGGTCAAGGCGCTTCAGCGAATGTACTCCTAGAAGCGATCGATAAGACAAAGGAAGAAGTTGCTCAGCATCTGCCCGCGTTGGCGAACATCCTCGACCAGGTCCGCGACATGGTCGCGCCTTTGCGGACCAACGGAGCCAGGCTTTCTTCCAAAGCGGGTCAGCAAGCATTGATCGCGTTGGCCCGACTGTATCAGAGGATGGGCCGCTACAGTGAAGCGATTTCGATTTTGCGTGAAGGATGGATAACGCTCGGCGCACCCCCGAACGCCGATCATCCGGGCACTGGATTCGACCGACAGGCTCGCGAGGCACAGGAGCAAACGTGGCAAACTGCTACCCCGCAATCGCGCAGCGTTAGTGAATTGCGGAACGACATCCAGCATGCCGGGTTCAACCCACAGCCACACGACCGAGACTGGTTCGAACGACAACTTACCACTTTGTTAGAGCAATGGCAGCAAGCCATCAACACGATGAATCAAGATGCTCAAGGATGATACCCATGCTCCTGCTCAACTTTGGCCATCCGCTGACGGATGCTCATCTGGCCCGCATCCGTGAACTGGCAGGCCGTGACATCGAGCGTGTCGTGCTGGTGCCGACGCACTTCGACCACGCGCGGTCGTTCGCCGAGCAAATCCGCGAACTGCTGGCCACGGTGCCGCTGACACCCGAACAATGGCAGACCACGCCGCTCCTCATCAACCCGCCGAGCCTCGCCCCGATCACGGCGGTGTTGTTGGCCGAGATTCACGGCCGCAGCGGGTTCTTCCCGACGATCCTTCGGCTCCGCCCCACAGTGGACGCCACACCGCCTGTGTTCGAAGTCGCAGAACTAATCAATCTCCAGTCTGTACGTGACAGCGCTCGGCTACGGCGGTAATCCTGAGATGACTGAGAGATGATTGAGAAAGTACGTTGAGAAAATGCGAGGAGCCAACCCGAGAATGATAACAGATCTTTTTGTGGAGCTATTTAGGTGCCATTCTCATTTATCTGCTAATAAGTCAATTTAGTCGTTGCAAATTTCAGGGCGTATATAACAATAATTGAGGTCGTGTATTGTAGTTGCATGTGAATTTCCTGGATAGCCTAATAGTCGTTAAAATGCTATTGCTACTAAGTAAGTTCTAATCCCTTGGGATCACTAATTCGACAACGTCAATTGTAGTTGTTTCTTCTACAGCCGGGACCAGAGTCAAGGATTTCACCAGCACGCCAGGCATCTCTTCCGAGGACCAGACTGTCTGGAGTAATTTCCCGGCGTCGGTCGTACCCGTGCTTTCGTTGCGAACACATTTATAGCTTTTTCCAAGAACCGTGAGCGTTTCTTCGGCATTGCCGATGAGTTTGCCCCATTGTGCTTTATCGATCCCTTCAGGTAGCATGATTCGTCGGGGCACACGGCTTGTCAGGGGGGGATTATCCATGACGCGTCCGTCGGAGTACTCGGTTTTTGCCTGAGTTTCGACTGTCAGATCGTCGTCAGTTTTGGACTTGAGCTTAATTATGAATGTCGTAATCGTTTTACCTTCGGTTTTTGCACTGTCGGTAACCATCCTTCGCGTCACCGTTGTGCCGACGGGAAATTTGTTCCAGCGGTGATATTCCGGGTTTTCGATCAAATCCGCGGGTTTATCAGTCTGAGAGCTTTGTTGTGATAGCTTAATGCTGTCTAATTTTAATCGGTCTACGTCGGGCCCATTCGGAGGGCTAATGTCACCCGAGGGAGATGGGACCTTGCCGCAACTGGCCAGCCCGACCGTTAGTATAAAAAAGAGGCTGCGACTCACTGCTGCTATACCCTTGCATGCACGTATTAGAGATTAAAATATGAGTCTTTGTTTTATGTTTTTTTGGACTGGTAGCAGGTTATTGGCTAGGAAATTAAACTCTCAGGCGGTTACCGAGGTTTGGCCCCGCCCTTGCTCTTGAGGGTTTTATTTCCGGGACTTTCGTCCTCTTCGATGCGCCGGTCTTCTTCCGCGATCTTTCGCTTTTGTTCTTCCGTGAGAGGCGCTGTATTGAGCGTGGTTCCCGACCCGCCGCATCCGAGTGAACAGAGTAAGGCCGTCGCTGTAGCCATGAGTAAATAATGTCGCATTCGTTTTAAGTCCCTAGTAAAAGAAAACCAGCAATATATTTATACAGAAAGTGGGCATGACAGTCAACGTCATGCCCACATTACCGATGAGCAGTAAGTTGTGCAAGTGAACAGTAGATATCAGTATTGGGAGGCATCCAGGGTGCCGCCGTCATCGACGCCGCACAGCCGCATGAACGTGACCGGGTCGACGTTGAAGCGGATGAAGCGCACAGAGCCGTCGGCCAGCACCGCGTTCAGACCGCCGGTGTGGTTCGACCCGAAGTACCGTCGCCAGCAGTTGACGTGGCTGAAGGCCGGGTCGTTGGTGGGCGGGTAAATCGCATTCCAGGCACCGGTTTGGGCGCGGTGCTTGAAGTTAGTCGGGTCCGCGTCGTGCTTGGGCGGGAAGTGCCAGCGAACGCTGTCCTCGTCCCAACCGTTGTTGTTCCAGCGTTCGTTGTCGCCGCCATCGACTCCGTAGCGGCCAACGGGAATCGCCTTCTCGGCAGCAGCGATGGAGTTCGACAGACCGTCGGTGATGCCGGCGATGGTGCGCTTGAAGCCGCGAGCCGGCCAGACGATGAAGCCGCCACGACCGGGGAAGTAGCCGAAGTTTTCCATCGTGCGCTCGTTCCGAGCCGGAGTGAAGCCGATCGGGGGCGGCGGAGCATCGCCGGTCAGTTCGTGCATGTCGCCCTGAAAGATACCGGCGTTGCCGGCGTAGTCACAACGGCCAAAGTTACCCGATCCGTAGCCGATCGGACTGCGACGGCTCGGGCAATAGTAGATTTTGATCAGTTGCTGCGCGACGATGTCTTCGTTACTGGCGTTCGGCGCGACCGGGAAGATCGGCGGGGCGTCGACGCCGAGCCGATACACGCTGTCCTGCTCGATGAACGGAAGGATGCGGTAGAACTGGTTCCAGCCGTCGCGGTTGGAGGCCCGGCAGCAGGTCGTCGTCTCGTACCCGCCCGGGTCTTCGTCATACTTGAATCCCGCCGGGTTCGGGGCCCCGCTGCTGGTCACGGCCTGCGGGTGGCCGTCGAAGCCGCCTTGTGGGAAGTGCTGGTAAGCCGACTCGAAATTGTGGAAGGCAATACCGATCTGCTTCAGGTGGTTCGCACACTGAGCACGCGCGGCCGCCTCACGCACCTTTTGCACGGCCGGGAGCAAGAGGCCGATCAGAATTGCGATGATGGCAATCACCACCAGCAATTCGATCAGCGTAAATGCCGGCCTTCGGTTGTGTCGGTTCAACATATAGGACACCTTCAGCACGAAACAGGAACCTAGAGAACCTCAATGAGCACTTTAATAAATTACTGGGGAATGAGAAAAATCGGCGACGATGAAATGAAAATTGCCGGAAGTCTTCGAGTGATTGACTAACTAGTAGCGGAAACCGGCCGATAGCCCTGTCGCCTACCGCTATCGCCAACCTGACCTGACCGGTTCGGCCTGGTTCGGCGGCCACGGCGTCAGGGTTCGTCCGGCGGTGCGGGGGTCGAGATGGCCGGGTCGAAGATGTAGTACAGGACGGGAACGACGAACAGAGTCAGGACCGTGGAGCTGAACAGCCCCCAGACGATGACCGTGGCCAGGGGCCGCTGCACGTCGGACCCCAGGCCGGTGGCCAACGACGCCGGCAGAAGTCCTAGGATGGCCACGATGGCCGTCAACAGGATCGGCCGCAGTCGCTGGCCCGCCCCTGTGATGATCGAGTCTCGCAATGCCATGCCGCCTTCCCGCAGGACGTTGATGCCTCGGACCATTAGCACGCCGTCCATGATGGCGATGCCGAACAGAGCGCAGAACCCGACCCCGGTCGAGACGTTGATATGCATGTCGCGGAAGTAAAGGGCAACGAGTGCCCCGATACAGGCGAACGGGATGCCGGCAACCACCAGAAGTGCCGAACGAACTGAGCCGCCGAACGTCACGATCAACAAACCGAAGATCAGAACCACCGTGATGGGGATCACCATCACGAAGTGTCCACGGGCGCGTTCGAGGTTCTCGAACATGCCGAGCCAACCGACGCGGTAGCCGGGCGGCAGCAGCGGGCGGATCGTCTGGTCGAAGTTCCGTTGCGCCTCGGCGACGAACCCGCCCTGGTCGCGGCCGACGATGTCGCAGCGGACGGTGATGCGCCGGCGGCCGTTCTCCCGGGCGATGATCGTCTGCCCGTCGACCAACTCGATCTTGGCCACCTGGGACAAGGGGACCGGCACGCCGTCGGCGGTGTGGACGGGCAGTCGGCCGACGGCCAGCGGCGAGTTGGCCACGCGGCGATCGACCTTGACGGCGATGTCGAAGCGGCGCTCCCCCTCGTAGAGGGTGCCGACCGGCTGGCCGCCCAGGGCCGTGTTGATCAGGTTGGTCACGTCCTCGATGCGGACGCCGTGGCGGGCACACGACTGCCGGTCCGGGACGATGACGAGCTGCGGCTGCGGCCCCTCCTGCTCGATGTTCACGTCCTGACTGCCGGGCACGGCCCGGAGCAGCTCGACGGTGCGGCGGGCCAGATCGAGCAGCACTTCCGGGTCGGGGCCGGAGAACTCCACCGCCAGGTTGGCCGAGGTGCCGTTGGTGTCCTCGGTCACGCTGTCGATGATCGGTTGGGTGAAGTTGAAGCGGGTCGTGGGGAACTCCTCCCGCAGCCGCCGGCCGAGGGCGGCCACCAGCTCGTTCTTGGTGGCGAACTGCGTCCACTGCTCCTTGGGCTTGGGGATGATCATGATCTCCAGCCGGCTCGGCGGGAACGGGTCGGTCCCCGAGTCGTTGCGTCCGGCCTGCACGGAGATGGCCCGCACGTCGGGAAACCCCAGGGCGACCTCGCGGATGCGGCGGCCATACTCGCTGGACTGCTGCAAGGCGGTCCCCTCCGGGAAGTTGGCCCGCACCCAGATGACCCCCTCGTCTATGTACGGCAGAAACTCGATGCCCAGCCGCGGCACGACCTTCACGACGACCAGGGCCAGGGTGCAGGTCACGGCGGCGACGACCAGCCAGCGGCCCGCCAGCATCGCCCGGATCAGGCCGGCGTAGAGCGGCCGGGCGAGCCTCAGCAGCGGGTTCTCCCATTCCTCGTAGCCGCGGCGGAACAGGATCGTCGCCAGGACCGGTACGACGAACAGGGCGAAGACCAAGGCCCCGAGCAGGGCGTAGACCATCGTCAGGGCCATCGGCCGGAAGAGCAGCCCCTCGATGCTCGTCAAGGACAACAGCGGCAGGTAAGCGACGATGATCATGACGATCGAGAAGAAGACCGGCCGTTCGATCTCCGTGGCCGCCCTGAGCACCGTCGTGAAGACGCTCGGGCGGTCCGGCCGCCCGGTCGCTTCGCCGAGCCGCCGGGTGACGTGCTCGGCCATGATGATCGCGCCATCGACGATGATGCCGAAGTCGATGGCCCCGATCGACAACAGCCCGATGGGAATGTCGGTCAGGTACATGAGCACCAGCGCGAACAGGAGCGAGAAGGGGATGGTGAGGGCGACGAGGGCGGCCGTCGCGGGGCGGCCCAGGAACAGCAAAAGCACCAGGACCACCAGGGTGATGCCGAGGGCGACCGAGTGGCCGACCGTATGCAGCGTGCTGTCGACCAGGTGCTGCCGGTCGTAGAACGGCACGACCCGCACCCCTTCGGGCAGTTCCGACTCGTTCAACTCCGTGACCGCCTCACTCACCTGGGCCAGTACGCGGGACGTATTTTCGCCACGGCGCATCAGGACGATGCCTTCGACCGACTCGTCGGTGTGGTCCTTGCTGAAGATGCCGGAGGGCGTCAGGCTGTCCAGGCCGACGCTGGCCACGTCCCGCAGGAAGACCGGGGTGCCGCCGACCGAGCGGACGTAGGTGTTCTCGATCCCCTTGAGGTCCTGCAGCGAGCCGCTGCCGCGGATGACGAAGGACATGCTGCCGCGGGGCATGACGCTGCCCCCCGCCGAGGCGTTGTTCGTCTTGATCGCCTCGACCACGTCGGTGAGCGTCAGCCCGAAGCGGTCGAGGTCGGCCGGGCGGAAGGTGACGGCGAACTGCTTCTCCAGGCCGCCGAAGTTCGACACCTCGGCGACCCCCTGGACGCGGAGCAGCCGGGGGATCACCACCCAGTCGTTGAGCGTTCGCAGGGCCATCAGGTCGTGGGTGCCGTCGGAGACGAGTTCGTAGCGGTAGATCTCGCCGTAGGCGGTGGCCAGCGGACCGAGTTCGGCCTCGACCCCCTCGGGCAGGGTCAGGCCGGAGAGCTTCTCCTGAACGCGCTGGCGGGCCCAGTAGCTCTCGGTCCCCTCGGTGAACACCAACTGCACCACCGACAGGCCGAAGATCGTCCGCGAGCGGATCACTTCCACGTTCGGCACGTTCCGCATGGCGATCTCGATCGGCACGGTGACCTGCCGCTCGACTTCCTCGGGGGCCCGTCCGGGGTAGACGGTGATGACCTGGACCATCTGGGCCGAGATGTCCGGGTAGGCGTCGATCGGCTGGTGGCGGAAGGCGTACAGGCCGGCCGCGCAGACGACCCCGACCAGGCCAAGGACCAGCCAGCGGAGCCGCATCGCTGACTCGATGAGGTACGCGATCATCGGCCGCCCTCCGTGGCGGGGAGCGTAGCGGGGAGCGGCGACGACTGCAGCGACCGCACGACCAGGGGCTTGAACAGGATCGCCCCCTTGCCGACGACCCGCTGGCCGTCCCGGAGGCCGTCGAGGATTTCCACGTCGCCGTTGTGTGGCTCGCCCACCTGCACCTCGGTCACCCGCCAGGTGTTGGCTTGCTCCGTGGCCGTCAGGACGTAGTCGGCCCGCCCGATGTGCAGCACGCCGTCGGCGGGGGCCAGGATGGCGTTACGCGGGTCGGTCCCCAAGCCGATCTCTGCGAACATGCCCGGCCGCAGCTTGTCGTCGGGGTCGTCAATGACGAACAGGACCCGCAGCGACCGCCGCTCCTTGGACAGCACCGGGGCGATGCTGTTCACCTTGCCGCTGAACCGCTCGTTGGGGATGCCGAAGAACGTGGCCTGACAGCCCTGTCCGACCCGGACGCGGTTGAGGCGACCTTCCGGCACGTCGGCCAGAACGATGTCCATGTCCGAGGTGGCCGTGCGGAGCAGGTCGGGGTCGAGGCCGGATTGTTGGAGCAGCTTGGCCGCCGCCGCCTCGGCCCGCATCGCCATGCGGAGCGTCGTCTCGGCCTCGTGGACCTCCTTGCGGCCGGTGAGTTCCGTCTGGATCAGGTTCGCTCGCTCGGTGGCGACCTCCTTGGCCGTGCCGTCGCCGATGCTCACCCCCCGCTCCGCCCGGGCCAGCAGTTGTCGTTGCGCCTCGGTACGGGCGGCCGCCAGTTCCTTGACCTGGGCGAGTTGGATCTCGGCGAACTTGATGTCGGCCTGGGCCTTCTGCCAGTCGGTATACGCGGTCAGCACCTCCGGCGTGTCGAACTGCCAGAAGTCCTGGCCCCGGCCTCGGCCCGGCCGCAGGCTGGCCGCCACCCGCCCCGTCACCGTCAGGACCGGGTCAGTGATCGCCCGCGTGCGGACCTCCACGACCTGCACCTTGCGATCGAACGGGCTACCGGGACGCACCCGGATCAGTCCCGGCCCGACGATCTCGACCGGGTCGGTACCCGGTCGGGGGGTGTCGGCCTGCGGTTGGGCCGGCGGGGCGGAGGGCGTCAACAGCAGGTAGGCCAAGAAACCACCCGTGGCGGCTAAGGCGACCCCGAACTGGACGGCGAAGCCGACCTGCTGCCAGAGGGATCGCGAGCGGACGGGGGCCGGCGTCGTCGTCGGGGCCTCCGCGGCCGCGTCTGTCACGCTGCTCGTCATGGTGTCACCTTTTTCCCGAGGGTGGCCGAATAGTTCATGACGGCCCGACCGAGTTCGGCCCGGCTCGTGATGTAGAGGCGGTAAGTCTCGCGGTAATTCCTCTGGGCGTCGAGCACGTCGAGGAGCGGGCGGATGCCCGCCGCGTAGGACCGGTTGATGGTGTCGCGGACCTCGCCGGCGATCCGGAGCTGCTCTCCGGCGATGGCCCGGGCGTTGGCCGCCGCCGTGCGGAGGTTCTGATCCGCTTGCGTCACCTCGGCCCGCAGTTCCAACTCACCGGCCCGCAGTTCGGCCCGGCTCTGCGCCAGTACCGACGCCGCCTTGCGCCGGTTCCCCTGGTTGCGGTCGGAAAGCGGCAGCGTCATGTCGAACCCGAAGCCGAACGACGAGGCGTCGGGAAAGCCGATCGCCTTCTCCTGGAACTGCCGCGTGTAACCGACCTGGGGCGTGACCTCGGGGTAGGCTTTGCGGCGTTCGACCAAGAGGTCGGCCTGGGCCCGTGACACCTTCCACCGCAGGGCCGCCAGGTCGGGCCGGTTCTGCAAGGCGATCGCATAGGCCTCGTCGAGGGGTAACGGTTCCAACTGCGGCACGCTGTCGAGTGAGCCGGCGACCTCGAACGCCGGCACGGCGTCGCCGCGACCGAGCAGGACTTGCAGGCGGGCCTTGGCGTTCACCAGGGCGTTCTCGGCGTTCCGCAGGGCCTGCTCGCTCTGGAGCCGGTCCAGCCGGACCCGGTTCAGTTCGACCGCCGGCCGGTTCCCGGCCTCGACCGACTTCTGGGCCACCGACTCGACCTGCTTCAAGTTGTCCACGTCCTGGCGGGCCAGGTCGAGCAGGGCCTTGGCCTCCAGCACGTCGTAGTAGGCCGTGGCCGCCTGCAGCACCCGCTGCCGGACCAGGTCGGCGAACTCCGACTCACTGACCCGCACGCCGAGCGTCGCCGCCTGCATCGCCGCCGCCCGCTTGCCGAACAGAAACCAGTCGATGGGATAGGCCAATCCGATGTCCAGTTGTGGCGGACCCCCCTGACGGTCCACCGTGAACGGACGGGTCAACGGCAGTAGCGTCTGGTTGATGTTGAACGTCGGGTTCGGCCGCAGCGAGGCCGTCAGGGCGTCGCCATACGCCTGGTTGATCGCTTCGAAGCCGGCCCGCAATTGCGGGTCGGCCAGCAGGGTGGTGTTGATGACCTGATCGAGCGTCAGTTCGGTCCCCCCGGTGTCGGCCGTCGGCCCGCCCGGGGTGAGCGGACGGGGAGTCGGCAGCGACTCGCCCGAGGCACCATTCTTTGCTCCGGCCGCCCCATTCCTCCCCTTGGCCGCCTCATCGTCCCGGTGGGTAACCGCGACCCACTCGGGCGTCAGGTGTCCGGTGGTCTGGCGTTCGGTCGTCCGGTGTTCGGAAGTCCGCGGCTCGCTCGTGCGGTATTCGGAAGTTTGGTATTCGGAAGTCCGCGGCTCGGCAACTCGTTGCCCGCCGGTGCGCGGTTCGGTAGTACGGTGTTCGGATGTTCGCGGGCCTCGCCTGGTGTCGGTCTCTGACGTGTGGGCCGCCGACACCGCTGCCGACGTGGCCGGTACCGGGATACCAGGGTACAAGCCGACCGTTACCCGCCCGTCGCTCGCCTCGGCACGAGGTTCGATGGCGAAGTGCTGGTGGTAATGAACCGTACAGCCCGTCGTGGCGGATAGGATGAGTACGGCGGAGTACCCCCAGCCGCCGGTCTTCACCGGACTACCCATAATCCCCCCTTCACTGCCGACCGCCGTGCGGGTCACCCGTGACGAATGAAACTATAGAGCATGTATCGGTCGTGCCGAAGTGTTTAAGAAGTCGCATCGTCGGGTTTTGGAGCATCTTCACGGCCGGTAGGAGCATCTTCACCGCGGCTAAACGGGTGTGGGTGGGCTGCCCCCTCCGGTGTGGCGAGGGCCTTTTCGATCTGCTGCCAGACGCCGCTCTGCCGCCAGGCGTCATAGTAGTGCCGCACCGTCGAGGGGTGGGGGAACGGGTCCGGTAGGTTCCGCCAGCCACAGTTCGTCGCCCGGAGGTAACGGATGGCATTGACGACCGCCCGGGTATCGACCGTCCGCTTGCGGCCGCCGCCCGCCGGCCGCGGGATCAGCGGCTCGACGACGGCCCACTGCTCGTCGGTTAAGTCCGACGGAAAGGAGTCCGGCTTCATCGCTCAGGCTTCCGTTCTTTGCCAACGGACGGCCCGCACCTCCGGTTCGATACTGACACGCGCCACGATGTCTTCCATCGCCCGGTCATGACGTTCCGGTGAATAGACGGTAGCGATCACGATCGTTCGTCCGCCCTCGTCGTCGTCGGTCGAGATCCCTTGCAGGGTCAGTTTGTCATGACCGTTGATGTGTCGCATGAGGATGTGCCGGATGTGGGCGTCATGATTGCCGACCGACTCGACACGGAGCCGGTAGATCGTTTCGACATCAACAGCGGTCTTGGTCCGCCGATCGATCCAGCGTGTGACCGGCCGCAGTCCCAGGTGAACGAAGAGTACACACAAAGTGCCGGTCAGGGCCTCGAGCAGGAAGCCCGCCCCGGCCAGGGAGCCGACCGCGCCGCTGCACCAGATCGTCGCGGCCGTGTTCAGCCCGCGAACATTCAGACCCTCGCGCAAGATGACTCCCCCGCCGAGGAAGCCCAAGCCGCTGACGACCTGGGCGGCGATACGGGTCGGGCTGGCCTCGCGGTCGATGAGGACCGACAGGCCGACGAAAAGGGCCGCACCGAGGGACACCAGGGTGTTGGTTCTCAGTCCGGCGGTGTGTTGACGCCACTGCCGCTCGACGCCGATGAGGGCACCCATCAGCAGGGCGACCAACGTATTAACAATAAAGATCGGGCACATGATTCCGCATCGTCCTTGTTATAACCACATGCCGAAGCGGCGGATATAATAGCGCTTTACCAGTTGGGTCAACAGACAGTAGCAAACGAGCGTCGCCACCAACCACGGGAAGTAGGCCAGTGGCAAGGGGACCATGCCGACCGCCTCACCGATCGGACTGAAGGGCACGGCGATACCGATGATCATGATGCAGAGTGTGAGGACCACGAGCGGCGCGGAGGCCGTACTCTGGAGGAATGGTATTTTGGCCGTGCGGATCATGTGAATGATCAGGGTCTGCGACAACAGCCCTTCGACGAACCAGCCGGACTGGAATAGTGATTGCATCTCGGGCGTGTTGGCGGCGAAGACGAAATACATGACACAGAAGGTCGTGATGTCGAAGATCGAGCTGATCGGACCGATACAGAGCATGAACCGGCCTAGGTCATTAACCTGCCATTTGCGGGGCTTCTCTAGGTATTCATCGTCCATCCGGTCGAACGGGATGCCGACCTGTGAGATGTCATAGAGAAGGTTCTGGATCAACAAGTGGATGGCCAACATCGGCAGGAACGGCAGCCACACGCTCGCGACGAGCACGCTGAAGACGTTGCCGAAATTGGAACTGGCCGCCATTTTGATGTACTTGATGGTATTGCCGTAGGTCTGCCGGCCGAGCAGGACCCCTTCCTCGAGCACCAACAGACTCTTCTCCAGAAGGATGACGTCGGCGGATTCCTTGGCGATGTCGGCGGCGGTGTCCACGGAGATGCCGGCGTCGGCCTCGCGTAAGGCCGGGGCGTCGTTGATGCCATCCCCGAGGAAGCCGACCGTGTGGCCCCGCCGCTTCAGGGCCGCGATGATCCGGGCCTTCTGCGTCGGGTTGAGTTTGGCGAAGAGGGTCGTCGTCTCGGCCGCCTCTTCGAGTTCCTGATCACTCATCTTCTCGATCTGCGTGCCGAGCAGCGTGCCGCTCGCCACCAGACCGACATCGCGACAAACTTTCCGGGCCACGAGTTCGTTGTCACCGGTGAGGATTTTGACCGTCACGCCGTGGCGAGCCAGGGCCGCCAGGGCCGGCGCTGCCGTCTCTTTGGGCGGGTCCAGAAAGGCGATGAAGCCGATGAGTGTTAGCTGTTCCTCGTCGCCCACGCCGTATTGTTTGTTCGGTTGGCTCCAGACTTGTTTCGCCGCCACCGCGATGACCCGGAGTCCGTCTTCACTTAAGGAGTTCCGGAGCCGTAGCACCTCGTTACGGATCGCGTCGGTGAGTGGGATCGTTGTGCCGCCGATGCGCGCTTCCGTGCAGACCGAAAGTACCTCCTCGACCGCGCCCTTGCAGATGAGCAGGTCGCGGGCCTTGAACACCTCGTGAACGATGACGGACATGCGCCGCCGATGGAAATCGAATGGCACCTCGTCGTATTTGATATACCGCTTGGTTAATTCGCGGGTCTCTATGAGGTCTTCGTGTTCTAGGACGGCACGATCGAGGAGGTTCTTCAGCCCGGTTTGGAAGTAGCTATTGAGATAGGCATACTCCAGGACTTCCTCACATTCTTTCCCTTCCAGGTCGAGGTGTTGGATGAGGACGACCCTGTCCTGGGTCAGTGTGCCGGTCTTATCGGTACACAAAACATCCAGTGCCCCGAGGTTCTGGATCGCCTGCAGTCTTTTGACGATCACCTTCTTTCGGGACATGGCCACGGCCCCGCGGGCGAGGTTGGCGGTCACGATCATCGGTAGCATTTCGGGGGTCAGACCGACGGCGATGGCCACCGCGAAGAGGAAGGCCTCGGCCCAGTCGGCCTTCGTGATTCCGTTGAGGACGAAGACGGTCGGGGCCATGACGATCATGAAGCGGATCAAGAGCCAACTGACACTGCGGACGCCCTTGTCGAAGGCGGTCTCGGCCCGTTTGCCGACCAGGTGTCGGGCCAAGGAGCCGAGGTAGGTACGGCTCCCGGTGGCGAAGACGACCGCCTTGGCCGTGCCGCTCACCACGCTCGTACCCATGAAGCAGACATTGGGCAGATCGAGCGGCGAGACGTGGGCCTCCAGGAGTCGGTGGACTTCCGCGGGGGCCACGTCCGACTTCTCGACCGGGATCGATTCACCGGTGAGGGCGGCCTGGCTGACGAACAGGTCCTTCGAGGACAGCACCCGCACGTCGGCCGGGATCAGGTCCCCGGCAGACAGGTGGACCACGTCACCGACGACGAGGTTGCGGATCGGCGTCTCTTCCGGGTTCGAGCCGGGGCGGGCCACGGTCGCCGTGGTATGGACCAAGGCCCGTAACCTCTCGGCCTCCCGCCCGGAGCGGAACTCTTGCCAGAAACGCAGAAGCCCGCTGATGGCGACCATCACCGAGATGACGACGGTCGCCTTGTAGTCCTCGGTCAAGAAGGCGACGACTGCCAGGGTTAGCAGCAAGTAGTTGAACGGCGTCTGGAAGGCCTTGAGGAGTTGGACATACCAGCGGGGTGGTTTCTCGTGGGCGATCTCGTTGAACCCGTCGCGAGCGCGTCGCTGCAGTGACTGGACGCGGCTCAGGCCGTCCGGGCTGCTGCCCAGGGAGGCCAGCAACTCGGAAACCTCGCGGCCGGCGACATCGCTGGCCCGATCGCTCGGCCGGGATCGGGACGGCGCGGACGGGGTGATGAGGGCGGTGTTCACGGCCTGTCTCCTCTCTCGCTCGGCGGGCGGGAATGAATTTGGGGGAAGGGAAGGAACGGCGGCGACCCGGTCGGGTGCCGACGCGCGTGCGGGGGCGGAGGGATCAGCAACCCCCGGGTAGTGTGATTACAAACCGCGTGCCGCGGCCGCCGGGACCGGGTTCGCAAGTGATCGAACCGCCGTGGGCCTTGACGATCTCGCGGCAGAGGTACAGCCCGATTCCCGTACCGCGGACGGATTCGGGGCGGTCGGCGGCGTGATGTTCCACGCGGAAGAATTTCTCGAAGACGCGTTCGCGGAACTCGGCGGGCACGCCCGGTCCCTGGTCCGTGACGGCAATTTGCCGGGTAACCGGGGAGGCTGCCTGGGCATTTTGCCGGGACGAAAGCTCGACCTCGACGACGCCCGCGGCCGGGGAATACTTGAGGGCATTGCTGAGGAGGTTGGCCAAAACGCTCCTGAGCCGGGCCGGGTCGCCCCGCACGACGACCGGGCCGTCCTCGGCCGTCACGACGAGCCGGACGCCGGCGTCATCGAACCGGGGTTGCATCGACTTCTGCACGGTGGCCAGCACCGCCTCCAGGTCGACCGGGGCCAGGTCGAGCCGGAGTTGCCCGGCCTCGATGCGGGTCACGTCGAGCAATTCCTCGATCGTCAGGGCGAGTTCCTCGCAGCCGGCGACGGCGGCCGCGACCAGTTGCCGCTGCCGCTCGGTCATCCCGGCCGCCCCCTCGCCGAGCATCAGCAGGTTCATCCGCAGGGCGGTCAACGGCGACTTCAGTTCGTGCGAGGCGACGCCGATCAGCTCGCTGCGGAGTTCGTCGAGGCGGGCGAAGTCGGTCACGTCGTCCAGGACGACGGCGGCACCGCAGCGTCCGGGGCGGAAGTCGGGAATGGGGACGGCCGTCACCAGGAACCGCCGCGGCTGGCCGCCCAGGACCACGTTGAACGTCCGGGCGAAGTCGAGTCGGGGGGCGGTCGGCGGGCGGCCGGCCAGGGCTTGCGTGATGGCCGCATGCTGCTCGTCGGAAAACGGGATGTCCGCCAGCCGCACGGCCGAGCCGACCCGCTTGCCGGCGAGGACGTTGTGGGCCAGAGGGTTGGCCGCTACCAACTCGCCGTCCGGCCCGAACACGAACACGGCGTCAGGCAGGGCGTCGAGGGTGGCTTCGAGGGTCCTTTTCGCGGCCAGCAGTTCCCCGAGACTGGATCGGCGGTACTCGGCCAGGGCCTCGGCCATGCGGTTGAAGCCGGCCCCGAGTTGCCCGAGTTCGTCGGATGAGAGCTGCCGGATGCGTCGGTCGAAGTCCCCCTTGCGAACGGCCTCGAGCGAGGCGGTCAACTCCCGGACGGGGCCGAGCACGGAACGGGCCAGCCAGACGGCGATACCGATCCCGAGTGCCACCGTCAGTACGGAGATGGCGGCGACCCAGCGGATGCCGCGCGCCGCCTCGTCGCGGGCCCGCACGCCGGTCTGCTCCATCAGGCGGAAGTACGCCTCGCGGAGCCGGTCGCAGCCGGCCACGGCCTGCCGCAACGACGGATTGACCCGCAAGTGGTATTGTTCCAGACCGCCCGGTTTGCCGCCCGAGTCCAGTAAGGCGTCGCCGGCCGCCCGGTAGCGTTCGATCTGCTGGCGGAGTTGGGCGAGCAGAGCCTGTTCGTTCCCGTCCGTGACCAGCCTCGTGAGCCTCTCGAAGCCCCGATCCCCTCGCCGTCTCTCCGCCTCCAGGTCCCGCCGGGCCTGCTCGACGTTCCCACTGAGGAAGAGCAGCAAGGCGTCGTCCTCACGCTCCAGGGAGCTGTGCAATTCCGCACTCAGGTCGATGGTCTCCTGACTGACCCGGATCGTCTCGTCCACAGCCCGGTTGAGTCGAACGAAGGAGAACGCGCACCAGACGCTGCTGCCGACCGTCGCCGCGACCAGCAAGCCACCGGCCAGGATGAACCGGGTTTGCAGGCGGTGCCTCATGCCAGGCCATACCTCTTGCGTTTGCGTTGCAGCGTCGTCACGTCGATCCCCAGGGTCCGGGCGGCCGCCTCGAACGAGTCGGCCCGCGCGACGACCCGGGCGATGTGTTCGCGTTCGATGACTTCCAGGGGCACATCGGCCCCGAGTTCCAGCCCGGCCGGCCGGGTGGGGACCAGTCCGAGGTCGGTAGCTTCGATGACCGAGGAGGGGCAAAGGATGACGGCCCGCTCGACGGCGTTACGAAGTTCCCGCAGGTTGCCCGGCCAGTCGTAGGCCCTGATCGCCGCCTCACAGGCGGCCGAGAAGCTGAGGTTGTGACGCCCCTGCCGTCGCTCGAAGAAGCCGAGGTAGTGCCGGGCCATCGGCAGAATGTCCTCGCGGCGGTCCCGCAACGGAGGAACGGTGAGGGTGATGACATTGAGGCGGAAGAACAGGTCCTCACGGAACCGCCCGGCCCGGACGTCGTCTTCCAAGGCCCGGTTGGTCGCCGCGATCAGCCTGACGTCGGCCCGCCGCTCCTTGGCCTCGCCGACCCGTTCATAGGTGCGGTCGTTGAGGAAGCGCAGGAGCCGGGCCTGGGCGTCTGGCGTCAGGTCGCCGACCTCGTCCAGAAAAAGGGTGCCCCCCTCGGCTTCCTCGACCTTGCCCACCGCATCGGCCACGGCCCCGGTGAACGCCCCCTTCTTGTGGCCGAACAGGACGCTCGACATCAACTCGTTGGAGAGCAACGGACAGTGGACGGTGACGAACGGGCCGTCCGGCCGCCGGCTCTGGCGGCGGATCCAACGGGCCAGCACGGTCTTGCCCGTGCCGCTCTCGCCCCGCAACAGCACGACCGCGTCCGAAGCCGCCGCTCGTGCGGCCGTCTGCAGGAACGCGGCGTAAGCCGGACTAGACGTCTCGAAGCTCGTCTCGCCTTCGGCTTCGTCGAGCCGGTCCTGCAACTCGCTCAGTCGGCGTCTCAAGATGCTGGCCGTGACAACTCGCCGGGCGGCAGTGCGGACCTGCGCGGGGGTGAACGGCTTGGGAAGGTAGTCGACGGCCCCGAGCTTCATCGCTTCAACCGCCGATTCGTAGGTGGCATAGGCCGTGACCACGATCACGCCGGCTCCCGGTTGCCGCCGGAGGATCTCGGGCAAGACGCTCAGTCCCGACTCGGCCCCGAGCCACAGGTCGAGGAAGATCACGTCGAATCGGGACCGGTCAAGGACGTCGAGCGCGCCGGCCGGAGTTGCGGCCTGCTGGACCCGCGCGTTATTGGCCTCCAGGCACAGGCGGAGCGACTGGCGGATCGCCGGGTCGTCGTCGATGATGAGTGCCGTGTACGAAAGCTCGGCGGCCATACTCGAACCCACCGTGTCATTTCCCCAGTGCTTCACGAGTCCTTCAACGATCGTCGCGACCACATGTCGATACTTGTAATTATTACCGTGAGCCGCTCTCACCACCCACGACGGCTAACACGCTGATGGCCAAGCCGATACGACTGCGTTCGCGACCCGATCCGGGGGTGGATTACATCATATGTATCAGCAATACGATGGTATACGGGTCTGAAGCCGCGAACAGGAAGGTTGCTGTTGCACTGCCATGCAGATCATGATAGAAGCCACCATGGAGAAATAGTGCTACACGATCGATTAATAGGAGATTGATGATGCCAAGCCGCCTGGTATATTGCCTAGCCGTCTCTATATTACTTGGTACTCACTCCACTAGCCCTGCCGGATTCATTCGACATGATGTACCCGCTGTGGAATACGAACAATTAGCACTCAACCCACACTTCGCGGCCGCCGGCTACATCTTCCATGAGTCGATCGGCTTCTGGCACAGCGGCGTACTCGTCACACCTAACACTGTATTGACAGCGGCTCATGCCTTCGATCCCGATTTCACAGGCTCTATCACTCGGCCGACGGACGAAATCTACTTTGGTACTTCACCCAACCCATTCGATGGTCCCGTCTATAAGGTTACTTCCATCCAGCTCAACCCGGCCTGGCCGACTCGTCCCGCCGAACATGACCTGGCCTTGCTGAAATTAGAGCGTCCAGTCGAGGGTATCACTCCGGCTCGTATCCGGGCGATTAACCCACTGGGGAAAGTGGGTGTGAGCGTTGGTTATGGCCTGCAAGGGGATGGCCTGAATCAGGAACTCGTGGGCACATCCTGGCGACTGGCCTATGAGGCGACCATCGATTACGTCGGCCCCGAAGACGGCAGGGTGACCGAGGCGGTTGGTGCCCCGCCCGAGGAGGCCGCCAATTTCGGTACCACCATACGCTCGGATTTCGACCATCCCGATGGCACCACCAACACCTATGGCACGGCCTGGCCACGACGACTGGAAGGTGGCTCGGCCACCGGGGACAGTGGTGGGCCGCTCTTTGTGTCGTCCGACACCCATGACGAATGGTTCGTGGTCGGAATCTTATTTGGCGGGGTGAACCCTTACCATCCCGATGATGACGACGACGGTTACGGCAATATTAGCCTTTGGTCCCCCCTCTTCAGCACGACGAACCTTGATTTCTTACGCACTAATGACGTACCAGTGGTGCCGGAGCCGTCGGCCATTGCTCTGCTGTTTATCAGTCTCTTAACTGCGGCCGTGACCACGGCTACCCGCCGCACACGCTTCCTAGCGGCTCGGTCGTGAACCAGGAAACGCGCAGTGGTTCTCAACCCGGTCCGGCCACGGCTCCCGGTCCGGCCACACCTCCGGACCGGCCCCGGCTCCGACCCAACTACGGCTCCCGGTCTGGCCACGGCACCGCTCGGTGTGCGTGAGGCGGAGTCGTGCGTGCATCCCCGGGCCGGGATGACGTGGGCAACTGTGTGAGGAGTGAGGAGTGAGGGCAGCGGTGCGGGCCGTGGGCGGCACCGTAGCGGGTTCGTGTTCGTTCGCCGCCCGGGGGAAGTGCTGAGCGGCTGTATTCCTACCCTCGCGGCCCTTACCGGCGGATTGAGCTTGGCCACTTCCGCACCGGGCGGCTGAATCTTCGCGTCGCCGTAGCCGGTTCCTTGCGGCCGACCGGACCTTCTCCCGGAGGGTGGCATGGCTCGCCTCTCATATCTCATGTGCCGTCGGCCTGCCACGCCCGGAAGTAGTGGAACACGATCTGGTACGGCGGCAGCCACCGTGCGAGAAGTCAGCCACCGTGGCGGTGCGTGGCGGGCTTTATGAAGGTTGCCGAGAAAGTGCTGGTTTGGGCGGAGGAATTGGGATATACTACGTCGCGCCTGCCAAATACTTCCTGGGGCTATCTTGATTCCCTGGGGACGCTTAAGCTTCCGGGCATCTTAACCCATTAGGCATCTTGGCTCCTGGGCATCCTAACCCTGGGTATCCCAGCACCCGGACACCTCGGCTCCTGGGTGTCTTGCCGGCCGCTGTCGGGACCCCTAGGGCGTTTTGCCCTTAAGCCGTGGGGCGGGGAGAGTCTGCTATGTTTTCCCTTCGGAGCGGACGCTCGGTGCGATTGTGTGATGGGTGGAGTCGTCGTGAGTTGCTGCGGGTGGGTGGTTTGGCGGCGTTGGGTTTGTCGTTGCCGCAGCTCTGGCACGGGCGAGCGTCCGGGAAGGTCGCGGTGCGGGCGAAAAACTGCATCATCCTGTTTCTGACCGGTGGCCCGCCGCAGCACTCGACGTGGGACCCCAAGCCGGAAGCACCGGCGGAGGTCCGTGGGGAGTTCGGTCCGATCGCCACCAACGTGCCCGGCATTCAGATCAGTTGCCTGTTTCCCCGGCTGGCCTCTCAGGCGGACAAGTGGTGCCTGCTGCGGGCGGTGAGCACGACGGACAACGCCCACTCCTCCAGCGGTTACTACATGCTGACCGGTGTGCCGCACCAACCGATGGAGGTGGAAAACGCCAATCCTGGGGCACCGAACGACTGGCCGAACATCGGGGCGATCGTGCGGCAGACGCGCGGGGATCGCAACGGCCTGCCGGCTGCCGTGCGACTGCCGATGCACATCTTCAACACGGATCAATCGGTCTGGCCCGGGCAGGATGCGGGGTTTCTCGGGCGGGCGGCGGACCCGTGGTTATTCCGGTGTCATCCGAACCATCCCCAGATGGCGATCGCCGAATTCACCTTGCCGGCGGATGTGGACCTGGTCCGGCTGCAGCACCGGCAGGACCTGCTGCGTCGGCTGGATCGGCATCTGGCAGAGGGGCCGAAGGGGATGCCGGAGCGCTGGACGCCCCAGCAAGTCCAGGCCTTCGATCTGCTCAGTTCCCCGCGTGCCCGGGCGGCGTTCGACTTGTCCCGCGAATCGCCGAAGCTGCGAGACAGTTACGGCCGCACGCACTTCGGCCAATCCTGCTTGTTGGCCCGGCGGCTGATCGAAGCGGGGGTTTCCCTGGTCCACGTCAACTGGTATCGCGGACCGGAAGAGCCGGACGACGCCCCCGTGTGGGACACGCACGTGCAGGAAAGCACCCGCCTCAAGAATGCCCTGGCCCCGGTAGCGGACCAGGCCGTCTCGGCCCTGCTGAGCGATCTGGCCGATCGCGGCTTGCTGGAGGAGACGTTGGTGGCCGTCCTGGCGGAGTTCGGCCGTACCCCACGGTTCAACGGTCGGACCGGCCGCGACCACTGGGGCGCGGTCTTCTCCGTCCTGCTGGCCGGCGGCGGCATCCGCGGCGGAACTGTCTACGGGGCCTCGGACAAACACGGGGCTTATCCCCAAGAGGGTCGGGTCCTGCCGCCCGATTTGCATGCCACCATCTACACCTGCCTGGGTATCGATCCGACCACGGAACTGCACGATGCCCAGGGCCGTCCCTTCCCCATCAGTCGTGGTGAACCGATCCGATCCATCCTGACCTGAACCGGAGCCGTCGGCCATCGCGCTGCTGTTTCGTTCACCGCCCCGGGGTAGTGATCAACCGATCCGTTCAGGGCGAACTGATCCGACCGGGTGGTTCGTGTACGTTCGCCGCCCGGGGGAAGTGCTGAGCGGCTGTATTGAGGCCCTACCCGTGGGCGATATTAGCGGGTTGTATCAGCGGACTATGACGGCCAGTTCGTGGGGGGTCGGTTCGACGTTTCCGGCGTTATCCTCGGCCCGGGCGGTCAGTCTCATGGTGCCGCTTTTCATGTGAGTGAGTGTGAGTGTCACTTCCCATTCGGTGGGTGAGGTGATTTTAGCTTCCTGGTCATTGACGGTGACGCGTTTGAGGGTGCCGTTGTCGCTGGTCGTGCCGCGAATGATGAGTTGGTTCCCATCTTTATGAACGTGGGTGATGGCGGTGGTCGGGGGGAGTTTGTCGATCGGATTGAGCTTGGCCACTTCCACACTGGGCGGCTGAATCTTCGCGCCGCCGTCGCCGGTTCCTTGCGGCCAACCGGGCTGCCGCACGCGCTTGTTGCCGTTCGGGGTCTTGTGGGCAAGGTACTGTTCCAGGGTGGCGATCGGCGTGCCCTGGGCTTCCATCACAACATTGCGATAGTCCTGGCTCCTGTATACCGAGGCCCGCACCCCGTAGGTGGCGTCATGGATGACCATTCCGTCGATCAAGACGTTGGGCACTTCGACCGCATAACCACCGATCACCGACCAGATTTTGAGATTGCGGATCACGTGAGGGTTATCGGGGTCGGGTCCGGTGCCGCCGCTACCCACTCCCAGGTTCAAGCCCCAGAAGCCGTTGCTGTGGGTCTCATTGTCCTCGAAGCGGACGAAAGGCAGCGTGCGAATGTCGACCGGCTTGCGGCTGCCGTCCGGCTGGCGGACGTTCATGACCAGATCGAACGGCAGGTTCGGTTCGCCGTACCGGAGTTGGGGATGAAGCGCGCTGTCGGTCGGGATGACGCCAGCTCGGGGTGTCGCCTCGTAACGGAAGCCGTACTGCCGGCACTCCACGGCCACGTTGCGGGTGAAGGTGTTGTGGGCGTTGGCGAACCAGAAGCCGGCCCCTTCGTTGGCGTCGAACGGAAGCACTTGCTTGGGTAGCGGTCGGCCGTCCAGGGCCTGGCAGGCCAGGTTGCGGTCGAAGACGTTGTAGACCTCGGTACCGTCTTCCAGAAAGAAGCCGTGGCCGACACTGCGGTAGCCGACGCAGTCGCGGACGACGAGGTAGTTGGTACCGTGGACGGTGAGCCAGCGGTTCTTGCTGTGGTGGATCGAGACGCCGAGCAGGTAACTGCCCCGCATCGTGTCGCCGCAGAGGTGGTAGTGCAGGGGGTAGCGACCGAGCACGCCTTCCTTGCCGAGATGGCGGAACTCGGCGTAGCTGATCGAGCCGGCGGAGCCGCGGTGGTACATCGTGTGGCCACGGACGCCATCGGGCTGGGCCGACTCGACGACGACGTTACGGCTCAGGTTGGCGACCTCGGCACGATAATCGCCATCGCCGAGGTGATCGCTCTTCAAGGCCGGCTCGAACTCGACTTGGGTATCACGGATGCTTTTGATCGTGACTTCCTCGGCCTTGTCCTTCTTGTAGCGTGGATGAGACGACGAGGTGACGATCAACCGGTCGCCGACCCGCCAGCCGCTGACCGGTTCGGCCAGGACCAGTTCGGTGCTGCCGGCCTTGGCGGTGGCCCCGAGTTTCACCCACGTCCGACTCAGCGGTGAGCCGTGGAAGTCCATGCGGCCGCCGCAGCAGACGATCGCCGGGCACGACTCCTTGTCCAGGCCGTCGAGGTAGTGCAGCCGGATCTGGGCCGTCTTGCCGGCGGCGATGGGGATTTCCGGCGTGCCGACCAGCAAGGCCGGCTTACCGTCGCAGCACAGGCAGCCGGCGGTGAACCCCGGCCGGGCCGAGCCGGTCTTCGGCTTATCCTCGGCGGGGTGGGGGGGGCAGTCGAAGCCGTTCTCGTCGAGCGTCTCATCGTGTTGGATCTTGATCAGCCCGGCGTTGAGTTCGGTATCCCGGTCGGGGGCGAAGCTGAGGGTGCCGACGATAAAGAGGGCGCGGATGACGGCAGCGGACTTCACGTCGTAGGTGACCGAGTGTCCTTCGCGGATCACCACGGTGTCTCCGGCCGTCGGCAGCTTGCCAGACTCCCACGTCTTGGGGTCGGACCAGTGGCCGGAGCCGGCCGACCTCACCGTCGCCGCTGAGACGGGTAAGGCCAGCGTTATCACACTGAAGAGCGGTAGGAGGCGACGAATCATGGAGTCTCCCGGTACATCACCTGGACAAAAGGAATTGATTCAATAAGAGTTCGCCTCGAGTGATACGACACGTTTACCGTCGATCGACAGGCGGACCCTGACCGTGTATCCTTCGTGAAGTTCGGCGAGCGTCGCGGGTCGGCCGTCGAGCGTCAACGGAGTGTTCGGGGCCAACGGCCAGGTCGACGGCGGAGCTTTCGGGTCGGTCACACGCCGACGCACCGTGACGCTGAGACGTTCGGGGTCCTTCCCGAGCACGGTCCCGGTCACAATTTCTCCCTCGGCGGCCAGCGCGACGACTTCGGTTCCCGCCACGTTCAAGGTGGCCTGCACGCGAATCTTGCCACCGAGCGCCGCGAGTTCGGACAGGGTCGCCGCCGTGTCGTCGATGCGGACCTCGGCCCCACCTGCCACGGGGTAAGTTGCCTCGGTCTCGCGGACCCGGAGCGTGACCCCTCGCGACTCGGGATCGACGCCCCGCAACAAGGCCGTCACGGTCGCGCCTACCCTCGGTTCGGGAGCTACGACAGGTGTGCGGACATCCGGTGGGGTGTCCGGTGGGGTGTTCGGTTGCTGTTCGGTCGGAGCGGGTCGGTCGGACCGGGCCGTGTCAACCGCCCGGGGAGGTCTTGGTTCGTCGCGGCTGTGTCCCCAGACGCCGAGGCCCACCCCGGTGCCGGTCAGCACGAGCGCCGCGACGATTCCGGCTCTGACCCAGACAGATGTTCCCAGAGCGGCGGCGACGGCATCGGCCAGGGCGACCGCCGAGGGCGAGGCCGACCCGGGAACGGCGGCGATCGTGGGTATCGCGGCCTTCGCCGTGGCGGCGTGCCAGACGAGCGTGACCCCGAGGGCGCTGCCGAGCGTCAGTCCCCGGCGCTTCAACCGCCGACTCAGTACGTCCCGTCCCCGCTCCAGTCGTCCCTTGACGGAACCTTCCGACCAGCCCAACCGCTGCGCGGCCTCCTCGCGCGATTTCCCCTCGATGCAGCAGAGGAGCAACACGGCCCGGTATTCCTCCGGCAAGCGGGCCAGCTCCTCGTCGAGAATCGCCAGCACTTCACGACCCGAGAGCGTGTCGAGCGGGTCGCAGGAGTGGGCCGGTTCCTGGTCCTGACCGAGCGGGATCACCCGAGCCGCGGACCGGGCGTTGCGGGCCTTGAGGGCGACTTTTCTGGCGACGGCGTAGAGCCAGGCCCCGACCAACTCGGGATGCTTCAGACTTCCCGCTCGACGGGCCAGGAGTACGAACGTCGCCTGGACCGCGTCGTCCAGTTCGGCCCGCTGGCCCAGCACGCGGCGGCACACGCTCCAGACGATTCCCCCGTGCCGACGCACCAGGGCCGAGAACGCCGCCTGATCCTGCTGCCGCACGAACCGCGTCACCAGTTCGCGATCCGGCAGGCTCGGGTCGGTCGCCGCCGCACACAGGGTGCGAAGCGTCGCGGTCAGGCGGGTGCGATTCGGGGGCATGCGTTTTCGTTCCTCCGCTACCGGTATAACTGCCGCCTGCCGGGTGATCGGCACGGTCATTTTGGGGAACGAACACCAGCGGGGAGCGGGGTACGGCCGCTGGTCGAGATGTTCCCCGGCGAACTGATCGGATCGGAGTGGCTCGGTGGGGTTGCTAACGTCTGTGTCGGCGTCCGCACGGAGAGAGAGATGGAGAGGCGGTGTCACGGCCGGGCGGCGGCCGTTTTACCCGTGTTGGCCGGGCCGCCGCCTTGTGCTACAAAACGGCATGAGAGTGGCGAAGCCGCACCCCAACGACAAGCCCGTATGGAACCGACCGAAACCCCCTCCGCCGACCAACTCGAAACGTTCCCGAACCCGCGGCCGGGCCGGGACTTCACCATCGAGATCGTCTGCCCCGAGTTCACCAGCGTCTGTCCGAAGACCGGCCAGCCGGACTTCGGCACCATCACCTTCACCTACACGCCGGCCGAGAGTTGCGTCGAGCTGAAGTCGCTGAAGTTGTACCTGCAGCGGTATCGCAACCGGGGCATCTTCTACGAACAGGTGACCAACCAGTTGCTCGACGACTTCGTCGCCGCCTGCCGGCCGGTCCGCTGCAAGGTGGTGTCGGTGTGGACGCCGCGGGGGGGCATCACTACGACGGTGACCTGTACCTACGAAGCCGGGAAGTGAACCGGCAGAAGCGAACCGGGACCGGGTGGGGGCAACGTCGGTGGCAGACGTAGAGCAGGGCGGGGCCGGTTCCCAACTCGTGAGCCTGGGCGGCTCCCGACCCCTTTTCCCCGAGGAGGTCCGGGCCCGGGTGGCGGCCGGGGGCCGTCTCGTCCGCTTCGAGGTCTGTATCTCCGCCGTGCTCTTTACCCTCCGCCGTCAGTCACGGGTCTATCTGACACACTCCTGGCGGGAGCGATACTGGCGCGGGCTGGGGTACAGCCTCGTCTCGTTGCTCCTCGGACCGTGGGGGGTGCCCGGGGGACTGATTTATACGCCCTGGTCGATCTGGGTGAACCTGACCGGCGGCATCGACGAGACCGGTCCGGTCCTCGCCTGGCTGGACGGCCGTCACGACCCGTCCGCCACAACCGACCGGCCCACCGGTTAGGACCCCGATAACCGGTGCGGCTCGAACTCCTGACCGGAATCAGGCCGAGCGCTGGTCGGTCGTGGACCTTCCCACGCGACGGCAAAGCTTACAATCAGTTTTGACGGGCCGTCAGTCGTCCGTCAGGAAGCGGAGCCCGGCGACGGGAAGCGGAGCGGTGAGCGGCGGCGGGGAGCGGTGACCGGCGGCGGGGGCATCGGCGTGCGGTTGCTCAAGTTGCTCGCGGGCGAGGCACTCGATCTGGCGTTCAGCCCGGACGGCCGGGCCTTGGCCGTTACCCTGAAATATCAGCCGCACGTCTGGCTCTGGGACCTCGACTCGCCGTCCCCCCACCCGGCTCATTTGGACGCCGGCGGGGATCATCCGACCGACCTGGTCTTTTCTGCGGACGGCCGGGCCTTGGCCTGGCACGTCGGTGGACTGCGGAAGGTCTACGACCGGCTGACCGGTAGGGTGGTGACGGAGCGGTTCGCGCTGAGCCGCCTGGCCGACGACGTGGTTCACAGTGCCGACGGCTCCCGGGTGATCTCGCGTCACGAACTGCCCGACCACTGCCTGATCGGTTGGCGGGCGGGCGAGCAGGGCTGGGTCCGGGCCTGGACGGTGTCGACCGCCGACCTGTCGGTCGACCGCCTGACGCTTTCTTCGGACGGCCGCTTGTTCGCCCTGCTGGCCCGTCCGACGCTGGGAACCCGCTGGTGGGATTACCCACTGCGGGTCGAGGTCCGGGATGCGGCGACGGCCGCCGTCCGCGTCACCGCCGAATACCCGTCGAATTACCCGGCCCGCCTGCTCTTCTCGCCGGACGCCCGTCAGCTCGTCGGCTTCAAGGACATGACCCTACTCGTCTGGCCGGTGTCCGGGGACCTCGGGTCGCTCGGCCCGCCCCAACTGATCCGCAACGACAACCGCAAGCACTTCACCGCGATGGCCTTCCACCCCAACGGCCGGCACCTCTTCGCGACCAGCAACGACACCACGGTCCACGTCTTCGACACGCAGACCTGGGAGCGGCGCGAACGCTACCGCTGGCAACTCGGCAACCTCAAGGCCGTCGCCATCAGCCCGGACGGGACGCTCGCGGCCGCGGCCGGACACGACGGCGACCTGGTCATCTGGGACCTGGATGTCTGAGTAACCGGCCTCGTTCCTCCCGTCGGTTCATCCCGGCCCGCCGCCGTGACGCACGCGCTCGGCCAGGTCTGTTGCGTTCAGTTACGTGAGGTCCGGGCTGTTACCGTCCGACCCGGTCGTTCCGGCCGCCAGTGATCGGTATTCACTTCTTCCGCCAGACCTGCTCGTCGGTCAGTCCGAGTTTCGCCATCGCCGGGCGGATCGCGGCGTAGAACCTGCGGGCATCGACCGGGTAGCCGGCGGTCGGCAACAGGCCCGGGACGTGCGCCGCCCAGAAGCGGTTGAACTGCCGCATGCACACCTCGCGGAGGTATTTGCACAACACGGAGGCGAGGGCGACGGGGACCGCCTCGGCTTCGGCCCGCGGGCGGAAGGTCACGGCCACCGGTCGGCCGAGGCCCTCGACCCGGTAGGAACTCTCGGCGGCCGACTCGCGCAACGACGCCACCCGCCCGTTCGGGAAGGCTTCTTGCAATACCCCGGCATAGAAGTTCCGTCCGCCCTGCTTGTCGCACAGCAGGCTGACGGGTTCGCCGTCGGCCGGGAGACGGTCGAGGGCGGCGCGGGCCACCTCGGCCCAGCCCCGCGTCAGGACGGCGGCCTTGGAGCCGGACTCGTCACAGACCCGGTTGAAAACGGACGCGGTGGCCAGCCAGGCCGAGGAGACCACTGCCCCCGGCAGGCGGGTCCCGGTCACCGGGCCGGTCGGGAATGGCTCGGCCGCGTCGAACCAGGACTCATCGGCCAGGGCCTCCCAGGCACAGGGAACGAGCACGGACCGCAGCAAGTCGCCGAACGACACCGCGCCGCGGCCGACGGCCGCCCACACCCCCCGCTCCAGGGCCACCACCCCGCCCCGTGCGTACAGCTTCTTGGAGTCGTCGATCAGCACGCGACCGTCGGCCTTCTCGCCGCAACGACGCACGACCCCGGCCAGGGTTCGCCAACCGGCCGGGTCGTCACCCGGCAGCCGAAGAGCGACGGCCGCTTGCACCAGCGGACCGAGGTTCGGCCCGTAACCGGCCTCATCAATCCCCACGACCCAGGGCATCGCTCCGCTCCGTTCGCTCCGTTCGCCCCGTTCGCCCCGTTCGCCCGGCTCCGGTGCGCAGGCACTCAATTCCGCTTAATATTCCATATTCCGGCTGATTGCTGCCGGTCGGTCTTGACACGACGAGGTGGTACGGTATGTCCCGGTGCTTCCGCGCGGCGGGGCAGGTGCCCGGATTCCGGGGAAACGCCGCATAACTTGGGGGGTAACGGTCATGAGAAAGGTGTTCTGGTTGGCGGTGGTGCTCGTCGCCGCCGTCGTCATCGCCGCCGCGGCCGCCGGTCCAACCCACGCCGGCGACATCGTCTACAAGCCGATCGACACGAACAAGTTCGTCGTCAAGCCGACGCAGGCCGCCGCCGACCTCGCCGCCGCGACGATCAACCTGCTCGGCCGAACGACCGCCGACACGATCGACCGTAACGGTTACGTCAAGACGATCAACAACCTCTTCGGCAAGAAGGTCGTCGTCCCGCACACGCAGCTCGGACCCAGCCCGTTGCCGTCGCCGAACCTGTTCCCCTCAACGCAGTACAAGAACTACAACAATCCGGTGCGGCCGATCATGGCCCCGGCCATCCGCCCCTGAGGTGAGGGGGGTATCCGCCCCGGAGGTGAGGGGGCTTATCCGCCTCGGAGGGGCCATCCGCCTTTGACGGGGCTTATCCGCTCCTGGTCCTGGGGGTGGGTATCCGCTCCTGGGGGGCTAACGAGAGTGCACCTTCTCGGCTCGCCGCGGCCCGATCGGCGCGGCACCGATCGGCGCGGCCCGACAGCCGGGGTTGCACCCCGGCTCGCCGCTGCTTGACTCGGCCGGGTAAAATACTATCAATCCTGCTAGTACTCCCGCCCGCCTTGCCCGTCCTGCCGAGCCGCCATGCCAACCCCGCCGCTTTCGCTCGTGTGTCTGTTGGCCGGTCTGTTCGTCCCCCGCCCGGGCGTGGCGCGTGCCGAGGAACCGACCGGGGAGCAGTTGTACCGTCAGTTGTGTGTCCGCTGCCACGGGGCCGACGGCTCGGGGGGCAAGAAGGCCCAGCCGCTGATCGGCGACAAGTCCGTGCCGCAGCTCGCCAACGTGATCCAACGGACGATGCCGGACGACGACCCGGGAAGGCTGACGGCTCCCGAGGCCCGCAAGATAGCCGAGTACATCTTCGAGAAGTTCTACTCGCCGACCGCCCAGGCCCGGATCAGGCCCCCCCGCATCGACCTGACGCACCTGACGACCCGCCAGTACCGCAACGCCGTCGCCGACGTGATCGGCTCATTCCGCCCCCCGGCCAGGCTCGACGACAGGCGGGGGCTGCGGGGCGAGTACTTCAACGCCCGGGGCTTCCAGCCCAACAAGAAGCTGATCGACCGGATCGACCCCGAGGTGAACTTCGACTTCAAGACCGACCCGCCGCAGTCGGACAAGGAACTGAAGGAGGCCTTCGACCGCCACCAGTTCAGCATCCGCTGGGAAGGAGCAGTCCTGGCCCCGGACACGGGCCTGTACGAGTTCGTCGTGCGGACCGACCACGCCTTCCGGCTCTGGGTGAACGACCCGAGGAGTCCGGCGATCGACGGCTGGGTGAAGTCCGGCTCGGAGACCGAATTCCGCACGACGGTCTACCTGCTGGCCGGCCGGGCGTACCCGCTCAAGCTGGAGTTCTCCAAGGCCAAGCAGGGGGTGGACGACTCGAAGAAGAACCCGAACCCGCCGCCCCAGCCGGCGTTCATCGCGTTGCTGTGGAAGCGGCCGAAGGGGGCCGTGGAGGTCATCCCCGCCCGGCACCTGTCACCGGCCCGGGTCCCCGAGGTCGCCGTCATCGAGACGCCCTTCCCGCCGGACGACCGGAGTCTGGGTTGGGAGCGGGGCAGCGGCGTGACGCGGGAGTGGGACGCGGCCACCACCGACGCCGCCCTCGAGGCCGCCGCCTACGTCCTGGCCCGCCTGCCGGAACTGGCCGGCACCACCGAGACGGCCCCGGACCGCCAACAGAAGCTCCGCCAGTTCTGTAGCCGGTTCGTCGAGCGGGCCTTCCGCCGGCCGCTCAGCGACGAGGAGAAGACCTTGTTCATCGACCGGCAGTTCGCCGAAGCGGGGCACGACCTCGAACTGGCCGTCAAGCGGGTCATCCTGTTCGCCCTGAAGTCCCCCCGCTTCCTCTACCCGGAGGCCGGGCTGCTTCCCCCGTCCTACGCCACCGCCGCCCGTCTGGCCCTCACCCTGTGGGACTCCAACCCCGACACCGCCCTGCTCGAGGCCGCCGCCGCCGGCAAACTCGCCAGCCGCGACGAGGTCGCCCGCCAGGCCGAACGCCTGCTCGCCGACCCCCGGGCCAAGGCCAAGCTCCGCGAATTCCTCCTCACCTGGCTGAAGCTCGACCAGACCCATGACCTGGTCAAAGACAGCACCCGCTTCCCCGGCTTCGACGCGGCCCTGGTCGCCGACCTGCGGACCTCCCTGGAGCTGTTCCTCGACGACGTGCTCAGCTCGGACAAGCCCGACTTCCGCCAGTTCCTGTTGTCCGACGAGACGTACCTGAACGGTCGGCTGGCGAAGTTCTACGGGTTCGATCTACCGGCCGACGCCGGCTTCACCAAGGTCAAGTTCGAGCCGCAGCGCCGGGCCGGCGTCCTCACCCACCCGTTCATCCTCTCGGTGCAGTCCTACGCCGCCGAGACCTCTCCCATCCACCGGGGCGTGTTCGTGGCCCGCGGCCTGGTCGGCATCAACATCCGCCCGCCACAGGACGCCTTCACCCCGCTGGAGCCGGACCTGCACCCCAAGCTCAGCACCCGTGAGCGGGTCGTCCTGCAGACCCGGCCCAAGGCCTGCGCCGTCTGCCACGAGGTCATGAACCCCTTCGGCTTTGCCCTGGAGAACTTCGACGCCGTCGGCCGGTACCGGGCCGAGGACCGGGGCAAGCCCGTCGACGCGACCGGTACCTATGAGACCCGGGCCGGCACCCTGGCCCGCTTCGACGGGGCCAAGGAACTGGCCCACCTCCTGGCGAACACGCCGGAGGTCGCGGCCGCCTTCGCCGAACGCCTGTTCCACCACCTGGTCAAACAGCCCGTCCGGGCCTACGGCCTGAACCGACCCGAGGAATTGCTGAAATCATTCTCGGCGAGCGGCTACGACGTGCGTAAACTGGTGATAGAAATCGCCTGTAGCACCGCCCTGAGCCCCCGCCCCGGCTAGCAGCCGCGGTGAGGCCGACACGGGCCGCCGACCGGGCCCCCTACCCACGAGCCGTCGTCCGTCGCCCGCACCCACCAGAAAACTCCTACTCACCCCGAACCGAGACAGATCATGCCGCTCCTGCCACGAACCCGCCGTGAATTCGTCCGCGACCTCGGCCTCAGCGCCGCCACGATCCCGTTCATCCTCAACCTGCCGAGCCTCGGCTTCGCCAACCAGGCCCGGCGGAAGCAGCGGATCGTCTTCATGTTCAGCCCCAACGGTGTCGTCCCCAAGACGTTCTGGCCGACCGAGGAAGGGGCCGACTTCACCCTCAAGGAGAGCCTCACCCCGCTGGCCCCGTTCAAGGGCCGAACCCTGATCCTCAACGGCGTGTGCGACCGGGTGCGCGGCGACGGCGACGCCCACATGCGCGGCATGGGCTGCCTGCTGACCGGCATCGAACTCTTCCCCGGAAACGTGCAGGGCGGCTCGCACACCCCCGCCGGCTGGGCCAAGGGCCTGAGCATCGACCAGGAGATCAAGAACTTCCTGCAGCGTGACCCGGCGACCCGGACCCGCTTCGGTTCGCTCGAATTCGGTGTGATGGTCCCCGAGCGGGCCGACACCTGGACGCGGTGGATCTACGCCGCCGCCAACAAACCGGTCGCCCCGATCGACGACCCGTACCAGATGTTCAACAAGCTCTACGGTCGGGCCAAGGACCAGGCCGCCCTCGCCAGCATCCTCGACCCGCTCACCGCCGACCTTCAGAAGGTCGCCGCCCGCGTCAGCAGCGAGGACCGCCGCCTCCTGGAGGAGCACGCCGCCTTCGTCCGGGCCCTGGAGAAGGACTTAAAGGAAACCCGGGCCGCCGCCAACCACCCGGTGCCGGAGATCGAGCCTGGGGTGAGGCGCGACAACGACAACATGCCGAAGATCAGCCGCACCCAGATCGACCTGCTGGTGAACGCCTTCGCCGCCGACTTCGCCCGCGTCGCCAGCCTGCAGTTCACCAACTCGGTCGGGCAGGCCCGCATGAAGTGGCTGGACATCACCGAGGGCCACCACGACCTGAGCCACGAGCCGGACTCCAACGAGAAGGCCCAGGAGAAGCTGACCAAGATCAACAGGTGGTACTGCGAGCAACTCGCCTACCTGGCGAAGCGCCTGGCCGAGACCCCCGAGCCGGGCGGCACCGGCAGCCTGCTCGATAACACCCTCATCGTCTGGACCAACGAACTGGGCAAGGGCAACTCGCACACCCTCGACAACATCCCCTTCGTGCTCGTCGGCGGCGGGCTTGACTTCAAGACGGGCCGGTCCCTCAAGTACAACCGCGTGCCACACAACCGGCTACTGCTGGCCCTGGCCCACGGGTTCGGCCACCACCTGAAGACGTTCGGCAACCCGAGCTTCTGCGAGGCCGGCCCCCTCACCGGTCTGAGTTGAGCCGACCGAGCTGAACCGAAACCCCCACGACGACCGGCCCGTCGACCGAGAGCCGAACCCCTGCGCTCACCGCGGGCCGATGAGTCTTGAGGAGAGCGGATACCCCGACGACAGACCCGTGCGTGCCGCCGGCAACGCCCTCGCCGCTAGCTGCGGTTCTTAATCACCATTACCTTGACGATCTCCTTCGCTTCGTCGACGGGGATCCCGAGCCGCTTCCGCAGCCTCTCGATCAGTGTCTTCTCCGAATCCTCAATCACCCCGTCCGCCAGGACGATGTCGCAGGCGAATGCGAAGGCCGTCGCGTGGAGTTCCTCCGGTAGTGCCGCCGCGCACTTCTCGACGAGCAGCTCCGGCTCTCGACGAGCAGCTCCGGCCCGCCCTTTTGGATGATCTTGCACAAGTTACTGGACATTTGCTTCAACTTGCTGGGGGTGAAGTTGGCGAACAGCTTTTTCCGCGAGACGGCCATACCTATCGCCTCAGCCTCTTCCTCGGCGATGTGTCCGTCGGCCGCCGCCGCTGCGATCAGAATGCCGAAGAAGGCCTACTGCTTGGAGATCGATTTGTCGCTGTCGCTGCCGAACAAGCCGTCGAACAGTCCCATGGTAGTACCTCCCTGATGAGATGAGTCGGATTTGAACTTGCTCGGTGCCGGCCCTATCCTACCCGCCCCGAGGTCGGCTGTGAAGATACGATCCGGCGCGATCTCACTATGGCTTCGGTGTGGACGGTAACAGGCCGCGACTCCGGGTTGACGGGTCACCGCCTCCTTCGCGACAATCTCCCGACCCGGAGAATGCTCGCGAAGGAGTCGCCGTGCGCCGCCTGTCCGTTGCTGTCCTCGACGAGGAGTTGCCCTTCCCGCTCACCTCCGGGAAGCGGATCCGCACCTACAACCTGCTGTCGCGGTTGGCCCGCCGACACCGAGTGACGATCCTCTGTCATCGGAACCCGGACCGTGGCGAAGCCCTTGCGGCCGAGGACGAGTTCCGCCGTCTGGGGATCACAACGGTCGTGGTCGATCGCACCGTCCCGCCGAAGGCCGGACCCGGCTTCTATGCCCGCCTGGCCGGCAACCTCCTCTCGCCGCTGCCGTACTCGGTCGCCACGCACGCCAGTCCCGCCCTCGCCGAGGCCGTCGCCCGGCTCTCCGACCGCTCCCCGCCCGACGTGTGGCACTGCGAGTGGACGCCTTACGCCCAGGTCCTTCGTGACGGCCTGGGTGCCGACCTGACCGCCGCCCGCTGGACCGTGATGGCCCACAACGTGGAATCGCTCATCTGGCAACGCTACACCGAGGCCGAGCCGAACCCCGTGAAGCGGTGGTACGTGCGTCGGCAGTGGCTCAAATTCGAGCGGTTCGAGCAGTGGGCCTACACCGCCTGCACCCGGGCCGTCGCCGTCAGCCCCGACGACGCCCGGCTCATGCGGGAGCGGTTCGGCGCTCGTAGCCCCGAGGTCGTCGATAACGGCGTCGACACCGACTACTTCCGACCGCAACGGGACGTGGACCGCGACCCGGCGAAGCTCCTGTTCCTGGGTAGCCTCGACTGGCGGCCGAACCTCGACGCCGTTTCTCTACTCCTCAACGACATCTTCCCGCAGGTGCGGGCCAAGAACCCGGCCGCGACCCTTGCCCTCGTCGGTCGCAGGCCCCCCGACTGGCTGAAGGCCCGGGCCGCGCGGACCCCCGGGGTGCGTCTCTTCGCCGACGTGCCGGACGTGCGACCGTTCCTGGCCACTTGCGGCATGCTCGTCGTCCCGTTACGGCTCGGCGGCGGCTCCCGTCTCAAGATCCTCGAAGCCCTGGCCACTGCCACGCCGGTGGTCAGTACCCGGGTCGGTGTCGAAGGGCTGTACCTGACCGCCGGCCGCGACCTCATCGTGACCGACTCCCCCGCTGACATGCCGGCGGCGATCCTCGCCGCCATGCGCTTCCCCGAGGAAGCCCAGAGCTTGGCTGAGAACGGCCGCCGCCACGTCGTCGCCCATTATTCCTGGGAACCTCTCGCCGAGCGGCTCAACACCGTCTGGCAGGCGGTGGCGACACCCGCCGACCGGGTTGTTACAATCGCGTGACATTCTCCCGACCGCGTCTCTCGTCGGAAGAATGGACTGGAAGACCTGTTCTGCTCCGGGACCTTGGCCCCGGGGCCTTCTTTTCTCTCTCAAACCGAGGACGTCATGGCGCGGAAGTGGTTGTGGGTGGCACCGGTGGCGGGTGCGGTGGGTCTGGGCGTCGGGGCGGGGGTGGGGGCGAACAACCTCCTGACGGCGGCCCCCGAGGCGGCCCGGCAGGAGCTCAGGCCGGCCGTCAGCCTGCCGGTCACGCGGGTGGTGATGTTCAACAGCGGTGTGGGCTACTTCAGCCGCGGCGGCGAGGTCGAGGGGGACGCCCGGGTCGACCTGACGTTCCCCGAGCAGGACATCAACGACCTGCTCAAGAGCATGGTGCTGGAGGACTTCGACGGCGGCCGGGTGGCGGGGGTGGCCTACGACAGCCGCGAGCCGATCGGCCGCACCTTGGCCAGCTTCGCCGTCAACCTGAACGGCAACCCGACGTTCGCGGGGATCCTGCAGCAGATGCGGGGCGAGCGGGTCGAGGTGGTCGTCACGCCGGGGGCGGCCAACCAGCCGGGCAAGCTCAGCGG
>Ga0308417_1000193_pt1 | contig 46465 bp, 35 predicted proteins | sample HotsprSampleOS65_FD_203528 | JGI IMG/M metagenome (GOLD analysis project Ga0308417, IMG submission 203528) | Hot spring phototrophic mat microbial communities from Octopus Spring, Yellowstone National Park, Wyoming, United States - 20090730_OS65 ...
ATGACCAAATCTATACTTGTGCAAGCTATGGCCGATCTAGGGTCAGCGGGCACGCCGCGGCGGCGCACCTTCGAAGTGGCCGTGCAGCGCAGTCGAGCCCTCGTGTACACCACCGCGGTGGCCTTGGGCTGCCTAGGTAACCTCTTGGGCGTTATCGAAGTCGGCTGGATATGGATCGGCGTGCTGCTCTTCGTCGCCAACGCGTCCGCCACTCTTTTCTTTGTTTTGGCCCGCCGCGGCGTAGCGCGCCTGGCAGGGCTGCCGTGCCGCTGGTGGTGGATGGCTACAGATGTGCTGATCATCTCTTGGGCGGTTTACCTTTCGGGCGGCCCCGCCTCCGCGTGGTTCGTCTTCTATCTGACGAACGTCGCGGCGGCGGCGTACGTGGCGGGGACGCGCGCCATGCTGGTGATCATGGCCTGCAACACCCTCGCCTATCTGGCCGTGGGGGCTTTGACGGTGCCGCTGACGCCGGTGGTGGCTTTGCAGCTGGTGGGCCGCAAGCTCATCCTTTACGGGGCAGCCATTTACGCTCTCCTGGGTATCCCGCGGCTGGAGCGCCGGCGGCGGGAGGTGAAGGAGCTCCAGCGGCAGGAGCGGACGCGGGCGGCGGAGCTGGCCGAGGTGGCGGCGCAACTGGAGAGCGCCAACCGGGCGTTGCAGCAGTTGTCACTGCACGACCCCCTCACCGGGCTGCCCAACCGGCGCTTCCTGCAGGAGCACGCCCGCCGGGAAGTGGCCCAGGTGCGGCGGATTTTGGAACTCACCCGTCGCCGGCGAGTGGACGACCCCAACAGCTCCCTGGGGTTTTTCATGGTGGACCTGGACCACTTCAAGGCGGTCAACGACGTTTTTGGACACGAGGTGGGTGACCGCCTGCTGGTGGAGACCGGGCGCACCTTGCGGCGGGCGCTGCGCGACGCCGATGCGGTGATTCGCTGGGGGGGCGAGGAGTTTCTGGCGGTGGCGCACCGGGTCAACCGTGCCTTCATGTGGGTGATCGGTGAACGGATCCGCGCTCAAGTGGCGGCGCAACGGCTCAAGACCCGCGCCGGCCAGGAGATCGCCATCACCTGCTCGGTGGGGTACTGCTGCTTCCCCCTGGGCAGGGCGGAGCTGTTCGCCTGGGACGAGGTGGTGGCCCTTGCGGATGCGGCGCTGCTGCTGGCCAAGCGGGCGGGGCGCAACCGAGTGGTGGGGTTCGAGCTGGGACTGCGGGAGCTGGGCCTGGGAGACCGGGAGCGGGTGCTGCGCAACCCCCCGTGGGCGGTGCGCGCCGGGTTCTTAACGCTCACCGGGGAGGTCTCAGACGATCTCCTGGCGACGGCCGCCTCCAGCCACTCGGGTGTGGGCCCGGCGGTGGTGGGTCAGGCTGTGCTGGAGGCCGAGGCGGCCTTTGCCTCGCCACCCACCTCATCGGCGCAGTAAGCCACAGGGTCTTGCACGCTCCTTGATGCTCGTGGTGGGGTCTGGGGGCACGCCGCGCCCTCAGCGGGGCGCCGTTGCGGCGAGGCGCCGGGCGGCAGCGAGTACACGGGTAGCCCCCTCCTCCACCTCGGCCGGGGTGGTGAAGCGACCCAGCGAGAAGCGCACGGTGGCGGCTGCGGTGGCGGCGTCCACCCCCATGGCGGTGAGAACGTGCGACGGGGCGCGGTGGCCGCTGTGGCAGGCGGCGCCGGCGGAGGCGGCGACAGAATCGGCCAGTGCGTCCAGCAGGGCGTGAGCGTCCACCCCAGGAAACGCCACGCTGGCGGTGTTGGGCAGCCGCTGGGTGGGGTGACCGTGGCGGATCAAGCTGGGGAAACCTTCCCCCAGGAGCAGTTCGAGACGGTCGCGCAACGCCGCGAGCCTTGCCGACTCTGCTGTGAGGTCCCTCGCAGCCAAGGTGCAGGCGTGGCCGAGGGCGACGATGAGGGGCACGCTCTCGGTACCGGCCCGGCGCCCGCCCTCTTGTCCGGCTCCCCGAAACAGCGGCGCCAAAGGCGTGCCCCAGCGCACGTACAAAGCCCCCACCCCTTTGGGGGCGTAGAGCTTGTGTCCGGCCACGGTGAGCAGATCGACGCCTAGGTGGTCCACCGATACGGGGATCTTGCCCACCGCCTGGGCGGCATCGGTGTGGCAGATGACCCCGTGGCCATGACAGAGCTCGGCCACCTCGGCCACCGGCTGCAGGGTCCCCACCTCGTTGTTGGCCAGCATCACCGAGACCAGCACGGTGTCGGGGGCCAACACTTCGGCCACGTGACCCACGTTCACCTGACCGTAGCGATCCACGGGGAGCTCGGTGAGGCGGATGCGGCCCCGGCGGGCCAGCTCCCGGGCCGGGGCCAGCACGGCTGCGTGCTCGACCGCCGACACCACCACGTGTCCACCGCCCCTGGCCTCCACGGTGCCCAGCACGGCCCAGGCGTCGGCCTCGGTCCCGCCGGAGGTGAAGACGATCTCCTCGGGGCGGGCACCCAGGCAGCCAGCGACCTGGGCGCGGGCTTCTTCCACCGCCTGGCGGGCCTGTCGTCCCAGGCGGTGGCCGGAGGACGGATTGCCCCACAATGTCCCCATCGCCTGGTTGGCCACCGCGGCGACGTGGGCATCCACCGGGGTGGTGGCGTTGTAATCCAAGTAGATGATGTGGCTCTCGGTAGCCCCGGGCATGGAGAGAGCATAGCGCGTCCCCCGGGGTGGGACTGCAGGGGGGTACAATGACCGCTTGCCGGTGCAGCGCGGGGACGGGTTGTGCAGCACCGGAAGTGGGGCACTGAGTCGGACGGAAAGGGAGGCAAGTAGATGGAGGGTTCCCAGGGACCAGCTGATCCCCCGCCGTCGCCCCTCCCCCTGGCTGGGAGCACCGCGGTGCTGGTGCTGGGGATGCACCGCAGCGGCACCTCGGCGGTGAGCGGGGTGTTGCATCACCTGGGGGTGTCTCTGGGTCGCGCCGTCTCCCCCGCCGGACCCTCCAACCCCAAAGGGTACTTCGAGAACACCCGGGTAATGCTGCTACACGAGGAAATCTTGGCGTCGCTGGGGTCGTCCTGGGACGATCCCCGCCCGCTGCCGCAGGGGTGGTGGGAGGAGCCCAGGGTGGCGACGCTGGCTGAGCGGCTGCCACGGATCTTGGGCGAGGAGTTCGGCGGGGAGCCGCTGTGGGGCGTCAAGGATCCGCGCCTATGCCGGTTCCTGCCGCTGTGGCGGCGGTTGCTAGCGGGGCAGGGAGTACGAGGGGTAGCGGTGTTGGTGTTGCGGCACCCGGGGGCGGTGGCGGCCTCCAACGGGGCGCGCACCGGGATGGCCCGGGAGCAGGCCCTGGAACTGTGGCTGGACCACACCCTGGCGGCGGAACGGGAAACCCGCACCTTGCCCCGCACCGTGGTGTCCTTTGACCACCTGCTGGCCGACTGGCGGCAGGAGATGGGTGCAGTGGCGCGCCGGCTGGAGCTTCCTCTGCGGCTGGACGGTGGCCATGGGGAACGGGTGACGGCGCTATTGGCGGGGGAGCTGCGACATTTCCGCGGCGAGGCTGAACCGGCAGCCGCCCAGCCGTTCCAAGGCTGGGCGCAGCGGCTGTGGGACATCCTGACCGTTTGGCACCAACAGGGCACTCTGGACACCCACGCCCTCGATGACTTGGCCCAGGAGCGCGCCCGCTGGGCCGGGGTGGCGCTGCCCGTGCGCCAGTACCTGGAGGCCAAGCTGGCCGCCCGCTGGCAGGGAGAGGCGCCAGGTGTGGGCGACGTGGCGGTAGCCCAAGGTGCGGCCCGGGCCGCGGAGGAGCGCCTGGCGGCGGAAAACCGTCGGCTCGCCCACGAACTGGCCGCCTGTCGGCGACAGCGGGAGGAACTGGCCCGCTCGTTGGGGGCCCTTACCGCTACCCGCTGGTTCCGGCTGGCCTCCCGCTACTGGCGGCTGCGGGAGCGGCTGCGCCACCCGCCGCGCTGAGCCGGACCCCGCGTGCCGTTTCCCGCGCCGGCTCACGGGCCGGCGATGGTGTGCCAGATGGCGGCCAGGCGGTAGCGCCACGGCACGGAGTAGCCGAAGCGCACCAGGGCAGGGGCGGCCTCGCGGTGGAGGGCGCGCTGGAGGTGGGCATCGGCCTGTCGCCAGCGACCGAGAGTGGCGGGCGGGCTCACCAGAGCCGCCGCCTGCTCGGCCTGCTCTGGGGGGAGCCCAAAGAAAGCGAGGATGGCGGCCACCGTGGGAACGGGGTGGGCGCACAGCTCTTCGAAGCGGATGCGCAGGTAGCGGCCGCGCAGGTGGCGGGCGGCGTAGGTGGCCACCAGGGTGTTGGCCCGACTCCACAGGGCGATGGAACGCAGCGGCTGGGGCGCGCCGGGGTCGGCGGGTCCGAGCATGGCGTCGCCGTGCTTGAGCAGCTGATTCTGGTTGGCGGAGAAGGCCATGTCTCGACCGTCACGCACCAGGTGAAGGAAGCGCAGGGCGGGGAAGAGTTCGTCCCAAAAGGGGAGCAAGTACATGCTGCGGGGCTCCTTCCACCCCCACGCCAGCCACCGGCCATCCCCCGGGGAGGACAGCAGTGGTTGCAGATGAGCCCACACGATCCGCTGCACCTCCGCCAGCATGTCGCTCCGCTGCTGGGGCGGCAGGGGGCCTCGCCAACGTTGGGTGGCGGCCAGGAACGCATCGATCCAGCGGTTGGAGTACAGCCCGAACTCCACCGCGTCCATCGACTCGTTGAGTTGGTGGCCAATCCATAGCCCCGCCTGCTGGACGATGCGGGCCACCGCGCGGGTGCCGGAACCACCGGTGGCCCCGATGAGCATGGGTCCCGGCGGCAGGTGGGCCGGCAGTGACAGCGCGTTGCCCTCCCTCATCGGTCGTTGACGGTGCGCGGGGTAGCGGTTGTCAAGAAAAAGTGCCGGGTCCAGGGCTCGGAGACATCGAAGGTGCCGTCCTCCTGGAGAGTCTTGAAGCGGTCCCGGGGGGGGAAGCGGACGCCTGTGGGGTCGAAGGCGGCGCGCTGACCATGCCACCCTTTGGCCAGCTCGCTGGGGTCATAGCGGCGGGTGCCGTACTTGCTCTGGAGATGGCGCCAGCTCAAGAAAACGTAGTGCCGCAACACAAAGTCCACTGGGTAGATCCGGCGGTGGGGGAACTGCACGGTGTGGCCGCCAGTGGAGGCGAGGTCCACGGGAACGGAGGTCTTTTTCCAGGCGTTGACCCGGTGCAGGGGGCGGGGGCAAAAATAGTAGTAGTGACGCATTCGCGCCACGTAGTCGCACCCCTCGAAGGACTCGTCGCTGTTGGTGGGGGTGAACACCATTTCGGCGAAGTTGATGGCGTTGTACCCCTCGGCGTCCACCTGGGCGATCCCCTCGGCGAGGGTGGGCCACCCCGGCGGGGCCTGGCGGATCTCGTCGGCGTCGTGGTGGATGAACCAGTCGGCATCCAGCTCGGCAGCCAGTTGCTCTTTGCGGCGCAGTAACCCCTCCCAGGGGTACACTCCCGTAAACGGGAACGACTCTACGGTGACTGTGCGGCGGCGGGCATACTCCTGGGCAATATCGAGGGTGGCGTCCTGCGACTGGTTGTCGATGACGTGCACCTCCACCCCGTTGGCCAATAGGTGGTCGAGGCAGCGCGCCAGGTAGAGCTCTTCGTTGCGCACCGCCAACAGGGCAACCACCCGCACGCCGGGAGTATAGCTGGCCGTCATCGCCCTGGTGGGCCGGCTACTTGACCAGGTACGCCACCTTGCGGTCGATGAACAGCGGAGATCGGCCCACCGCCGCTGCAAAGTCGGTGAACGCCTGATTCCAGGTGATGTCGTCGGAGATCAGCACCCCGCCGGGGGTCAGGTATTGCCACGCCAGGCGGTACTCGAACTCCATGCACTGGTAAGAGTGCTCGCTGTCGTGCAGGAAGGCGTCGATCGCACCCAGGCTGGCGAGCAGGGGGGGCAGCACCTCTTGAGAACGCCCCAACTGCAGCGTCCAGCGTGCCCGCAAATGGGTGGGCACCAGCCACCCCGGCGGCCGGTCCCGGGGCACCACCGCCCCCAGCTTGCCCTCCCAGAACGTCCCCGGCGGGTAGGTGGTGTCGGTGTGTTCGGGCAGGTCCACGGAGTACAGGTGGCCCTCGCCGTTGCGCTCCAGGGCGGTCAGCGGCACGGCGGTGGACACCCCGTTGCACACGCCGGTCTCCACCATCTGGCGGGGGCGAAAATGCCGCACTAGGGCGAACAACCCTTGGCACACGTGCCGCCGCAACCCACCGAAGGCGTAGGGGTTGCCCCGTTCCGTCAGGCCGTGCACGGTGCGTTCGAACTCCCTTTCCGCGGCGGCCAGGGCGTCGAGGAGGAGCTCCAGCGCCGGGTCGGGGAGGTGGCGAGCCAGCTCCGGCGGCAAGGTGGTCGCCGTCGCGGTCATGGCAGGGGCTGGCGATCCAGGCGAAAGATGGCCAGGGGCACTTCGTACACCAGGGGGTGGTGGACGCCGTGTCCCCAGTAGCCGTCCTCGCCGAAGCAGTCGCCGTGGTCGGCGGTGAGGATTACCACCGTATCGGGGGGAAGGGCTGCAAAGAGGGTTGGCAGGCGGCTGTCCAAGAACTCCGCCGCTGCCATTTGGCAGCGGAAAGCGTGGGTGTCCCTTCCCACCGGACCGTCCTGTGCCGGCGGCCACGTCATAAGGCGGGCCAAGACCCGATCGCGGCACGGTTCGGGGTTGCCGGCGAAGGTGTAGGGCGCGTGGGTTTCGCCGAAGTTGATAAAGCCGAAGAACGGCGTGTGCCCCTGCAGGTGCTCCGCGAGGAAGGCGATCTGGCGGTCGGCGTCGGTGCCGGTGAAGAGGAACTCCTCGAACCCGGCGGTGAGGGAGTCTTGGCGGAACCAGTTGGCCGCCCCCGCCCCCACCGTGCGGTACCCCACGTCCCGCAGTCCTTGCACCAAGTTCCACGAGGAGTGCACCTTCACCAGCGCCTCCTTGCTCACCTGCCCCTCTCCCACGCCGGCCAAGCCCAGCAGTTGCTTGCGGAAGCGGTTGTAGTACGGCACGTCGTCGGGGACGTGGGGGAGGATGCCGACGAAAAAGGCTTGGTGGGCGGCGAAGGTGAAGTTGGCGGGGGAGTGGGCGCGGCGGGGGCGGCAATAGGAGTCCAGCACCGGCGTGCGGGCGTTCTCTAGCACGTCGAAGCGGCAGCTGTCGTAGACGAGGAGAAGGACGTTCACGGTTGGTGGTTTTCCTGTCCTCCCGGGGGCGCAGCGGCGGCCGGGCGAAAACGGATCACGCTGGAGTGCCACAGCGTCGTCAGGTCTTCCTCCAGCACCTCGAAGCCGGCCCTTTCCACCTCGCGGCGCACCTCCTCGGGGGTGGTGTGGGCAAAGCCGGAGTTGAGTTGCGCCATGATCTTGCGCTTGTCGGAGTACTGCAGCACGGCGTTGGCGCCGGGTTTGAGGATACCCTTCATGGCCGCCAGGTAGGCGGCGATGAGGGGCAGCTCCAGGTGGACGAAGGTGCCAAAAGAAAAGACGAAGTCCACACTGGCCGGAGGGATAGCGGGGAAGTCGTGCCCGTGATTGACGATATAGATGAGGTGTGAGTGTCTCCGGAAGGTGCGCTGGGTCTCGGCGAGGATCTCGGGGTGGAAGTCCACCAGGTAGAGGCGGCCGAAGCCTACCAGGTAGCGGGTCCAACGGCCGCCGCCGGGACCGATCTCCACGGCGGTGTGGCCGGGGTGGACGTAGGGGAGGAGGTAGCGGTCGCGGATGAAGCGCAGCGGCGGTACCTGCTCCGGGTCCCCCCAGGCCATGCCGTAGATGGGAGGGGCGAAGAGCTCCCGCCACGCGCTCTTGGCGGCCCTTGCCAGGCGGGCGCCAAGGGTATTTTGCCGCTGAAAGCGCCGGTACATCTCCAGGTGCAGGGGGGTATCTAAGCCAGGCATCGCCGTTGCCCGCTCATTCTCCCACAGCTGGCTGGCGCCCCAAAGAGGCAGGGGCGGCGGGCCGCTGCCGCGACCCGCCGCCCGCCGAGGTGCCGGTGGTACGCCCTTTAGGGGTTGTTGTTGCTGTTAGCCAGACAGGCTGCAAAAACATCCTCCGAGTCGTTGAGGTCGCTGGTGCTGGAGGTGAAGGGGGGCGAACCCATCTCCTGCCAGAAGGTGCCGCTGGACGACGAGGGCGGGGTGCCACAGCTCGCCAGGCAGCGCTTGTGGCTGTTGACACCGTTGAGCCACGGGCCCCCCACCCAGCCGGTGTAGAGGACCCCATCAGTGTCCGAGTAGTTGTTCGCCGGATTGGGGTGACTGGTCCCCAGCCACCAGGGGCCGCCGGAGCTGCCGCCGGTCATGTCCGAGCCGATGTACTTGGAGGAGAGGTTGGGGGACGTTTCCCCGCCATTGTCCATGTTCACCGAGTACCACTCGTTGGCGGCCACGGTGATGATGTGGTACCCCGCAAAGGGCGAGCCGGCCGGGTACCCCCAGGCCAGGGTAGCGTCCGTGCCCCCCCAATTCCAGGCCCGCCCGATCCAGCCGGTGACGTTGCCCACCTTGTTGGCGTGCACCGTGCCGGTAGTGGCGGTGACGATACAGGCGTAGTCGCGGTCGAAGTTCTCGTGATAGAACCACTGGTTCGTCGTTGCATAAGCAACCGCGCTCCAACACCCCCGGTTGGGGTGCGGTGCACCCGATCCACTCCCCTTGTAGTAGGACGGGCAAAACTGGAGGTTGGTGTGCCAGGTAGGTGTGCCACCGATTATGCTGGCGACGCAGTGGCCGGCGGTGGCGAGGGTGCTGCGGCCGATCACCGTGGCCGAGCACACGAAGTTCCCTACCCCTGGTTTGGTGAAGAACAGCTTGCCGATGGTGGAGGTGGGGAAGGTGAGGTAGTTGCCGTACCAGGTCCAGCGGGCAAACTTGCCGTAGCCGGGGTAATCCACCGGGTTGGCTGGGGGGGAGCCAAAGGCGGCCGGGCCGTTGGCGCGAGCCTGCCCATCCAGGTGGGCAGCGAAGCTGGCCCACTGCTCGTCGTCCAGCTCGTAGCGGGTGAGGGGATCGGGTGGCTCCAGGCCGCTTTTGGGATCCCAGCCGGGGGCAAACCCCGGCCGCGCATCGCCGGGCAGGGGAGCTGCCGGCCGCGGCAGTCCCTTATCCACCACGCCGGGCACGTCCAAGGGGATGGCGGCGGCCATCCTCTCCGGGGTCCAGTACTCCATGACCGCCTGGGCGCTCTCGGTGGCCTCATGGGTGACCGGTCCACCCCCTTGGGCCTGGGCTGCCGAACCAGGTAGGGTCAACCAGCCGGCGGCTAGAAGTATGTACAGAGAGTTGATACCTTTCTTCACTTGCTACCCTCCTTGTAGAACAAGGGCTTTGTTCCTTGTTGCGGAAAAAAATACACGGTCTCGATCGCACTGTCAAGAGCGATGAGGATCCTCCCAGTGTCCCACCGCAGCGATTAAACATCAGTGTTTGTAAGGCCTTGGCGCGGCGGAAAGCCAGTCGCAGGGGGGCGCAAGAATGCCCACGGAGTGATCAGGGTCACAATGGCTCCTTGAATCATTGGCGTCGTCTCGGGGTTGGAACACGCCTGTACCAGCGCCACAGCGCCGGCTACCAAGATCGATCCTGCTGCTGTGCTTCCCGGGGCAAGACGACCAGGTCGCCGGAAACGGTGCCGCGGGGAGAGCAAGGGCACCAGCGGCGAGGGAGCTGGAGGGTAGCCGGCCATGGGGGCGCCCGGGTGCGACGGCGGAGGGCGAAGCTATGGGCGGAACGGAACCGAAGGAACGGCTGGTGAGGGTGGCGGTCCCTGGGGTCACGGAGACCAGGAAGCGGCGGGCCGCTGCCGCGGCCCGCCGCCCGCCGAGGTGCCGGTGGTAGGCCCTTTAGTTGTTGCTGTGGCCCAGACAGGCTCCAAAAACATCCTCCGAGTCGCTTCCGTCGCTGGCGCTGGAGGTGAAGGGAGGTGAGCCCATCTCTTGCCAGAACAAGCCATACGTCGCAGTGGGTGGGGTGGTACAGTTCACCAAGCAGCGCTTGTGGCTGTTGACACCGTTGAGCATCGGCCCCCCCACCCAGCCGGTGTAGGTGACCCCATCAGTGTCCGGGTAGTTGTTCGCCGCATTGGGGTGACTGGTCCCCAGCCACCAGGGGCCGCCGGAGCTGCCACCGGTCATATCCGAGCCGATGTACTTGGAGGAGAGGTTGGGGGAGGTCTCGCCGTCGTTGCTCATGTTCACCGAGTACCACTCGTTGGCGGCCACGGTGATGATGTGGTACCCCGCAAAGGGCGAGCCGGCCGGGTACCCCCAGGCCAAGGTGGCATCTATGTTCGCATAATTATAGCCCCGCCCGATCCAGCCGGTGACGTTGCCGATCTTGTTGGCGTGCACCGTGCCGGTAGTGTGGGTGACGATGCAGGCGTAGTCGCGGTCGGGATTCTCGTGGCTAAACCACTGGCTTGAGGTAGCCGCCCAAGCCCAGGACCAGCACCCCCGGTTGGGATGGGGTCCGCCGGACCCGCCCGCCTTGTAGTAGGAAGGGCAAAACAGGAAGTTGGTATGCCAGGTAGGTGTGCCACCGATTTTGCTGGCGATACAGTGGCGGCGATGGTGCTGCGGCCGATCACCGTGGCCGAACACACGAAGTTCCCTACCCCTGGTTTGGTGAAGAACAGCTTGCCGATGGTGGAGGTGGGCCAGGTGAGGTAGTTGCCGTACCAGGTCCAGCGGGCAAACTTGCCGTAGCCGGGGTAATCCACCGGGTGGGCTGGGGGGGAGCCAAAGGCGTCGGGGGCGTTGGCGCGAGCCTGCCCATCCAGGTGGGCAGCGAAGCTGGCCCACTGCTCGTCGTCCAGCTCGTAGCGGGTGAGGGGATCGGGTGGCTCCAGGCCGCTTTTGGGATCCCAGCCGAGGGTAAACCCCGGCCGCGCATCGCCGGGCAGGGGAGTTGCCGGCCGCGGCAGTCCCTTATCCACCACGCCGGGCACGTCCAAGGGAATGGCGGCGGCCATGCGTTCCGGGGTCCAGTACTCCATGACCGCCTGGGCGCTCTCGGTGGCTTCATGGGTGACCGGTCCACCCTGTTGTGCCTGCGCCGCAGTCGTGGCCAACGCCAGTACAATCGCAGCGCGGCAGGAAAGTGTTCTGCCGTGGAAAGGTGTGCGTCTCATTGGGGGGCATCCTCCTCCATCTATGATTCCGCGTCTTCGACACAATGTCAATAGCCAGTTCCATTGTGACTGGCCATTCGCGTCCCTTGCCAAATCTATTCTTTTCCTGGCGATTCGTCATTGGCGCAGCCGGGCTGAGAGGGGCGTCGCGCGACGTCGCAGTGATGCGGATCACCGGACAAACGTGGCGGCTGATCGCTACAAGCGCCTCCCCGGCCCAGGTCCCGGGGGGAGGAGACACCGGGAGGAGGGCGCCGCGCGGTTATCCCCGGGAATGGGCGGCTGGCCACCCTGGGCCGCCTGGGGGGACAGGCAGTTTAGTCCACGGTGAGGGTCTTGGAGAGGTTGCGGGGGAAGTCGGGGTCGAGACCCTTGGCGGTGGCCAGGGCGTAGGAGAACAGCTGGAATGGGACGGCGCCAGCGATGGCGTACTCCAGATCGCTGCCGGCGGGCAGGGGGAGGAAGTGGGAGGCCTCCGCCTCTAACTGGGCGTGGGGCGCCGCCACCACCACGGCGTAGCCACCGCGACAGGTCACTTCGGTGATGTGATTGGTCAGCATCTCCGCGCCGGAGGGTGGGGCGGTGAAGAGCACCGGCGTGCCCGCTTCCACCATGGCCAGCGGGCCGTGCTTGAACTCGGAGGAGAACATCCCCTCGCAGGGCAAACCAGTGACCTCCTTGCACTTGAGAGCCCCTTCCAAAGCGATGCCGTGGCCCAATCCGTACCCTAAAAGGAAGAGCCGATCGGCGGTGACGAAGCGCTGCGCCAGCTCGGTCATGGTGGTGGCGGTGGTGTCGATGGCACGCTGGATCCACCGTGGCGCGTCGGTGAGGCGATGCACCGGCTGCCCGGCCAGGGCGCCGGCGATGGCGAGCAGGGCGATGACCTGATTGGTGTACGTCTTCGTGGCGGGCACTGACATTTCCCAGCCGCAGGCCAGGGGCAGGTAGACCTCGGTCTTGCGGGTGAGGGTGGAGCCGAGCACGTTGACGAGACCCAACGGTATGACGCCCCGCTCACCAGCGAAAGCGACGGCGTTGAGGACGTCTTTGGTTTCCCCCGACTGCGAGACGTAGAGCGCCACGTCTCCCTTGCGCAGCGCGCCGCCGTACTGCTCGATGAGCTGTTGGGGCAACACCGGGATGGCCAGCGTGCCGGCTAAGCGGGAGAAAAACGAGGAGCCCAGCAGGCAGGCGTGGTAGGACGAACCCGAGCCGACGAGGAACAGCCGCCCGGCGCCACGCAGGCGCTCCACCAGGGCGGGCAGATGTTCGGCGTGCTCCAGCAGGTGCACCAACTCCCTGGCGGTGGCCGGTTGTTCGTGAATCTCTTTGAGCATGAAATGAGCAAAACCGCCCTTTTCGGGGGCACCCATATGGGCGCTGACCTCCCGCGCTGGCCGCACCACTTCGGCGCCGTCGGCCACCCGGTACAGGCGTACGCCGTGGGGCTCCAGCACCACCATTTCACCGTCCTCCACTGGGATGACGCGCCGGGTGAGGGGCAGAATCGACGGCAGATCAGAGGAGCAACAGGTAAAACCTTCGCCTAGCCCAACCACCAGGCCCGAGCCCTTCTTCACCGCGACGAGGCGGTTGGTGGTGCGATCGGAGATGACGAAAGCAAAATCACCGGCGAGGTCCCGGTAGGCGGCACGCACCGCCTCGGGCAGGTCGGCCCCTCGCCGGTGGTAGCGCTCCACCGCGTGGACGCACGATTCGCCGTCGTTGGTGCCACGCACGATCATCCCCTCGGCGAGGAACTGGCGGCGCAGCTCGGCGTTGTTCACCACGTTGCCGTTGTGGGCGCCCACCAGCTGCCCATGGGAGTCCAAGTGAGGCTGGGCGTTGGCCACCGAGGGGGCGCCGAAGGTGGCCCAGCGCAGCTGGGTGATGCCGCGCAGCCCGACAAGCTCTTCGAAGCGAAGGCGCTCGGCCACTTCGTCCACCCTGCCCACATCCTTGCGCAGGTCGATCACCCCCGCGGCCGACACCGCCGCCGCCCCTACGGAGTCGTAGCCGCGGTAGGACAGCCGCCGCGCGGCGCCAGTAAGCACCTCACCCAGCGGCCGTTCGTGGTCGAAAACGATGCCGAAAATGCCGCACATGGGAGACCTCCGCCCACCGAGACGACGGGCGCGCCATTGTAGCGGGACGGCCAGCTTAGCGACAGGTATGTACGTCGAGCCCCGGGGGTGGCCATGGCCGTGCCGGTGGGTGGGCCGTGCCAGTAGCGATGGGAGCGGTGCAGCGCTGCAGCGATCCTGGGGCGCCTGGAGGCGGCGCCCGAGAGGCCGGTGGAGGCGGTGCTACGGCACTGCCAGGGCGAAGGCGCTGGCGGGGCGGGCCGGTTGGGCCCGCCCTTCGCTGGCCCGTGTCGGTGTCCGCTCTCCGGCGTGGGACGTCCTGCGAGGAGACGGCCAGGAAAAATAGGCTGAGGCCGGGTGGAAGGCCCGTAAGGCAGTGAGCCGTACGCTCATCGGCGCCGCTGGGTCAGCGCTTGAAGAAGCCGGTGGTGGGCTTGTCGGGTACCCCTTTGGCGCCGCCGGCCAGCTGCTGATTAAGCTCGCGGATGCGCTCGTTGAGCTTCTCCACGCGGGCGTTGTGTTCTTGGATGAGGCGCTCGCGCTCGGCGCGCATCCCTTCCAGCTGGTTGCGCAGCTCGGCGATGGTGGTGGTGGAGGCCGAGGTCTCCTGGCGCAGCGCCGCCAGTTCTGCCTCCAGCTGGGCGAGCAGTTCGTCTTTCTCGTGCATGCGCTGGCGCCAAAGCTCCTCTTGCTCGTCATAGAGTCGTTTGATCTCGGTAAGTTCGACGATGTGGGCGAAATCGGCGGGCGAAGGTGCCATTTTGCCCTCCCGCTGCGCCTGCTCGATCTGGGGGAAGAGCTTGCGCAGCTTTAGCGAGAGATCATCCGGGTCGGGGGAGATCTCCATCGCGGTCTGGTACGTGATGACGCCGTTGACGAGCAGAGCGATGAGGCTCTGATTCATCGTCTGCATGCGGAAATAACTGACGGAATTCTCGATCTCCTGATGGATCTCTTTGATTTCGCCGCGCTCGATGTGGCGGGAGATCTTCGGTGACTGGACGAGGATCTCCACCGCTGGCACGAGCCCCTGCCCGTCGGCGCGGGGCACCAACTGCATGGACACCACCGCACGCAGCACCTGCGCCAGCTGGGAGCGCACCTGCTCTTGCTGGTCGGTGGGGAAGCTGTCGATGATGCGATCCACAGTTTGGCTAGCGCTGTTGGTGTGCAGGGTGGAGAACACCAGATGGCCGGTTTCAGCGGCGGTGATAACGGTGGCGATGGTGTCGAGATCCCGCATCTCCCCGACCATGATGACGTCGGGGTCCTGGCGGAAGGCGTTGCGCAGCGCCTCCTTGAAGCTGGGGGTGTCGGTGCCCACCTCGCGCTGGGAGATGGTGGCCATGTGGTCGGTGAAGAGGAACTCGATGGGGTCTTCGATGGTCACCACGTGCCCCTGGCGGGTGCGGGAGATGTCCTGAATGATGGCCGCCAAGGTCGTGGACTTGCCGGAGCCGGTGGGGCCGGTGATGAGCACCAGACCAGCCGGGAACTGGGCGAAGGTGGCTATCACGTCGGGCAAGTTAAGCTCTTGGTAATTCTTGATGTCAAATGGGATGCGGCGAAACACGGCGGCCACCGAGCCGCGCTGCTGATAGATGTTGCAGCGGAAACGCGCCACCCCGGTGACGCCGTACCCCAGGTCGGCTGACTGCGTATCCTCGAACTTGCGCCGTTGCACTGGGTTGAGCAGCGGCAACACCATGTCTTCCACCTCTCGAGGCTTGAGAGGGACGGACTTGATGGGAATGAGTTTGCCCTGGATGCGCAGCAGCGGGGGGCGCATGGGCTTCAGGTGCAGATCCGAAGCACCCTTCTTTGCCATGAACTTGAGCAGGTCGTCCAGGTTGGCCGGCGCGTCCACGGAATTACTCTAGCAGCGGCTTCGCCCTAGGGTCAACGCGCTGCACCAGCCACCGCTGCGCTTGCCCCCGCCGAGATACCTCGCCCCGCGCCCGGGCCAGTTGGAGGGCGCGCACCGCCTCCGCTAACGCCGGCCCGGGAGGGAGCGAGAGCAGATCTCCCACCTCGTCCCCCCGCAGCAGGGGTGGCCGCCGCCGGAACCGCCGCGCCCAGCGTAGCAACGAGCGCGCCTCGGCTTCTCCGCTTCCCCGGCGTGCCACCGCCCAGGCCAGAGCGGCGGGGAGGAGATCGGCGTGTTCCACCGCCAGGGCCCGGGCGTTCCGGTCCCGGGGGTCCAGTCGGGGCGCAAGACCTTCGCCCACGGCGGCAGCGCGCGCCGCCTGCCGGGCCGTGCGGGGAGCGAAGCCGCAAGCGCACAGCGCGGCGCTCGCGGGAAGCTCGTCCCAGGTGCTGGGGAACCCGGCGGCGGGGGCGGCCAGGACGGCAAGGGCAGCGGTGGCCGCGCCGGCGCGCAGGGGCCCTGGCCGTTCGCCTAGGGTGGCCAGACGGCCCGCCACCTCCCACAGCTCGTCCACGGGGGCGGCCGTGCGCCAGGAGGGGTGGAGCACGGCCAGCACGCCCAGTCGCCAGGCGGCGCGCACGGCGCGCCGAGCGGCGGGCCCGGTGAGGAGGAGGCGGAGTTCGGCAGTGATGCGCTCGGCGGCCACTTCGGCGAGTCCCTCCTTGGCGGCCATGAGGTGCCTCTCGGTGTCGGCGGTGAGCGACAGCGTCGGCCGGGTGGCCATCAGGCGCAACCCCCGCAAAACGCGCAATGGGTCGTCTCGCAGGTTGCGGGGGTCGATCACGGATAAACGGCCCGCTGTGAGGTCGTCGAGGCCGCCGGTGAGGTCGAGGAGCGGCCCGCCGGGCAGGCGCCAGACCAAGGCGTTGACGGTGTAGTCCCGCCGCGTGACATCGCGGCGCAGGTCGCCGCGCTGAATGCCCAGAATATCCACGTGCCAGCGGCGACAGGCCAGCCGCCAGGTGACCCGTGGAGGGGTGCCCAGGGGGATCACCGAGCCGCCAAGGTGTTCCGCCAGCCGGCGGATGACCACCTCCGCGTCACCCTCCACTATCAGGTCAAGGTCGGAGGTGGCCACCCCCAGCAGGCGATCACGCAGAGCGCCGCCGGTGAGATACAAGGTGGAGGGTGCCGCTGCCTGAGCGAGGCGGCGCAGCAAGGGGGACGCACGCAATCGCCGCGCCACTCGGGCAGGGTCTTGAACGCTCACTCGCCTCCGGTCCACAGCGGCAGCTCCACGGTGAAGCGGCTGCCAAGGTCGGGCTGACTGTGCACACTAATCCTCCCCCCCATCGCCAGGAGAATGCGCCGCACAATGGCGAGCCCCAGACCGGTACCAGCGCCGTCGCGGCTGTGGCCGCGGAAGAACGGCTCGAAGATGCGGGGCAGCACCTCGGGGGCAATGCCGCAACCGTGGTCTTCGACGGTGAGGACACCCCGATCGCCGTGGACGCTGGTGGCCAGCTCGACGACGCCGCCGGGGTGCGAGAACTTCACCGCATTCTCCACCAGATTGCGCACCACCTGGGCAAGTCGCTCGGGATCGGCACGCACCTCCACCGGCCGTACGCCGTCGAGGCCCAGTCGTACCCCAGCGTTGCGGGCAATGGCGGCGAACTGGCCGGCCACCTCGGCAGCCACCGAATCCAGCCGCGTGGCTCCCAGATCCACCGGCATATGGCCGCTTTCCGCCGCCGCCAGATCCAGCAGTCCTTCCACCAGGCGCTGGAGGCGCTGCGCGCCGGCGGCAGCAGCGTTGAGGAACGCCGCTTGCTCCTCGCTCAGCCCCTCGGCCAGGTCGGTGGTGACCGTCTCCAAGTAGGAGCGCAGGATGGCCAGGGGCGTCTTGAGCTCGTGGGCCGCATCGGAGACGAAACGCACCTTGAGCTCGGCATGTTCGGCGAGCTGGCGGTTGGCCTCCTCCAGCTCCCGCACCTTGTCGGCGAACGCCGCCCTGATGGCCTGGTGGCGGCCGCTGCCCTCCCCCTCGGGGTCGGCGTCCAAGAGGACGAGGGTAAGGTCGCTTCCCACCGTGCTGGACCACCCCACCACCCGGCCGCCGCCGCTGCCGTGCGCCAGTTCGGCACTCCAGCGCCGCTCTCCGCTCTTCCATGGCGCGTTGGGTAAGGCATCGAGGAGGGCCGACGGCTGGAGACCGGTGTCGCGGCTGGCGAGAAGGCGGGCAGCCCGTCGGTTCCAGCTGGTGATCTTGCCGCTCTTGTCCACCACCACCGCCGCCAGCGGCAGCAGTTTCAACAGTGCCCCCGGCCCGCCGGCGCCCGTGGCAGCCGCAGGCATGCCCAGCTGTTGTGCGACCTCGTTGGGAGGCAGCTCACTGAGCCGGTGGGCGAGCAGGTGCGCGAAGAACAGAGCGAGGGCGCCGCGGCGGGGGTCGGGACGTGCGGACCAGGTGACGCGCAGGACGGCGGGTTCGGCGGTGTCAGGGGCCATGAACACGGGGCACGCCACCAAACCGCGGATGCCCACTTTCTCCAGCAGGGATAGCTCGCTTTCCAGCTCGGGGGAGGCAGCCACGTCGAGAGCCACGAACGGTGCGCCGGTGCGGCGGACGGCCAGTAGCTCCGGATAGCGCTCGGCGACGAGCAGGAGATCGCGGGTGTGGGCGCGTTCGGCGGTGACCGTCACCCGCCAGGAGCTGCCAGTCTCGGGCGTGAGCAGGGCGACGCGAAAAGGTGAGAGGTGGGCGCGCGCAGCTTCCACGACCAGCTCGGCGAGCGCCGTTGCCTGGTGGGTACGCACCAGGTCGAGGCAGAGCGCCGCGGCGGCCACGTGGTCCTCCTTAGCAATCTCATCCAGCAGCGCCTGGCATACGCGACAGACGCGGGAGGTCGGGGAAGGAAGCCAGGGGGCGGCAGGGGTGCGTGGTACCATCGGTCCCGTTGCGTGTAGGAAGTCTAACATGGGGTTTCCGATAAAGGTGGATGGCAGGCCCGAAGGGAATGGCTAGCCGCACCGTGGCGGCTCGATGACGGTGGTTTCGCTGGTCCTGGCGCTGGCGCTGGTGGACGCGGCGAGCCCCGTGGTGGCGTCCCTACCCGGCGGTGAGAAGGTGGTATGGCGGCGGGGCGAGGACCCCGAGCTCAGAGTGCTCCCCAGGGTTGGCGAGGGGTGGCACCGGCTGGCGCTGCGCCTGACCGGCGATGGGCGCAACGTGGGGCCGCTGCGCGCCGCCAACCCTAACTTGGCGGTTCCTCTGCGGGATGTGCGGGTGCGTGTGCCGTGGGCTCTACTAGCTCCCCCACTGAAGGTGGCGGCGCTGCGGGCGCTCTTTCCCGAGGATCGACGCACCCCCGACGGTTGGCGCCACCGGGTGCGGGCGCCGTGGGGAGGAGACGGGGAGTCATGGCTGGAGATGGCCCGCTGGTGGTGCGGCGATGAGAAGGCGTATACGGAGCTGCGCCAGGCCAACCCCCACCTGTCCCTGTTCACCGCTGCGGGCGACCAGGTCTTGATCCCAGCTCGCCTACTCCTCCCTGTCTTTCGGGCCCTGCCGGTGGAGACGGCATCACCCGCTTGGACGCCGGCCCCCCGGGCCGCCACGCCACTCCCCCCGGCCGCGACGCCGGTCCCCGCGACGCCGACTGCCACACCGATGGCGACGCCAATGGCGACGCCCACCGGGACGCCGGCGCCACCGACGCCCGCCACAACGCCAGCGCCGCCGACTCAGACCTTGGTGCCACCCACCCTCGGTCCAGCCTCTCCGACCCCGAGCGCCACGCTTTCACCTCCCGCGGAGGACGTGCCACCCCCCCTTGACCCTCCCTCGCCCACCCCTACGGCCTACCCTTCACCCGGGCCGCCGCCGCGCGGGGAGTTGGAGTACGTGGATGGCGCCGCGATCTACCGGCTCAAGGCCGGGGAGGCGCTGTACTCGGCGGTGGTGGTGCGTTTCACCGGGCTGTTGCACGCCGCCGACGTCAACGCCACCGCCGCCGAGCTGGCGCGGTTGTCGGGGATTGCCGACGTCACCGACATAGCCATCGGATTTCCGGTCCGCATCCCCTTCGAACTGCTGCTGCCCGAGTTCCTCCCTGCGGGTCACCCCCGCCGCCTGGAGTGGGAGCGCAGTCAGGAAGAAGTGACGGCGATCCAGCGTGCCATACGAGCGCGAAACCTCGACGGTATCCACATCATTCTGGATGCTGGACACGGCGGCGTGGACACCGGTGCCATCGTCAAGGGGGTGTGGGAGTCCACCTACGCTTGGGACGTGATGGACCGGGTGAAGCGGATTCTCGAGAAGGAAACCCGCGCCACCGTGTGGGCGACGGGGTCCGACCAGCAGCGCACTCCGCGGGAGTTGGAGATGGACGTGTTGCCGGCCCGGCGCACCCAGCGCCTCCTGGTGGATCCTCCCTTTGACCTGTCGGACAGCACCACCGGTGTACACCTGCGTTGGGTGCTGGGCAACGCCATCGTCCGACGCCTCAAGGCCCAGCAGGTCGATCCCGAGCGGGTGGCCTTCGTGTCCATCCACGCCGACTCCTTGCACCCCTCGGTGCGCGGCTTAATGGTGTATGTGCCGGGTCGGGCCGACCGTCCAGCGCTCGGCTCTCCGCGTCCCTCTGGGCACGCCTGTCGTGAACTCCAGGAGGTGTCGCGCCCGCGTTTTTCCAGCCGGCAGCTGGCGCGCTCGGAAGCGCTGTCGCGCCAGCTGGCGCTGGCCGTGGTGGGGGCGGCGCGGCGCGCGGACATCCTTGTACACCCCTACGAACCAGTACGGGGCGCGGTGGTGCGCCGGGGCTCCCGTTGGGTGCCGGCGGTGTTGCGCAACTCCGAGGCGCCCAGCGCTCTGTTGGTGGAGATCTGCAATCTGGCCAACGACGAGGATCGTGCGCAGATCCTCTCTTGGAGGTTTCGCGACAAGCTGGCTCACGCCATCGCCGCCGGGCTGGCGGAAGGGTTTGCGCGGTGAGCCGCCGCGCTGCGTTGGGGCTGGCCGTGGCGGTGGCGGCGGTGTCCTGGGGAGGTCCCTTGGCGAGGCTGGTGGATGCGGCGCCGCTGGCGGTGGCGATGTGGCGCATGCTGCTGGCGGCGGTCATCGCGATGGGTGTGGCGCTCCTGGCGGGGGGTGGGTGGCCGCGGGGCGAGGTGGGCCGGGGCAGTCTACTGGCGGGCAGTTTTTTGGGGTTGCACTTCGGCCTGTGGGTGCCGTCTCTGTGGCTGACGACGGTGAGCGCTTCGGTGGTGTTGGTTACCACCGCACCGCTGTTCGTGCTCCTGGCCTCTCCTCGCCTGTTGGGGGTGCCCATCTCGCCGCGCAGTGTGGTCAGTCTGGCCCTAGCGCTGGCGGGCGTGGTGGTCATCGCCGGCGGGGATTTCTTGCTGTCGCCGCGCGCTTTGCTGGGAGACGTGCTGGCCCTCGGGGGGGCGGTGGCCGCGGCGGGGTATGTGGTGGTGGGGAAGAGGCTGCGCGGTCGGGTGGCGTTGGTCCCGTACCTGGCGGTGGTGTATGGGGTTGCGGGCGTGGCCCTGGCCGGGGCGGTGCTGGTCTTGGGGGTCGAAGTGATGCCACGCTCCCCCGCGGCGTGGCCGCGGCTGGCGGCGCTGGCGGTGGTGCCGACGGTGATCGGGCACTCGCTACTCAACTGGGCGCTCAAGTTCTACGAGGCGTTCAAGGTCAACTTGGTGGTGCTGCTGGAACCGGTGTTCGCCTCGCTGCTGGCGTGGGCAGTTTTGGACGAGGTCCCGCCGCTTCACGTCCTCCCCGGCGCCGCCATGGTGCTGTCGGCGGTGGCGCTGGAGTATGGTGTCCTGGACGAGGTGAAACGGCGGTGGCGGCGGTCCACGTCGGGCCCGGGCACGGCGTGCTAGCATGCGCCTCTTAGAAGACAGACACGGCGTGGCGAGGGGCGGCGGCCGCGCCGAAGGAGGAGCGCCATGCGACGGGTCGAAGTGATGGACGCGCGGGAGATTGCGCGGGCGCTGGAACGGATGGCGGCAGAGCTGATAGAACGGGGTGGGGACGAAGCGCTCCTGTACTTAATCGGCGTGCAGACCCGTGGGGTGCCGCTGGCGCGGCGGCTGGCCCGGCTCGTCACCGCGACCACCGGGCGGGAGGTGCCCGTGGGTGCTTTGGACATCACCCTGTACCGCGACGATATCGGGCCGTGGCGGCCGGCTCACCAGCAGCCGGTACTGCGGGCGACGAATTTACCGGTGGCCATCGACGGCCGCGTCGTGTGCCTGGTGGACGACGTGCTGTACACCGGCCGCACCGTGCGGGCGGCGCTGGACACGTTGATGGACTACGGGCGCCCCAGGGCAATACGCCTGGCCGTGTTGGTGGACCGGGGTCACCGGGAGCTCCCCATCGCTGCCGACTTCGTGGGCCGAACCGTGCCGTCCTCGCGAAGCGAAGACGTGCAGGTGCGGCTGAAAGAAACCGACGGCGAGGAAGGGGTGTGGATCGCCCGGGAGGACGGCGATGGGCGGTGAAGGGGTGGTCCGTCTTCGCAGTAAGGATCTCGTCGGCATCGACCCGCTGACCCCCGGCGAGATTCGCCTCATCCTGGACACCGCGGTGGAGATGCGCGAAATCGCCCAGCGACCCATCAAGAAGGTGCCGGCCCTGCGTGGCAAGACGGTGGTCAATCTGTTCATGGAGGCGTCGACCCGCACCCGTTTCTCTTTCGAGATGGCGGAGAAGCGGCTGTCCGCCGACTCCTTGAGTTTCGCCGCGGCCTCCTCGTCGGTGAGCAAAGGGGAGACGCTCCTGGACACGGCGCTGAATTTGGAGGCGATGCAGCCGGACTTTCTGGTCATCCGCCACCCCCACGCCGGCGCCCCCCATCGACTGGCCAAGGTGCTGCGCTCCTCGGTGATCAACGCCGGCGACGGGGCCCACGAGCACCCCACCCAGGCGCTGCTGGATGCCCTCACCATCCGCCTGCGCCGGGGCAGCTTGGAGGGGCAAGTGGTGGCAATTGTGGGTGACCTCGCCCACTCCCGGGTGGTGCGCTCCAACGTGCTGCTGCTCTCCCGTATGGGGGCGAAGGTGCGGGTGGCTGGTCCCCCCAGTCTCATTCCGGTGGGCATGGCGGAGCTGGGGTGTGAGGTCTACACCCGCATGGAGGACGCCATCGCCGGCGCCGACGTGGTCATGATGCTGCGCATTCAGCTGGAGCGGCAGGGGCGGATGAACTTCCCGACGGTGCGGGAGTACTACGACTTCTTCGCCCTCACCCCGGAGCGGCTGAAGCTGGCGCGGAAAGACTGCCTGGTCATGCACCCGGGGCCCATGAACCGCGGCGTTGAAATCGATTCCAGGGTGGCGGACGGCCCGCAATCGGTGATCCTGGAGCAGGTCACCAACGGCGTGGCGGTGCGCATGGCGGTGCTCTACCTGCTGGCTGGAGGACACGGTGAACCGACTGCTGATTAAGCACGGGCGGGTGGTCGACCCATCCCAGAAGCTGGACGACGGCATGGACGTGCTGCTGGTGGACGGGAAAGTGGCCCGTCTGGCCGAGCGTATCGATGACGCAACAGCACAGGTTTTCGACGCTGCCGGCCTGGTGGTCGCCCCGGGGTTCATCGACATGCACGTGCATCTGCGGGAGCCCGGGTACGAGTACAAGGAGACCGTAGCGACGGGAACCGCTGCGGCAGTGGCGGGTGGCTTCACGGCCGTGTGCTGTATGCCCAACACCTCACCGGTCAACGATTCAGCGGCAGTCACCGAGTTTATCGTCAAGCGCGCCGCCGCGGCGAGGGCGGCGCGGGTCTACCCCATTGGAGCGGTGTCCAAGGGACTGGCCGGGGAGGAGTTGGCGGAGATCGGCGAGATGGTGCGGGCCGGTGCTGTAGCCGTGTCCGATGACGGTAAACCGGTGCACAACGCCTACTTGATGCGCCGCGCCCTGGAGTACACGCAGCTGTTCCACATTCCCGTCATCGACCACTGCGAGGAGCCGGCGCTGGCGGCGCGGGGGGTGATGCACGAGGGGGCGGTCAGCACCCGTTTGGGGCTGGCGGGCATCCCGGCGGCGGCCGAAGAGGTGATGGTGGCGCGGGACGTGGTCTTGGCAGAGCTGACCGGGGGCCGCGTCCACATCGCCCATATCTCCACCCGGGGAGCCCTGGAGCGGGTGCGAGAGGCCAAAGCTAAGGGCCTAAAGGTGACGTGCGAGGCGACACCCCATCACCTGGCGCTATTGGACCGGGCGGTGGCGGACACCGAGTTCGACACCAACACCAAGATGAATCCGCCTTTGCGCAGCGCCGAGCACGTGGCGGCCCTGCTGGAAGCGGTGCTGGATGGTACCGTTGACTGTCTGGCCACTGACCATGCCCCCCACCACGCCGACGAGAAGGCCCTGGAGTACGACCTGGCGCCCTTCGGTGTGGTGGGGCTGGAGACCGCCTTGCCGGTGACCTACGATCTCCTGGTGCGTCGCCACGGCATGCCCCTGCGCACCTTCGTGTCACTGTGGTCGACGGCCCCGGCGCGCTTGCTCAAGCTCCCCGGCGGCACACTAAAGCCCGGCAGCCCCGCGGATGTCACCATCTTCAACCCCGAGGCGCGGGGGGTGGTTAACCCCGAGCGCTTCCGTTCGCTGTCGCGCAACACCCCCTTTGCCGGATTACGCCTGCGCGGCTGGCCCGCCGCCACCATCGTGGGCGGCGTGGTGGTGTGGCAGCGTGAGCGGCGATAGTCCACGGCGGGTCGTCGTTATCGACGATTCTCCGGTGCAGTGCGCGCGCTGGCGGCAACTGCTGGAGCAGCGCTACGGCCCGCGGGCGGCGGTGGAGACGTTCAGTGATCCCGTCGCCGCCATCGCCGGGCTCGGCCCGGACGTGCATTTGATGCTGCTGGACTGGGAGATGCCCGGCCTGAGCGGCGAACAGGTGGTGGAGGAGGCGCGCCGCCGCGGCGTGAATCTCAAGCGCGTGATCATTACCTCTGGGCACCCAGCCGACGAGTTGCACCGGGTCTTCGACGGCTCCGGATGCCTGGCGGTGATCGAGAAGAGCGAGCCGGAGCAGCAGGCAGCGTTCCTGATGATCCTGGATTCCATCATGCGCCGCTGACCGATCGGCCCCCGCCGCCGGGGACCGAACAGCCCCGCCCCTGCAGAGCTGCCGCTGGCCGGGAGAGGTGCAAGAACGTACGGGGAGTGCAACCTCGTCCAACCTGGTCGCGTAGGATGAAGATGTGGCGCCTCGCCGGCGCTGGGAGCGGGCCCATGGAATTCGAGTGGAGAGAACGCGTGTGGCGGTGGCGGCGCGAACGCAGTCTCGTGCTGTTGGCAGGATTGGTGGTGCAAGGGGTGGGCTGCGGTGCACCCCAGCCTTCCACCGGGGGGCCGCCCAAGCGCACCGCGGTGGTGAAGGTGGTCAGCGTGGCGCCGCAGCCCCTGACGGTAACCACCACGGCAGTGGGTACCATCGAGCCCGAGAACCGGGTAGTGGTGGCCGCCCAGGAGGAAGGGTTAGTGACCGCCTTGCTGGTGCGCGAGGGGGATCGCGTGCGGCGGGGGGATGTGCTGGCCATGCTGGACGACCGCCAGCTGGCGGCGCAGCTGGCCGAGGCCCAGGCGCGGTTGGGGGAAGCGGAAGGGCAGTGGCGGCGGGCCCGCACTTTGACTCAGGAGGGTCTTATTACCGAGGCGGACGGGGATGCGGCGCGGGCCGCCTACGAAGTAGCCCAGGCGCGGGTGGAGGCGCTGCGCACGCGCCTTTCCTTCACTCGCATCGCCGCTCCGGTGGACGGCGTGGTGACGGTTCGGCACGTGGAATTGGGGGACTTGGTGGGGTCGCGGGCGCCGGTGGTGGAGCTGGCTGCGGGGCGCTTGGTGCTGCGGGTGCCGGTGTCGGAGCTGGACGTGGTCAAGTTGCGGGTGGGGGACAGCTGCACCGTGACGGTGGACGCGTTGAGCCAGCGGGCGTTTCCAGCCCGTATCGCGCGTATCTTTCCGGCCGCCGACCGCGCCTCTCGGCAGGTGACGGTGGAGGTGGTCTTGGAGGGGGCAGCGCCTGAGATCCGGCCCGGTTTTCTGGCCCGCGCCGAGCTGGTGGTGGAGCGCCTCCCGGCGGCTATCCTGGTACCGGAGTCGGTGGTGCTGCGCGGCTCCGAGTACCCCACCTTCGTGTACGTGGTGGAGGAGGACACGGCGCGCGTACGCCCGGTCCAGGTCGGGCTGCGGCGCGACGGCCAGGCGCAGATCCTCTCGGGCCTGGCGCCCGGCGAGCGGGTGGTGGTGGAGGGGGCGTCGTTTCTGCGCGACGGCGCAGCGGTGCGGGTGCAGGAGGCGGGGTCATGACGCGGCCGCCACGAGGTGAGCGCCGCGGGCTGGTGCACTGGGCCATCCAGCGCCCGGTGGGCACCACCATCATCGCCGCAGCCATCTGCATTGTGGGGGTGTCCATGGTCGGCACCCTGGCAGTGGACCTGCTCCCCAGGATCATTTACCCGCAGGTGCGCGCCTCGGTGACCAACCAGGGGGTGGATCCAGAGGTCATGGAGCAGACCGTGGCCAAGGTCCTGGAACCCCGTCTGGCAACCACCGAAAACGCCATCCTCATCGCCTCCCAGTCCAGCGAAGGCCGCACCGGCGTGGACGTGCATTTCTCCTACGGTACAGACGTGGATTTTGCCCTGCGCGACGCTTCCACCAAACTGGATCAGGCGCGCGCCGCTTTGCCCCCCGAGGCCGACCCGCCGGTGATCTTCAAATTCGACCCCTCGCAGATCCCAGTGCTGCAGTTCGCCGTGTCGTCGGCCACCCGCGATGAGGTGTGGCTGAAGCGGTGGTGCGAGGATCAGCTGGCCAAGCAGCTCCTCACCGTGCCAGGCGTCGCCTCGGTGGACGTCTCGGGCGGCCTGGACCGGGAGATCCAGGTGATCGTCGACCCCGAGCGCCTGCGTTCCTACGGTTTGACCGTGTCCGAGCTGCTCGCTCGGGTGCGGGAGGAAAACCAGGACATCTCAGGTGGCCGGGTGCAGTCACCGGTCCGTGAAGTGCTCTCCAAGACCAAGGGCAAGTTCCGCTCCGTCGAGGACATTCGACGGGTACGCCTGCCCCTGCCGCGCGGTGGCGAGGTCGCCCTCACCGATATCGCCACCGTCCTGGACACCCACCGCGACGACCGCATCTTCGTGCGCCTGAACGGCCGGCCGGCGGTGCAGGTGGCCATCTCCAAGCAACCCGACGCCAACACCGTGCGGGTGGTGGACGGGGCCAACGCGGTGCTGGCCCGGTTGCAACGCGAAGGGTTCTTCCCGCCCGATGTGGTCACCGAGGTCACCGAGGATCAGGCGTTCTACGTGCGCGCCGCGGTGACCGGTGTCGGGCAGGCTGCACTGCTGGGCGGATCGCTGGCGATGCTGGTGGTGTTTCTGTTTCTGCGCTCATGGCGGCGCACGCTGGTGATCGGCACCGCCATCCCCATCGCCATCCTTGGGTGCATCGCGCTGATGGGCGTATCGGGGATGACCCTCAACATCATGACGCTGGGGGCCCTGGCGCTGGGCATCGGCATGCTGGTAGACAACTCCATCGTCATGCTGGAAAACATCGATCGACACCAACGGGCGCAGGAGGATCCGGTGGAGGCGGCACACCAGGGGGCGGGGGAGGTGGCCTCCGCGGTCACCGCTTCCACGGTCACCAACCTGGCCGCCGTGGTGCCGTTTTTGCTCATCTCGGGGCTGGCGGCCCTGCTGTTTCGGGAACTCCTGCTCACCATTTCCTTTGCCATCATCACTTCCCTGGTGGTGGCATTGACCCTGGTGCCCATGCTGTCGGCGCAGTTGTTCAAGCTTAAGGGCCGCGAGGGGTGGGCGGCGAGGGTGCCCTTGCTCGAGGTGGTTCCGAAACTGGTGGCCGCCGTGGAGGGCCTGTACCGGCGGCAGCTACCGTGGGTTCTGCGTTTCCGGGCGCTGGTGCTGGGGGCGGCGGCGCTTGCCTTTGTGGGGGCCCTCTGGCTGGCCAGCGGCTTAGGCAACGAGTTCTTGCCCCAGGTGGATGACGGCCGCATGCGCGTGTGGGTGCGTATGCCGCCCGAGACGCCGGTGGAGGCCACCGATCGCGCGGCGCGCGCGGCCGAGGCGGTGGTTTCGCAGCTGCCTGAGGTGGTCCGGGTATTTGCTACGGCCGGGGGCTCGGTGTGGGGGCGGGGCATCTTCTACAACCCCACCGCAGCCTCCATGGTGGTGGAGCTCAAGCCGCGCCGGCAACGCTCATTGTCGGCCACGGAGTGGATCCAAATGGCTCAGGCCCGCCTCCAAGCGCTGCCGGAGATGGCGGACGCTCGAATTCGCCTGTCCCCCCCGCGCATCCGTGGGCTGCGCACCTCCACCTCCTCCGACGATATCGAGGTTAAGGTGTTTGGTGACGACCTGGCGACGTTGGAGCGCATCGGTCATGAGCTGGTGCGGGAGTTGTCGAAACTGCCCGGGCTGGCCAACGTGGACACTTCGTACCAGCAGACCAGCCCGGAGATCCGCGTGGAGTTGGACCGCGTGCGAGCCGCCGATTTGGGGCTGGACGTGGGCGAGGTGGGTCGCACGGTGCGCACCGCGGTGGGTGGGTCGGTGGCCACCCGCCTCACCGAGGGCGATCGGGAGTACGACGTGCGGGTGCGGTTCGACCGCGGCCTTGTCACCTCCGCCGCCGACCTCGCCATGCTCCCACTCTTTCCGCGCTCCGGGGCGCCCATCAGGTTGCGCGACGTCGCTGACATTCGCGAAGCCGCCTCGCCCCAGAGCATCGAGCGGGAGAATCAGAATCGGCTGGTGCGGGTAACCGGGCAGGCGCTGCCAGGGGTGTGGTCGACTGGCGAGGCGATGACGGCGATCCGCGAGCTGCTGGCCGAATTTCCCTTGCCCGAGGGGTATCTCATGCGCTTCGGCGGGCAGGAGGAGGCGATTCGGGAGAATCGCCGGGTGCTGCTGACTGTGATAGGTCTGGCGGTATTCCTGGTGTTTGCGGTCATGGCGGTGCAGTACGAGTCGCTGGTGAATCCGTTGGTGATCATGGCGGCGATCCCGCTGGCGTTGGTGGGGGTCGTTGCTGCCCTCCAGTTGACCGGGCTGCCCATGTCGGCGCCGGTGATGCTGGGGATGATTTTGCTGGCCGGCATTGTGGTCAACAACGGCATCCTGCTGGTGGAGTACATCGAGCTGCGCCGGCGCGGCGGCCAGGTGCCGCGCTGGCAAGCGATTCTCGAAGCGGCACCCCTGCGCGTCCGCCCCATCGCTATGACCGTCACCACCACCGTCATCGGCATGCTCCCCTTGGCCCTCAACCCGGCCGAAGGCGGCGAGTTGATGACCCCGCTGGCAGTGAGCGTGATCGGCGGCTTGTTGGTGTCTACGGCGCTGACCCTCTTTGTGGTGCCAGCCACCTACCTCACCCTCACCAGTTTCGCCGATCGACTGGCAGAGCGGTTCCTTGGCGCGCCGGCCCCCCAGGTGGCCCCCCACGGGACGGGGAGGCGGGCGCAGGCGTAAGGAAGGCCGAGGTCGGGCCAACGGTGGGTAGCTGAGAGTCCGGCGGTAGACCCAATTACCGCGCGAGGGTAGAGTTGGCGATGCTGGCTGGAGGTGTCTATGCTCGCTGACCGCAGCGCCGACAACGCCCGCCTGTACGCCCTCGCCGCCTTCGCTCTGGCGGCGCTGGCCATGGGGTTTCTCTCCTTCCGGATCTTGAAGCCCTTTCTGGCTTCCATCGCCTGGGCGATCATCCTCGCGGTGGCGTGCCGGCGACCGTGGCTGGCCCTGGAAGCCCGATTCCCCAGGCACCGCTCACTGGCGGCCGGGTTGATGGTGCTGGCCGTGGTTTTGGTGGTGCTGGTGCCCTTCGGCGCCTTTGCCGCGGCCGTGGCAGCGCAGGCGGCCGAAGCCGGGAGCGCCATTGCTGCCGCTCTCGAGCAGGAGAACATTCGCTCCTTTGGAGACTTCATCAAGGCGCCGGCGATCGCCGAAATGTTAGAGGCAGTGCAGAAGCGGGTGGGCGTGCGCCCCGAGGATTTCCAGAAGGTGGCAGGGGCGATTGTGGGTAAGGCCTCGGCGATGGCGGCCAAGCTGGGGGGGGTCCTGATTGTTTCGGCGTTCGATGGTGTGCTGACGTTTCTGAACGCCATTTTCATCCTTTTCTTCTTGTTTCGCGATGGCCGCGAGCTCGCCAACGGGGCCCTGGGCCTGCTCCCCATGGGTACCGAGGCTCGCGAGGGCCTTGCCGAGTCGCTGCGTGCGATGGTGGAGGGGATCTTCCGCGGCTCGCTGCTGTGCGGCTTGGTGCAGGGAGCCACGGGCGCCATCGGCTGGTGGATCGCTGGGTTGCCGTCGCCGGCGCTGGCCGGCACGGCGATGGGCATCTTGTCGTTGTTACCCATCGGTGGTACAGCTCTGGTGTGGCTGCCCGGCAGTGCCTGGGCATGGGTCGACGGGCGGCACGGCGCGGCGGTGTTCCTGCTCATCTGGGGCGCAGTGGTGGTCTCCTTCGTCGCCGACAATCTCCTGCGGCCCATCCTCCTTTCGGGGGCGCAGCAGATGTCGACGCTAACGGTGTTCCTGGGGGTGTTCGGGGGGATAGCCGCGTTTGGCCTGCTGGGGATTTTCATCGGGCCAATCGTGCTGGCCCTCACCGTGTGGTTGGTGGCCGTCATGAGAAAGCTCGCCATGCCGCCCCCGGTGGTAAACGCTGCGGCTACGCCCTCCGCGGTGCCGCCGGGGTAGCGGAGAGAAGGCGCCTGAGCCCCCTGGTCAACGGGTGAGGGTGGGGAGGGAAAAGTGGCGCCGCAGCACCTCGATGAGAGTTTCGGGTTCCACCGGCTTCTCCAAGTACTCCGCCACCCCGAGGTTGGCCCGGGCTTCGCTCTCCCAGCGCCGGCTCTTGTACATGGCGGTCTGGATAATGATCACGGGCTTGTAGTTCTCCAGATCAGCGCGCAGCTGAGCGATGAGATCGAAGGCGGTCAGGCCGGGCATGAGGCCGTCCAGGATGAGCAGGGGCGGCTGCGCCGCCTCCGCCAGTCGCAACGCCTCCCGTCCGTCGGACGCTTCGCTCACCGCGACGCCCAACTCCTTGAGAATCTCCACAGTCAGGGCGCGGGTGACGCGGCTGTCGTCGGCCACGAGCGCCCGATCGAGGGGTGGCAATGTGCTCATGGCCAATAATAGTACCACCCTGGACGAGAATCAGCCGCTGACCGGGAGGACGCCCTTCAGCGGCGGTTGCAGCTCGATGGTGCCGGTGCGCATCAGGGTCTCCACGAGGACCCAGAAGTGCAGCTCTTCCAGTGGGGTGATGCGCTGAATCTGACGCAGGCTGAAGGCGCCGTTGATGCGGGAGAAAACGAAGGCCATCTCGGTCGAGCCACCTGGCAGCACGGTTGACGCACCGGAAGGGTCAGAGATGTGGGGGATCATGGAGGCGCTGGCCCGCAGATGGTTGACCCGTTCCGTGATGGCGCTGAGGATGGCGGTGGTCTCCGGCGGCGGGTGATAGCCTGAGAGTGGGCCGCGCAGGAGTTGCACCGCCCTCCAGGCAGCGAGTAAGTCGCCTTCGGCCAGGGCGGTGTGGGCGGCCTGCACCACGGCGTGGACAGAGGCCTCCACCGGAGGCTCGTCCGCGGGCCGCACGCGCAAGAACTTCTCCTGCACGCCGCGGGCCGCCAGCTCCGCCACGAAAAAGGGCGATAGATGGCACATGAACGCCACGTCCTCGAGGCTCCGCTGGCCGTCCACCGCAGCCAGGATCAACCGATCGCGGGGGGAAAGGGAGTCGGGGATGCTGCCCTCCAAGCGCTGCAGGATCACCGGCCGACCGCTCAGCAGGTGGTGCAGCTCGCGCTGGGTGTCGCGGCGTCGCAGACCTTCCAGGACCAGAGGTGCTAAGGGGCGCCGCAGTTCCAAGGGGCGATCGATGGGCAGGATGTTCTCGGCGAAGTACAGGGTTTCCACCCTGGCCGCGATGAAGAGGTCGAGGACCGCTTCTTCGCACTGAGCCACCAGCGCCTGCCCCAACGACTCGGAGTCGATGGCGCCCATGCGTTCGAGGATGCGGCCGAGGGGTGTTCCCAGCTGTTCCTGCAGGCACATCCCCTCGGCCACCTGTTCCTCGCTCACCAAGCCCCAACCCACCAGAAAGTGGCCCAACAACTCCCGCGGATTCGTGGAGGTGACGCCGGCCAGCAGGCCATCCAGCAGGTACAACTTCTTGCGCGCATGGGGGACGTCCACCGTGAGTGTGCCCGTAGCCCGCCGCTCGCCCAGATGGATGAGCAGCTGATCCAGGGGCAGATCTTTCATGCTGGCCGGCATGACGTCGCGTCCCGCGACAGTATACGAACTCGGCGATCCCCTGCCGCCGGTTTCCCGGGGGGTGTCAGGCGGAGCGGCACGCCGCCGCGAAACGTGCTGCCACGTCCTGCCAGTTGACCAGGTGGTCGAGAAGGGCGGCGATGAAGTCGGCGCGCCGGTTCTGGTACTTCAGGTAGTAGGCGTGCTCCCACACGTCGAGGACGAGGATGGGGGTCCACCCCGGCAGGAGCTGGTTCTGGTGCTTCTCTATCTGCAGAATGGCCAGTTCACCGGTACCCGCGGCGGCGAGCACCCCCCAACCGGAACCTTCCACGGCGTTGGTGGCGGCGCGCAACTGAGCGTCGAAAGCGGCAAAGGACGAAAAACTCCGGTGGATGGCTGCCGCCAGGTCTCCCTCCGGCCGACCGCCGCCGGCCGGTGTCAGGTTGGTCCAGAAGATCGAATGCAGTAGGTGACCGCCGCCGTGGAACGCCACCTCCCGAGAGAGCTGCTTGATCGCCGAGAAGTCGCCCGCGGCGCGCGCCGCCTCGAGCTTCTCCAAGGCGGCGTTGAGGCCTGCCACGTAGGCGGCGTGGTGCTTGCCGTGGTGCAGCGCCAGGGTGGCGGCATCGTAGTAGGGCTCCAGCGCGTCGGTGGCATAGGGGAGAGGGGGGAGTTCGTGCCGCATGCTTTGCATCTCCTTAAATGTTTTTCATCTCCGTAATTCCAATTTAGCACGCAGAAGTAACAACCCAACGCTTCTAGCGTCGCGAGGGGCTGGTGATCAGCCTTACCCGCCTCGAACTTTCTCATCGCTGAAGGGTGATGCTGGTTGGGTTCAACGGGCGGTGGACCATCGGGAGACGCTGGCTAGGGGCGAGGATGTATTTTTTACTACCGCCTCTCCGGAACGAACTGACGGAATACCGTCCAGTCGGGGTCGTGCATCACGGTGAGCTGCAGTTCGAGCTCCGGGAACTGGTCCTGCAGGGCGCGAGCCGCCCGGCGCAGCTCCTCCCCCTGGGCGGTGTAGACGAGGAGCTCACAGCGGCCGTTGGTGGTGACGATCCCCACCAGGCGACTGCACCCGCCGGCCTCCAGCAGGGTGTGGAGGCGGGCTTTTAGGGCGTCCAGCCGGGCGGCGGTGGCGGGAGAGGGCAGTCCGTCGGGCTCTGCGTCGAGGTAGAACGCCGCCAAACTGGCCCAGGTGGGCATTGCCGCCCGCTCCGCCACCCCTCCCGCCGCGAGGTCGAAAGTCGCCACAAGGCGCCGCCCGGCAAGAATGCCGTCGCGCACCGTCTGCCATTTGCCGTCGGTCGTGGCTCACCCCCTCCGTTTCTACCCCCCATCCTACATCTTCACCGCCAGCCCGCCATACACGTTGCGCCCCGCCGCGGGGATAAACAGGGGCTCTGGGCCGTCCACGTAACCGAAGGCCGTATAGCGTTTGTCCAGGAGGTTGTTGACGCGCAGCTCCAAGGTGATGGGCAGGGCGACCGAGGCGCGCGGTAGCGAGCGCTGGAGATCCACGCGGGCGAGGAGGTCGAGGACGGTGAAGGCGGGGTTGACCAGGGGCACGTAGCCGGGGGTGGTGCGCCGCTCGGGGTAGCGGCGGTTATCTTGGGACGAGTCCAGGTACATTTTGCCGGCGTGGCGCAGCGACACGGCGACATGCACCCCGTCGCGCACCCAACGGGCCGTGGCACTGGCCAGCGACGTGGGGTGGCCGCCGATACGGTTGCCGTCGTGGAGGATCGTCGAGCCGTCCCAGGTGAACTCGCGAAAACGGACAAAGGTGTTACGCGTGGCGGTGAAGGCCAGATCGAAGCCCAGGTGAGGGGTGGGTTGCCACGAACCCTCCAGCTCGGCGGCACGGTGGCGGGAGCGGGCGCCGTTGCCGTAAATGGGCACGCCGTTGTCATCCAGTGCTCCGGCGTACACGATCTCGTTGGCGAAGTTGAGGTAGGAGAGGGTGCCGCGGACCCGCCAGGTGGGGCGGCGCACCGCCACCCCTAATTCGTAGTCCCAGACGTCCTCGGGGTCGAGGGCGACACGCTGACCGTAGTAGTCCTGAGGGTCGTAGATACTGCGGAAGGTGGGCTCACGCATGCCCCGGGCGATCTGAAAGCTGGCTTCGCCGCCTTCGCCCAGGCGTACCACCGCCCCAGCGCGGGGGAGCGAGAAGCGGAAGGTTTCGGTGAAAGCCTTCCCACGGATGCGGTCGTCGCGCAGGGTGTAGGCGTGGCGCGCCGCCCCCATCCCGGCGGTGAGGCGCAGGCGCTCCGTTGCTTGCCACGCGGCGCGCAGGAGCAGCGCAGCACTGCGCTTGTCCACGCCGTAGTCGTAGTACCGGCGGTTGGGTTCCACCCCGCTCGGGTAGAACTGCGCCCAGCGCACCTCGCCCCAGTGGCGGGCGTCGTGAACCCGTACCTCGCCACTGGCCGTGACCTCGAAGGGTCCACCCCGCCAGGTGAGGGTGGGAACCCAACCGGCGTCCCACTCGTCTACGCTGCGTCGCCGCACGAGATCGCTGCGGGTGATCACCGAGCCGTCGGGAAGCCGCACGTCGGGCAGGTTGTACTCTTTCAGGCGGCGCCGGGCGCGAAACTGCTCGTAGTAGCCTTCCCCTTCGAAGTAGTAGAGGGTTTGCGCCAGCTCCCAGCTGCCGTCCAAGGCCACCTCGTGCACCAGCTGGTAGTGGGGCTGGAGGAAGTTGTCGATCTCACCGGGAAAGGTCAACGGATTGAAGCGGCGGTCGCGCTCCTGGTTGCCGGTACGGCCTCCTTCCAGCACGCTCCGGGGCACCCCCACGTAGGCCAAGTGGGTGCGCTCGGGGCCCCCGAAGAGGTTGAGGCGCAGGCGAGAGCGTTCGCCCAGGCGGGCGAGGGAGAAGTAGTAATTCCACATCTCGACCCACGACTGATCGCGGTAGCCGTCGGTGGAGACACGGGAGTAGCGGGCGGAAAGCGCCCATGAGCCGTCCAGGAGTCCCGACTCGTAGCGGGCGGTGACGCGGCGGGTGGCAAAGCTACCGGCACCCACGTGAAGGGAAAACGACGGCTCCAGGGCGGGGGAGGCAGTGGTGATGTCCAGCGCCCCGCCAATCCCCGAAAGCCCGAACACTCCCCGCTGCACCTGGATGTCGCCAGCGGTGGCCAAGAAGTCAGCCAGGTCGATGAAGAACAGCTCGCCCGATTCGGCGTCGTTGAGGGGAGCGCCGTTGAGGGTAACGCGGGTGCGCGCTTGGCCGAAGCCGCGGATGGTGAAGTACGAGTAGCCGATGCCGTGACCGTTATCGTTGTAGGCGTAAAAGCCGGGGGCCACGGCAGCCAACAACATGGCCGGGTCTTGTCCCCAGTACGCCTCCTCCACCCGCTGGCGCGGGACGTTGGAGAAGGTGGCCGGATCCAGCCCCTCCCGGGCTCGGGTGGCCGTGACTTCGATGCGGTCAGTGAACCCAACCTCCGGGACGAGCTCCACGGTTACGGGGGAGGTGAGCGGCAGCGACACCGTGCGCCGCTCCACGCGGTACCCGGTGCGAACCACCACCAGGGCCACCTCGGCAGCGTCGCCGGTGCTCAAGGCGAATTCGCCCTGCTCGTCGGTAACTGCAGCTGCGGCGCCAGCGGCCGACACCCGCGCTCCCGCCACCGCAGCACCTGTGGCGGCGTCCACTACGCGCCCCCGGATCTCCGCCGCCCGGCCAGGTACACCGATTGAAATCAGAAACAGCGCCAGTGCGAGTACCTTTCGCATCATCCACCTCCCCCGGGTCCCGGTCGGATGGAGACCGCGAGCGGGCGATGGCCTTCTGACGCCTTCTCGTTCCGTTCCCTCCGCCGGCATGACCCGGATCAGGTTCACGAGGGTGTGATCTCAGCCCCTGGCGCCACGCGCCTGGGGCACCCCTACGGAAAAACGCGAGCATTCAAAGAACCGCAGTGATTGTGCCCGCCGCCGCGAGACCTGTCAAGGGAAGGCGACCGACCCACGGGCTGTGGTGGTTAGGGAATACCTCCCACGGCCATACCGTTCGCCTGGGCGCCAACCCTCCTGTATCGGTTGGGGAGTAATCCGTGCAGACTCGTGGTGGCGGGGGCGAGGAGGAGCCCACGGCGGGGTAGGGGAGGGCGCCGCAGTCTTCGGCACCAGAAGGCCGGGAAGCAATTTGCCTCCGGGGTTTTGGGAGAGAAAACGCTCGCTAGATGGGGCACGTTGGTACACAGCCTGCAGTGGAGGCCTTTACTGCGCGTCTCTGCAAAAAGACAACAACATCACCGTCCAGCGACGTGCTTGGCTGGCTCACCCCGAAAAGCGCCTTGGCGAGTCTCGTTCCCGCCGCCGTACCTGACCGCCACCTACGTCTTGCCACCATCGTCCTTCTTTTTCTTGCTCTTCTCCTTCTTCCCGGTTTTTTTGGTGTCAGTGCCGTCGTCCTTGTCTTCGGGTGTCTCTTCTTTGACCTTTGCCTCCCCTGCGCTCTTGGCGGCTTTGGGGGTCTTCTTCAATTTGGTGTCCACGTCACAGAACTGTTCCTTAGCGTTGGGGGAGATGAGGATCTTGACCCAGGCCGGCTCGTAGCCGGCGAGGGTGAAGCGTGAGTAGTACTCTCCGGGGACGCGGATGAGGTACTTCTGCCCGCCGCCCACGCCATCCCAGTCGTCAGCGATGCCGATCAAGGTCCCGTTCACCTCCACTTCGGCCTCGTCGGGGGAGACATGAAACTCGACCCCCTCCCGGCACTCGAAGATAGCCACGATGGGAGGTGTTGGCGTCGGCTGGGGCGGCGGGGTCGGCGGGCGCGGCGTCGGAGTCGGGGCAGGTGGCGTGGGCATGGTGAGTGGCCGTGTAGTCGGGGGCGGCGTTGGCGCGACGGTGACGATCAGGATGGGTGGAGGGTTGGTGGATGCCTCGGGTTGGCCCGGCGAGGGCTGCGCCGCCTCGGTAGGCGCGGCCGGCGGAGTGGCGGGCAACAGCGGCGGCGGCGAAGGGCGGATCAGAGCGATGGCCAGCACGACGACGGCGAGTACGCCCACGGCAACACCCACGAGGACCCAGGGGAAGCGTGACCGCCGCTCGCCCAAGTCGCGGGTTACCTCGATGCTCATAGTGGCCAGGGTGTCGTCCAGCTCGGGAGGGGTGAGCTGGGCGAGGCGGCGAGCTTCGGCGGCGAACTCGAGGGCGCTGGGGATGCGTTCGCCAACCGCTTTGGCGAGACAGCGGCGCAGGAAAGCGGCCACTTCGTCGCCCAGGGTATCGAGGATCTCGGGATCGCCGAACGGGTCGTGGTTGAGGATCTGATACACCAGTGTAGTAACGGTATCGGCGGGAAAGGGTTTGCGGTGCAGCAGCAGCTCGTAGAGGATGACGCCCAGCGAGAAGAGGTCGGCGCGGGGATCCGCCTTTTCCCCGCGCACCTGCTCCGGTGCCATGTAGGCGGGTGAGCCCACGGTCATGCCGGTGCGGGTGAGCTCGGTGGCGTCGCCGATGGCCTTGGCGACCCCGAAGTCGGAGACCTTGACCCGGCCGTCGGTGGTGATCAGGATGTTGGCCGGTTTTACATCGCGGTGCACGACGCCAAGGGAGTGCGCGGCGGACAAAGCATCGGCGACCGCTGCCACCAGCTTCAGCGCCTCGGCACGGGTGGGGTAGTCGCCGCGCTTGATCTTCTGCGCCAGTGATTCCCCTTCCACCAGCTCCATGACCAGGTAGAGCAAACCTTGATCCTGGCCGGAGTCGTAAATGGTTACCACCCCGGGGTGGTTGATGCGGGCCGCCAGCTTGGCCTCGCGCAGGAAGCGGGCCGTCAATTCTTCCGTTGGTCCGCCGCCCGTGCCGGATAGGCCGATCACCTTCACTGCTACCGGCCGATCGAGGGTGGGATCGAGGCCGCGCAGCACCACCCCCATGGCGCCGCGGCCCAACTCGCCGGTGATCGTGTAGCGCCCCACCCGGGAAGGAATCGTCATGCCGCCTCCCTACTGCAGTTCATGTTGGGAAGAGTAGCGCAAACCAGGAAGTTGTTACACCTTCCGCGCCTGCTGCCGCCTCTGCCGATAGATCAGCACAAGGTTGCGCGCGTACACCACGAGGCCGCCTAGCTGACCGACGGTGAACACCGGGTCGTGGCGTAGCACGGCATAGGTCAGGAGCACGAGGCCGCCGGCGAGGGAGAAGTACCAGAACGCCAGGGGAATGACGCTCTCCCGGCGCGCTTCGGAGACGGCCCATTGCACCAGAAACCGCGCCGAAAACAGGGCCTGGCCGGCGAATCCAAGGGCCATGAGGGTGTTGGAAGGAAGGTTCATAGGGGTCTCCGGGGTGGCCGCCGAGGGGGCTGGTTCTGGCTGGTGCCCTGGGGCGTCAGGCGTTCCCAAGGAAACAGCAAAAGGACGGAGGTGGCGAGCCGTACGCCGATAGCTGTCCGGCGGCGGCGAGGTGCGGCACCCCGTCGCCCAGGGGCCAGCTGTGGCCAACCTCCGTCGGTATGAGTCCCCGCCCGGCCGCGGGGAGGGTACGTCCCCAGTGCCGAGGGGAATGGCGCTGCGGCACTCCTCCCTGCGGCCGTCGACCCGGGCGGCGTAGTTGACGGTTTCGACACAGGGTGATTGTAGACGACGTCGCAGTCCTGGCTGCCGCGGCGCCGGTGAAAGATCGAACCTTATACTAAACGTGTGCGCGTCTTGCTGGTGCACTCCGAGGCTCGCCCCTTCGAGGTGGAGCGTTTCGGCGCCGCCTGGGAGGCGGCGGGCGGAGACAGGGCCGAGTTGGTGCCCGTGACGCCCTCCACCGCCAGCACCTGGGAGCGGAACGGCGTGGACCCCGCTGGCCTGCTGCTCACCGGTGGCCCGGACGTGGAGCCGTGGCGCTATGGCCAGGCGCCCCAAAGGGGGGTTGAGCTGCACCTGGACGCAGCTCGGGACGCCCTGGACCTAGAGCTTTTGGCCCGCGCCGACGACGCCGGCTGGCCAGTGCTGGCGATCTGCTACGGCTGCCAGGTGCTGGCGGTAGCGCGGGGAGGCTCGTTGATCCAGGATCTGCCGACCGCGGGTTTTCTGGGGCACGCCGTGCACCGTCCGCTGGACCGGCTGGCCCACGCCGTGGAGATGTTGGATAGTTCTTTCCTGGCGTGGATGCCTGGCTGTTTCGAGGTCAACTCGCGGCATCACCAGGCCATCGCCCAGCCGGGAGGGCTGCAGGTGGCGGCCCGCGCACCCGACGGGGTCATCGAGGCGGTGGAGGATCGCGCCGCTGGGCGGTTCGTGGTGGGGGTACAGTGGCACCCTGAAAACCTCCTGTTCGACCCGCACCTGGAGCTGTTTCGGCGTTTCCGCGCCGCCTGCCGTGGCGGTGGGTGACGTCGCCGCGCCGCCGCGCTAAGCTGTACCCATGAGGCGAGCTGTGGTCGCCATCGCGGTTGTGCTCTCGTCGCTGGCGGTGCTGGCGTGCGAGAGCGGCGAGCCCACCCAGGCGGAACGGGAGGAGGTGTCGCGGGTGGTGCGCGCCTTTGTGGAACGCCTGGCGGAAGCCTACAGCGGCATGGATCCGGCGCCGCTGGAGGGGTTGGTGACGCCCCGCTTTATGGAGCGGGCGCGCCACGACATTGACCTGCTGCGGGCCGGCGGCGATCGTTTGGAACCCCGCTTGAAGAACCTGGAGATCTTGAGCCTCAAAGTGCTCCGCCGCACCAACGCCTACGTGGCGGCGAGGGAGATTTGGGACACCAAGCGGTTCGACGCCTTCACCGGCGAGCTGGTGGGTCACGATCCCGACTCGGTGCTGCACTCCCACATCCAGCTCCAGCGCGTCGACCGGCAGTGGGTAGTGCTCTACCGCGAAGTGGAAGAAACGGCCACCGGGCCGCGCTTCGTGGTGAAAACTCCTGGCCCATCGTGACCGCCCCGCCGACGGTCGCCATCGTCGGCCGCCCCAACGTGGGCAAGTCGACGCTGTTCAACCGCCTCACCGCCTCGCGGAAGGCGCTCACCCACGACCTCCCGGGAGTCACCAGGGATCGCGTGGCCGGCGAGGCGGCCCGCCCGGCGGGAGGCTTCGTGGTGGTGGTGGACACCGGCGGGTTCGAGCCGGAGAGCGAGGAGCTCTTCCCGGCGTTGGTGCGGCGCCAGGCGCTGAAGGCGATCTCGCAGGCCAACGTGGTGTTACTGGTGGTGGATGGTAGCGCCGGCCCGCTCCCTCAGGACGTGGAGGTGGCCGGGGTGGTGCGACGTCTGGGCGTGCCGGTGGTGCTAGTGGTCAACAAGGTGGATCGCCGCGACGCCTGGCTGGGGGCGGGTGAGTTCACGGCGCTTGGCTTTCCGACCGTGGCGGTCTCCGCCGAGCATGGGCTGGGTTTGGACGACTTGTGGACGGAACTGGAGCGCCACCTGCCACCCCCTTCCCCTGAGGTAGAACCACCGCGACCCGAGCTGGCGGTGGCTGTGGTGGGTCGGCCGAACGTCGGCAAGTCGAGTCTTCTCAACTGTATCCTTAAGGAGGAACGGTTCGTCGTGTCGGAGGTGCCCGGCACCACCCGGGACGCGGTGGACACCCTCCTCGACGCCGGAGGACGCGTCGTACGCCTGGTGGACACCGCCGGTATTCGCCGCCGCGGCCGTACCGATCGTGGTCCCGAGGTGCTCTCGGTGGTGATGGCGAAGAGGGCCATGGAGCGCGCCGACGTCTGCCTGCTGGTGCTGGACGCCGGCGAGGGGGTGACGGCGCAGGACGCCCACATCGCCGGTCTGACGTTGGACCACGGTCGCGCTGCCGTGGTGGTCATTAACAAGAGCGACCTTCTTCCGGTTGGCGAGCCGGCGCGCCGGCAGCTGGCCGCCCGCGTCATCGACGCACTGCACTTCTTGAAAGGGACACCGGTGTTGTTTGCCTCGGCGCTCACCGGCGCCGGCGTGGCGCGTATCTTGCCGCGGGTACTGGAGGTGGGCGAGGCCTACCGGTCACGCATTGGCACCGGGGAACTCAACCGCGTTTTGCGAGCAGCTTGGGAGGCGCACCCGCCACCCCAAGGGCGCAAGCCGGCCCGGCTGTACTTTGCTACTCAGGTATCCACAGCGCCACCGACCATCGTTGTGATGACCTCCACCGAACGGCCGCTCCACTTTTCGTATCTGCGCCGGCTCGAGAACGCGCTGCGCAAGTCGTTTCCTTTGGCGGGCGTGCCGATTCGGTTTATCATGCGCAGGAGAAGCGGACGGAGCGAGTAAATGGTCCAGTTTCGACCGCAGGCCAAAGAGATCATTGCGAAGGTCGTGTACTACGGCCCACCGTTGGGCGGCAAGACGACCAACCTGCGCACCCTCTACCGCGGTTACCCAGCCAACACCCGCGGCGAACTGGTGGTGGTTCCAACCGGCACCGACCGCACCATCTTCTTCGATTTCTTACCCGTGAGCATTGGCACCCTGCGCGGCATGAACCTGCGCGTGCAGCTGTACACCGTCCCCGGCCAGGTGCACTTCAACACCACCCGCCAGGTGGTCCTGCGCGGCGTCGACGGCGTGGTGTTCGTCGCCGACTCCCAGAAGGAGATGCTCGCGGCCAACCTCACCTCCTACGCAAACCTCAAGGAGAACTTGCTACTGCAGGGGTTGGCGCTCGCCGAAATGCCCCATGTGGTGCAGTACAACAAGCGCGATCTCAAAGATATCCTGGGGATAGACGAGCTCAATGAGGCAATCAACGAGAGCAACGCCCCGTTTTTCGAGGCGGTGGCCACGGTTGGCATCGGTGTCGAGGAAACGCTGCAAGGTGTGGTGCGCCTGGTGGCCCGCTCGCTGCGCGAGCGCTTCAAGCTGCCCTTTGATGCAGCCGCGGCGCACGAGGGGCTGTTCACCCATGTGCCGGGGGAGAAGGTCAGCATCGACCGTCCCTTCGAAACCGCCAAGATCGATCCTCCGGCCATCCACCAGGCTCCCCGGACCGCCCTGGGCGACAAACCCCGCCCCTTGAAGGTGGCGGCCGCTCCGGCCGAGCCTCATCGGGAGGAGGAGCGGGTGATCCCCTTTGCCTCGGCGGGGCCGGCTGAATCGGGCACGGCGGTGACGCCGACTGTTACCCAAGAACCGGGCGCCGCGCGGAACGAGGCGTCGGCAGAGGTGGCGCAACCGGCGGCGGTGGAGTTGGACGCAGCGCAGCCAGCCGCGGCCGAGGGCGGGGAAGCCGTCTTCGCCGGACGGGAACAGGCCCCAGCGGATCCGTTCTCGGTGGCTCCCAGCCCCGGCGTTGTGGTCCCCGCCGCTGCGCCGCCCGTCGGCGAGGCCGGCGGCGAAGCAGTCTTTCCAATGGGAGGCGAGGCGGTGGCGCAGGCGCCGTTGGTGGCGGCCGACGACCAGCCAGCGCCGGTGGCCGCCGAGCAGGCTTACGCCGAGCCACCCTTGGCGGCGGTGCCGTTCGCTGGCGTGCCCAGCGCGGCGGGCGAGCCCTTTGCGGTCCCTCCAACAGGCCTGCAGTACGGTATCGCCTCGGTGGCTGGGGCTTCAGCCGAGCCGGCGCTAACAGACGCGCCGCCACTGCTGGTGGATCCCTACGCCGACCCCTTCGCCGCAGAGGTGGCGTCGCCGCCGCCGTGTGTGGCGGACGTTTTCAGCGTCGAGGGCGAGGGCGAGCCGGCGGTCGAGGAGGCAGCCGTCCCAGCGCCGGCGGGGGGCGACCCGTACGCCGATGAGGGTCTCGTCTTTGAGCCACTGGCCCCCATGGCGTTGCAGGTGGAGGTGGAGGAGGGTGCGAGGGCGGGTGAGCAACTACGTCCGTTGCCCGAGGCCGCGGTCCAGCGGGTAGTGCCGCGGGCACTGGCGCAGTTCGGCGAGGTGCGCGAACTGGAGCTGGAGGTGCCCGTACCGTCGGCGTGGGTGGGGGGGCGGCGGATGACGCTGCAGCTGCGGCTTACGCTGGTGCCCGAGGAGGACAGCCATGTCGGCTGACGTGGTCATCCCGGAGAAGGACGAATTCCGCATCGGCGAGGTGTGTGACATCGCCGGCGTCAAGCCCTTCGTGCTACGGTACTGGGAGACTGAATTCCCGGAACTGCAGCCGGCGAAAGCATCGGGCGGCCAGCGTACGTACAGCCGCGCTGACGTCCAACTCATCCTGCGCATCAAGCACCTGCTCTACGAGGAGCGTTTCACCGTGGCCGGGGCAAAGAAGCGCCTCGCCGAAGAGGCCAGTGCGGGCGTCCTCCCCCCTGCCCCCGCAGCGCCGCGACTTGACAGCACCGGTCGAGAGGAAGTAGAAAGGCTTCGCCGGGTTCTCGCCGACACCAAGCGGGAGCTCGAGGTCATCATCGCCCTGTTGCGGTAGCACGCATCATCCGGTCGGGACGTGGCGCAGCCTGGTAGCGCACTTGAATGGGGTTCAAGGGGTCGCGAGTTCAAATCTCGCCGTCCCGACCATCCACAGACAAAGTAAGTTTAAGGAAAACGGGCGAGGGAAGCGGGCGGTGTGTCGCCGCCTCTGTCCTTCTGTGCGGTGGAGCTCGCGTCTCCGATGGGCCCTGCCAAACCTACACCGCTGGCTGGGCGAGGGATGCTGCGGTGGACCGCCTTTTTTGGTCATAAGGGTGGTCACGGTCCATGATGGGGTCAACGACACCTCCCCTGCCCGCCCCGACCGCCCGTGCGAGGGGCCGCCGGGTTCGCCCGGATCCCTCGAGCAGCCACCCACCCGGGCGGTGGGGTGTGCAGGAGGCCACCACGAGCGTAAACCTGGCCACATCGTTGGGGTCTTGAAGGTGGAAGGGGAAACCTTAGCAAGGGACCCTTGAGCGCCCGGTGAACCCCCCTGAGGAGAAAAAACCGTTCGCGCTCACTGGGCGGCCAACACTTCATCTACAAGAATGGCCGGCAGTAAGCCGGGCCGCAGCAGTGGCCGCAGGCGGCGGGCCTGCTCCAGCGCGCTGCGCTTGTGGCCGGCCGCCGCCTGCACCGACACGCTCACCGCGCGGGCCAGCTGGAGCAACTGCTTGGCCGTGAAACTGCCGGCGGATTCGATTTCCAACTCAGCCGAGGCGCGGCCAAGCACCTCGAGGGCCTCGCCGAAACGCTTCTCGCCGGCGAGGGCGGTGGCCAGAGCGATCTTCGCCTCCATCTGGCCCTCCCCTGGGATCGCGGCGAGTCGGCGCATCCTCGCCGCAGCATCCTGGGGCAGCCGGCCCCAGCGCCACTGGGCGATCACCACCAGGGCCGGTCCCGCCGGCTCGTAGGGGTGGGCGTCGCCACCGCCCTCGTGGGGTCCCGGCTGGTCCCACCACAGTGCCGCCCTGGTCCGTAGTGCCCCGCTCAGCGCCGGGGTCACGTCGGTGTTGCCGTTGACGTTGGTGGAGAGCGAGGCGATGACGGTGTCCACCAGCTCGGCGTCCCGGTGCTCTATGGCGAGGCGGAGGAGCAGCTGGAGGGCGTCGTAGCGCCGGGGCGTGAGGTAGTGATCAATGAGCCGAACCAACAGCTCGGTTGCCTCGGCGAGCCGGCCGGCGGCCGCCTGCTGGTCGGCGAGCCGATACCCCAGGTCCTCGTAGGGGATGGCTCGATAGGTGTCGGCAAGCAACTCGATCGCCCCGTTCTGGTCACCCACCCGGGCCAACGCCGATGCGGCGAAGCGGGCCAGGGCCGCCCGGTAGGGCGCCTCCGCGAGCAGCGGTGCGGCTTCCCCACGATACTTCGCGATGAACTCCTGGATGCCACGGCGGCTTACGACGCCACCGTCGCTGCGAAAGGTGCGCAGCCCTTGCAGGAACGCCATCCGCTGCGCCCGCAGATCGCGGCCAGCATTGGCGCCGCCCACGGGGTTGCCCCAGCGATCGAGCCTCGCCGTTCCCCAGCTGCCGGGTATCGTCACCGTACCGTCGGCCTGAACAACGGGCGCGCCGGTAGGGTACCCTTCGGGAAGGAGCGTATACCAGACGTAGGTGACCGGTTGGCTGTCGCCGATCAGCACCTCGGGAGATACGAGAAAACCACGTGCCTCCAGCTCGCGCCTCGTTCGGGGTGGGGACACCTCAAGCACCCCGACGACCGTCAAGAAACCCAGGCGGTTGTTAACGCCGGCAAGGAGTACGCCGGGGGCCGCCTGAGGCGCTGGAATCATGCGGGAGAGAAGGTGGCCGGAGTGCAGCAGGAGGTTTTGCCAGCCGCCCACCCGTGGCCAGAACACAAACACGGCGGTGGGGTAAAACAGCCGGTGGTAGCAGCACGCCACCACTTCTTGCAGCCCATCCACGTCAATGTCGACGGCATCAAAGTCGGCGCCCAAATTGGGCGGATAGGGGTATCCCCAGCTTTCTCCCAGGCGTTGCCGGGGCTTCAGCGATGCCACCACCAGGCCATCGTCGCGCAGGATCACCACCTCGCTGTCGATTCCTTCGCCGGGGGATTCCAGCTGCGTTGGCCAGGTGCCCACCACGGTCTCTTCTCGGCCGTCGCCCTCGAAATCCGTGCGGAAAAAATGTTGCACCGGCTGAGCCAAGGCCACCCGCCAGGTTTCCTGACCGCCCGCATCGAGCCCCCGAACCGTCCTGCCAGCCCGCTCCACCAGCACCGCCGGACGCCGCCCTGGCTGCCGGGCCAGGTGCACTGCGGCGGCTGCGACGACCAAAGCGGCGAGGATCAACACCCCAGCGGTGGCGAGCCGCCGGAGCACGCGCGGCGAGTGCGGCACCGTCTCGTGGGCCAGTGCCGACAGCCCTTGGGCGGCGGAGGCGAAACGGTCGACGGGCCGCTTCTCCAGCAGGCGCAGCACGAACCGCGCTAACCACTGTGGGCAGTCGGGTCGCAGTGCTCGCGGATCCTGCGGCACCTCCGTCAGGTGGCGGTTGGCCACCGCAAAGGCCGCATCGCAGCGAAACGGTGGCTGACCAGTTAGCATGTGATAAATCGTCACCCCCAACGCGTACAGGTCCGAGGCCGCCGTCGCCGGCTCCCCGCGGATTTGCTCCGGGGACATGTAACTGGGTGTGCCGACAGGTGCCGCGGTGACAGTCACCTCGACCCCCTCCGCCAGGTGCCGCGCCAAGCCAAGATCCACCAACCTGACCCGACCATGCCGGTCCACGAGGATGTTGGATGGCTTGATGTCGCGATGCACCACGTCACGGGCGTGCACGTAGGAGAGGGTTTCGAGAAGCTGCCGGGTGATCTCCACTACCTGCACGATCCCCAGCTTCTCCTCGCGCGCCAGTAGCTGTCCGAGGCTTTCCCCCTCCACCAACTCCATGGCCGCTGCCAGCGTCGGGCCGCTCTCGATCAACTCGAAAACCCGCACCAGCTCCGCGTGTGCGAGCGTGCGGCCGAATCGCACCTCCCGCCGCATCCTCTCCCGCGCCGCGGTTGCCAACGTCTCCCGGAAAACCTTCACCGCCGCGCGCTGGCCGAGCTCCAGGTCCTCCGCCTCCCACACCTCCCCCTGGCCGCCGGTCCCCAGCCGCCTCACCAACTTCCACCGTGCGGGAAGTGTGGGCGGTGTCGGCGAACGCAAGCCACCGCCTACGTCCGCGACCCAGGTCACGGTCCCCTGAAAGGCAACCTCAGGGTGCTCGGTCATATTGGGGAGGATTGTACCCGTTTTGTCGGCGAGGGCTTTCTGGTGCGCGCTGGTGAGCCTTGTCAGGCGGTTTGGCCCAACCTGTGCGAAGCCCAACGATCCGCTCGCTGGACGTTCATCGACCAGGCGGCGGGAAGAAAACCGGAACGGCCGTTGGGTCTCTGGGTCCCCGGCAACCAACCCATCCGCCGAAGCTCGGCATGGGCCCAGCCCCGCACCTGGAGCGTGCCTCAGCCCCTGACCCCGTCCGGGGCCGTGTTGGGGGCTGTGGCGACGCCGGGCACTGGCAACTCATTACCGGCCAGCGCGCAGCCGCTCAGGAGGGGCGGCGGGCGCCACACCTGCTCACGCCAGCGGAGACGAGAGTTGCGTCAGCTCGCCTTGCACCAGGCCACGGTGCGGGCGATGGCTTCCTCGTGGGGGGTGAAGCGGAATTCCGGAAACGCCGCCCGGAACTTGCTGCCGTCCAGCACTTGGGGTTGGGTGAACAGGTAGGCAATTTCGGCCACTTC
>Ga0308417_1000194_pt1 | contig 46331 bp, 42 predicted proteins | sample HotsprSampleOS65_FD_203528 | JGI IMG/M metagenome (GOLD analysis project Ga0308417, IMG submission 203528) | Hot spring phototrophic mat microbial communities from Octopus Spring, Yellowstone National Park, Wyoming, United States - 20090730_OS65 ...
CCTCGGCTATCGCTGCGTAGTGTAGTCCTGCCCGCGCGCGCTGTCGCGCTGGTGCAAGGCCGCAGCGGCAGAGGCCGGCTCAGAGCAGCCCGAGCTCGGCCAGCTCCCGGCGCATTCGTGCGGGCATTAGCGCGAGCCCGCGCCGCGAGGAACGCGCATGGCCTGCGAGGTCGGGCGGGGCCTCGGCTGCCTCGAGATAGCGCCAGCCCCGGAACGGCTTCACCGGCCGCGGCTGCACCGGCACCAGCAGCAGGTCGAGATAGAGGGCGCAGCAGGGGGAGCCGTCATCCCAGACATCGTGCTCGATCGCCGTGATCCTCTGGCGGACCTGCACGAAGCCGCCGATCACCCAGAAGATCGAGCCGCGACCGACGATCTCTCCGGCCCGGCGGAGAATGCTTCGCGTCTGATGCCTGAGCGGCGGGTCAGCCTTGGCACGAGCCTTCTGTCGTTCGGCGAGCTCTTCCACCGTGGCGCAGCCGACCGCGAGCTTGATGAGGTTGAGCATACGGACGAGCATGGAGGCGTTCGCCCAATTCGCAAGCCTCGCTCGTGCCGAGGTTCAGGCCTCCCGGCTGGCCGGGCTCGCAGTCTCGGGCCGGCGGTCGGCGGAGGCAGGGCGTTCCGCCGCAGGCACGGGGTCGATCGGCAGGCTGACGCGGTCGCCCGCCGCGGCCGCCGCAGCCTCCCGGCGCCACCCGGCTGCGAGCCAAGCGCCGAGCATCGCCGTCCACAAGCGCATCCGCCCCTCCTGCATGTGCATGCACCATCGCACCGCGATGTGTCGTCCCTGTGGCGCGCGAACGCCGGCACTGTGCCGATGACGCGCAGTTGACCTGGCTGCGCGCGAGAGCAGGTTAGGCGCAGGCGCCACCGTGCCATCTCCTCGCTATGCCCCTCGCCTTCCGCATCGCACGCCTCCTCCTCCTCACCGTCCTCGCGCTCGCCGTCGCGCTGCCGCTTGTCGCGATTGCGGCAGGCTTCGGCGTGCTGCGCGCCACGCTTCCGCCCGCGCGAGACGAGGCAGCCATCCCGGGACTTGTCGCCCCGGTCGAGATCACGCTCGACCGGCATGGCGTTCCCTATATCCGCGCGTCGTCGGAGGCCGACGCCTGGGCGGCGGTCGGCTGGCTGCACGCGCGTGACCGCATGTTCCAGATGGAGCTGATGCGGCGCAGCGCCTCAGGGCGTCTGTCGGAGCTGATCGGCGCGCAGGGGCTTAGGCTTGATCGGTATATGCGGCTTCTAGGGATTGTGCAGGCCGCGGAAGCCGATCTTGCGCAGTTGCCCGAAGAGACCCGCGCGGCGCTTGCGGCCTATGCGCGCGGGGTCAATGCGTGGATCACGCAACACGGGCCCTGGTCAGCGCCTGAGTTCGTCTTCCTCGGCGTCACGCCCGAGCCGTGGCGCGAGACCGACAGCCTGCTCTGGGGCAAGGTGATGGCCCTGTTCCTGTCGGGCAATGCGCGCACCGAGCTTGCGCGGCTTCGCCTCTCCGCGACTCTGCCGCGGTCGCGGATCGACGAACTCTGGCCGCGCGACAGAAGCCCGGGCAACCCGGTCGCCGCTCTGCCGGAGCTCGGGGCACATCTCGACCGCGTGCTTTCTGCCATGCCCGCATTCGGCCCGGAGACCGGGCGCGACGCGCCTGTGCCGCCGACCGCCTCGAACGTCTGGGCGGTGACTGGTGCGCGTTCCTCAACCGGCAAGCCGCTGCTCGCCAACGATCCGCATCTTTCCTTCTCGCAGCCGATCCAGTGGCACCTCGCTCGCGTCGAGGCGCCGGGGCTTACGCTCGCCGGTGCCTTCGCGCCGGGCGTTCCCTTCCTCGTGCTCGGTCGGAACCATGCGATCGCCTGGGGCATGACGACGACGCACAGCGATACGCAGGACGTTTTCGTCGAGCGCCTCGCCGGCCCCGACAGCTACGTCACGCCAGACGGGCCACGCCCGTTCTCGGTGCGCGAGGAGCGCTTCCGCGTTCGCTTCGGCGAGGACGTGACGATGCGCGTGCGCGCGACCCGCCACGGCCCGGTGCTGTCGGACCTCGATCCGAACCCGGCCACGCCGCAGGGCCACGTCCTTGCGGTGGCGATGACGGCGCTGATCCCGGGCGACAGGGCAGCGGCAGCGCTGCACCGGCTGAACCTCGCTCGCAGCTTCGACGAGGCGGAGGAGGCAGTGGCGCAGATCGGCGCGCCGCAGCAGAACATCGTCATCGCCGACCGGTCGGGGCGGATGGGGATGGTGCTGCCTGGGCGCGTTCCGCTGCGCCGGTCGGGGGACGGCGCCTTCCCCGCTCCGGGATGGGATGGGAGCCATGACTGGATCGGCTTCGCCCCCTACGCGGCCCTGCCGCGCTTCATCGACCCGCCCTCGGGGAGGATCGTCAACGCGAACAACCGCGTGGTGCCGGATGACTTCCCCCTGTTCCTCGGCCGGGATTGGTGGGGGGATTGGCGCTTCCGGCGCATCCTCGAGCGGCTTGACACGGAGCCGCTGCAGACGGCCGAGACGATGGCAGCGATCCAGATGGACGCGGTGAGCCTCGCCGCGCGCACGCTCCTGCCGTTGATGACCGCGATCGCCCCGCCTTCCGATGCCCGCGCGGCGGCCGCCTTCGCCCGGCTCAAGGCCTGGGACGGGACGATGGCTGCCGACCGCCCGGAGCCTCTGCTCTACTCGGCGTGGGTGAAGAATCTCAGCCGGCGAATCGCCGAGTCCGCGATCGGGCTGGACCAGGAGGCGTTCCGCGAGAGCTCAGCCGAGTTCCTCGCCTTCGTGTTGCACGAGGGCCGGCACTGGTGCGGCGAAGCCGGCTGTGAGGCGGTTCTGGCCGCCGCCTTCGCCGATTCGCTCGCGGAGCTCACCGCTGCGCACGGGGCGGAGATGGAACGCTGGCGCTGGGGCGCGGCGCATGTCGTGCGGTTCCAGCATCCGCTTCTGCGCTTCGTGCCGGTGCTCGGCGCCTGGTTCGGCACCGTGGTCGAGACCGGCGGCGACAGCCACACCGTGCTGCGCGGCGCCACACGCCTTGCCGGCCGCGCCCCCTTCGAAAACATCCACGGCGCCGGCTATCGGGGTGTCTACGACCTCGCCGATCTCGAGCGGTCACGCTTCGTCATTGCAACCGGACAGTCAGGCCACCCACTGAGCCCGCACTACCGCGACTTCGTGCCTGTCTGGGCAGCGGGCGGAACGATCCTGCTCCCTGCCGACCCCGACGGCGAGAGAGGGCGTATCTCGCTCCGCCCCGCGTCATGAGGCCGAGGCCCGCTTGCGCATCGGCGCGATTGACCGCGACGGCCGGCTTCCGGAACACTACGGAACGCATGCTGCAGAAATCGTTCCGCCGCCCGCAATTCTTCTACACGACAGCGCCTCTGCCCTGCCCCTATCTTGAGGACAGGCTGGAGCGGAAGCTCGTCACCGAGCTTTCCGGCGCCGATGCCGAGGCGCTGCACGACCGGCTGTCCCGCGCGGGCTTCCGGCGCAGCCACAACATCGCCTATGCACCTGTCTGCCCCGGCTGCCAGGCCTGTATCCCGATCCGGATCAACGGGCGTGCCTTCAGGCCCTCGCGCACACAGCGCCGGGTCGCCGCCGCCAACGCCGCCGTCGAGGGGTTCGAGGTGCCGCCGCGCGCCACCACCGAGCAGTTCGCCCTGTTCCAGCGCTACCAGGCGGCGCGCCACGCTGATGGGGATATGGCGGCGATGGGATTCTACGACTTCCGCGCCATGGTCGAGGACACGCCGATCGAGACCTGCATGGTCGAGTTCCGCGACCCGGACGACACTCTGGTCGCTGCCTGCCTGACCGACCGGCTTTCGGACGGGTTGTCGGCCGTCTATTCTTTCTTCGACCCGAGGCATTCGGCACGCTCGCTCGGCACCTTCATGATCCTTTGGCTCGTGCGCCGCGCGCTCGCGCTCGACCTGCCGCATGTCTATCTGGGCTACTGGGTGCCGGAGAGCCGCAAGATGGCCTACAAGGCAGCGTTTCGGCCGGCTGAGATCCTCTGGGGCGGGCAGTGGCGCAGCCTCACGAGCGCTGAGGTTGCGCGCGGGCCCGAACCAGTACCGCCGCACGCAGAGCCGGTCAGCACTGGCTGAGCGCGCCCGCGCGGCACCGACCGAAATCAGCTCACCACGCCAAGCCGCCCGGAGGGGGTGTCGCTCGCGACGAGGCGCCCGACGCGTCAGCCGAAACGGCCCGAGGAGGGGAACACGGCGACGGCCCCGGCCTTACCGGGGTCAAGCGCAGCGCATCAGCCGAAACGGCCCGAGGAGGGAAACCCCTTCCACGGCAACCTGCCGGCGCCTGCGCGATGCCCGATCCAGTCCGCCAGATCCTCCTTCGCGCGCACGCTCACGCGGTTCTCGCCGAGCCGGACGGGGAGCCCGTCGGCGAGGACGAAGGGCTTGGCGTCCGCAAGACCGCCATCCTTGAACTTCTGCAGCGTCACGCCGCGCCCGCGCGCGAGAACGGGCAACTCGTCGATCGGGAAGACGAGCAGCTTTCGGTTCTCGCCGATCACGGCGACATGGTCGGCCCCCTGAGGCACGGGGGCGCAGACGACCGCCTCCTCGCCCGGATCGAGCACGAGAACCTGCTTGCCCGCCTTCGTTCCGGCGACGAGCTCAGACGACTCGACCAAGAAGCCGCGCCCCTTCGCCCCGGCGACAAGGAACCGCCCCTCTGCCGGCTGCACCTCGAGGCGAAGCAGGGCAGAGTCGTTCGGCAGGTCGATCAGGAGGCGTATTGGCGTGCCGTCACCACGCCCCCCGGGAAGCCGCTCAATCGCGATCGTGTAGGCACGGCCATTCGTTGCGAAGGCGAGCAGACGATCGGTGGTCCAGGCATGCAGGGCAGCGAAGAGATGGTCGCCATCTTTGAACCTGAGGCTTGAGGTGTCGGCGAGATGCCCCTTCAGCGCCCTGATCCAGCCCTTCTCGGAGCAGACGACGGTGACGGGCTCGCGCACCGCGAGCGCCTCCTCCACCGCCTCCGCCGTCGCCGCAGGCGCCTCGGCCAGACGCGTCCGCCGCGCCCCGAGCGCGCCAGCGCCGAAGCGCCTGCGCATCTCCTCGATTTCGGCGGCGATGGCCGCCCAGCGCTCCTTCTCCGACCCAAGCAGTGCGCGTAGCCGCTTCCGCTCAGCCGAGAGCGCCTTGTGCTCACGGCGTATCTCCATCTCCTCAAGCCGGCGCAGCGATCTGAGCCGCATGTTCAGGATCGCGTCCGCCTGCGCCTCGGTCAGCGAGAAGCGCGCCATCAGCACGGGCTTCGGCTCGTCCTCGGCGCGGATGATGCGGATCACCTCATCGAGGTTGAGATAGACGGCGAGCTGACCCTCGAGCACCTCGAGGCGGCGCTCCGCAGCGGCAAGGCGGTGGCGCGAGACGCGCTCGAGCACGGCGTGGCGATGGTCGAGCCAGGCCTTGAGCGCCTCCTTCAGCGGCATCACCCGCGGCGTGCGCGTGGCATCGAGCACGTTGAGGTTGAGCGATACCCGGCTCTCGAGCGCGGTCGTGCGGAACAGGCTCTCCATCAGCACCGCGGGATCGACCGTCTTCGACCGCGGCTCGAGCACAAGCCTCACCTGGTCGGTGCTCTCGTCGCGCAGGTCGGCAAGCAGGGGAAGCCTTTTCTCCTCGATCGCGGCCGCGATCTGCTCGACGAGGCGCGCCTTCTGCACCTGCCAGGGAATCTCGGTGACGACGACGCGCCAGGTGCCGTACTTCCCCTCCTCGACGTGCCATTTTGCACGGAGCCGGAACGTTCCGCGCCCTGTCTCGTAGGCGGCGCGAATTGCCTCGCGCGTCTCGACCAGCACCCCGCCCGTCGGGAAGTCCGGCCCCTTGATGTGGCGCATGAGCTCAGCGGTGGTGGCGTCGGGATTTTCGATCAGCGTCAGGGCGGCTGCGCAGAGCTCGGCGGCGTTGTGGGGCGGGATCGAAGTTGCCATGCCGACGGCGATCCCTTGCGCGCCGTTGGCAAGCAGGTTTGGGAAGGCTGCGGGAAGGACGACCGGCTCTCGGTCCTCCCCGTCATAGGTGGCGCGGAACTCGACCGCGTCTTCCTCGATCCCGGCGAGCAGCGCCTGGGCGACCTCGGTCAGGCGCGCCTCGGTGTAGCGCATCGCCGCGGCGTTGTCGCCGTCGATGTTGCCGAAATTACCCTGGCCCTCGACCAGCGGGTAGCGCTGCGCGAAGTCCTGCGCGAGACGCACCAGAGCCTCGTACACCGCAGCGTCGCCATGCGGGTGGAACTTGCCGATGACGTCGCCCACGACCCGGGCGCATTTCTTGAACCCCGAGCCAGGATCGAGCTTCAGCTGGTGCATCGCCCAGAGCAGCCGCCGGTGCACGGGCTTGAGCCCGTCGCGCACATCGGGCAGCGACCGGGCCATGATCGTCGAGAGAGCGTAGGCGAGGTAGCGCTCCGAGAGGGCGTCCGCGAGCGGGGTATCGAGGATTTCTCCTCCCGTCAGGTCGATCGGCATCGGCGACTCGGGCTCCTCGGTCTCGCAGCCAGTTAGCCGAAGCGGTCGGCAAGCCTCAACCGCGCCGGCGGCAGCCCGAGATGGCGCAGCCCGAACACGTCGCGGGCAAGGAAATGCCCCGTGAGCCTAAGCCCCGCCGCGACATCCTGAGGCCCGACCGCAGCGTTGCCGAGCAAAAAGGGCGGAAGCGCAAGCAGACGGTGCTTCCACGGCTCTGCTGCCGCGCGCGACACGGCCCGCCCGGTGCGCGGCGAGACATAGGCGAGGTCATCGGCGCGGCCCGTGACGGCGCAGCCCGAAAGGTCAAGCCCGTAGCCGAGCTCGGCAAGCAGCGCTGCCTCCCAGCGCACATAGTCCGGCGCGAGCCCGTCGCCCTCGCCGATCCGCTCAAGCAGCGCAGCAAGCCCAGCGAAGGCGAGCGGATGGGGCTCCCGCTCCGGTAGAGCGCCTTCCGCCACCGCGCAGGCAGCGGCGAGGATCGCGAGCGCCCCTGGATCGTCGAGCGCGCGTGCAGCAGCGGCATCGGCGAGCTCGCCCGCAAACTGGCCGAGCTGGTCGGCGATCCGCGCGGTCCAGTGAAGCCCGAGCCGGTTGCCGGGCTGCCAGACAGCGCGCCCGGCTCGCGACGACCCGCCCCGGACATGCCCGCGCCAGTGCCCATGCGCGCGGGCAAGGACCGAGGCGACCGCGTGCCCCTCCCCGTGCGCGCGCACCGCGAGCACGATCGCCTCGTCCTGCCAGGCCTCCACGGCGTCACTCCGGTTCGAGGCCGAGCGCGCGCAGACGGTCCCTCTCCTCGTCCCAGCCAGGGCGGTGCAGCACCGTGAGGAACAGGTGCACCTTCCTGCCGAGCTCGCGCGCAAGCTCAGCCCGCGCCGCCGCGCCGATCGCCTTCAGCCGCGACCCGCCACGGCCGATGATGATCGCCTTCTGGCCCTCGCGCGCGACGATGACGGCAAGGCGCACGACGACGGAGCCGTCGGGCTTCTCCTCCCACGACTCTGTCTCTACCGTGGTGTCGTAGGGCACCTCCTCGTGCGTCTGGCGGAAGACCTGCTCGCGCACGATCTCGGCGGCGAGCTGCCGGTCCGTCTGGTCGGTGACCTCGTCCTCGGGGTAGAGGAACGGGCCCTCCGGCATCGCCGCGCCGAGCGAATCGAGCAGCCGCTCGACGCCGTCTCCTGTCTCTGCCGAGATCATGAAGGTCTCTCCGAAGGGAGCGATCGCGTTGAGCGAGGCGGCGAGCGGCAGGAGCGTGGGCGGATCGACGAGATCGATCTTGTTGAGCGCAAGCCAGGCCGGCTTGCCGATGTCGCGCAGGCGCTCGGCGATCGTGCGCACGTCTTCGGCAAGGCCGCGCCTTGCGTCGACGAGCAGAAGGGCGAGATCGGCATCGCCCGCGCCGGACCAGGCGGCGCGCACCATCGCGCGGTCGAGCATGCGCCTTGGCTGGAAGATTCCGGGGGTATCGACGAGGAGGATCTGCGCCCTGCCCCAGGGGCCTTCGCGGGGGACGATGCCGAGCACGCGGAAGCGTGTCGTCTGCGGCTTCGGCGAGACGATGGCGAGCTTCTGGCCGGCGAGCCGGTTGAGCAGCGTCGACTTGCCGGCGTTCGGCGCGCCAAGGATGGCGGCGAAGCCGCAGCGCGTCGGTACGCTCATGCCTGCTTCTCCAGCATCGCGAGCAGGGCAGCGGCTGCCTTCTTCTCGGCTGCCTGCTTCGCCCCCGCCTCGGCCTCCGCGCTCAGCCCAGCGCAGGCGACGGAAACGCGGAAGGTCGGCGCATGGCTCGGGCCTGTCGCGGCGACGAGGCGATACTCGGGAAGCCCAAGGCCGCGGCCGAGCGCCCACTCCTGCAGCGCCGACTTCGGATCGCGCGGCGCCTCGGCGTCGAGGGCGTCCGCGAAGGCGCGCCGGATGAAGCGCCGCGCCGCGTCGAGACCGGCATCGAGATGCAACGCGCCGATCAGCGCCTCGAGCGCGTCTGCGAGCACGGCCGGGCGCTGCCTGAGCCCCGCACGGTCATCCGCAGGCGCGACAGCGAGCAGGTCGCCGAGGCCGAGCCGGCGGGCGACGGCAGCGAGAGACGGCTCGGCCACGATATGGCCGAGGCGCCGGCCGAGCGCCCCTTCGCGCTCGTTTGGAAAGCGCTCGACCAGCCATTCGGCGACGACCAGGCCGAGCACCCTGTCCCCAACGAACTCGAGCCGCTCATTCGAGGCGAGGCCGCGGTCCCTGCCCTGGCTCAGGCCGCTGTGTGAGAGCGCCTGGGTGAGCAGGGTGCGGTCTGCGAAACGATGGCCGAGGGCATCCTCGGCTGCCGCGAGCTGAGCTTCCGTCGGTGACGGCGGCTGCGCCCCGCGTGCCCGTCGCTGCGTCACCGCACCAGGTTGAGGAGGCGGCCGAGGCGCCAGTTGAGCGGGTTGAAGGCCGTGCCCTCGTGGCTGAAGAAGATGATCTCCGCCCGGCCGATCAGGTTCTCGATCGGGATGTAGCCGACACCGGCGGGCGAGAAGTCGCGGCTGTCGGAGGAGTTGTCGCGGTTGTCGCCCATCGCGAAGACGTGACCAGGCGGAACGCGGAACTCCTCGGTGTTGTCGAAGCGCTCCGTGTCGGAGAACTCGCAGATGTAGTGCTGGCGCCCTCCGGCGGCGGCGGGCAGGGTCTCGAGCCAGCGTCGGGAGCGGATCCGCACGCCCGTGCCGTCGTCCTCGCAGAGGCCGGCAGGCTCGCGCCGCACCGCCTCGCCGTTGATGTAGAGGATACCGCCGATCACCTGGATCCTGTCGCCGGGAAGGCCGACGATACGCTTGATATAGTCGGTGGCGTTGTCGCGCGGCCAGCGGAACACGGCGATGTCGCCGCGCTCGGGCATGGAGAGGAGTAGCCTCCCCTCCCAGAGCGGCGGCGAGAAGGGCAGCGAGTAGCGCGAGTAGCCGTAACTGAACTTTGAGACGAAGAGGTAGTCGCCCACGAGCAGCGTTGGCACCATCGAGGAGGAGGGGATGTTGAAAGGCTCGAAAGCGAATGTGCGGATGCCGATTGCGATCAGGCCCGCATAGACGATCGTCTTGACCGTCTCGAGCCAGCCGCCGCCCTTGCGCTTGGCCATGGAAAGTCCGTTCGGGGGTTGACGGGGATGGGCGCAGCGACCGACCGCGCGGATCCGCCTTTGCCCGCCGCCCCCGCAGATGTCAAGCAACGGGGGCAGAAGCGCCGAAGTCCGCAAGGGCGGGCCCGAGCGAGGCGGGCGAGAGGCTGATCACCACCACCGCCTGGGCGTAGGGATATTCGTCTGTCATCGTCAGGCTGATGGCGCTTGCCATGCCAGCGGGGGTGAGCGCCGCAAGCCGCGCGAGAGCCCCGCCCGCAAGCTTGAGCGTCGGCTGGCCGGAGGGGAGACTGACCACCTCCATGTCGCGCCAGAACACGCCTCCGCGAAGCCCTGTGCCGAGCGCCTTCGCGCATGCCTCCTTGGCGGCGAAACGCTTGGCGTAGGTGGCGGCCGCGCCCGGGCGGCTTTCGGCGCGGGCGCGCTCTTGTGCGGTGAAGATCCGCGCCGTGAAGCGCTCGCCGTGGCGCGCGAGCGTCGCCTCGATCCGGCGTATGTCGCAGATGTCGGAGCCGATGCCGATGATCACGGCGGTCTCAGGCGGCAGCGCGGGCGCGGGCCGCCTCGATCAGGCCGCGCATGCGGCGGATCGCCTCGGCAAGCCCGAGGAACACCGCCTCGCCGATCAGGAAATGGCCGATGTTGAGCTCCGAGAGTTGGGGGATTGCGGCCACCGGCCCGACCGTTTCGAAGCCGAGACCGTGCCCGGCATGCACCTCGAGGCCGATCGCGGCGCCGTGGCGGGCAGCGGCGGCGAGGCGTGCGAGCTCCTGCACCCGCGCCTCGCCTGTAGCCTCGCAGTAGCGCCCGGTGTGCAGCTCGACCACCGGAGCGCCGACCGAGACTGCTGCGTCGAGCTGGCGCGGGTCAGCCTCAACGAAAAGGCTCACGCGGATGCCTGCGGCCTTCAGCGCAGCGACCGTGTCGCGCAGCGGGCCGGCATTGGCCGCAACGTCAAGCCCGCCTTCAGTCGTGCGCTCCTCGCGCCGCTCCGGCACGAGGCAGGCGGCATGCGGGCGAAGCCGTGCGGCGATCGCCACCATCTCTGCGGTCGCCGCCATCTCGAAGTTGAGCGGCACGGAGAGCTCGTCCGCAAGACGCTCCATGTCGTCGTCACGGATGTGGCGGCGGTCCTCGCGCAAATGCGCGGTGATGCCATCCGCCCCCGCCTGGACCGCGAGATGGGCAGCGCGCACCGGGTCCGGATGCGCCCCGCCGCGGGCGTTGCGTATGGTCGCGACGTGGTCGATGTTGACGCCGAGCCTGAGCCTCTCTGGCATGCGGTCCTCCTTCAGGCGCGCGCGCGCTCGACCGAGGCGATCTGGGGCGAGGCCCTGAGCGCGGCGATGATGTCCCCGAGATGTCTGAGGTCGCGCACCTCGAGGTCGACGAGCATTTCGAAGAACTCTGGCGTGCGGTTGACGATCTTGAGGTTGACGATGTTGCCCTCGCGCTTGGCGATGACATTGGTCAGCGTCGCCAGCGCGCCGGTCTCGTTCGCCGTTACAACTGCGAGCCGCCCGGTGTGGCGCTGCGCAGGGGCTGCGGCCTGGTCCCAGGCGACGTCGACGAACCGCTCGGGCGTCGCGGCGAAGCTCTCGAGGGTCGGACAGTCGCGGGTGTGGATCGTCACGCCCTTGCCGGTGGTGACGATGCCGACAATGGGGTCTCCCGGCAGGGGGTGGCAGCATCCGGCGAAGTGGATGGACATGCCGGCGACGAGGCCGGAGATCTGCGTCGCATGCCGGCTGCCGTCACGCCGCTCGGCTTGGCCTTCCGGGGCGGGCGGCGCGGGCTTCGGCCGCGCGCGCGCGAACGGCATCATGTGCGAAGCGGGCCGCGGTGTGGGGCGGAGCTCCGGATAGGCGGCGAGCACCACCTCGCGCGCGCCGATCTGGCCTGCGCCGACAGCCGCCTGCAGGTCCTCGACCGAGGCCTGCTTGAAAGCCTTGAGCACGCCTTCGAGCACCGCCGTGCCGCCCTCGACTCCCTCCTGGCGGAACGCCTTGACGAGCGCCGCACGCCCCGCCTCGATGTTCTGCGCCCGCATCTGTGCGTGCACGAAGCGGCGTATGCGCGCCCGCGCCTTGCCGGTGACGACGAAGCGCTCCCAGGCGGGGTTGGGCGTGTGGCCGCGGGCGGTGACGATCTCGACCTGGTCGCCGTTGGCGAGTTCGGTCCTCAGCGGAACGATACGCCCGTTCACCTTCGCCCCGACGCAGGTGTCGCCGACCTCCGAATGCACCGCATAGGCGAAGTCGACCGGCGTCGCCCCACGCGGCAGGGTGATCAGATCGCCTTTCGGGGTGAAGCAGAACACCTGGTCCTGGAACATCTCGAGCTTGGTGTGCTCGAGGAACTCCTCTGGCCCCGAGGCCTGCTCGAGGATCTCGAGCAGCGACCGAAGCCAGCGATACTGTCGCGGCGCCTCCGGCCCGACCGGCACGCCCTCCTTGTAGGACCAGTGCGCCGCGACGCCGTATTCCGCCACCTCGTGCATCTCGCGCGTGCGTATCTGCACCTCGATCTTCTGGCTGCTGTCGGGCAGGATCACACCAGTGTGCAGCGAGCGGTAGCCGTTCGGCTTTGGCGTCGAGATGTAGTCCTTGAACCTGCCGGGCACGACGCGGAACGCCGCATGCACGACGCCGAGCGCACGGTAGCACTCGTCCACCGTTCCGACGACGACACGGAATGCCATGATGTCGGACAGCTGCTCAAAGGCGACGTTGCGCCTGTGCATCTTGAGCCAGATGGAATAGGGGCTCTTCTCCCGCCCGGTGATCTCGGCCACGATGCCGTTCTCTGCGAGCAGCCGCTTGAGGTCCTCGGTCACGCGGTCGATCAGGTCAGCGCCTTCGCCGCGCAGGAAGGCGATGCGCGCGAGGATGGAGGCGCAGGCATCGGGCTGCAGCTCGCGGAAGGCGAGGTTCTCGAGCTCTGTTTTGACCGCGTCCATGCCGATCCTCTCGGCAAGCGGGGCGTAGATCTCGAGCGTCTCCGCAGCGATCCGCCGGCGCTTCTGCTCGTCGCGCACGAAGCGCAGCGTGCGCATGTTGTGCAGCCGGTCGGCGAGCTTCACGAGCAGAACGCGGATGTCCTCGCTCATCGCCAGCACGAGCTTGCGGAAGTTCTCGGCCTGCTTGGTGCGGTCAGACTGCAGCTCGAGCCTGGTCAGCTTGGTGACGCCGTCGACCAGGCGCGCGACGTCGCGGCCGAAGCCCTTCTCGATTTCGGCGAGCGTCACAGGCGTGTCCTCGACGACGTCGTGGAGCAGCGCGGTGACGATCGAGTTCGTGTCGATCCGGTAGCCGGTGAGGATCTGCGCGACCTCGACCGGGTGGGTGAAATAGGGGTCGCCGTTGTCGCGGGTCTGGGTGGCGTGTGCCTGCTCGGCAAAGGCGCAGGCGCGCGCGATCGCCTCGCCGTCCGCCTTCGGGTCGTAGGCCTTTACCTTGGCGACGAGCTCCGCCGCTGCCGCGACGGCAAGGCCTGGCATGCCGTCAGGCATGGCGCTCAGGCCCCAGGGCAGGGCGCCAGGTTCGGCTGCCCCGCCGCATCCCGATGGCCCCCGGCGTCAGCCGCCGCCGAGTTCGCGGGCGATCGCGGCCTCGATGTCCTCTTCCGCGCCGGCATCGCCGCCGGCCTCCTCTGCCGCCACCTCTTCCGGCGAGATGTCCATCCCGGCGAAGATGTTGCTCTCTGTGGGCAGAAGGTCGACGACCTCCTCTGAGGCGGGTTCTGGCTCGGGAACGCGCTGCAGGCTCCTGATCAGATCGGCCTTGAGCGACTCGAGGGAGATCTTCGCCTCGGCGATCTCGCGCAGCGCCACCACTGGGTTCTTGTCGTTATCCCGATCCACCGCTGGCGGCTCGCCCCGGCTGATGTTGCGCGCCCGCTGTGCGGCGAGCATCACGAGCTCGAACCGGTTCGGAACCTTGTCAACGCAGTCCTCAACAGTCACGCGCGCCATGCGCCACACCCTCCCGAGTCGGCCCTTCGCGGCCCGGCATCGGCCCCTCGCGCCCGAACCCTTTAGCTAATACACCGTTGTACCGGAGGCAAGCTTTCCGGGGCGCGCAAGCGGCCGACAGGCTTGCCTCTCCGGCTCAGGCAGGGCGGCCAGAAGCGCTTCCACACTCTCGCCCGTCACCGGGTGCCGCCAGCCGGGCGCCACCTCGGCAAGCGGCGCGAGCACGAAAGCGCGGTCCCGGATCCGCGGGTGTGGCAAGACCGGAGGCGGTGCCTGCCGCACTAGCCCCTCGAGATCGAGAAGGTCGAGATCGAGCGTGCGCGGCGCGTTGCGCTCGCCGCGCACCCGGCCATGCCGCGCCTCTATGGTGTGCAGGGCAGAGAGCAACGCTTCCGGCTCCGCCCTGCCCTCCAGGCGCAGTACCGCGTTGACGAAGTCCGGCTGGGCGGAGGGCGGAACGGGCGGGCTGCGCCAAAGCCGCGAGAGGCGTGGACGCGACAGCCCCGGCAGGGCGGCGACCTGCAAGGCCGCACGCAGAAGTGTTTCGGCCGGCGGTGTGCCGTCGGCCATGCTGAGATTCGCGCCGAAACCGACGAGGATCACTCTTCATTTTTCCGTCATGATGGGGTTAGGTAGCTACGCCAGGGTTTGATGGAAATGGCGTTCGACGAGGACTTAGGGTGCTTCGCAGGCGCCCGAAGCTTCGATGGTTTGTCGCCCGGCAAGGAGGCCTTCCATGTACTTTGACGAGCATGAGCGCGTCGCGGTGTTCATCGACGGCGCCAATCTGTACGCCGCTTCGCGTACGCTCGGCTTCGATGTCGACTACAAGTCTCTGCATGCCTTCTTCCGCTCCAAGGCCTATGTGGTGCGGATGTTCTACTACACCGCCGTGCTCGAGACCGAGGAGTACACGCCGCTCAAGCCGCTGGTCGATTGGCTCGGCTACAACGGCTACACAGTGGTGACCAAGCCGGCGAAGGAGTTCACCGACTCGACCGGCCGCCGCCGGGTCAAGGGCAACATGGACATCGAGCTTGCCATCGACATGCTCGAGATGTCGCCGCACGTGAACCACATCGTCCTCTTCTCGGGGGACGGCGACTTCCGCCGGCTGATCGAGGCGGTGCAGCGCAAGGGCGTGCGCGTGACCGTCATCTCGACCATCAAGACGCAGCCCGTGCTGATCGCCGACGAGCTCCGCCGCCAGGCAGACCAGTTCATCGACCTCGCCGACATCATGGGCGACTTCACCCGCAGGATCGTGCCCCCGCGCGAACGCGAGGCGCCCCGCGAGGCTTTGCGCGAAGGCCTGCCCTCGCTCGTGCGCGAGCGCGGCGAAGGCATCTCCGCCACCGGCCGAACCTTCACCGTCGAGACGGTCGGGCCGGCCCGACCGACACCGGACGCTCCCTGGCGCGGCCTTCCGGACACAGGGAACGGCTGACGCCTGGGGTGTTCGCCCCGCATCCGGACTGCAGGCTCTGCCCACGACTCGCCGCGTTCCGCGACGAGAACCGGGCACGCTTCGCCGCCTCTCCCGACGGGCCATGGCACAATGCGCCTGTGTCTTCGTTCGGGCCGATTTCGGCACGTCTCCTCGTCGTCGGCCTCGCACCGGGGCTGCGCGGCGCCAACAGGACCGGCCGCCCCTTCACCGGCGACGCAGCGGGAGAGCTGCTCTACGCCGCCCTCCTGCACTTCCGCCTTGCCGAAGGGGCCTACAGTGCGCGGGTCGATGACGGGCTCGTGCTGACCGGGGCGAGGATCTGCAACGCCGTGCGCTGCGTGCCGCCCGCCAACAGGCCTACGCCTCGGGAGATCGCCACCTGCAACCGGTTCCTCGCTGCGGAACTCGACGCAATGATGCGGCTTCGGGTGGTGCTTGCCCTGGGCGCGATCGCGCACGAGGCGGTGCTGCGCGCGGTCGGGGAGCGGCAGGCGGCACACCCCTTCTCCCATGGTGCGACGCATGCGCTTGCAGGCGGCCGGCTGCTTGTCGACAGCTACCACTGCAGCCGCTACAATACCAACACGGGGCGGCTGACGGAATCTATGTTCTTCAGTGTATTCGAGCAGATCATTGCCGTGCTGAATGAGCGGCACTGACGACCCGCGCGAAGCCTCCGCCCCGCCCATCTGGCTGCTTGCGGCGCTGATCTCCCTCGGCCCCCTCTCGACCGACCTCTACCTCCCAGCCCTGCCGGCAATCGCCTCAGCCTTCGGCACAGATGCCGCCGGCGTACAATGGACCCTCTCCGGCTTCCTCCTCGCCTTCGCGCCGAGCCAGCTCGTCTATGGGCCGGTGGCTGACCGCTTCGGGAGGCGGCCGGCAATGCTCTGGGGCCTTGCCCTGTTCCTCGCCGGCAGCCTCGCCTGCGCGGCCGCGCCGAGCCTCGGCGTTCTCGTCGCGGCGCGGCTGGTCCAGGCTGTGGGCGCCTGCGCCGGGCCTGTGGTTGCGCGCGCTGTCGTGCGCGACACCGTGCCGCCGGAGCGGGCGCCTGCGGCGTTCGCGACCATGGCGGGGCTGATGTCGCTCGCCCCGGCGATCGGCCCAGTCCTCGGGGGGATGGTCACGGCTCTCTCGGGCTGGCGCGCGACCTTCCTGCTGCTCGCCGCAGCGGCTTCGGCAGTCTCGCTCGCCGCGGTCACCCGTCTCGGCGAGACAGCTCCAGTGCTCGACCGGCGCGCGCTCGACCCTGCTGCCCTCGCCCGCGCCTATGGCGGGCTCTTCGCGCATCGCTGGTTCCTCGGCCATGCCGCTGTGGCGACGGCGAGCTACACTGGGTTGTTCTGTTTCATCTCTGGCTCGTCGCATGTCGTGCAGAAGGGCCTGGGACTCTCGCCTGAGGCCTATGGCTTCGTCTTCGCCTCAGCTGTTGCAGGCTATCTCGCTGGCAGCCTTGTGGTGCGCCGGATCAGCGGGCGGGTGACGCCACGGGTTATGATGCGCGCAGGCTCCGTCTGGTGCCTTGCCTGCGGCTGGACGGGCCCGCTCTCGCTCGCTCTCGCCGGCCCGAGACTGGCGACGGTCGCGGGGCCAATCGTGCTCTACATGGTTGGCTTCGCGGTGCTGCAGCCGAACGCCCAAGCAGGGGCAATCTCGCCCTTCCCGGCGATGGCTGGTCGCGCCTCAGCCCTGCTCGGCTGCCTGCAATGGAGTCTCGCTGCGCTCGCCGGGCTTGGCCTTGGCCGGGTGCTGGACGAAAAGGGTTGGGCGATGGCGTTCGGAATCGCTGCCTCTGGAACGGCCGCTGCGCTCGCCGTCGCCCTTCTTCCGCGGGCGGAGGGCTCAGGCGGCGGGTGAGCCGAGCGCACGCTCGATCGCGCCGGTGATGGCGCCGCTCTCCGGAGCGGTGGTCGCGCCCCAGGAGCCGGCGATACGCCCGTCCCGCCCGACCAGGTATTTGTGGAAGTTCCAGCGCGGCGGCGAGGCTGCCGACGCCGCCCAGCGGTAGAACGGGTGCGCCTCGCGGCCGGTCACCCGGGTGATTGCGGCGAGCGGGAAGTCGATACCGAACTCGACCTCGCAGAACTGCTTCACTGCCGCGTTGCTCTCCTTCTCCTGGCGGAAGTCCGCCGAGGGAACGCCGATTACCACGAGGCCACGCGGGCCATAGCGCTCGTGCAGGCGCTTCAGCCCCGCATACTGGTTCGTGAAGCCGCAGAAGGAGGCGGTGTTGACCACGAGCAACACCTTGCCGCGATAGTCGGCAAGCCGGATCGGTTCGCCCTCGATGCCGTCGAAGGTGAAGTCCCAGGCAAGCTGGGAGGCGGCTTCTGCCGGGTCGGGCCGGAAGGGAGCGAGCGCCGCGCCGAGGGCTGCGAGCATGCCGAGGGTTCTTCTCACCTTGTCCACCATGGCGGAGTCTCCCGAATCCTTCGCTTACATGCGGCGTTCCGGCGAGGCTGCAAGTCGGCGCCCGGAAAGTTGCCGGATGCCCCTGTCCTCGCTCCCCCGCGTGGCGAGCGAGACGGCCCTTGTCTCCGCCTCCCCGCTACCCCCGCGCCCGCAGGAGCCGCGCCTTCTCGCGCTGCCAGTCACGCTCCTTGATCGCCGCCCGCTTGTCGGCCTTTTTGCGGCCCGCAGCGAGGCCGAGCAGCACCTTCGCCCGGCCGCGGTCGTTAAAATGGATCTGCAGCGGCACGAGGGTGGCGCCCTCGCGCGTCACCGCGCCGATCAGCTGCCGGATCTGCTTGCGGTGGAGCAGCAGCTTGCGGGGTGCGCGCGGCTCGAAGCGGGAGAGCACGCCCCCCTGGTACTCGGGAATATAGGCATTGAACAGCCAGAGCTCGCCGTCGCGTTCGCCTGCCCAGGCCTCGGAGAGGGTGGCGCGGCCCTGGCGGAGGCTTTTTACCTCCGGGCCCTTGAGCACGAGCCCAGCCTCGAAGGTCTCGCCGATCGCATAGTCGTGCCTGGCCTTGCGGTTCTGCGCGACGACGCCGCGCGCGATCAACCCCGGCTTGCGCGGCTCTGCCACGGCAGACCTATCAGTTGAGCAGCCCCACCTCAACCAACGCCGACCGCACCCGCGCCTTGTTCGACTCAGCGAGGGGGGCGAGCGGCAGCCGGCACGTCTCCTCGCAATGGCCGAGGAGGTGCGCGGCGTATTTCACCGGCCCCGGAGAGGTCTCGCAGAACATTGCGTCATGCAGGGGAAGGAGCCGGTCCTGGATCGCCATCGCCGTCCCGGTCTCGCCACGCTGCCAGGCCTCGTGCATCTCGGCGCAGAGGCGCGGGGCGACATTGGCGGTGACGGAGATGCAGCCGACGCCGCCGGCGGCGAGAAAGGCGACAGCCGTGTGGTCCTCGCCCGAGAGCTGGATGAAGTCGGCGCCGCAGGCGCGCTTCTGCTGCAGCGGCCGCGCAAGGTTGGCCGTTGCGTCCTTGACTCCGACGATGGTCGGCAGCCGGGCGAGCCGCGCCATCGTCTCGACGCTCATATCCACTGCCGACCGGCCAGGGATGTTGTAGATTATGATCGGAAGATCAGTGGCTTCGGCGATCGCCTTGAAGTGGAGATAAAGCCCCTCCTGGGTCGGCCGGTTGTAGTAAGGGGTGACGACGAGGGCAGCATCGGCGCCTGCCTTCTTCGCATGGCGTGTGAGGTCGATCGCCTCCTCCGTGGAGTTGGAACCGGTTCCCGCAACGACCGGCACGCGCCCCCCCGCCGCCTCGACGCAGAGTTCGACGACGCGCTTGTGCTCGGCGTGGGAGAGCGTGGGGCTCTCGCCCGTAGTGCCGACCGGGACGAGCCCGTGCGTGCCCTGACGCACCTGCCAGTCGACGAAGTCCTGGAAACCCTTCTCGTCGATCGCACCGTCACGGCGCATCGGCGTGATCAGGGCGACCAGGGATCCCTTGAGCATGGCTTTGCCTCCTCGCGCTGCACGCACCCTCGCGCCTTGCGCCTGCCGTGACAAGTGCCGCCCCGGCACAATACAACCAAGCGATGCCGATGCGCGCCGCCGCGAGTCTTGTCGCCCTCTGGCTTGCCTTCGCCCCTGCCGGCACCACAGCGCAGCCGCTCGATGCCGCCTGCCGCGCCGCCGTCACCGCAGCCTCGGCCGGGCGCTGGGCAGAGCCCGCACGCTGCACCCAGCCGGTGCCGGCGAAGGTGGCGCTCTGGCTCAGGCTCGTCTCCGGTCCCGCGACCGCCGGCGAGCTCGACGCCTTCCTCTCCGAGAACCCGGACTGGCCGCTGCAGGCCACCCTCGCGAGACGTGCCGAGGCGGCGCATGCGGAGCTCCTCGACGATTCCGCCGTGCGACGCTTCTTCGCCCGCCGCCCGCCGCAGACCGATGCCGGCATGCTGCGCCTTGCCGACGCGCTCGAGACGACGAACCCGCCTGAGGCGGCGCGGCTGCGGCGTTCGGCCTGGGTCGAGCTGCGCGCCGACGCCGCTGCAGAGCGGGCCTTCCTCCACCGCCACGGCGTCGTGATCCGCGCCGAGGACCACTGGGCGCGGTTCGACCGGCTGAGCTGGGCCCGCGAGACGGCGGCGGCGCAGCGCCTGCTGGCGCTGCTTCCACGCGGGCGTCAGGTGGCGGCGCGGGCCCGGCTCGAGGCCCTCTCAGGCAACGAGGGCGAGCTTGTGCAGATGCAGGAGGCCCGGCGCGACCCGCTCGTGTTCCTCGAGCGCGCCCGCAGCCTGCGCCGGCAGGACCGGGACGACGAGGCGCTAAGGCACTGGCTTGCCGATGGCGCGGCGGCGCAGTCCGCAGCCGGGGTTGAGAGACTGCCGCAGTTCTGGGCCGAGCGGCAGATCCTGATCCGACGGCTGCTGCGCCGCGGCGACGACTCACGGGCGCGCGACCTTGCTGCTGCGCACGGCCTGCCGCCCGGGCCGACGGAAGCCTATCTCGAGGCGGAGTTCCTCGCCGGCTGGATCAGCCTGCGCCGCCTCGGCGAGCCCGCCCGCGCGCTTGCCCACTTCGCCGCCCTCGAGCGTGCCGCGATCGCGCCGATCAGCCTCGCGCGCGGGGGATACTGGCGCGGCCGGGCGCTCTCGGCTTTGCAGAGGCCTGAAGAGGCGCGTGTCGCCTGGCGCGCTGCAGCCGAACACGCCTTCACCTACTACGGCCAGCTCGCGGCGCTCGCCGCCGGCGAGAGCGAGGCGGAGCTTGCCCTACGCATCGCCGCGACCGTCCCGCCTGCCGCCGAGCCAGCGCATGTCGCCGCCTTCGCGCGCCGGGAGCTCGCCGAAGCGGCCAGGATCCTCGTCGCGATCGGCGACGAGAGGCGCGCGCGCCAGGTGCTGCTTCGGATGGCGGAGATCGCGCCCGATCCGGTCGATCGCGGCCTCGTCGGCTCGCTCGCCGTCGCCCTCGGCCAGGCCTCGACTGGGGTGTGGATCGCCCGGCGTGTGGCTGCGACCAGCGGCACGGTGCTGCCAGATGCCGGCTGGCCGACTCCTGTCGATCCGCCGCCGGGGATAGAACGGGCGCTCGCCTTCGCGCTGATTCGGCAGGAGAGCAATTTCGAGGCATCGGCAGTGAGCCCTGCCGGAGCGCGCGGGCTGATGCAGCTTATGCCGGCGACTGCGCGGGCTATGGCGAAGGAGCTCAACGAGCCATCGCTCGCTACCCGGCTGAGCGATCCACAGGCGAACATGCGCCTCGGCACCGCTTATCTCGCCAAGCGGCTTACCGAGTTCGACGGGGCGGTGCCGCTTGCGCTTGCCGCCTACAATGCCGGCGCGCACCGCGTGCGCCAGTGGCTCAGCGAGAATGGGGACCCGCGCACAGGCGAGATCGATGCGATCGACTGGATCGAGCTGATCCCCTTTTCGGAGACCAGGAACTACGTGATGCGGGTGGTCGAGAGCATCCTCATCTATCGTGCCAGGGCAGGCGGCGCCGAGGCAGGCGCTCGCCACCCCCTGCGCACCCTCGCAGCGGCGCGGCCATGAGCCCGGAGCTCGCCAGCGTGCGCGCGGTCGTGCTGTCGGGACACGGCACCGTGTTCGACGGCACCGCCGCTGTCCGCGCCGCAGCGGACGCGCTCAACGGCAAGGCGGAACAGCTCGCAGCGCTCTGGGCAGCCAAGCGTTTCGAGTATGCCTGGATCGCCACCCTGACTGGGCGGAAGACGGAATTATGGCAGATCACAGGCGAGGCGCTCGACCATGCGCTCGCGGCTCTCGGCTTCGGACAGAACCGGCTTCTGCGCGCGCGTCTGATGCAGGGGCTCCTGCAGGCGCCGCCCTTCCCGGACGCGAAGCCGGCGCTTGCGGCGCTTGCCGGCAACAGGGCGCGCCCGCTGGCGCTGCTGACGAATGCCTCGGCCATGATGGCGACGGCAACGGCCAAGGCCGGCGAGGTGTTCAGCCTTTTCGATGCTCTGCTCTCCGCTGAGCCGACCGGCTTGTTCAAGCCGAACCAGGCCGTCTACCAACTCGCCTCGGCGCGCTTCGGGATCGCCCCAGCGGAGATCGCCTATGTCTCGGCGCATCCTTGGGACATCGCAGGGGCAACGGTCGCCGGCATGCGCACGATCTGGCTCAACCGCACCGGCGCGGTGGCAGAGTTCGCCTGGGCGCCCCCTTCTACCGTGATCACCAGCCTCGCCGCCCTGCCCGGCCTGCTCGAGGCCGGGCACAAGGCGGCGTGACGGCGGCGGCCGGGGCGCAGGCGGACGCGCCGGACTTGCGCGGCGCCACGAGGCTTCGAGTCCGCGTCCGCGGCGGGCTCTCGGTCTCGGTACTGACTTGGGGGAGGGCCGGGTCGCGCACCCCGCTCCTCTGCCTGCCAGGCCTCGTGCGCACGGGCGGGGATTTCGCGACACTCGCCGAACGGCACGCGGCGCGGCGCCTCATCGTGTCGATGGACTATCCCGGCCGCGGGGAGAGCGACCGCGCCCTCCTCTGGCGACGCTACCTGCCGGAGCGGACCCTCAAGGATGTCCTCGATGTCTGCTCGGCCTTGTCGCTCGGGCGCGTCGTCGCTGTCGGAACCTCGCTCGGCGCAGTGCTGGCGATGGGGCTTGCGACCGTCCGGCCGCGCCTTGTCTCGGCTGCTCTGCTCAACGACGCAGGGCCCGTGTTCCACCAGGCAGGCCTCGGCTTCGTGCGCGCATTCGTCGGCCACGACCATCCGCAGCCGAGCCTCGAGGCGGCCATCGACTTCCTGCGCCGCAGCCTGCCCTGGCTCTCGCTGAGGACCGACAGCGAGTGGCGCGAGATGGCGCTGTTGAGCTTCCGGCGAGGCGCCGACGGGATTTGGCGCGCCAACTGGGACACGCGGATCGCCCGCGTGCTCGACCGCCCGATGAGGGGCGATCTCTGGGACCTGTTCGCCCCGCTCGGCAGGATCCCCGCCCTGCTCGTGCGCGGGGGGGAGAGCGACGTGCTCTCGGCGGAAATTGCGGCGGAGATGCGCCGCCGCTTCCCCGGCCTCAACTATGCCGAACTGCCGGGCGTCGGGCACGCCCCGACCCTGTCGGAGCCCGGACTCGCCGGGACGGTGGACGAGTTCCTTGAGGCGCAGCCGTGAGAGGGCTCGCTTCGCTTTGGGGGATCGGCCGGCTCGGGCCAGGCCCTGGCACCTGGGGAAGCTTCGCAGCGCTCTGGCCAGGAGCCGCATTGCTCGCGCTCGGGGGCCCTCTTCTCCTCGCCGCTGCCGCTCTCGTCCTCGCCTGGGCAGGCTGGCGGGCGGTCTCCACCCTGCCTTCAGAGGCGCAGGAAAAGGACCCGGGCTGGATCGTGGTCGACGAAGCGGCAGGGCAGTGGCTTGCGCTCTCCGGCCTCGCGGCCCCCAGCCTCCTTGGGATCGCCGTCTCCTTCCTCCTGTTCCGCGCCTTCGACATCCTCAAGCCCTGGCCCGTCTCCTGGGCCGACCGGCGCAGGGACGCGCTCGGCATCATGCTCGACGATGTTGTCGCTGGGGCTCTGGCGGGCGCTATCCTCCTCTGGTTGAGAACCCTCTTTCCGGAGGCGCTGGCGTGACCCCTGCCCTGCTCGCCGAGGCCGAGGCTCTGCTCGCGCTCCTGCGCGCGCGGCAGCTCAAGCTCGCCACCGCAGAGAGCTGCACCGGGGGGCTGATCTCAGCGACTCTCACTGCCATCGCTGGCTCGTCCGACGTCGTCGAGCGCGGCTTCGTCACCTACTCGAACGAGGCCAAGCGCGAGATGCTCGGGGTGAGCGAGGAGAGCCTTGCCGCGGCCGGGGCAGTGAGCGAGGAGGTCGCGCGCGCCATGGCGAAAGGGGCGCTCGAGCGCTCGCGCGCAGACATAGCGCTTTCGGTCACCGGCATTGCCGGGCCAGGGGGCGCGACCGCGACGAAGCCCATCGGCCTCGTCTTCATCGGCGCCGCAGGGCGCGGCGGGGCACTGATGGTCGAGCGCAACGTCTTTGCGGGTGACCGCGCGGCGGTCCGGCTTGCCTCCGTCTCGGCTGCGTTCCGGCTCGCGCGTACGCTCGCGTGCTGATCACCCAGCGGCTGCGACCGCGCGTCTTGCCATCACACCGATCAGGTGGGCGCGATACTCCTTGGAAGCGTGGATGTCGCCGTTGAGGTCGTCCTGCGGGGTGATAATTCCCTCAAGCGCATCGGGAGACCAGTTCTTCGCAAGCGCCGCCTCCATCGCCGCGTGGCGGAACACCCCGTTCGCGCCCGCGCCGGTGACAGCGACGCGCACGCCGGCCGGCCCCTTGGCGACGAACACGCCCACCATCGCATAGCGCGACGCCGGGTTAGGGAACTTCATGTAGGCCGCCTTCTCCGGGATCGGGAAGGAGACAGCGGTGACAATCTCTCCCGGCTCGAGAGCGGTCGAGAACATCCCGGTGAAAAACTCATCTGCCGGGATGGTGCGGGCGCTGGTGTGTACATTCGCGCCGAGGCCGAGCACGGCTGCGGGATAGTCAGCGGCAGGGTCGTTGTTGGCGACCGAGCCGCCGATCGTGCCGCGGTTGCGCACCTGGTTGTCGCCGATATGCGCGGCAAGCCTGGCAAGCGCCGGAATCGCCTTCGCCACCTCGGGCGAGGCGGCGACCGCTGCGTGCGTCGTCATCCCGCCGATCCTGACCATGCCGCCCGATACGGTGATGCCCTTGAGCTCGGCGATGCCGGAGAGGTCGACCAAGGCGGTCGGGCGCGCAAGCCTCTGCTTGAGCGTCGGGATCAGCGTCTGCCCCCCCGCAATCGGCCGCGCCTCCGGGTCGGCCGAGAGTAGGGCGACGGCATCGGCGACGCTGGTCGGGCGGTGATAGGCGAAATCGTACATGGTTCGGTTCCTTGCTATTCCGCCGCCATGCGCGGGCGGCTGGTGTTGCGGCTAGCGTTGATGATGCTCCACACCTTCTCGGCGGTCGCGGGCATGTCGATGTGGCGGACGCCGTACTCCTTCAGCGCATCAACCACCGCGCCGATCACTGCCGGAGGCGCCCCGATCGCGCCCACCTCGCCGCAGCCTTTCACCCCGAGCGGGTTGTGGGTGCAGAGCGTGATCGAGTGGCCGACGGCGATGTTCGGCACATCGTCCGCCCGCGGCATGGTGTAGTCCATCATGCTGCCGGAGACGAGCTGGCCCGTCTCGTCGTAGAAGCAGCGCTCGAGCAGCGCCTGGCCAATTCCCTGCGCCACGCCACCCTGCACCTGCCCCTCGACGATCATCGGGTTGATGACGCGGCCGACATCATCAACCGCCGTGAAACTCACCACCTGCGTCGCGCCCGTCTCCGGGTCGATCTCGACCTCGGCGATATGGCAGCCGCCCGGGAAGGTGAAGTTCTTCGGGTCGTAGAACGCCGTCTCCTCGAGGCCCGGCTCGAGCTCCTCGATCGGGTAGTTGTGCGGCACGTAGGCGGCAAGGCTTATCTCGGCGAGCGTCTTCGCCCTGTCTGTCCCCGCCACCTGGAACTTGCCGTCCTTGAACTCGATGTCTGCGACGTCCGCCTCGAGCAGATGCGCGGCGATCCGCTTGCCCTTTGCGATGATCTTGTCGGCCGCCTTCATCATCGCCGAACCACCGACGGCAAGCGAGCGGCTGCCGTAGGTGCCCATGCCGAAGGGGATGCGCGCTGTGTCGCCGTGCACGATCTCCACCTGGCTCAGCGGCACGCCGAACCGGTCCGCCACGAGCTGAGCGAAGGTCGTCTCGTGCCCCTGGCCGTGGCTGTGGGTGCCGGTGAAGACGGTGATCGAGCCTGTGGGGTTCACCCGTATGTTGGCGACCTCGTAGAGGCCGGCGCGGGCGCCCAGCGAGCCGACCACAGCCGAAGGCGCGATTCCGCAGGCTTCGATGTAGGTCGAGATGCCGATGCCGCGCAGCCTGCCGCGCGCCTTCGCCTCCGCCCTGCGTGCCTCGAACCCGGCCCAGTCGGCCGCTTTCAGAGCGGCATCGAGCGAGGCGTGGTAGTCGCCGCTGTCGTATTGCAGCGCCACCGGCGTCTGGTAGGGGAAGGCGGACGCAGGGATGAAGTTGCGCCTTCGTATCTCGACCCTGTCCATGCCCATCTCAAGGGCGCAGATGTCGACCAGACGCTCGAGCAGGAAGGTCGCCTCGGGCCTGCCGGCGCCGCGATACGCATCGACCGGGACCGTGTTGGTGAACACGGCCTTCACCTCGGCATAGATCGCCGGTGTGGTGTACACCCCGGCAAGCAGGGTCGCGTAGAGATAGGTCGGCACGCAGGGGGCGAAGGTGGAAAGATACGCCCCCATATTGGCAAGCGTGCGCACCCTGAGGCCGAGAAACTTCCCCTCTGCGTCCAGCGCCATCTCGGCGACCGTGACATGGTCGCGCCCGTGCGCATCCGACATGAAGCTCTCGCTTCGCTCGGCCGTCCACTTCACCGGCCGCTTCACCTTGGCCGAGGCCCAGGTGACGATCGCTTCCTCGGCGTAATGGTAGATCTTCGAGCCGAACCCGCCGCCCACGTCGGGTGCCACCACCCGCAGCCGATGCTCGGGAATGTTCAGCACGAACGCGCCCATCAGCAGGCGGATCACATGCGGGTTCTGGCTCGTCGTGTAGAGCGTGTACTCGCCCGAGCTCGGATCGTATTCGCCGACCGCCGCGCGCGGCTCCATCGCGTTCGGGATCAGCCGGTTGTTGACGAGTTCGAGCGTCGCGACCTTGTGTGCTCTCGCGAAGGCAGCGTCGGTTGCGTCTTTGTCGCCAAGGTGCCAGTCGTAGCAGATATTGCCGGGCACATCGTCATGCACGAGCGGCGCGCCTGGGCGCAGGGCGGCCTCGAGCGTCGCCGCGGCCGGCAGCACGTCATAGGTGACGGAGACGAGCTCCGCCGCGTCGCGCGCCTGCGCCTTGGTCTCGGCGATCACCACGGCGACTGGGTCGCCCACATGCCGAACCTTGCCGATCGCAAGCACAGGATGGGGCGGCTCGGCCATAGGCGAACCATCCTTGTTCCTCACCTGCCAGCCGCAGGGGAGCCCGCCCACCTTCTCTGCCGCGAGGTCGGCGCCGGTGAACACCGCATGCACGCCGGGTGCGGCCTTCGCCGCAGCCGTGTCGATGCCGCGGATCGCCGCGTGCGGATGCGGGCTGCGGACGATCACCGCATAGAGCTGGCCTGGGCGGTTGATGTCGTCTGTGTAGTTGCCGCGCCCCGAGAGGAAGCGCAGGTCCTCGCGCCGCCTAACCGATGCGCCGATGCCTTCGAAACCCATGGTTGTCTCCCCCTCCCTGGTGAAGCTTGATCCGGAGCCTTCTCCGTTCTCTTTGGCCGGTCTTGTCGGCTCGGCGGCTCATTCGGCCGCGCGCGGCAGTTCTTTGACCCTCCCGTGCATCACCTGCTGGGCCGCATCGATTGCCTTGACGATGTTGTGGTAGCCGGTGCAGCGGCAGAGATTGCCCTCGAGCCCCTCGCGGATCTCGCGCTCCGACAGTCCCTGCGGGTTCTTCCGCACGAGGTCGATCGCGCTCATCACCATGCCTGGCGTGCAGAAGCCGCACTGCAGGGCGTGGTACTCCCGGAACGCCTCCTGCATCGGATGCAGCGTGCCGTCGGGCGCAGCGAGCCCCTCGATGGTGAGCACGTCAGCCCCCTCGGCCTGGACGGCGAGCATGGCGCAGGACTTCACGCTGTCGCCGTTGACGTGCACCACGCAGGCGCCGCATTGGCTCGTGTCGCAGCCGACATGCGTGCCAGTGAGCCTGAGCGTCTCACGCAGAAGCTCGACGAGAAGGGTGCGGTTCTCGACCTCAGCCGTCACAGGCTTGCCGTTCACGCTCAGCGAGACCTGAGGCATGCGCTCTCTCCCCTTGTGTCCGTTGGCCCCTTGTGTCCGTTCGCCGCCCAAGAGGGCCGTTCCGTTCCGGAGCAGGAGTGTCGGGGCAGGCGCGTGTATCAGTCAAGCACCGCGCGCCAAGGTAAGAGCAGGCGAAACTCAGCGCAGGGTGCGAAGCCGGTCAGCCGTAAGGCGGCGGTCGAGCGCGGTAAGGACCGCCGGATCGAGCCCGAATCCGCGCAGATGGTCGAACAGGGCGTGCACGGCCGGGAGGTTCGCGGCCGCGTCGACGCTGTCGGGCAGCGTCTGCCAGGCTGCGAAGCCCGTCGCCTTGCCGACCGATACGTAGGTGGCGTGGCGCACCGGCTTGCGGCTTGCCGTCGCGCGGGCGCGCGCCGCCATCGCGCGCTCGACGGTCCTGCCGGCATCCATGTTGCCAGAGGGCGCGACCGCGAGCATCCGCACATAGGCCAGACCGTCGAGAGCCGCAGCCTTCCTCGGGAAGAGGTGGTCGATGTGCACGCCCACCCCGGCGAGGCCAGGCGCGCCGAGATACCTCCGCGCGAAACGCTCATAGGCGTCGCGATAGCCGCCGAAGCCCGGCGATAGCCAGAGCTCTGGCGGCCCTGCGCCTGGCGCGGGCAGCCACACGAAGCCGTCCTCGAGCGCAAGGCCCGGCAGCGGCGCGAGCCTCCCGCCGGCGCCGAGATCGCGCATCAGCCTGGAACCGGGCCGGCTGCGATCGACCGGCAGGAAGCCCTCGCGCGAAGCCGCTCCGATCCAGGCGGTGGCGTCGCCGCGCGCGAAGGCCGCGACGAAGGCTCGGATCGGTTCGCTCACCCAGCCGGGCAGCAGCATCGAAGGCCCTCCCCAGCACATCGCGCCCAAGGGCAAGGCTACACGCTGTTCCGCTCGAGATTCGAGAGAAACTCACGCTGCGGCCGCTGCTGCGCTGATCGTCGCCGTGTCGTGCAGATGGCAGGCGGTGAGATGGCCAGGGCCGACCGCCTTCAGCGGCGGCTCCTCGACCTTGCAGCGGTCGAAGGCATGCGGACAGCGGGTGTGGAAGCGGCAGCCAGGCGGTGGCCTGATCGGGCTCGGCACGTCGCCGGTGAGGATGATACGCTTCCGCTTGGCCGTCGGGTCGGGCAGCGGCACGGCCGAGAGAAGCGCCTCCGTGTAGGGGTGCTTCGGCGCCGAGAACAGAGCCCGCTTCTCCGCCACCTCGACGATCTTGCCCAAGTACATCACCGCCACGCGGTGGGTGATGTGCTCGACGATCGCCAGGTCATGGCTGATGAACAGCAGCGAAAGGCCGAGCTCGTCCTGCAGATCGGAGAGCAGGTTGACGATCTGTGCCTTGACCGAGACGTCGAGCGCCGAGACGGCCTCGTCGCAGATGATCAGATCCGCGCCCGGGGCGAGCGCGCGGGCGATGCCGATCCTCTGGCGCTGCCCCCCCGAGAACTCGTGCGGGAATCGGTTCATCGCATCGCGCGGCAGCCGCACCCTGTCGAGCAGGTCGCCGACCCTCTCTTCGACCTCCTTCGCCGAGGCGGCGAGGCCGAAATTGGTGATCGGCTCGGCGAGGATGTCCTTCACCTTCAGCCGCGGATTGAGCGAGGAGAACGGGTCCTGGAACACGACCTGCATACGCCGCCGCAGCGGCCTAAGCCGCGCAGTGGAGAGGTCGTCGATCCGCTGGCCGTCGAGCAGCACCTGGCCGGAGGTCGGCTCGATCAGGCGAAGCACGGTGCGCCCTACCGTACTCTTGCCGCAGCCGCTCTCGCCGACCAGTGAGAGCGTCTCTCCCTTGCCGATCGAGAACGACACGCCGTCGACGGCATAGACATAACCGGTGACGCCGGAGAGGAAGCCAGCGCGAACCGGGAAGTGCTTCTTGAGGTCGAGCACTTCGAGAAGTGGCCGGCGCGCTGCCGGCGCCGCACTCTGGCCGCGGGCGAGGGTCATGCCGCGACCGCCTCGCGCGGGGCGTGGTGGCAGGCAACGAAATGCCCCGGCGCCTTGGCCTCGACCGCGGGCGCAACCGCGCGGCAGAGATCGGTGACGGCAGGACAGCGGCTGGCGAAGGCACAGCCGATGATGGGCTGCTTCAGGTTCGGCACGATTCCCGGGATCTCGGCGAGCCGCGACCGCCCCGTCGCCGCAAGCGAGGAGCCAAGCTTCGGCACCGCGCCGAGCAGGCCCTGCGTGTAGGGGTGGCGCGGGCGTGCGAAGAGGTCGCGCGCCGAAGCCTCCTCGACCTTGCGGCCGGCATACATCACGACGATCCGCTCCGCCATCTCGGCAACCACGCCGAGGTCGTGGGTGATGAGCAGAATCGCCGAGCCGAGCTTCGACTTGAGCTCGCGCATCAGGTCGAGGATCTGCGCCTGGATCGTCACGTCGAGCGCCGTCGTCGGCTCGTCGGCGATCAGGAGCTTGGGGTTGCAGGCGAGCGCCATCGCGATCATCACCCGCTGGCGCATGCCCCCAGAGAGCTGGTGCGGATACTCGCGCACGCGCCGCCTCGCCTCCGGGATGTGCACGAGATCAAGCATCTCGACCGCACGCGCCTCCGCCTGCCTGTCGTCCAACCCCTGATGCAGCCTGAGCGTCTCGCCGATCTGCCGCCCCACTGTGAGCACTGGGTTGAGGCTCGTCATCGGCTCCTGGAAGATCATCGAGATGGCGTTGCCGCGTATGTCGCGCATCTCGCGTTCGGAGAGCTCAAGCAGGTTCCGCCCCTGGAACAGGATCCGGCCCGTGATCTTCCCCGGAGGCTCCTGGATCAGCCTGAGGATCGACATCGAGGTGACGGACTTGCCGCAGCCCGATTCGCCCACGATCGCGAGCGTCTCGCCGCCAACGATCGAGAACGACACCCCGTCGACGGCGCGCACTGTTCCGTCGACCGTGCGGAAATGCGTTCGCAGATCCTCGACCTCGAGCAAAGGCCCGGTCCGACCCGGCCTCGCAGCAACCGCCTCGGTCTTGTTCAGCAAGGTCTCGCCCATGGCATGAGCCGTCAGAGGCGCTTGGCGAGGCGCGGATCGAGCGCGTCGCGCAGCCCATCCCCGAGCAGGTTCACCGCGAGCACGGTGACGGAGAGAAAAAGCGCCGGGAAGAAGACGATGTAGGGCGCGACCTGCCAGAGTGCGCGCCCCTCTGCCATCACGTTGCCCCAGGAGGGAATGATGGGCGGCGTGCCGGCGCCGATGAAGGAAAGGATCGCCTCGGTGATCATCGCCGAAGCGGCAATGTAGGTCGCCTGCACCGTCAGCGGCGCGAGCGTGTTCGGCAGGATGTGGCGCCAAATGATGCGTGGCGTCGTCGTCCCGGCGGCGATCGCGGCCTCCACATAAGGCTGTTCGCGCAAGCTGAGCACCACGCCGCGCACGAGCCGCGAGACACGCGGGACCTCAGCGATGGTGATGGCGATGATCACGTTCTGCACCGACCCCCGGGTCAGAGCCATCAGCGCGATCGCAAGCAGGATCGGCGGGATCGACATCAGCCCGTCCATGATCCGCATCATCACGCCGTCGAGCACGCGCAAGAATCCGGAGAAGAGGCCGATCAGCAGACCTGCTGCGGAGGCGAGCAGCGCGACCGAGATGCCGACGATGAGCGAGACGCGCGCGCCATAGATCACCCGCGAGTAGACGTCCCGCCCGAGCATGTCGGTGCCGAACCAGAACATCGCCGACGGCGGGCGGACGCGGCGTGCAGGCGCGAGCGCCTGCGGGTCGGTGGTGCCGAGCCAGGGCGCGAAGACGGCGATGAACACCATCACCCCGAGCAGGAACCCGCCGAGGGCGATCGTCGGGTGGCGGCGGATGAAGGTGCGGACGCGCCCCCGCCTTGGCTCGGCGGGAAACATGTCGGCGGCCGCTGGGGCCGCAACCACGGCGCTGTCGGGGCTCAATAGCGGATCCTCGGGTCGAACACGGTGTAAAGCAGGTCGATGGCGAGGTTCACGAGCACGTAGACGAAGCTGAACAGGAGCACCACGCCCTGGATCACGGGATAGTCGCGGCGGAGTATGGCATCGACGGTGAGCCGCCCGAGGCCTGGGATGGCGAACACGCTCTCCGTCACCACGGCGCCGCCGATCAGCAGCGCGATGCCGATGCCGATCACCGTCGAGATCGGCACCGCGGCATTCTTCAGCGCGTGCAGGAAGAGAATCCCGCCGCTGCCGAGCCCCTTTGCCTTGGCGGTGCGGATGTAGTCCTGCGCCAGCACCTCGAGCATGGTCGCGCGGGTGATCCGCGCGATCAGCGCGATGTAGATCGAGCCGAGCGCGACCGAGGGAAGGATCAGGTTCTCGAGGAACGGCCAGAAGCCCTGCGAGAGCGGCGTGTAGCCCTGCACGGGGAGCCAGTCGAGCTCGAGCGCGAAGATGTAGGCGAGCACGTAGCCGGTGACGAACACCGGCACAGAAAAGCCGAACACCGCAAAGGCCATCACCGCGCGATCGAGCCAGGAGCCCGCCTTCCACGCCGCGACGACCCCCAGCGGAACCGCGATCGCGATGGCGAGCGTGATGGTGAGGATCATCAGGCTCGTGGTCGGCTCGATGCGCTGCGCGATCATGTGGCTGACCGGCAGGTTGGTGAAGATCGAGACGCCGAGGTCCCCCTGCATGATCCGCCACAGCCATTCCCCGAAGCGGATCAGGAACGGCCGATCAAGACCGAGCGAGGCGCGGATCCGCTCGACATCCTGCGGTGTCGCCTGGTCGCCGGCGATCACCGCCGCCGGGTCGCCCGGCGCGAGGTAGAGGAGCGAGAACACGAAGAAGGCGACGACGAGCATCACCGGGATCGTGGCGAGCACGCGGCGCACGATGTAGGCGAGCATCCGGCGCTACCGCCTCCGCCGGATCGTTCTGGTGTCGAGAGCCATCATGCGCTCCGCCTCATGTCTTCGCCACGCCCCAGAAGAGCGGCATCGGCCCCTTGCCGATGCCGCTGAGGTTTCGCCGCCACGCCTGGTAGGACATGAACAGCCCAGTCGGCACCCAAGTCATGAACGCCATCGAGGCCTCGTTCAGCCGCGCCACCGCAGCCCGCTCGGCGGCAAGATCCTCGGCAGCGAACCAGGCGGCGACGGCGGCCTCGATCTCCTCGTTCTGCGGCCAGCCGAACCAGGCATCCGGGCCGTTGGCGCGGATCGCCGTGTAGGCGGCGGGCGTTGCGCAATCCGCTCCAGCATGCCAAGTGTGAAACACGTTCCAGCCGCCAGCGCCGGGCGGGTCCTTCCGCGCGCGGCGCAGCGCAAGCTCGCCCCAGCTCATGTTCTCGGTGACGACCTGGAAGCCGAGCGCGCAGAACAGCGCCTCGCTCACCTCTGCCATGGCGCGCAGTGGCGCGAGGTCGGTCGCGTTCAGGAGCACGACCTCGCTGCCCGCCCGGCCAGCTTCGGCAATCATCCGGCGCGCGCCGTCGAGATCGCGCGGGCCGGAGAGGATCTCGCCGCCCGTCTCCGAGTAGAGCGGCGTGTCGGGCGGGAAGAAGGAGGGGCTGCGACGCCACAGCACGTCGTCTGAGCCGATCACGGCGCGCATGTAGTCCTGCTGGTCCGCCGACATGGCCACCGCGCGCCGGACGCGCACATCGTCGAAGGGCGGATGCAGATGGTTGAAGCGCAGCGCCCCGATCGCCCCCATCGGGTCGGCGATCTCGACCGCGATCGCGCGGTTGCGGCGCAGCGCGGGCACGAGATCGGGCAGCACGGCCTCGACCCAGTCCACCTCCCCGGCCTGCAGCAGTGCGGCCGCAGCGGCAGGGTCGGGCGTCGCTGTCCACTCGATCGTTTCGAATTCGATGCGCTTGCCGCCAGCAAGCCAGTCAGCCGGCTCTGGCCGGGGCAGATAGTCGGGGAAGCGCTCGAACACCGCCCTGCGGCCCGGTTCCCACAGATCGGCGCGGAAGCGCATCGGCCCGCTGCCGATCGCCTCGGTGATCGGCGTGAAAGGATCGGTGCGCGCGAGCCGCTCGGGCATGATGAAGGCGCACGGAGCTGCCTGCTTGCCGAGCGCGTGCAGAAGCTTCGGATAGGGGGCGGAGAGGACGAGCCGGACCGTCCGGTCGTCTGGCGCGGCAAGGTCCTGGCGCAGCGCCCGCACCATCTGGCCCATCGGGTCGCGCACCATCCAGCGCTCGAGGCTCGCCACCACGTCTCTGCCGCGCACGGCCTCTCCGTCATGGAAGCGAAGGCCCTCCCGCAGCCGGATCGTCCAGACGAGGCCGTCGGGCGAGACGGCATGCCCCTCGGCCATCTGCGGCTGCGGGCGGAACTGGCTGTCGACGCCGTACAGCATGTCCCACACCAGCGCAGCAGCGTTGCGGACGACATACTGCGTGCCCCAGATCGGGTCGAGGCTCGAGAGCCCAGCCTGCGGAACGAAGCGCAGCGTGCGGGCGGCCGAGCCTTGCGCATGCACAGCTGGCGCGGCGAGGCCAAGCCCCGCCGCAGCCAGAGCGGTGATGATGGCCCGCCGCCGCATCGGTTCCCTCAGGCCCCTCCCTTGCCCATGTTCTCAGGCTCCTCCCTTGCCCATGTTGTAGAACAGAACGACCGGGCTCCTGATCACGCCAGTGACGTTGCTGCGCCAGGCGGAGGGCGAGAGGAAGTGCCCGAGCGGCACATGCGGCACGACCCGGAATGCCTCGATCTGGATCTCGCGGGCGATGCGCTTCTGCTCCTCGAGGCTTGGTGCGTCGAACCACTGCTCGCGCAGCGCCTCCATACGCTCGCTGGTCGGCCAGCCGAACCAGCTGCCAGGGCCGGTGCCGACGGCGCGCATGCCGACTGCGGCTGCCGGGTCGAACCAGTCGGGGCCCGCCCAGGTGGTGTGGAAGATGCTCCAGCCGCCGCGCTCCACCGGCTCGCGGCTCGCGCGACGCTGCACCACCGTCCCCCAGTCGGTCGCCACGAACTCGAGGTTCAGCCCGAGCCGGCGAATCAGGTCGGCCGTCACCTGGCTCTGGGCGCCGATGGTGGGGAAGTCTGAGGCGTGCAGCTGCACGATCTTCTGGTTCGTATAGCCTGCCGCCCGCAGAGCCTCGCGCGCCCGGTCGAGGCTGCGCACCTTGAGCGGCTCTGCCCCCGCCTCTGTGTGCATCGGGCTGCCGAGCGACCAATAGGAATAGGAGGTTCGGTACATGGACGGGTCGTCGCCGACCACCGCCTTGAGGTAGTCCTCCTGGTTGATCGCGAGCAAGAAGGCACGCCGGATCTCGGCGCTGTCGAAGGGCGGATGAAGGTGGTTGAACCGGAGCATGCCGATCGTGCCGAGCCTGTCGCGGGTCTCCACCACGATGTTGCGGTTGCGCCTGAACAGCGGCAAGAGGTCGTGCAGCGGCAGCTCGATGAAGTCCACCTCGCCGTTGATCAGCGCGTTCCCGGCTGTTGCCGGGTCGGTGATGATGTGCCACTCCATTCGCTCGGCGTTCGCCCGCTTGCCGCCGGCCGTCCATGACGGCGGCTCGTTGCGCGGCACGTAGGCGTCGTTGCGCATGTAGACCGCGCGGGACCCAGGCACCCACTCGTCGCGTACGAAACGATACGGCCCCGAGCCGATCCAGGAGGTGATCTGGGTGTTCGGGTCGGTCGCGGCCACGCTCTCCGGCATGATGAAGCACGGGCTCGCGTTCGGCTTGGCGAGCGCGGCAAGCAGGTGCGAGAACGGCCGTTGAAGCCTGATGCGGAAGCGCCTGTCGTCCAGCGCCTCGATCCTGTCGAGGCGCTTGGCGATCTCCTGGCCGAACCCGTCGCGCGCCCACCAGCGCCTAATCGAGGCGACGCAGTCCTGCGCCCGCACCGGCTCCCCGTTGTGGAACTTCTGCCCCTCGCGAAGGGTGAACACATAGGTCCGCCCGTCATCCTCGACCTGCCAGCCGTCGGCCGCCTGGGGCTTGACGGCCAGGGTCTCGTCGACCGCAAGGATCGTGTCGTAGACGAGATAGGCATGGGTGCGGGTGATGGTCGCCGTCGTCCAGACCGGGTCGAGGCTCGTGAGGTTGGCCTGCGGCACGATCCGGAGCGTGCGCGCCGCCGCCCCTTGCGCGACCGAAGGCGCCCCGACAGGCGCTGCAGCCGCCGCAAGCCCCGCTGCGACAGCCCCGAGAAATCGCCGACGATGCATCCGTTCCCTCCTCGATCCTGGCCGCGCAAAGGCGCGCAACCGTGATCAGCTGTCGCGAAGCCGCACCCCGTCCGCTCGCCTTTCGGCGAAGTGGCGACCGCCGCCCCGCCGCGCGGCACTCAGCTCTTGCTCACCCCCCAGAAGAAGGGCAGCGGCCCCTTGGTGATTCCGGAGACGTTCCGCCGCCATGCCTGGTAGCCGAGGAAGAAGCCCGTCGGCACATAGACGACATGCGCCATCGCCGCCCTGTTGATTGCCTCGAGCGCGGCCTTCTCCTCGGCAGGCGTGGCAGCATTCAGCCACTTAGCGATCGCCGCCTCGACCTCCTCGCTGTTCGGCCAGCCGAACCACGCGCCGTCACCATTGGCGCGGATCGCGTTGTAGGAGGCGGGAGCAATGCAGTCTGCCCCCGCATGCCAGGTGTGGAAGATGTGCCAGCCGCCCTGGCCCGGTGGGGCCTTCGAGGCGCGCCGCTGGCCGACCGTTCCCCAATCCGTCGCGACGAAGTCGACCGTCATGCCGAGGGTGCGCAGGAGCGCGTTTGTCACCTCGCCCATCGCCTTCAGCGGCGCCTGGTCCTGCGCCACGAGGACGGTGATCGGCGCGTTCGTGTAGCCTGCCTCAGCGAGCAGCCGGCGAGCCCCGGCGATGTCGCGCGGGCCTTTCAGGATCTCGCCGCCCGCCTCGGTGTAGGCCGGCGTACCTGGGGCGAAGAAGGAGGGCTGCGGCTTCCAGAGCGAATCGTCGTTGCCGACGACGGCGCGCATGTAGTCCTCCTGGCTGAGCGCCATCTGGATCGCCCGCCGCGCGCGCACGTCGTTGAACGGCGGGTGCAGATGGTTGAACCGGAAGCTGCCGATGTTGCCGAGCGGATCGGCGATGTCGACGACGATGTTGCGGTTGCGACGCAAGACCGGCACGAGGTCGGGGATCGGCGTCTCCCACCAGTCGACCTCGCCGTTCTGCAGGGCGCCCGCCGCGGTGGCCGGATCCGGGATAATGTGCCACTCGATCCGGTCGAAGTTGATCCGCTTGCCGCCAGAGAGCCAGTCTGACGGCTCCTCCCGCGGCACGTAGTCGGCGAAGCGCTCGAACACGGCGCGCGACCCGGGCACCCATTCGTCGCGCTTGAAGCGCATCGGGCCGGAGCCGATGATGTCCTCTGGCCTGATCTGCGTGAAGCTGTCGGTCTTCGCCACCGCCTCGGGCATGATGAAGGCCATCGGCGTGTTGTTCTTGCCGAGCGCGAACAGCATCTTGGTGAAGGGCGCGTTGAGGCGGAAGCGGAACGTCCGGTCGTCGACCACCTCGAGCGCGTCGAGGCGAGCGCGGATCAGCTGGCCGAGCGGGTCGCGTGGCATCCAGCGGCGAAGGCTCTGGACCACGTCCCTCGCAAGCACAGGCTCGCCGTTGTGGAACTTGAGGCCGGGGCGAAGCCGGAAGGTCCAGACCTTGAAGTCGGCTGAGGCCTCCTCGCTCTCCACCATCTGCCGCCGCGGCTCGAGCTTGCTGTCGACGCCGTAGAGCGTGTCCCAGATCAGCGCGGAGCCGTTGCGCACGACATACTGAGTGCCCCAGATCGGGTCGAGGTTGGCGAGGTTCGCCTGCGGCACGAAACGGAGCACGCGCGCCCCTGCTGCCTGGCCGTGCACGGAGGGTGCGGCGAGGGCGGTTGCCGCTGCCGCAACGCCGCCGGCAAGAAAGTCACGACGCTTCATCGTTCAGCCCCCATTGCCTTCTGTCGGCCTGAGGACCGGCGCCCCCGCACGCAGTGCGTCCCGGCTTCCTGCCGGTTCCGCCCAACGCTCCCGGGGCCCGTTGTCGGGCCCCAAGCCTTCCCTCTTTGCACTGTAGACGCAGGGCCGGGCGACGCAAGCGGGAATCGTGCCCCTCGCTCGCCCCCCGCGCGCCCGCAGCGGATCACGTCTTGCGGACGTTCCAGAACACCGGGATCCCCTTGAGAAGGCCCTCGAGGTTGCGACGATAGGCCGTGAACTGCTTGTAGTGCCCGAGCGGCGCGCCAGGAGCAGCCTCGAGCGCGGCACGCTGCAGCTCGGCGGCGAGGCGCTTCTGGCCGGCAAGGTCGTGGGTCGCGAGCCACTGGTTGCGCAGCTCCTCGAGCCTCGGCACGTCAGGCCAGCCGAACCAGGCCTGGGCGCCATTGCCGCGGATCTGGCTGTGCACCAGAGGGTCGAGAAAGTCGTAGCCCGCGAAACTCGTGCACAGAACGCTCCAGCCGCCCTGCGCGGGAGGCTCCTTCTTCGCCCGCCGCTGCAGCACCGTGCCCCAGTCCATCGCCTGGTAGTCGACGTCGAAGCCGATCTGCTTGAGCACATCCGCCATTACCTCGGAAGCTGCCTTCGGCGCGAGGATGTCGGTGGGGCCGAGGAAGACGACCTTCTCGCCTCGGTAGCCCGCAGCGCGCAGCGCCTCACGCCCGGCAGCGATCGAGCCGCGGAACGCCTCGAGCCCGGCCGAGTTGGCCATCGGTGTCCCAGGGGTGAACCAGCCGACCCCTGTCGTGTAGCCGGCCGGATCGTTGCCGTTGATCGCAACCACCACATCCTGCTGTCGTATCGCCGGGATCACGGCGCGACGTATGGCTGGGTTGTCGAAGGGCGGATGCAGCGTGTTGAAGCGTATGCAGGAGATCAGCCCGATCGGGTCCTGCACGTCGACGACGATGTTGCGGTTTCGGCGTAGGAGCGGTTGGATGTCGACCTGCGGCTGTTCCCACCAGTCGATCTCGCCCGCCTGCAGCGCCGCTGCGGCTGTCGCCGGGTCCGGCAGGATGCGCCACTCGATCCGGTCGAAATGCATCACCTTCGGCCCTGCGGTGAGGCTGACCGGGCCGCCCGGTGCGGGGATGTAGTCGCGGTTGCGCTCGTAGACGAGGATCTGGCCGGTGATCCATTCCTCGCGCCGAAAGCGCATCGGGCCCGAGCCAGTGTAGTCGGTGATCTGCTGGAACGGGTCGGTGCGTGCCACCCGCTCGGGCATGATGTAGCAGGCGTTGGAGGGTTTCGCGAGGGTAGGGATCAGCCGCGGATAGGGCGCCTTGAGGCGAAAACGGATCCGTCTATCGTCGAGCGCCGACACCTCGTCGGTCGCCGCAGCCGCGGCCTGGCCCATCGGGTCGCGCCGCCACCAGCGGGTGATCGAGGCGATGCAATCGGCCGCCCGCACCTTCTCGCCGTCGTGGAACTTGAGCCCCTCGCGGAGGGTAATGATCACCGTCCGCCCGCCGTCCTCCTCCACGTGCCCGGCGGCCATCTGCGGGTGGACGTTGAGCGCTGCGTCCGAACCGTAGAGCGTGTCATAGACGAGCATGCCGTGGTTGCGGGTGACGTAGGCCGTGGTCCACACCGGGTCGAGACTGCCTGGGTTCGACTGCGGAACGAAGCGCAGCACCCGGTTCGCCGCAATCCCCTGCGCCACCGCAGGTGCGCCAAGCCCTGTCGCGGCAGCGGATGCCAAAGCCCCCTTCAACACCTCGCGACGCTGCATCGCCACCTCCTCTGGCTCAAGCGAACGCCACATCCCAGAACCGCGGAATTCCGCCTAGCTGGGCCACCCCGCGCAGCATGCGCCGATAGGCCATCGGTTGGAAGAACTGGCCGAGTGGCACATAGGGCACATCGACCATCGCCCGCTCCTGCATCGCTCGCGCGATCGCCTGCTGCGACGCGAGATCGGGCGCCTCGAACCAGGCATCGCGCAGCCGTTCCAGCTCCGGACTGTCCGGCCAGCCGATGAAGCCTTGGGCCCCGTTGCCGCGCAGCACGAGGTGTCCCGCCGGGTCGATGTGGTCGAGCCCCGCCCAGTTCGAGAAATAGGCGCTCCAGCCACCGCGCGAGACGGGCTCGCGCGAGCCGAGGCGCCGCACCACGCTGCCCCAGTCCATCGCCTGCTCCTCAACCGCGAGCCCGATCCTGCGCAGCATCTCCACCCCAACCGCGGAGAGGGCGGCGATGGCCGGAACGTCCGTAGCGGTGAGGACGACCACCTTTTCGCCCCGGTAGCCGCTTGCCGCTACCTCCCGCCGCGCGCGCTCGAGGTCGAAGGTCATGGCGCCGAGCCCCGCATCGGAGGCAAGCGGCGTACCTGGGGTGAACACACCGACACCCGTTCGCCAAAGCGAACGATCCGTTCCCATCACAGCCTGCATATAGTCGGCCTGGTTCACCGCCGGCAGGAGCGCCCGGCGCAGCGCCGGATTGTCGAAGGGCGGCTGCAGGTGGTTCACCCGGAGCGTCGCGATGAAGCCCAAGGGGTCGGGGATCTCGACCGCGACCGCCGCCTCGCGCCGGAGCACGGGAAGCAGGTCCGGGGTTGCTCTCTCCCACCACGCCACCTCGCCTGCCCTGAGCGCTGCCGCAGCGGTTGCCGGATCGGGGATGATCGTCCACTCGATCCGGGGGATGCGCACGCGCTTCGCCCCAGCGAGGAAGGACGGCGCCTCCTCGCGCGGCACGTAGCCCTCGAACCGCTCGTAGACGACCCGCGCTCCGGGGACGAACTCGTCCGGGCGAAAACGGAACGGGCCCGACCCGATCACCTCAGACGGGCCGAAGGCCTGGAATGGGTCACGAGAGGCGATCCGCGCGGGCATGATGAAGGGCGCAAGGCTTCCCGGCTTGCCGAGCGCTGCCTTCATGTGGGGGAAGGGGCGCTTGAGCCGCACGGTGAAGCGGCGATCGTCGAGCGCTGCCATCTCCTCGGCCAGGGAGGCGAGGCGCGAACCGTAAGCGTCGCGCCTCGCCCAACGCGCAAGCGACGCCACCACGTCCCCGGCGCGCACCGGCTCCCCGTCGTGGAAGCGCAGCCCCTCGCGCAGCGTGAAGGTCCAGCGCCGCCCGTCCTCCTCCACCGTCTCGCCAGCGACCATCTGCGGCCGCGGGACGTAGGCTTCATCGAGGGCGTAGAGCGTGTCCCAGACCAGGAAGCCGTGGTTGCGGGTGATGTAGGCCGTCGAGGCGACCGGATCGAGCACGGAAAGGTTGGCGTGCGGGACGAAGCGGAGCGTGCGCGCCGCCTCGGCCCGACCGATCCGCGGTGCGGCGAGCGCCACCGCCGCGGCGATCAGCGCGCGCCGGCGCATCAGGCGGCCCGGCGCACGTTCCAGAACACCGGCACCCCGCCTGCGGCGATCGCGCCGGTGAGCGTGCGTCGATACGCGATCGGCTGAAAGTACTGCCCGAGCGGGATGTAGGGAACGTCGATGAAGAGCTGGCGCTGCATCTCGGCGGCGATCGCCTTCTGAGCCTCGAGCGTCGGCGCCTCGAACCAGGCGTCGCGCAGCTGCTCGAGCCTGGGCGAGGTCGGCCAGCCGATGAAGCCTGCCTCGCCCTGGCCGCGCAGCATATGGTGGGAAGCGGGGTTGAGGTGGTCGAGGCCGGCCCAGAAGGTGAAGAAAACGCTCCAGCCGCCGCGCTCGAGCGGCTCCTTCGAGGCGCGGCGCTGCACCACCGTGCCCCAGTCCATCGCCTGCTGGTCGAGATTGACGCCGAGCTCGCGGAACATCGCCCCGCCAACCTGGGAGAGCGCCGCGAGGCTCGGAAGGTCGGTGGTGGAGAGCAGCACCACCCGCTCGTTGCTGTAGCCCGAGTCGCGGATCATCTGGCGCGCGAGCGCGATGTCCTCCTTGAACACCTCGGCGATACCGGTATCCGTCGCAAGCGGAGTCCCGGGCGTGAAGGCGCCCACCCCCTTGCGGTGCAGCCTCGGGTCAGTGCCGATCACCGCCTGCATGTAGTCGGACTGCCTCACCGCGCGGATCAGGGCCTGGCGGAACTTCTGGTTGTTCATCGGCGCGTGCAGATGGTTCGGCCGCAGCGTGGCGATGAGGCCGAGCTGGTCCTGCACCTCGACGGTGATGTTGCGGTTGCGTTCCAAGAGTCGGAGGTAATCGCCGGTCGGCTGCTCCCACCAGTCGATCTCGCCCGCCTGGAGTGCTGCCGCCACGGTCGCCGGGTCGGGGATGACCCGCCACTCGATGCGGTCGAAATGCACCACCTTCGGCCCCGCCGTGAAGGAGGGCTCGCCGCCCGCGCGAGGGCGGTAGGCGGGGTTGCGCTCGTAGACGACGAGACTGCCCGGGTTGAACTCGTCCCGCTTGAACCGGAACGGACCCGAACCGATCATCTGCTCAGGTCGCAGCTGCGTGAACGGGTCTGTCGCCGCCACCCGCTCGGGCATGATGAAGGGTACGTTCGAGGTCGGCTTGGCGAGGGCATCGAGCATCAGCGGGAAGGGCTTCGAGAGCCTGATCTCGAACACCCGGTCGCTGCGCACGACGTACTCGGTGACCACCGAGGCGAGCTTAGCGCCGAAGGCGTCACGCGCCGCCCAGCGCTTGAGCGAGGCGATCACGTCGGCCGACCGCACCGGCTCCCCGTCGTGGAAGACGAGGCCCTCGCGCAGCGTGAACACCCAGGTTCTGCCGTCGTTCTCCACCGTGTGTCCTTCGGCCATTTGCGGCTGCGGCCGGTACTGCTTGTCGAGGCCGTAGAGCGTGTCCCAGACCATGAACCCGTGGTTCCGCGTCACGTAGGCCGTGGTCCAGATCGGGTCCATCACGGTGAGGTTCGCGTGCGGAACGAACCGCAGCACCCGCGCGGCTGTCGGCTGGGCGAGGGCCGGTGCGGCAAGGCCGGACGCGGCGGCGGCGGTGGCTGCGAGGAAGTGGCGACGCTTCATGGTCATCCCCCCGGTCATGCGGTGAGCCTCGAGGCGCAGCATGCTGCGGAACGAGCGGCGCGTCCACTCCATCGCATGCCTTGGGCCGCGTATCGGGGTGCCGGCGCGGCCCCGGGGCTCAGCGCGGCGCGGCAGGCCCGTAGCCGAAGGCTAAAGGCGGGTCGGCAGCGGTCTCCACCCAGACGGCCTTGGTGCGCGTGTAGGCGGTGAGCGCTTCCTGGCCCGAGGAGCGGCCGATGCCGGAGGCGCCGAAGCCGCCGAACGGCACGCTCACATGGATGGTCCGGTAGCCGTTCACCCACACCGTCCCCGCCTTCAGCCGTGCCGCCACACGGTGCGCGCGACCGACATCGCGCGTCCACACCGCGCCGGCAAGGCCGAAGCGCGTGCCGTTGGCGAGCGCGACCGCCTCCTCCTCAGTCTCGAAGGGCAGCACGGCGAGAACGGGGCCGAACACCTCCTCTTGGGCGATCCGCATCGCGGGGGCGACGTCTGCCAGAAGGGTCGGCGACAGCCAGAAGCCGCCTGCAGGCAAGGACGCCGGCGCCGCCCCGCCGCCTGCAAGCCGGGCGCCCTCTGCGAGCCCCTCCGCAAGCATCGACAGCACCTTGGCGTGCTGGCGCGCGTTCGCGATCGGCCCCATCTCCGTTGCCTCGTCCAGCGGGTGGCCGAGCCTGATCCGCGACGCGCCCAAGGCGACCGCCTCAAGCAGCCTGTCGTGCACGCCCCGCTGCACAAGGAGCCGCGAGCCCGCGACGCAGCTCTGCCCGCAGCCTGCGAAGATCGCAGCCTGAGCGCCCACCGCCGCCCGGTCGAGGTCGGCGTCGTCGAAGACGATGTTTGCACTCTTGCCGCCGAGCTCGAGCACGGCGGGGATGCCGCGCGCTGCCGCAGCCGCGCCAACCGCGGCTCCTCCCTCGGGGCTGCCGACGAACACGACCTGCGCGACCTCGGGCGCAGCGAGCAGAGCCGCCCCCGTGGTCGCGCCGAAGCCGGGAACCACCGTCACCACGCCTTCGGGAAGCCCGGCCTCGAGCGCAAGTCTGGCGAAGGCGAGCGCGGTTAGCGGCGCAAGCTCCGACGGCTTGAGGATGCAGGCATTGCCTGCCGCGAGGATCGGGGCGACGTTCCATCCCGCGGTGAAGAGCGGCGCGTTCCAGGGCGTGATGGCGAGGATCACGCCGTAAGGCTCGTGGCGGACGGCGACGTGATGGGTCGTCGGCACCGGAACGACCCGCCCCTCCCACTTGTCCGTCCAGCCGGCCCAGTAGCGCAGCATCTCGGCAACGGCCGCGACCTCCCGCCGGGTGTCGCGCAGCGGTTTGCCGGAGGCCGCCGCCTCGAGCCGCGCCAGCGCCTCGGCAGATGCCGCAACGCGCTCCCCCAAGGCCCAGAGCGCGCGGCCACGCGCTGCCGGGGAAAGCGACGACCATGCTTCGAACCCGGCCGCAGCGGCGGCAGCGGCGCGGCAAGCGACAGCCTCTCCGGCATCGGCGTAGGCAAGGATCGGGCTTCCGGTCGCAGGATCGACAAGCGTGATCTCCCCGCCTTCGCCAGGCACCAGCCGATCGCCGATCCACGAGCCAGGCCTCGCCCCCTCCCCAAGCAGCGCAGCAACACCCTCGGCAACCGCGGCCGGCGACGAGAGCCACTCCATGCCGTCAGCCACCTTGCCAGACCGCCTCCGCCACACGGTTGAAATCCGCAGCGTCCGAGACCGGACTCTCCGCCCAGGCGCGCAGCACAGCCGACGAGAGGCTTCCCGCGCCGCCGCAGGACTCGGCAAGCCCGGCAGCAAGCCTCAGATCCTTCCGCATCAGCCCTGCGGTGAAACCAGAATCGAAAGTCCCGGGGAGTATCCAGCGCGGGAAGTTGACCTCTGTCGCGGCGGACCGTCCAGAAGCGGCGTTGATCACGGAGAGCAGCGCTGCCGCATCGACCCCGGCGCGGCTGCCGAGCCTGAGCGCCTCGGCCGCGGCGAGCAGATTGGCGGCGACGAGCAGGTTGTTCACGAGCTTCGCGACCGCCCCAGAGCCCGGGCCACCGACCTCGATCACCCTGGCCGAGATCGCCTCGAGTACGGGACGGACGCGGTCAAGCGCGCCCGGGTCGGCCCCTGCCATGACGGTGAGCGTTCCCGAAGCCGCTCCGGCCGGGCCGCCGGAGACGGGAGCGTCCACCCAGGCGAGGCCGGCCGCAGCGAAGCGCGGGGCAAGCCGCCGCGGCGTCTCTGGTGCGACGGTCGAGCAGTCGAGCACCACCGCTCCGGGCGCAGGCCCCGCCGCGAGAATCTGCTCCGCCGCCGAATTTACTGCCGCGTCGTTCGGCAGGCTGAGCAGGACCGCCTCCGCCGCGCGCGCGGCATCCTCGGCGAGCGCGAGCCCCGACGCGGCGGCGCGGCGGTCGGCCGAGAGGTCCCAGCCCCTCACCTCATGTCCGAGCGAGGCAAGGCGCAGCGCCATCGGCAGGCCCATCGCGCCCAAGCCGATCACCGCCACGCGCATCAGAGTACCAGCCCGCCGCTGACATGGATCACCTGGCCGGTGACGTAGCCCGCCTCCCCCGACAGGAGGAAGGCGATCACGCCGGCGACGTCTGCCGGCTCGCCGATACGCCCGAGCGGGATCTCCGCCTCGACAGCGGCGAGGCGATCGGCGTCGATCTGGCTGTGGCGCCCGGGATCTTTGCGGATGAACCCAGGCGCGACCGCGTTCACCGTCACCCCCCGGGGGCCGACCTCGTAGGCGAGAGACCGCACCATCGCCTCGACCGAGGCCTTGGCCGCAGCGGAAGCTGGAAAGCTTGGGACGTGGCGTCGGAACAGATGGGCGACAAAGGAGGAGACGGCGACGATCCGCCCGCCTTCGGGCAGCACCGGCAGCGCGGCGCGGCAGAGGCGGAAGAAGCCGAACGCGATCGCCTGAGCTGAGGCAGCGAAAGCCGCCTCGTCGAGAGAGGCCCAAGGGGTGCGATCGGCGAAGCCGGCGTTGGCGACCACCGCGTCGAGCCTGCCGAAGGCCGAGAGCGCTGCCGAGACGAGCGTCTCCCCCGCCTCCGGCTCGGCAAGATCGGCCATCGCCGTCGCCACCTCCGCCCCCGCCGCGCGGCAGGAGCCGGCCACCGCCCCGAGGCCCTCGGCATTGGCGCGTGTCGAGAGCAGGAGCGACACGGAGGGACCCGCTAGTCGCCTCGCCGTCGCAGCGCCTATGCCGCTTGCCGATCCCGTGATCAGTACCGTCCGCGCCACGTGCCCCCCCAACAGTCACCGTAACGTCATGCTCGCCCCGAGACGCCGGGGCGACGGATCGGCTACAACAAGCACGAACGACAACGACGGGCCAGACGCGTGTTCACCGTCCTGCAGGTTTCCGACACCCACCTCTCCCCCCGCATTCCACGCTTCAACGCAAACTGGGCGGTCGCTGCCCGCGTTCTCGCAGCGGAGGCCGAGGGCCTGATCGTGCACACCGGCGATGCCGCTCTCGACGGGCCTGACCACAGCGAGGACCTCGACTTCGCGGCGCGGGTCATGCGCGCGGAACTGGGGCCGGAGGGGCCGCGTCTCCGCTGTACGCCGGGCAATCACGACGTCGGCGACCACCCCGACCTCGTGCCGCGCCAGCCGGCGACAGACCGGCGCGTCGCTTCGCATGCCGCGGCGCTTGGGCCTGCTTCCTGGGTCGAGGATGCGCCAGGCTGGCGGCTCGTTGGGCTGAACACCCAGGTGCTTGGCACCGGAACCGCGGCGGAGGCGGCGCAAGACGCGCTGGTCGCCGAGGCGGTCCTGACACTCGGGCAGCGGCGGCTCGCGCTCTTCATGCACAAGCCGCCCTTCCTGGAGATGCCGGAGGAGGGGGCTGCCGGCTACTGGTCCGTTCCGCCGAAGGAGCGTGCTGCTCTCGCGCCTCTGCTCGAGCACCCGAACCTCAGGCTGGTCGCGTCCGGACACCTGCATCTCTGCCGGATCGTCCGGCGCGGGCGGGTCGTGCACGCCTGGAGCCCGGCGACGAGCTTCCTCGTCGGCCCTGCCCTGATGCCGGATGCGCATGGTGGGCTGCGAAGACTGGGGCTGTTGCGCCACCGTTTCGGCGAGGACGGCGTCGATACGGAGGCGATCTGGCTGCCGACCGCGGAGCCGATCCTGCTCGACCCGATTGTCGACGAGATCTACCCGCGTGTCCCTGCCGAG
>Ga0308417_1000195_pt1 | contig 46211 bp, 40 predicted proteins | sample HotsprSampleOS65_FD_203528 | JGI IMG/M metagenome (GOLD analysis project Ga0308417, IMG submission 203528) | Hot spring phototrophic mat microbial communities from Octopus Spring, Yellowstone National Park, Wyoming, United States - 20090730_OS65 ...
GGCCAGGGTTCCGGGCGGGAGAGCGGCGGTTGCTCGGTCTCACCGGGGTCATCAGGCGGCGGAGCCGGAGGGGGCCGCCTGGGACGGCCCTTGCGGTATTCCACGGGTACGGCAACGTTGCCGGAAATCTCGGCGATGTCCAATGTGGCGGTCAGACCGAGCCCCTTGCTGGTGAGCGTCAGTTTTCGGACCGACTTGGGTTTCGTGGCGTCGTCCGCGTCGTCCTCCTGTTCATCGTCGGACGGCTCGGCGCTTGGCCGGTCCACCCGCCGATGTACCGCCAATCCCTTCTCCGTATCGGCACTGGGCAGGAAGATGCCTTCGACCTCCATGAAATAGAAGAGGCGCGGACAATAAGCGTACTCGGCGACGTTGCGTGCTGGCCAGAGACTCTCGTCCACGATCGCTCCCTGCCGGGAATGCGCGAGCTATCGCTCATCCTGGTCCGTAGCGAGTCCCGCGAACTGCCGCAGGATCCTCACCACTCTTGCCTGGACGTCATTCCAGTAAGGCGCAAACTCGCGCCAATTATCGTCCGCCCAAGTCGGTTGCGACGAAACGTCCCGCCACAGATTGACAACCTCCCTGGACCGGGCCTCGGTCTTGCCGCCCTTCTTCCCGCGTCGGTCCGTGCTTTGGGCCACCGAAGCGTTTTTGAGGGGCTTGTCAAGGCAAATGGCCGCAGAGCCGGCCACTTTGTCTGCGGCAGGCTTGAAGGTCGCCGGAGCGCAGGGCACGTACCACCACCTGCCGGGCCAGTCGGGGTCGAGCAGCGCCTTGAGGCCGATGTTGGCGGCGGCGTTGAGGTCGGCCTGGAGACCCTTGGCCGCAGGAGATTTCCCGTCGGCCGAGACGAATATTTCGCCGCCTTTGAGCGGAATGCGCACTGCTCCGGCCTTCTCCCAGTCGGCTTCGAGTTTGTCATTCCACTTTGCGTTCAGGTCGCAGAGGAACCGCTCGCGCGCGTCGCCCTTGCCTTCGGCCTGCTTCTTCTGGGCCTGTGTGACCTGCTTCCGCCAGAAGGGCGACTGCATGAACTGCTTGACGGGCACATCCTGACAGCGAACGCCCGGCGCGCCCGTGCGGGAATCCTGGCGCGACGTGTAGCCGGCCTGCACTTCGCGCAGGTGCAGGCCGTGGAGTTGGCAGGCCTCGGCCAGGTACTTCCTGACCTTGCTCGAAGACCAGGACATGAGCTGGCGGTTTTCGCGGCGGGTGCGGGTTTCCTCGGGTCGATAGTGCGTCAGGTTTTCAATGACGACCGCATGGCAGGGCGGGTCCACGCGCTGGCGAGGGCGCTTGGGGTCTTTGCCACCCGCAAGCCGCTTCACGCGCCCGATGCCCAGCGCCGCTTCGGCGATGCGGCTGGCCAACTGCTTGACGCGCTGCTCGCGCATGCGCTCCATCGCGTCGAGGATGCGTCGGCCAAAACCGACAAGGGCGTCATCGCCTTTGGAGGGGATATTCTTTCGCAGGTCCTGCGGCTGGGGCCGCATGTAAAAGGCCTTCTGGACCTGATAAAGCGACTTGATGGTGGTGATGCGCGTGAGCGAAAGGCCTCCGACATGGCGGATGGTACGGTCGGCCTTTGCTTTCCTGCCCCGCGGCAGAATCCAGTCGCGCAGCCGGCGCAGACATTTCTGCAGCGTAACGTCATAGTCGCGCCAGCGCGTGGCCCACAGGCAGTGGAGTTGGCGGCGGAGGGACTCATTCCCGGCGAGGCTCTTGGCGATATCCTCAGCATCATGGGGCATTTGGGGGAGGGCTGCGCCCTTGAGCAAGGGCGTGATGTGGGTCTCCCACTGCTGCCTGGCCCACTGGTCGCTCCACCCATTGCCCGTAAAAAGGTCGTACCAGTCGGCCAGCGTATCGGCGAGGAGCCTGACGCGCTCTTCGGCGGTCAGGACTTCTTCCCGGCCGCCGGGCAGGAGCTTCGTGCCTGCCGTGAGGTTGAAAGCAATGCGAGCGCGGCGTCCGTGGCGCTGAAGCGCGAGGCGCACGGTACGAACTGTTTCAGACATCAGGTCATCGACCCGCAGAGCGCGCTGATCTGGGGGTACGCGTCCCACCTCCTTCTCCACGCGTTGAACGGCTTGAAGTTCTGCCGGGCTGGCTTTGCGGGCCTCCGTGTCCTCCCCCTGGAGCTTGATGAGGAACTGGCGGTCCAGGCGCGCCCAGGGGGCCGGATGCGGTTTGCCGTCCGGCAATGTGTCCGCGCCGATGCGGCGGTAGATGGTCGTTTCCTCGACCTCGACTTCCCTGCCCTTCTTCTGCTTCTTCACTTTCTTCTTGAGATGCAGGTAGAGGTCGCTGTCTTTCGGCGGCTCCTGTCCCGCGGCCCGGCAGGCTGCCTTGAGCTGTTCAGCGCTCAACGTCTCCCAGACGGCGCAGGCGGCGGCGTAGCGATGGCCGAGGTCGACGGAGAGAACACGGAGACCGGGAAGACGCGAGAGGACAAGTTTGGCGTGGCCCTCTCGTGCGTCGTTGTCCTGGTGCCTCACGGCATAGCCGCCCTTGCGGGACACGAAGGATTTGGCTGGCGCATCGTCAGGGAATGCCGCTGCGTAGTCAAGCCACGGACCGGACGGCTGGAGCTTGGCCGAGAAAGTGATCAGCCAACGCAGATGGTCGCGCATCTGCCTGGCTTTGTCGTCCCAGCCATGCCTGGCGACTCGTGCGGCAATGGCATCCAACTGGGCTCGGGGCGCCTGGAGGCGGCCATTCCAGTCCTCCTGCTCGAAAACGCCAGCGATGCTGACCGTCGCGCGCTCAGGCACGCCCGCTGCAGCCCGCCCCAGTCTGTCGGCGCGAGTCACTTGCGGAGCGTTGCTCCCTTGCCTGCCTTTGAGAGCCAGATCACGCGCGAGCCTCTTGGACTGCCAGCGGAGCCGTTGAGGTTCAACCGTGCTTCCGGTCCACAGCGTCATCGAAAGGGCATGAGGGTCTTGGGGCGGCATCATGTTCTTTCTGTTGCGCCCGCCTGTCTTGACGGCCTCGTGAACGTCGAAGCTGATATCCCAGCGGGAGTTCCCGAAATCACAGAAGACTGGGTGTAATAGCGCGTCCGGGTGGCGATAGGCTGGAACCTTGAACTGCCGCTTCTTGAACTCCGCGTCAGTGGCAAGAACGTAATCAATCAAGGGTTGAGGGTCAGGGGACTTTGCAAGATCCCCATCCTTGTGCCACACGCAGAGCGCCTTATCGTGGGCCAAGGCCTCAAACAACTGAATGTCGCCGAACTTTTCAATCTCCGGGTCATCCTGCAAGGCCCGGGCCGCGGCGATTCGGTCCTCGGCAGTTTTGCAGTCGGCGTTACTCCACGCGGCGACCAATTCCTTCCACCCGTCCACTGCCCGCCGACGGATGCGATATGGCTCCATCGCGCCCGACGCTTCCGAGCGCTCGAAGCAAAACGCGTCCAGCCACTGCTTTACCCTGGCCGGCAGCTTGTCCATCCTCCTGGCGTCTTCCTCAAACCGGCGGCGTTCCGCTTCGGCGCGTTTGATCCACGTGTGGGCCAACGACACTCGACGGGCCGCATGGTCAAGCATCACGGCAAACTCAGAATGCCTGGCCGGCCCGCCTTCCTGCAAATAGGTGAAACCACAAACCGATTCGACATCCTTCAGGATTGCGTCGGCGTAAGCTCGCTGCCCTTTTGACCCCGTTTTGGCCTTGCACTTCTCTGCATCATCACACGCGCTGTCGCGGAGGTTCTCCAGGTCCTCTTGAGCGACCGACGGCCTGGCGCGCAACTTGTTGAGGAGGTTGCGCGTCGCGCTCTTGTAACCGGGACCACTGATCAGACGGAGCACTCCCTGCAAGTCGTTCGACGCAGGACTGAATTCGCTGAGGGCGGCGGCAAGGCCGGCAACGGCCGCGTCCCCCGTCATCCCCGCCCGGGCTTTGCCGGCCCAATCTGCAATCTTTTCGTAAACCGCGGCCATGCGGCTGAAATCCGCGCCTTTACCGGTGCCGAACCGGCTGCTCAGCCATTGCCCTGCCTTCTGGACGAGATCTTTGGCCTTGTCCTCTTGCTCCGCTTCCGCAGATTCATCCTCGGCTCCCTCTGCTGGCGCCAGATAGGCTTGCCTGCTGCCGAAGAAGCGCTCCAGCATGTCCCAGACTTCATCACGGGTCAGCGAGGAGCCTATTGAGTCGACCGCTTTGTCAAACGCCTCGCTGCGGTTGACCCACACGGCGTCATCCCGAATTGCGGCCGAGAGCGACGGTGTGCAGTCCTTGATCCAGCCCTCGAGGTCAGCGCCTCTCACGCCGCGCTTCTCAAGAATCCCGCGCAGGGCGCACAATACCTTTTCTTCGCGGATCGCCTGGGAATCCTGGCCGGTCGCGGTCACGAACGGCTTATGCGTGTCGCCGTCTTTCGGCGCTGACTCTACGCTCAACCAGGACAGGGCCAGCAGAATGCGCCGGTCGCGACGTTCCTCGTCGGTGGGGTCGCGGGCAGGCTTGCCCTTCCTACCCTTGACCTTGGCGTCCGCCAGAGTGTGGTCCAACCCGCCGCGCAAGGTAAGCAGCCAGTCGCCGAACGCCCTGGCTCCCTTGTTGACCGCCTCGTGAGTCTGCCAGAGCGCCTCGCGCCACGACTGATCCCGCGGGTCTGCGCCTTGCAGCCGAAGCGTGTATGCCCGCTGTGTTGCCGCCACTTGCTTGTCCATGTTATCTCCTCGCCGGTTTATGAACCATGCCGCTGGACAGGGATCGAGTCATGGCCTGGTCCCTCCCGCCAGATCGACCCGCACACGGTCGGCCAGCCCGAGGTCATTCACAATCTGTTTGGGTTCTGTATGGAAGCTCTGGGCGGCGCCGCTTTCCAGGATGACGGCCAACTCGATGCCGATCTTGAGCTGCGAGCCGCTCCGCAATATGGGCAGAAGCCTCGTTCCCGGCCGGTATAGATCAGTCATGGCCGCCTTCCTGAGAACCGTTCTTACAAGAGAACCCCGTCCCGTGCAACGCGCCCTATTATCCTGCATCGTGGGACGTGATTGTCAACGACTTTCCAGGCTCCCCCGCCGCCATCGCCGCCATCGCGTCTTGACAGCGCACCGGGCCACCTCTAGTGTTTAGCCGGTCGTCAACGGAGGCCCCGGCGCATGCCCGTACGGATGGAGCTGTTCAAGATCATCATCTCCGAGATGCAGGAACGCCAGATGATCTGCCTCAAGGAGGTCGAAGGCGAGCGCAAGTTCACCATCGTCATCGAAAGCGCTGTGGCCATGGCCATCGAACGGCGGCTGAAGGGCACGCCCACGCTGCGGCCCATGACCCACGACCTGATGGCCAGCGTCATCGAAGCCCTTGGAGGCAAGCTGGAGCGGATCGAGATCAACGACCTCCAGAACCAGACCTACTACGCGCGGCTTCACATTCGCCAGGGGGACCGACTCATCGAGGTCGACAGCCGCCCCAGCGACGCCATCGCCCTGGGCATCGCCGACATGGTCCCCATCTACGTCGCCGACCACGTGCTTGAGGCCGCCGCTGACTAGAAAACAGGCGAAGGCACGGCAGAGCGTGCCCGCTGCCGCTTTTTGTCGCACCCCTGTCGCATCCCCTGAGAGCCACCAGGCAGCGGATAATGCCATTATCCTGTTGAGAATGGGCAGCCATCGTGGCCGCCCACACCACGCCAAAGCGTGGCACACGACTTGTTTGGCCGCAGCAGGGTCGAGCGGCGATGCGCTTCGCCGGCGCACGCCCTGCGGGCCACCGCAACCGTCCGAGTTGAACAAGGAGTCCGACCTATGCAGATGATTGAGGCTGTGATCAAGCCCCACAAGCTGGATGCCGTCAAGGCCGCTCTGGCCAGGCTGGGCATCCTCGGCGTGACGGCCGTGGAATGCAAGGGCTTCGGCCGGCAGATGGGACACACGGAACGGTATCGCGGCGCCAAGATGGACGTGGGCTTCGTGCCCAAGGTGTTGCTGAAGATTTGCGTGAAGTCGTCGGACTGCCAGCAGGCAGTGGCGGCCATCATGGAGGCCGCCCGCACGGGCGAAGTCGGCGACGGCAAGATCTTCGTCTATCCCATCGCCCAGGTGTTGCGCATTCGCACCGGCGAGAAGGACGAGCAGGCGCTGTAGACCCCGGCGCCACGCCAGGGGCGAGTCTGGCACCGGCGCCGCGTCAGAGAACCATCACACCAAGGCGGACCGTCGGCGCGGCGCGTAAGCCGCCCGCGGCCGCGGCACAACCCCGGCGGACCGGCTGCGCTGGGCAGCGGTCCGGTGAAAAGGAACCAACGCATGCAATACGCGCACATGGCGTCCCGATGGACGCGGCCGGCCCTGCTGTTTCTGCTGACGCTGACGGTCGGCGTGCCGGCGATGGCGAGCGTCGTCGTCTATAACGATCCGGCGCTCGACGAGAAGGGCCAGCCGCGGGCGGGCGTCTATCAGACCACCGACGCCGAAGGCAGGATCATCACCGCCGAGATCAGCGCCGGCGACACCGCCTGGGTCCTGACCAGTTCCGCCCTGGTACTGATGATGACCGGACCGGGTCTGGCCCTGTTCTACGCCGGACTGGTGCGCCGGAAGAACGTCCTGGCCACGATGATGCAGAGCTTCGTGCTGATGGCGGCGATAACGGTGCTGTGGGGCATCGTTGGATACAGCATCGCCTTCGACTCCGGCACGCCTTTCTTTGGAGGACTGCGCTTCGCGTTCCTGCGCGATGTTGGTTTCGGCCCGGCGGCCTACGCCGGCACCATACCGCATACGACGTTCATGGTCTTCCAGGGCATGTTCGCGATCATCACGCCGGCCCTGATCTGCGGGGCCTATGCCGAGCGCATGAAGTTCAGCAGCATGCTGCTGTTCTCGGTGCTGTGGCTGCTGTTCATCTACTGCCCGCTGGCGCACATGGTCTGGGGCGAGGGCGGGTTCTTCAAGGCCAATGTGCCGGCGCTTGATTTCGCCGGCGGAACCGTGGTGCACATCAGCTCGGGCGTCTCCGCCCTCGTCTGCGCCCTGGTGCTTGGCAGGCGCGTGGGCTACGGCTCGACACCCATGCCGCCTCACAGCGTCGTGCTTTCCGTCATCGGCGCAGCGCTGCTGTGGGTCGGCTGGTTCGGATTCAACGGCGGCAGCGCCCTGGGCGCCAATAGCCTCGCCAGCAACGCATTCGTGACCACGCACTTTGCCGCGGCCGCCGCCGCCCTGGGCTGGATGTTCGCCGAGTGGCTCAAGACGGGCAAGCCGACGGTGCTGGGCGCCATCTCGGGCGCCGTGGCCGGGCTGGTGGTGATCACGCCGGCGGCCGGATTCACCACGCCCATGTACGCGCTGCTGATGGGAGCGGCCGGGGGAGTCATGTGCTTTTTCGCCGCGACCACCCTCAAGCACGCTCTGGGATACGACGACTCGCTGGATGCCTTTGGCGTCCATGGCGTCGGCGGCACGCTTGGCGCGGTGCTCACCGGCGTCTTCGCCGTCAGCGCCGTCGGCGGGACCGCCGGTCTTGTCGAGGGCAATGCCCAGCAGGTCTTCAACCAGATCCTGGCCACCGTCGGCACGTGGGTGCTGGCGGCCGTGGGTTCTTTCATCATCCTGAGGATCGTGGACGTGCTGCTGGGTCTGCGCGTCAGCGAGAGCGACGAGTTCGAGGGCCTGGACCTCACCCAGCACGGCGAGTCCGGCTACAACTTCGAGGAGGCGTTCTCCGGCATGGTATCCGCAGCATCGCCGCCGGCAGCGCGCGCCGCCGCGGAGCCGGTCAAGGTGCAGCACGCCTGAGCGAACCGATGCGCTGCCGGACCCCGGCGGATCGCCGCCGGACCGGGGCGCAGCGCCGCGAGGACTGCTGCCGTGTTGTTCGGGAAATCGGCACATGCCCTGGCGCGCAACGGACAGTCCGCAGTGGGGCCAGCGCCTGGCCCGGATCGAGCGCAAACGGCGCCTGCTGGCGCGGCTGCGCCCGCCGCGCCTCCTGCCTCGCGAGCTGCTGGGCCGGCTTACCTGGTCGAGCTTCGCCATGGAACAGCTCGACGTGACGCTGCGGGAAGCGATGGAGGCGATTGCCGCGCGGCCGTCGCCGCGGGCGTTCCGCCGATCGCAGTTCCTGCGCATCCGTCACCATGCGGCGGCGCTGCGTGGGATCGAGCGGGCGATCCGTCGCGGTCAGCCCATCAAGGCATCGACGGTGGTTCACTGGTATACCTCGATCAGTTGCGGTCTGTCGGTGGCCGCGGTGATGGACGCCGGGCGGCTGGGGCGGATCGACCAGTGGCTGCGGCGGATCAACTCGCCGCACCTGCTGCCCGGGCAGGCGATCGGCGAAGCGGCGGCGGTGCACGCACAGATGCTGGGGGAGGCGATCGTGCCGGGTTTCAACGGCATCCTGTGCCGGCTGCTGCTTCAGTTTCACCTGGCCCGCTGCGGCCTGGCGCCGGTTACGTTCGACCCGGATCGCGACCGCGCGATCGTCCACGACGCAGCGCTGCTCGCTCGGCGGCTGATCGAGCTGGTCGAGGAGGGTTACGACTGGCTGCTGGCGCGGGCCGGTGAGCCGCGTCAGTAGGCGCTGCTTGTATACTTTACGGGCAGCGAGTTGCTCTATCGTCCGCCGGTGGATTTGGACTATGACTCAGGGCTCCTGGGTGCCGTATTGTGGGTTGTGGCGTGGCGTACGCAGGTGACCTGGAACACGCTGCGCAGGTGGGGCACGATCGCCTGTGGCGCCGTGGCGCTGTTGTCTGGTCTGACCACATCCTGGCTGATTGAAGTCAACGACGTTTGGAGCGGCATCGTGGACGGCCTCTCGATTTCGCTGATCTGGCTGATTGCCACCACCCTTCTCTGGCGCGACACGCGCCACGAGGCTGCTGTGCGGCTCTGTCGGCGACCCGTGGCGCCGTCGTGCCCGAACTGCGGCTACAACATGACCGGCCTGCGCGAGGCCCCCTGCCCGGCGTGTGGCACACCGTACACCCCGGGCGAGCTGCTGATTCGCCAGCGCTGGCGCCTGGTTAGGTTGGAGCAGGCGGAGATCGAGCGGATGCTGCAATAGAGGGCAAAGGGATCAGGCAGGAGCAGTCCCAGGAGCATCGTCCGGCACGCCGCCAGCGGCCGCCTCACCCACCACGAGTGGAGAAGCCACAGATGGGCGCTGTCCGCCTCGTCTTGCGGTTGTTATCCTCGACCCAGGCGTCGTTGACGGCCGACAGGGCGAAGTCGACCTCCGCCAAGGGGGTTTGAGTTCCTTGTGGGATCATGCCTGCTCCACCAGGTGCCTCAGACGGTCGATCGCTCGGCGCAGGCTGTCGGCGCGCTGCGCTGCGACGTCGGGGCGCCAATACCTTCCGGCGTATTCGATCAGTCTCGATGCATAGGCTGGCCCCACCGACCGGCCGCTTCCTTGCCGGGGGACCATGTCATTGCGGATGGCACTCCGCCGCGAGCGCTGCGCAAGGTTGACCATCTCTGCCTTTGCGTTCGGGAGAGTCTCGGGATCGGCGGGTATCGTATGCCGGGCGACGCTCAGATAGGTCGCCAGTGTTTCCGCATCCGCCATCAGCCAGGCCTCGACCTGGCGCACGGCGACGCGGAAGCATAGGTATGGCGCCGGTCCGGGCAACCATTTTTGGCACAGGGGCGGCGCGCAAGGTTCGTCCTGGTCCAGGTCAACCAGGACCAGCCAGGGAGCGTGCCTTGCTGCCTCGTTGTAAGCCCGGATCTTCTGGCGCAGAGCAGATTTGCCGTTCCTGCCGTAGACCGGTCCTGGATGGGCACCGGCATGATCGATGAGCCGGCGTGCCACCGCTTCATCCACGATCCCCTCGACGGCAGCGGAGATGGTTACTGGCTTCGGCATTCTCACTCGTCTCCGAAGAGGGTGAGTTGGGCGGCTTGTTCCGGTCGCGTTCTGGGCATCACGGCGTCAGCCAGCGAGAGCCCGCCGTCGAGCAGTTCGCAAATGTCGTCCTGAGAGGCCGCCGTCTGGACCTCGGTTCCCTCCCTGCTTGGGATTAGCAGCAACACCTCGTCCAGGCCGATGCCATCGTCCCGCAGCAGATCGGGCGAGTGGGTGCTGAGGAAGATCTGGCGCCCCGTCCGGCGTTGCACACGGGCCAGCATCTGCGGCAGGACGCGCACGACATCGGGATGGAGCGAGAGTTCAGGCTCTTCCAGGAGCAACGGGCCCTGCTTCTCCATGACCGCCCACAACAGGCCCATCAGCCGCAGCGTGCCATCGGAGAATTGCTCCTCGGTTTGCCATGCGCCCTGCGGGCGCCAGTGCTCGTACTTGCCCCGCAGGTGAGGTGTTCCACGCACATCTCGCCACAACTTGATCTCCTGGAGCTGGGGTACGGCGACCCGCAGCGCCTCCTGGATGCGCCGGAGCCGTGCCTTCTGCGTCTTTTCCGGAGTCTTGGCGACCTGCTCCAGGAAGTCCCCGCCAAACGGGTCGTTGGCACGACCTGCCGAGCGATCGGGCTCGCGCACGAGCTGGGGCACGATGTGCAGGTAGCGAATCGAGGCGAAGAACGTCGCAATGTCGCGGAACTCGCGGTTGACATTCACCTGCTCGAGAAATGTTTGCGTCAGGCGCGCGGGGTCGTCCCGGTCGTCGTGGTTTGGGCGATCGAGAAGCATCCGGTCGTCCCGCAAGACTCGCTCCTTCTTCAATTGCGGGCGACGCTGCGAATCCTGATTGAAGGCCACCTCATAGACCCAGCTCCTGCCATCATCCGCCTCGCGAAGTTCGATATGAAGCTCGATGTCTGGAAACCGCCGGGCGGCCAGACAGCGAATGGCACTCACGCCACCGCGACGAGCCACCGCCTCCTGGAGACCGCCTCCCGAAGAGGCGAGATCGCGCAGGAAGCGAAACGCATCCAGGAAATTCGACTTGCCCGAAGCGTTCGGCCCCACGAGGAAGAGGCGATCGCGGAGTTCGACCTCAACGGCTGCAAAGTTCTTCCAGTTCTTTAACCCGAGCTTATGAAATGTCATTTAAAGTCTCCGTGAGGTCTTTCGCGCAACCGCATCGGCGTGGTCATGGCGTTCACTTTGAGCCAGTAGTGCGCCGCCTTTCGGCAACGGCAACGCGGACATGGCCAGGTCGCGTTTGGCATTTGCCGGCCACTCGCCTGGTGAACCGGGAATCCGGCGGTCAGGCGGCATGGTAGATCTCCTTTCCCTCAGACAAGGCGGGGTAGATCACGAGCGAGGGATCATTGCCGAAACGTTCGATATCGCTCGCGGTGACGACCACCACATCCTTGGGCACGCCGAGCCGACGAAGCGCCCGGTAGATTTGCCGGGCTGTCTCCCGGCGACGGACCCCATCCGGCATGACGACCAGCACATCCAGGTCGCTGTTCGGTCCCATCTGACCGCGCGCGGCAGAGCCGAAGAGAATGATTCTCCGAGGATGCACAGCCTCCACGATGCGCCCGACAAGTTCCTGGATGATCTGTTCCCAAGGAGGGCTTTGCACGGTCATAAGCGTAGTCCTCATGTGCGTGAACGGTCCTTCATCGGTCGGGTCATGGCATCCACCGACAGCCAGTAGTGTGTCACCCTGGTGACCTCGTGCCAAGGGAAGCGGGCCGGGTCCTTGACGGGCTCCTGGAGCCCTTGGCCGTCCGCACCGGGGACGCCCATCAGGCCGAGCCGCTGGCGGAGTTCCTTGACCAACTTTGGCTTGTCGAGATGAGTCATGCCCGCCCGCCTGCGAACCGTTCCCGCGTGAGAACCCAGTCTCATACAACACGCCATATTATCTATTGTGGGCGCTTGTCAACTCCTTTCGGGCCGAACCTGGCGGATCCGGCTCCTCCCGTCCCTCGCCAACCCACCCGCCCTCCACTACCATCGGCGGCTGCGGCGCCGCCGCGGAGGCAGGTCACTTGGCGTTCCTTCTCAGCGACGAACTGCGGCTCCTGTATGCACTGGCGCTAAACACGGCGGTGTTCGCGGCGGCGTATCGCTTTGCGCGCCGGGGCGGCGGCGAGCGGGTGGACTGGGCCGCCGATGCCTTCGCCCTGTCCTACCTGGTGCAATACCTGGCCGTCTGCCTGCCGGGACTCGTGGGGATGCTGCACCCGCTGTCAATGTCGGCGGTTGCCCTGGCATGCGCGGCCGCGCTGTGGCATGGCCGCTGCCCAGGCCAGCCCATGCCCGATGTCCCCGCGCCACCGTCGCGTCTGCAGCGCCTGCTGCTTGTGGGCGCGTTCCTGTTCGTCGTCGGCTACTGCCTGGGTGTCGTCTGGATTCAACGAACCGCGCCGATCCGCGACAACGACGCCCTGGCCTATCACGCGCCCTTCGCCGTCCACTGGCTGCGCAGCGGCTGGCTGGGGCTGCATCAGGCGTGGTTCTACAATCCGGCCAACGTGTACTCGCCGCTGGCCGGCTCGACGTTCATTGCCTGGCTGATGGCGCCCCTGGGCAACGACGTGCTGGCGAGGTTCGTCGCGGTGCCGGCGCTGATCTTCCTGTTCTTCGCGTTCACACGCCTGGCCCGCCTGCTGGGACTGGCCACAGGCCCGGCAGCGGTGCTGGCGGCGGCGGTGGTGATGTGCCGGCCGTTCGTGCAGCAGACGGTGCTGGCCAAGGACGACCTGTTCCTGTCGGCGTTTTTCGCGGCCGCCGCCTCGGCGCTGCACCCTGCGAGCCTGCGGCAGTCGCCGGGTCCCTGGCGGCTGGGAATCGCCCTGGGCATGTTCATCGCCACCAAGACGACGGCGCTGATGAGCCTGCCGCTGCTGCTGCTGCTGGTCGCAGATGCGCCCTTCCGCGCCGGCTGGCGGTGGAGGCAGTGGGCCATCGCCGCCGGCTGTGCCGCGCTGCTGGCCGGGCCGTGGTATGTCCGCAACGCGGTGCTCACCGGCAATCCGCTGTATCCCACCGACGTGCGCATCGGAGGCATCACGCTGTTCCAGGGCCAGTTCACGGTGACGCGCAGCCTCGAGCTGCGCAGCCTCGAAGGTATCTGGCGAACTTTCACGCTGGCGCCTGACCGCGGCGGCTATTACACCCTGCCGGTCAGCTTCGTGTGCCTGCTGGCGATCGGATGGGTCGCGGCCGTAGCGCTGCATCGCGGCAGGCTGCTGAAAGACCCGCTGCGGCGGCTCTGTGCCATCGGACCGCTTGTGGGCATCGGTCTGTTCATCGCGACTTCGCCGTATGCGCTGATTCGCTTCGTCTATCCAAGCCTGCTGCTGCTGTTTGCCTGCGGCGCGATGGCACTGAGCTGGCGCCGCCTGCCACCCGTGGCCGGCGCTGTCATCGCGGCGGCCGCGCTGGCGTGGGCGTGCGCTTCGTCCATGCCCAACGTCGCCGCGTGGGTGACAGTGCCCCTGGCGATGGCGACGGCGCTGGCGTGGGCCGCTGCGCGTCGGCTCATAACCCGCGCCGTCGGCCTGGCGCTTCTGGGGCTGGGCTGCACAATCCTGGCGGGTGCCATCTATGTGTACTGGCCGGCCTACATGCTCAACTGCCGGTTCATGGCCGCCGGCGGAGTGGATCGGCGCAGCGGCGCGCTGGTGGGCGGTTTCTGGCAGCTCAACTTCGGCCATATCGCCGACGGCTGGCGGTACGTGCGTAACGAGCTGCCCCCCGGGTCGGTGATCGCATACGCCAATACGTTCCACGTCTACCCGCTCTACGGCTTTGACTATACGCTGTACCCCGTCTATGCCCCCACGCGCCCCGGCGTGCAACGCCTCAGCGATCTGCCCCGCTTCTCCGCCCCGACCACCGGCGAGGAGATCCCCGGCCGCATCGTCGCCGTCACCACCGCCGACCCCGATCGCGACACCTGGCTGGCCAACCTGCGATCGCTGGGCGCGCAGTACCTGTTTGTCGGCAAGCGCGACCTGGCGCGCCCCAGTCAAGTGGCCGATGTCCCCGAGCTGCGCTTCGCGGCCAGCATGCCGGATCGATTTCGGGTCGTGTATGAGAACCAGGACGTGGTCGTGTTTCGAATTGTGGATCTGCTGCCATCCCCGTGACAAGAGGCAAGAAGCGGTCAAGAATAGGGCTGTCGAGAGGAGCGTGCCATGGTCGGCGTGGCCCGGTTATATGTCGATGAGCAGCGGCGTCAGTTGGCGCAAGTGCGGCGGCGGATGGCCGCTCTGCTGGAGATCATGGACGACCAGGACATAATTTGGCGCCCGGCGGCGCGCCTGCCAACCGCCGTCGAGCTGGCCCGCCGCATGTGCGACCAGATCGTCGAGCGGCTCGGCGCCAACCTCAACCGCCGCGACTGGTTCCCGCCGCTCGCGGCAACCGCGCCGCCAACCCCCAGCGTCGCCCTGCTCCGCGCCGAGCTGGATGCGACGCTGGCGGCCGCCGATGACGTGCTTCGGCGATTGCCGCTGGCCATGCTGGTTGACCCGGCACCCGGTCCGCGGCCGGCGTCCAACCTCGAGCATCTCTCCATCGCCGTGGCCGCCTGTCACGAAGCCGCCAGCCAGCTCCGCTTCATCGCCGCGCTGCGGCTGGGGCCGGCCGCGCTGGCGCTGGGAGGCGGCGACGACCCAGGGGCATGAGCGCGTAGCAGGAACTTTCCATCGCGTGGGGGGTTGCCCGATGACGGTGATGCGGGGGAGATGTATGAGGCTGCGGGGGACACTGCACGCCCGCGCTCGCTCGCCGGGCGCCCCTGCGTCTTCGCGTCCCTGCGGCTCTGCGCGAATGTCTTCGCGCGAGTCTCCCGCAGGGGCGCAGCGACGCGGAGAGGAAACCGACGGGCCTCGGCAGTTGGACCCGCGACGAGCGGCGAGGTGCCTGCTGGATACGGATATCTGTTCGGCATTCCTGCGCGGTGACCGGCGCGTCTTTGGGCGTTTCATTGAACACAGCGGGGGCCAGGCAAACAACAGCGCCACGGGCCTATGATGGGTAGTCCAAGGCTCGGCGCTCGCCGCAACCGATCGAGCCGAGCCAACGTCATCGCCATGCCACGAACGCTCATGCTCATCCTCGCCGGGGGCGCGCTGCTTCTGGCAGCCCTGCTTATCATGCGCCACACCTCCGACCCTGCCCTGGACGCGAGCGACCCGACCCAAACCAGCTCCACCGCGCCCCAGCCCGCCCCCCGCGCCGCGGAGGCCGCCGCCACGCGAACGCCGGACCGGGTCAACGCCGATCTGACCGCGGCCCTTCAAGCCCTGGATCCCGTGCTCGACTGGCCCGCCGTGGCCCTCGACCCCGCCAGGCGCCGCGCCGATGCCGAGGCGCTGCGCGGACCCCTGGCCGCTGTCCTGCGGCTGCTGGATGAACAGGCCGCTCTCAGCAGCCAGTCGGCCCGCAACACCGCCCTCCTGCGGATGCAGTTCCGCTTTCTCCAGGCGCTGATCGGCGATCCGGCCGCGTCCACCAGGCTCGCTGAGATGGCGCGATCCTCCGATCCGGATGAAGTGCTCGCGGCGCGCGGCATCGAACTGCTGCTGCGCTGGTGGGCGGCCGACGGCGACCCCCGCGCGCAGCACGAGACGCTCGACGGGCTTGAGCAACTGGCTCGAAAGCACCCCGACTCAGACCTGGTTGTCGTGGCAATGAAGATGGTGCTGGAGAGCGGTATGGCCGCCGCGGAGTTGACGCCCGCCGGCCACGACACCGCACAGACCGCCGGCACCAGCCCCGGCGTGCGACAGCGCGCCGAGGAGATTGTGCTTGCGAATCTCAAAGGCGAGCAGGCGGGGGTCTTGGCCTATCAGATCGACGTGGCACGGCGCATGCGATGTCACGAGGGCAAACCCGTCATCATCGAAGGCGCGCGGCTCGACGGCGGCCGCCTCAGCACCGAGGACTTCAAGGGCAAGGTCATTCTCGTGGAGTTCTGGGCCACCTGGTGCGGCCCGTGCATCCGCGAGCGCCCGCGGCTGAAGCGCATCCACCAGACGTACTCTGACAAGGGCCTTCAGATCGTCGGCATCTCCAATGACGACGACCCGCAGGCGCTGCGCATCTACCTGGAGCGCGACCCGGGGATCGCCTGGCCGCAGCTCTACGACACGGCCCGCCCGGGCTGGCACGCCGTGGCAACGCGGTTTGACGTGGAGACAATCCCGACCATGTTCCTGATCGACCGTCAAGGCATCCTCCGCAGCACCGAGGCGCGCCAGCACCTGGAGGCCTGGATCGAGCGACTTCTGAACGAATGAGTGGCCGCTCGCCACAGCGCGGCAGGGCACCAGAGGCGCTCCCTCGCACCGCTCCCCCGCCCGAAATCCCGGTGGACAGCGGCATCGCCCCCACTTACCCTCATCACCATGAACATGCGGATTCCTTGCCTCGCGCTGTGCCTCACGGCGGCCCTGGCGATCGACGCTGCCGCCGCCCAGCCCTTCGCTACCCCCCATCCCATGCCCTATCGCATCCTCTGGACGTGGGACAGTTGGCTGTGCGATCCATTCAACGCCGACAGCTACGTCAACGAGTACCGCAAGCTCATCGATTTCATGGCCGAGAACGACTACAACGGCCTGATCATCTGGGGCTTCCTCGACGACCGTCACGGCGGCGAGGCGGCCGCGAAACAGATCGCATCCTACGGCCGCTCCAGGGGCGTGCGCATCCTTCCGGGCATCGGGGCCGGCGGATATCACGGCTTTAGCATCTCAGAGGGCACCGAGCTGAACCTGGTCACGTTCCTGAGAAATCGCCCCGACCTGCGCGCCATACCGCGCCGAGCCACGCAGCCCAGCGGCGAGTTCATCTGCCTCTATCAGCCCGGCGCCATCGAGTGGCTCCGCGCCGGCTCGCGCTACCTGGCCGAAAACTTCGAGATCGGCGGCGTCAACATCGAGACCAACGAGGCCGACGGCATCGACAACTGCGAGCACGCGGCCGCCGCCACGAAGCAGGAGCCCAATCGCCTCCGCCACGCCTGCTCGTTCAGTGACATGGTGCAGGCAGTGCCGCCGATCTTCGAGGAAATCCGCCGCCGCCACCCCGACGCCTGGATCACCTACGCCACCTATCAGCCCCCCTGGTGGCAGCGCAGGGAGGATGACTGGCTGCTCAAGAAACTGCCGGAGGAGGCCATCGCCCAGTGGAACATGGAGTTGAACGTGGCCGACAACCAGCCGTCGCCCGTGAAGAACAATATCTCGTTGATCCATTCCGGAGGCTGGTCGTATCACCTGGCCCCCTGGCCGCCGACCTGGGCATTCACCCAGTATCGCTGCTTCTATCCCAATCTCCAGGAGGCGCAACGCTTCGCGGCCAATCAGGTGAGGCTCAAGACCAACGGCTTCGTCGTGGGCAACGTCGGATCGGCCGACATGCCCGACAATGAGATCGCCTACATCGCCATGGTCGAGTTCACGCGCGATCCGGCCATGACGATCGAACAGTTCTCCGCCCGCTTCATCGCCCGGCTCTACGGCGAGCGCGCCGAGCCGCTGGTGCTGGAACTGATGCTCAAGCAGCCGGCCGTACACCGGCGCGTGCAACAGGTCTGGCGCAACTGGACGCGGGCGATCTACGGGCGCGACCGCGGCGTGCGGCTGAGCGCGGCGCGGGCCGAGGACATCGCCGCGCTCAAGGCCCAGGTGGCCCTGGCGCGGCGGGCGCTGGAGGTGGCCAGCGAGGATGGCCGCCGCCGGCTCAACACGATTATCGGGGTGCTCGAGGAATACCGGATCATCGCCGAGATGTCCGCCAGCGCCGAGCTGGCGGCCATGCGCGAGGACCGCCAGCAACTTTCGGCCGAGGCACTGCGCGAGGTTCACGGGAGGCTGGTCGAGATAGCGCGGCGAGAGGGACTTCCCGACCAGATATACCGCTACTCGCGGCTGGCCCGGTAGACGGTGCGCACGATGACCTCCAGCGACACGGCGGCAGGCCACAACACTTCATCAGCCGACCGGGCGCCGTTCGTCAAGCTGGCGGACCCGGCCGGCTACGTGGCGTTCCCCTGGGACCTGTCCACCGACCGCGAGCTGCGCGAGCACTGGGTGGGCTTCTTCCGTCGGCACTTCGACACGATCCTTGAGTTGGGCGTGGCCGCCGCCGTGGCGCGCGGCGAAAGCTCCGAACAGGCGCGGCGGCGGGCGGCCGAGTGCCGCGCGGTCGTCATGGCGCGATTCGACGCGTTCGAGGCCGATCCGCCATCCTTCGGCCGCGTGAGCATGTTCACGTTCGACGCCTGGCGCGACGGCGCGTTGCGCGAACACGGCTTCACCGATGCTTTCATTGACCAGAAGGATCGCACCAACGCCGATGCCCTGCCTCTGCTTGGCCGGGTGTGCCGCGAGCTGGACGGCCTGGACGGCGAAGCGCAGCTTCAGGCGGCGATCCGGGGCATCTTCGCCGGCAACATCTTTGACGCCGGGTCGGAGGCGACGGCCGCGGGCACCATCGCCGGGCGCAGCGACTTCTTCGCAGTGCGCGCGGGGCTGCCGCCGCGCCCGTGGCTGGTGGACGACAACGACGCCTTGGCGGACCGGCTCCTGCGCGGGCGGCCGCACCGCAAGGCCATCTTCTTCATCGACAACGCCGGCAGCGACTTCGTCCTGGGCGCGGTTCCGCTGGCGCGGTATCTCGCCCGGCGCGGCACGCGCGTGGTGCTGGCCGCCAACGAGCTGCCCTCGCTGAACGACATGACGGCCAACGACGTGCGCCGCTGGTGGCCGCCCCTTACGGCGGCCGAGCCATCTCTGGCGGGGTTGCCGATCGAGGTCGTGAGCACGGGGACGGGCGAGCCGCTGATCGACCTGTCGGCCGTGTCGGCCAAGCTGAACGCGGCTGCAACCGACGCCGACCTGGTGATTTTGGAGGGCATGGGCCGTGCGGTGGAGAGCAATTTCAACGCCCGCTTCACGTGCGACGTGCTGAAGATCGCGATGATCAAGGACACGATGGCCGCCCGTCTGACCGGGGGGAAACTGTACGATCTGGTCTGCCGCTGGGAGGAGCCAAGCGGATGTACGACTGGGTTCGCGGGGCCGGGCACAAGCCGGTCGACGTGCTCGACCTCCGCGCAAGGAAGGCTCGGAGATCGGCGTACTATTCGCTGAGCAGAGCGCCGCGCCCCACAACGGCGGCAATTGACGCTTCCCGCAGGCGCGCGTAACATCGGCCTCGGTCATCAGGCAGGAGATTCATGCACGACTTCAACCAACGCAGTGTAGATCCGCGGGCGCTGCTCCGCGCGGCGGAGCACGTGGCCGGAGGCCGACCGTGGGCTTCGGGCGCGGCCGGGCCCATTGCGCCGCTGGGCATGCCGGGCGTGCCCGGTCCCGGCGGCTACATGCGCTACCGCGAGATGACCATCGACGAGATGCTCCTGGAGAACCGGGTCGTCTTCCTCGTCGGTGAGATCAATCACGTCAGCGCCTCCAACGTCATCATGCGCCTGCTGTATCTCCAGAGCGTCAAGCGCGACCAGGACATCAACCTCTACATCAACAGCCCCGGCGGAGTCGTCGACGACACCCTGGCCATCTACGACATCATGCGCTTCATGACCTGCGACGTCGCCACCTACTGCATCGGCCGCGCCGAGAGCGGCGGGGCGATCGTCTTCATGGCCGGCAAGAAGGGCAAGCGCTACATCCTGCCCAACGCCAAGGTCATGATCCACCAGCCCTTCGGCGGCGTGTACGGACAGGCGGCGGACATCGAAATCCAGGCCGAGGAAATCCTCAAGACCAAGGACACGCTGATCAACATCATGGCCAGGTGCACCGGGCAGAGCGCCGAGCGCATTCGTGAGGACAGCGAACGCGACCGGTTTTTCGATGCCAAGGGCGCGGTCGAATACGGCATCTGCGACGAAATCCTCGGCGACGACAGCGCCGGCAAGGCGCCCGACGAGAGCAAGGCAAAATAATGTCCTTCACGGCCATCGATCATCCCGCGATTGCCTGCCGCGACGTGCGGAAGCAGATCGCGTGGTACTGCGAGAATCTGGGCATGCGGGTCATCGCCATGAACGGCGCCGAGCCGCCCAGCGCCATCCTGGGCTACGACCCCGACGCCCGCGGCGGCGCGGTCCTGGAACTGATGCCGGCGCGGGACGCCGGTCCACCCCCGGCGGAGGTTGCGCGATTCTCCCCGGGGCTGCGCCATCTGGCGCTGCGGGTGGGCGATTTCGACGCCGCCATGTCGCAATTGCGGGCCGGCGGCGCCGTGTTCCTCGGCCCGCCGGCGGACAACGCCCTGGGCGGCGGTCGTATCGTCAGCTTCCGCGATCCCGAGGGCAACGAGCTGCAGATTGTGCAACGGTGAGCATCATGAACGACAACACCTACATGGTCCCGATCGTCATCGAGAAATCCGGGCGGGGCGAGCGCGCCTACGACATCTACTCGCGCCTGCTCAAGGATCGCATCATCATGGTGGGCGGCGCCATCACCGACGAGGTCGCCAACGTCATTGTCGCTCAGATGCTCTTCCTGGCCAACGACGATCCCAAGAGCGACGTGCAGCTCTACATCAACTCCCCCGGCGGCAGCATCTCGGCCGGCCTCGGCATCATCGACACCATGCGCTATCTGCGCTGCGATGTGGCCACCACCTGCATCGGGCTGGCGGCGAGCATGGGGGCTGCGCTGCTGGCGGCCGGCACGAAGGGCAAGCGCGCCGTGCTGCCCAACTCGCAGATACTGCTGCATCAGCCGCTGATCGGCGGCGTGCTCCAGGGGCCCGCCACCGACCTGGGCATCGAGGCCCAGCACATGCTCCGCGTCCGCGACCGGCTCTATCGGCTCATGGCTCAGTTCACCGGCAAGACGCCCGAGCAGATCCACCGCGACTTCGACCGCAACAAGTGGCTCTTCGCCGAGGAAGCGGTGGAGTACGGCTGCGCCGACCGCATCGTCGAGCAGGCCCCCGAGGGGCTCATGCGGCCGCGGCGCGAGGAGGAAGGCAACGGAGACAGGCCGTGAGCTGCCCCGCATCCAGCCTGTGCCGCTCGTGGGGCAGGCTGGTCCTGCCGACAGCGCTGGCGCTGATCTGCGGCTGCGGTCCCAACCGGGCCAACGTCGAACTCCGCAAACAGATACAGGCTCTGGAAGACCGCGTCAGCCAGCTCCAGCGCGACCTTCGCGCCGCCCGCGCTGAGGTCGAGGGCCTGCGCAGCGGGGGCGGCCCCACCACGCAACCCCTGGATTCCATGTTCACGGTTCACGAAATACGCCTGGGCCGCCTCACCGGACCCGTCGATCCTGCCGACGGCGATCCACGGACGGTCAAGGTCTATCTTTCCCCGCTGGATGAGACCGGCGCCGCCATCAAGGCGACCGGGTGCGTGAGCGTCGAGGTCTTCGACCTCCAAAGCCCGGCGCGGCTCGCCGCCTGGAGCTTCCAGCCGGCCCAGCTCAAGCAGCGCTGGTACTCGCTGGGCCCGCTTCAGGCTTTCGTGCTCGAATGCCGCTGGAGCGGCGAGCTGCCCGACCGGCCGGTGCTGCTGAGAGTCCAGTTCGAAGATGCGCTCACGCAACGGGTCTTTTCGGCGGTGCGCGAAATCCGTTTCGCCGCCCCGCAAGCCGTGGGGACTCAGGAGGCGGCCGTCCCCCTGACGCCGTAGAATCGGTGATATGCCCGACGATCCCATCATGAATCGCCGGCGGTTTTTCCGGGCGGGCCTGCGCGAGCTGCTGGAGAAAGTGCAGGAAGCCATGGAACCGCTGGCCAATGCCATGAGCCAGTTCGAGGCGCTGGAGCAGCCGCGCCCGACCGCGCCCCGTCCGCTGCCGGTAAGCCGGCCGCCGGTGATCCGGCCCCCCGGCGCGCTTCCCGAGCCTCAGTTTCGCCAGACCTGTACGCGGTGCGGAGAATGCGTGAGGGTCTGTCCGGTCCAGTGTATCCGCGTGGACGAATCGGGCTACGAGGGCGCAGGGTATCCCTATATCGACGTGGAGTACGCCGCGTGCGTGGTGTGCGACGGCCTGGTGTGCATGAGCAACTGCCCGCCGGGGGCACTTGTGCCCACGCCCCTGGCCCAGATCCGCATGGGGACGGCGCGGTGGCACGAATACCTGTGTCTACGCTACAACGGCAACGACTGCAACATCTGCGTCGAACGGTGTCCGCTGGGCTCGGCCGCCATCCGGTTGGTCGACAACCGCATCGAGATCGACGAACGGGGGTGCATCGGCTGCGGCATGTGCCAGCATGCCTGTCCCACGACTCCGCGGAGCATTGTGGTGGTCCCGCAATCGCTGAACGACCTCGCCCAGCCAGCCTCAGACGGCGCGGCCGACCGGCCGGGTTGACCGTCGGGCGATCAGCTCATCCAGACCGCTGAAGTGAAGCTCGCGTCGGCCGGATGCCATGCGTGTGTCAACGCGCATGTGGATCTTCGCCGCAATTGCGGGCGCCGGGGCGATGCGGCTCACTCGTCGAACTCGAAGGCGTCGTTGGCGATGACCAGGGGCCGGTTCTGACCAACGTTCAGCAGCAGCCCCACCGCCACGAGGCTGGCCAGCATGCTGGATCCCCCGTAGCTCACGAACGGCAGCGTGATTCCCGTGACCGGCATGAGCCGCACAGCCACCATCAGGTTGAGCAGCGTCTGCCCCGCCAGCATCGCCACCACTCCCACCGCCAGCAGCCTCCCGAACGGCTCGCGCGTGGCCGCGGCGATTTCGATGCCGGCCATGAACAGCACCAGATAGGCGCCCAGGACGATGCCCGCGCCGATGAACCCGAACTGCTCGCCGATCAGGGCGAAGATCATGTCGTTGTGGGCCAGGGGCACGCCGCGGCCGACGGGGATGTTCATGGGGCCTTTGCCCGACAGGCCGCCCGAGCCGAAGGCGGTGATGGCGCGGTCGCTCTGGAAGCGCGCCTCCTGGAGCTTGGGGTCGTCCCAGAACATCGCGTAGACCCGGTCGCGCTGATACTTCTTGACAAGGGCCGGCAGGTGCCGCAGCACCGGCAGGTCGCGCCCCATACCCGTCTGCTCGGCGGGACCGGCCAGCCAGGCGATCGGCGCCATGGCCGCGGCCAGCCCCACAATCGCCAGCAGGTGACGCAGCCTGGCGCCGGCAGCAAAGAGCATGGCGAAGAGAATGGGTATGAAGATCAGCGCCGTACCCAGGTCGGGCTGCTTCAGGATCACCAGCAGGGGCACCATGGCCAGGGCGAACGGCGGCAGCAGGCCGCGCAGCCGTCGGTAGTTGGAGCGAAACCGCAGATACCGCGCCAGCGCCATGCAGAATGACACCTTCACCAGCTCCGAGGGCTGGAGGTTGATGTAGCCGAAGTTGATCCAGTTGGTCTGGCCGCGGTCCTCCCTCACGCCCAGAAACCCGCTGCGCGGCACGAACGGCAGCACCGTGTACACCAGCAGCGCCAGGCTCAGCAGGTAGGCCCACCACGCGAACAGCCCGATCCGCTGGTAGCTGACCGTCTGCATGGCCAGCATGCAGGCGCCCCCCGCGAGGATGAACGCCAACTGCTTGCGGGCATCGCCGGTTACGCGCGGGTCGGCGTGCGAGTGGGCCCAGATGCTGATCAGCCCGATGCCGCAGAGAATGGCCACCGCCACGAGGATGGGCCAGTTGGTGCCGATGGCCAGTTGTCGCCAGATACGGCTCATGAGGCTACTGATAAAGGGCAGCGACCACGGCATTCTGAGGGCGATCGGGCAGGGCGACCACCCAGAAGGCGTCTCCCACCGCCAGGGGCGCCGCCCGCACAGGCACCAGGGTCCCGAAGACGCGACGGTCGCGGCCGTCGCGCAGGGTGAAGCGCACATGACGCGAGCGCGGCGCCGAGGGCGCCTGGCGCACCTCGACGACCAGCGCCACCATCGCCTCGCCGTCGCGCCACGCACGCAGGGCGCGGCGCCGACCCATGACCGCCACCACCATCAGCAACCCGGCCAGCGGAAGCGTGACGACCGCCAGCGCCAGGTCGCGGGCGAAGGACACATGGCCGCGGTCGGTCCAGCGCGACGGGTCCTGTCTGTCGATGTACAGCCGCACGGTGTCGCCGACCTGAAGCGCCCGGTCCTGGTTGCGCAAGCGGCTGAGAATGACCAGCGGCTCGGCGCCGGGCCGCTGCACCTCGAGTTTGAACACGGCCTGGACCGACGGCTCCCAGACCTTGTTGGTCAGGGTCTCATTGTTGGCCTCGACGATCACAGCATCCACCGCCTCGCCCTCGCGGATCAGTCGCCTGTCCTGAAGCGAGCGGATGAGCTGCGTGCCCACGAAATAGACCGTGACCACGCACAGCAGCAGCGCCCCCATCCACCACCGCCGCACGTACGCTTCGGCCCACGCGCGGCGTGCGCTGCGCGGCGTGATGGGCCGCGGCGGCGGAGGGGGCTGCTGGCTGAGGGAAACGGGCTGGGCGGACTCGCTCACGGCATCTCCTGCACTGCTCAGTGGCCCCACTTCTGTCCGGAAAGGTATCCGTGTTGGATGCACGCATCAATCAGGGCATTGACGATGGGGGCGGCATCGTGCCCGCCGCTGCCGCCATACTCCACCATCACGCAAAACGCGATGCGCGGGCGCTCCGCCGGGGCGTAGCCGATGAACCAGGCGTGCGCCAGATCGGTGCCCTGTCGCCCGCTGCCGCGGTACCACGGCATGGCCGGATTGGGATTGGCCCGCGTGCTGGGGGCAAACGACTGGTAGACCACCCGCCCGTCGTCCCCCACCAGCGGTCTGCCATCCTCCCCCAGCACCGGCACGCTGAAGCGGCCCGCCTGCGCCGTCCCCGTCTTCCCCGCGATGGTGATATCGCTTCGACGGACCGGCCAGCCCGATCCGGCGCGGGTGTTGACCACCTTCACCATGCCCTGCTTCAACGCCTCCATGATCTCCGGCCGGATGTGCAGGTCGATCCGTTGCGGGCCGTCGGCCGCGCCCACCTCCAGGTCTTCCGCCAGCAGGCTGGGTCTGACCCACACCCCGTCGCGGGCGATCGTCGCCGCCACGTTGGCCATCTGGATCGGCGTGGCGCTCACGCTCGACTGGCCAATGGCGCTGAACCAGCGGATGGACGGATGCGCGCCGGCGAACGCCAGCGGAACCGTCCCGCTGGCCTCGGCGATCCCCACTCCCGTCCGCCGGCCCAGCCCGAATCGAGAGAACCATTCCGAGAGGTCGGCCAGGCTCATGCGATGGGCCAGTGTCTCGAAGTACACGTTGCAGCTCCGCTGCACCGCGTCAGCGAGGTCCAGAAAACCAGTCGGATGCGGATCATCCCACGGCACCGGATGATGGGCCACGCTGTCCAACACACCCGCCCAGCGGCTGGCCACCCAGCAGCGCCCGTGGCGCTGCGGCCGGCCGTCAATCACCAGATACCCCGTGCATTCGATGCCCTCGTGCACGCCGATGAGCCCCAGGGCGGCTGCTCCGATGCCCACAATCGGCTTGACCGTCGAGCCGGGCTCCAGCGCCATCTGCGTCGCCCGGTTCAGCAGCGGACGGTTGATCCGGTCCGCCGCCAGCGCCGCGTATAGCTCCTCGCGGCGGTTGAGGTCATAGCCGGGCCACGACACCAGGGCGCGGACCTGGCCGGTGGGGACATCGATGACCACCGCGGCCCCGTACATCTCGTGCTGCTCGATCACGCCCGCATCCTCGATGCGCCAGTTGACAAACGCCTGCTCGATCTGGCGCGTCAGCTCGATGTCGATGCTGCTGCGCACGTCGCGGCCGGGCACCGGATCGCGGGATTCGATCGGCTGCTCGCGCCCGCTGATGCGCCTGACCAGCCCCCGCTCGCCGCGGAGCAGCGGCTCGCACAATGCCTCCAGGCCGCTGCGGCCGATCCGATCGTGGGGGTAGTAGCAGCGAAGCTCATCCTCGCGGAAGGGGTCCAGCCGCAGGTCGTCGGCGTTCACGCTGGTCAGAAACCCCACCGTGTGGGCCGCCACCGCGGCGTAGGGGTAGCGTCGAGTGCGCCCGGGACGCAGCACCAGTCCAGGCAGCTCATCGATGCGCTTGCGCAGCAGGTTGTAATCCTCGGTGCGGATGTCGGAGAGGATCACGTGCGCCTGGCGCTGCTCCTCCACCTCCGTGTGGAAGCTGTCGATGTCCGGCGCCTGGGCCTCCCCCAGCAGCCACTGCGCGAACCAGGCCTCGCGCGGACGGCTCTCGCGCTCCGCCAGCGCCAGCTCGTAACGCCGATACCACACGTAGCGCTTGCGCATCTCCACGCGGCGGCGGATGTCCGCCTGGATCGCCGCGATCTCCTCCAGCGGCCGCCGCGCCACCTCGGCCAGGACCCGCCACATGGCGCTGATGTCCTCGTCCACGCGCTGGGTCTCCTCGCGGAGGATCTGATTGCGCCGGCCGCGTGACGCCGCGAGGTACTCGCCGCGCCGCTGTGAGAGCACCCGGCTCAGCGCCGTCTGCCGTATCCACGCCTCGTCGCGGACGATGGCCCGATAGTCGACGGCCGCGTCGAAGCAGGCCGCATCCTGCGCGATCACACGTCCCTTGACGTCGAGGATGGCGCCGCGGGCGGGCTCGATGAGCTGGGTGTGATGCAGCGTCCGGGCGGCCTGCTCGCGCCAGTAGGCGCCGTCCACGATCTGCACCTGGGCGGCGCGAGCGAGCACCAGCGCCACCAGAGCCGAGATGATGCCCAGCAGGACCTTGAGCCGTCGTTGAAACATGTCCCGTGCCTTTCCGCGCCGCTCATCCGGCGCCTCAACCGCCGGACAGGCCGCCGCGCGGCTGCCTCAATCCTAAGACCCCTCGGACACGCAGCAGCGCCGCGAGCACCATTGGCGCCAGCAGCGCCGTATACGCGGCGCCCGCCACGGCCGGCCACAGCGACACGCCGCGCACGCGGGGCAACTGGTGCAGGATCGGATACGCCCATTCGTTGAACGCCACCACCAGATTGCTCAACAGCGCTCCGCCCAGCGCCATCAGGAAATGGCTCAGCGGATGCGCGGCGTGACGCTCCGCTTCGCGGCCCACCACGAACAGCCCCAGCAGGCCGTAGGAAAAGGCATACAAACCAAGCGGCTGCTGGCTGGTCAGGTCCTGCGCCAGCCCCACCCCCACGGCCCATGTCAGCGCCTGCTCGCGACGCGCGTAGATCGACACCAGCAGCACCGCCAGCACGACCAGATTGGGACTGGCCGCGCCGATGCCAATCTGCCCGGCCAGGCCCGCCTGAATCGCCACGGCCAGATATGCCAGCATCAACAGGCCAAACCAGTGCATGTCATCTCCCGGTTGCCGCCGCGCCGACCGCGTCGCCATGCCCCTCCGCGATCGGGCGGCCCGTCATGACCATCACCTGTCGAAGGTTCGCCGCCGCCACGCCCGGCCGGATCAGCACCTCCGCGAACAGTGCCGCCGACTGCTGCGGCCGAATGCGATGCACCTGGCCCAGCAGCAGTCCGTTGACCACCAGAGGCCAGTCCTCATCGGCCAGGGCCACCCAGTCTCCCTCGCTCACCTGGCCCGCCTCGATCTGCTCCAGAGAAAGGTTGAGCACGGCCATCAGGCCATTGCCGCGGCCCTCAACCAGAGGCGGAGGCGTCGAGCGCCGCACCCAGCGTTCCGGCCCGCCCTCGGCCGGCCGCTCGAAATGACCGAATACCGCCGTCGCCGTCGAGCCGCGGTCGCTCAACAACACCACCCGCGACGAGCCGGGCCCCACCCACACAATGCGACCAAGTATCATGCCGCGATAGTGCACCGGCATGCCCTCCTCCAGGCCGTCGGCCTGGCCCCCCGCCAGCAGCAGGGACTGCCTGGCCCCGCCGTCCGCCCACATGACACGGAAGGGCTGGCTGTATCTGCCTGCATCGCCGGCCAGCTCGCGGCTGGCCGCCAGACGCTCAAGCCGCTGAACCTGCATGCTCAGACTGGCGATCTGGGCGCGAAGCTCCAGGACTGGAGCGTCGGCCGCGGCGCTGCGTGTCGGTCCCAGCGATTCGGTCAGGCCCTGGCGGATGCCCTGTGCCGCCCATCGCAGGGGCATGGCCACCGGCGCCAGCAGCGGATCCAGGCGCCCCTTGGGCGCATGGCTCCATCGCGGCGGCAGGAAGAACGCACACCCCGCGCAGGTCAGGAGGATCGCGATGAACAGGTGGTTGTAACGCAAGCCAGACATCCGTGTCTCGGGACGAATGATGAGTGCTGAGTGCTGAGTCCTGAGTGCTGAGTGCTGAGTGCTGAGTGCTGAGTTATCTCTCAGTGGTCCGTGGTCAGTGGTCAGTGGTCCGTGGTCGGGTCGGTGGTCCGTTGGCCAGTTGTGCGGAACGTCAACGGCGGTCAGGGCCGCGTCTTCGTCATTCGGGTTTCGTCATTATTTCGGACTTCGGATTTCCAGGCTTCGTCATTGCCCACTTCGTCGCTTCGTCGCTCCGCCCTACACCTCATCCGTATCACTCTCCATCGTATCCTTCCACAGCTCCAGGTTCTCCAGATACACGCTGGTGCCGCGGGCGACACAGGTCAGCGGATCGTCCGCCAGACGCACCTCCAGCCCCGTCGCGTTGGCAATCACGCTGCTGAGCCCGCGCAGCAGGCTGCTGCCGCCGGCCAGCGTGATGCCGTTTTCCACCAGGTCGGCCGCCAGCTCCGGCTCGGCCATTTCCAGCGTCCGCGTGACCGCCTCGATGATCTGCGTCACCGGCTCCTGGAGCGATTCGCGGATTTCGGCCGCCGTCACGGCCGTCTTGCGCGGCAGCCCGCTGATCATGTCGCGCCCGCGCACGTCCATGCTGGGTTCCTGGCCGTCCGGATAAGGCGCCGCCGAGCCGATTTCGATCTTGATGCGCTCGGCCATCTGCTCGCCGATGGCCATGTTGTAGGTCTTGCGCATGTGGTTGATGATGGCTTCGTCGAAGTCGTCGCCGGCCACGCGCACCGACTCGCAGGCGCTGATGTCGGCCAGGGAGATGATGGCGACCTCGGTGGTGCCGCCGCCGATGTCGACGATCATGCTGGCGGTGGGTTCGGTGACGGGCAGGCCGGCGCCGATCGCCGCCGCCATGGGCTCGGGCACCAGATAGACGCGGCGGGCGCCGGCGCGGGTGGCACTGTCGAGGACGGCGCGTTTTTCGACGGCAGTGATGCCCGAGGGGATGGCGATAACCACGCGCGGGGCGTTGAACCACCGCCCTCCCCCGGCCCGGCGGATGAAATACCGCAGCATCGCCTGGGTCACCTCGAAGTCGCTGATCACCCCGTCTTTGAGCGGACGAATGGCCGTGATGGAACCCGGCGTCTTGCCGAGCATCTCCTTGGCCACCAGCCCCACGGCCTGGCCGTTCTGAAGCACGCGGTTGGTGCCCTTTCTGACGGCGACGACGCTGGGCTCGTTAAGCACAATGCCCTGACCGCGCACGCACACCAGGGTGTTGCAGGTGCCCAGATCGATCCCCATATCGAGGCTGAACATCCCCAAGAGCGAGTCGAAGATCACGGCCACAGCTCCTTCCGGCGCCAGCCGGACCCGAAGCATCATCAGGCTCGGGCGCCGCCCGGCTGGCGGGCTTCCTCACCGCCATATCGCAGCTCGCAGACTCGCGGGAGCAGGTCGGCCGCGCATCCGCCGGCGGCCCACAGGGGATGGGAACAGATCGACGAACAACCCGCTCCGTCGGGTCCGCAACGCCCCGGATCCGGCCCACATCCCGGTCGCCGCAACGGCCGGGACCGATAACGCCGCCCGAGGTCCTGCTAAAATACAATCCCGCCGCATGGGAAGCAACTGCCATGGCGGACGCTGACGTCGCCCACTCGCCCGCAGGGCGCCGGCGGCCTAAGATGCACCAGTCAATTGAGAAGGAGAACCCAGCGATGCCAGAGCAAACGATCAAGCCCGGCGATCCGGCCCCCTATTTCGAGCTGATGGACGAGAACCGCAATACCGTGAAGCTGTCCGACCTGAAGGGCAAGACCGTGGTGCTGCTATTCTATCCCATGGACTTCAGCCCCGTCTGCACCCAGGAGCACTGCGCTTTCGGACCGGAGATCACCCGCTTCGCCCCGCGCAGCGATACCGTGGTCTTCGGCGTCAACTGCGACCATCCCTTCAGCCACGCCGCGTTCAAGCAGCAGTACAAAATCCCCTACAGCCTGCTCTCGGACCCGACGCGCCGTATGGTCAAGGCCTACGGCATGTTCGCAGGCGAGGAGCCGTTCAACTGCGCCAAGCGCGGCACCGTCGTCATCGACAAAGCCGGCCGCATCGCCTTCCACCAGGAGGTCCCCATGAAGGAACCGCGCAAGGTCGAGGACCTGGCAAAGGCCGTGGCCGCGGCCGGCTAATCGCTGCCGCGGCGGCCGGCACGATCAGGGCATGGTGCCTCGGCACCTGAAATCCCTGAACCATCGCGGCTGCATGTTGGCCGCCATCGCTGACGTCATCCCCCGCACCGGGGGATCGGGGAGGGAAAGGAACGGCGCGACGCTACATGCGCCGGCGCATCTTGTTCGCCTCCGCTGTTGCCGTTTCAGCCGCCCACGTTCCTGAGCTCTCCTTCGATCCTGTTGTCGGGTCTGATCACCACGCCCGAGGCCCTGGGCCCGACCTCGACGGCGATGAGTTGCGTCCGTTTGCCCTGTGGGCGAGTGTCGCGAATTGTGTTGCCCTCCAGCACCGTGTCGCGCGTGGCGCCCTCGATCTTCACGCCAAACCCCGCTTTGCCGGCCGTGCCGTTGTCCTCGATGACGTTCCCGCGCAACGTGCAGCGGTGGCCGGCGTTGAACTCCGGCTCTTCGCGGAAATGCACGCCGCCGACGCCGTTGCGGCGCACCTGGTTGTTGACGAACAGGTTGTCGGTGTCCTTGTGGCCGATGGAGATGCCGTAGCTGGCGCTGTCCTCCAGGACGTTGTTCTCGAAGGTGCCGTGGCGGACGCCCCAGCAGAGGAACAGGCCCATGGAGCCGTTGCGCACGGCGCGGCAGTTGCGCACGATGGTGCGCGGCGAGCCGGTGCCGGGATGGAAGCCCAGGTTGGCGTTGCCCTCGGCGCAGCAGTCCTCGACCAGGACGCCATCGGTGGTCTGCCAACTGAACCCGTCGCCGTTGTAGTTGCGGACGGTGCAGCGGCGGATGATGCAGCGCCGGGCCTCGTGCAGGTAGATGCCGCCGCCGCGGCAGCCGTCGAGGAAGGCGTCGCGGTTCTCGGCGATGTTCCCGTCGACGGTCAGGTCCTCGATGGCCACGTCGCTGATGTTGCGCGCCGAGAGGATGGGGAAGCTGCTCTGGACCCAGGCCTCGTCGGCGTGGGCGTAGTCGCGCTCGGGGCGGCGGTCGAGGGTGATCTGGTTGCCCGCGATGGCCACGATGGTGCGCACGTTGGCGCCCCAGCCATGCTGCTGCTTGCGGTCCTTGATGGTGATGCCCATGCCGGGACGAAGCGCCGAGGCATCGGCCACCACCGCGACGTACTCGCTGAGATCGAAGTCCTGGGCCAGGCGGACGCGGGCGAAGGCGGGGCCTTTCTTCAGAATGGTCGAGGGACCCGCGCCGCGGACGGTCATGGGGACGCGAATGTGCAGCGAGTCGTACATGGTATAAGTGCCCGGGCCGATCAGGAGCGTGCCGCCCCCAGTAGGGAACCGGCGCGCCACCTCGTCGGCGGCCTTCTGAAGCGCGTAGCTGTCAGCGCCGACAAACTCGCCCGAATCGGTACCGACGCTGACCGCGCCGGTGGCGGAGGACGGTGCGGCCCCGGCGCCCAGAGCGACGGCGCCGGCCAGAAGCAGCACAAACAAGCCCGTGGTGAGGCAGATGCACATGCGCGCTATTCTCCCCGCGGCGCGCGATTTGTCACCGGCGCCTCGCCGCAGGCCATCGTCTGCGCGGAAGGCCGCACGACCGTTGAGACAGTCGGGAAATGGCGATTCCCGACGGGAAAGGTCGTACACCCTGCGCGCGAGTGTCGCTTGCGTCGCGCGGGCCGGCAACTAACATCCAGGCGCCCATGTCCATCTCACCCAACCAGACCGTCGAGCAGCTCCGGACGGCGTTTGCCGTGCCCGGACTGACTTTCGAGCGCGGCCCGGGCGGACTGCCGCGGGCGTGCATCGACACGCCACTGGCCCGCGCGCTGATCTATCTGCACGGGGCCCATGTCGCCGCGTTTCAACCCGCCGGTCATGAGCCGGTCCTCTTCACCAGTGCCGCCAGTCTCTATCAGCCCGGCAAACCCATCCGCGGCGGCGTGCCGGTGATCTTCCCCTGGTTCGGCCCGCGGGCCGGGCATCCCGAATCGCCCATACACGGCTTCGTGCGGCAGGTCTCCTGGACTCTGACCGAGGCGCGGCACCAGGCCGACGGATCGCTGCTCCTGCAGATGCGCCTTGCCGACGATGCCCACATGCGGCAGCAGTGGCCGCACGCCTTTGAACTGCGCTACGCGGTGGCCGTCGGCCGGTCGCTGCGGCTGGTCCTGACGGTTGTCAACGGCGCCTCCGAGCCGTTCACGTTCGACTCGGCGCTGCACACCTACTTCGCCGTGGGCGATGTCAGGCAGGCCAGCGTCAGCGGGCTGGCCGGCGCCACCTACCTGGACAAGACCGACGCCATGAGGCGGAAGGTCCAGGACAGTCGGCCCATCACTTTCACGGCTGAGACCGACCGTCTCTACGTCAACACGACGGCGACGTGCGTGCTGGACGATCCGGTGCTTGGCCGGCGCATCGTCGTCGAGAAGAAAGGCTCGCGGAGCACCGTGGTGTGGAACCCGTGGATCGCCAAGGCGCGGGCCATGCCCGACTTCGGCGATGACGAGTGGCCGCGCATGCTGTGCATCGAGACAGCCAACGCCGCCGACAACGCGGTGACGCTGCCGCCGGGGCGGCAGCACCTCATGCAGGTTCAGATCGGTGTTGAGGGCCGGCCGTAGGCGTGGAAGCGGCTATCATGGACTGCATCTCCGGGGGCGGCGGGATTTGGAACTCCATTGGCCGGCCGGTGCGCGGGTGCTCGAAGGCCAGCCCCGTGGCGGCCAGCATAAGCCGACCGGTCTTCGGTGACCCGCTGCCGTAGACCGTGTCATTGACGACGGGATGGCCGCGTTCGGCCAGGTGGGCACGGATCTGGTGCTTGCGTCCGGTTTCGAGCGTGACGCTCAGCAGGGAGCGGTCGCCGGCAAGAACGGCGAGCACCTGATAGCGTGTGACGGCGGTGCGGCCCCTGCCGGGTCGGCGGGTGGATCGCACCGAGCCGTCGGGGGCTTCGGAAAGCCGCGATTCGATCCGTCCGCTGCGCGGCTCGGGAACGCCGTGCACGATGGCGCTGTACGTGCGCCGCACCGTGTGCCTGAAAAACTGGCGCTTCAGGTGCTGATGAGCCGCGTGGTTCTTGCTGAAGACCAGCAGACCCGAGGCGTCGCGGTCGAGGCGATGGACCACGCCGGCGCGGGCCGAAGGCTGGCTCTGGGCCAGATAGCGGCGGATCAGAGCGATGGCAGTGGGGCGCCGCTCGCGCGGAACCGTGCTGGTGAGCAGCCCCGCCGGCTTGATCACCACCAGGACGTCCGCATCCTCGTACACGATCTTCAGGGGTCCGATCGAGGAGCGCGCTTCAGTCGTCTCCGCCGTGCTCTGCCGCGCACTGACGCGGATTTGATCTTCCGCGCCCACCTCGTGGGCGGCGCGGCGCACAATCTGCCCGTTGACGCTGACCCGCCCGCGGCCAATCATCGCGCGCAGCGTCGTGCGGCTCACCCCCGGGTTGTGCTGGATAAGCCACTGCAACAGCGTCATATCACCGGGATGATCGGGGGATCCTCCAGGACCTCCAGCACTTCCAGGAAGCGCATGGCCCGCCGCTGGACGCCGGGGTCGTCCTCGATCGAGTCGCGAAGCCCCAGCCACACCCGGAACATCGTGGTGAGCACGGCCGCCTCGGTGCGGGCCTCCTGAAGCCGGCTGCGCGACTGCTCGTAGTTGTCGGCCGGCCAGTAGCTGTCTTTGGGCGCCGTGGCCGCCCGGAACACCTCGAGCTGTTCGGAAATGGGCACGAAGGTCTGGGCCCGCCCGAAGATGACCAGGACCGGTCGCGGCCAGACGTTGGGGGCGAAGTCCACGGGGCGGAAGTTTCGCAGATCGGCGCCGGCGTGAAGTCCGGCCAGCGGCAGGCCGACATGGTGCACCAGCCAGGCGACGGGGCCGGGCAGGGTGCGCCGGGCGATGCCGTCGGCCAGTGTCTCAAAGCGGGCGTAAGGCTCGCAGAGCACAAGGGCATCGATGGCCGCCCCCTCGCCGGGTTCGGCGGCGGCGGCCAGCAGGGCGGCGGCGCCGGTGTTGACGCCGATGCCGTAGATGCGCTTCGACGCGGCCGCACGGTTCTGGCGCAGCCAACGGACGGCGGCCAGCACGTCGTATCGTTCGCGATCGCCGTAACTGATGAGGTTGCCGCCGCTGTCGCCGTGGGCACGGAAGTCGAAGGCCAGAACGTTGTAACCGTTGGCGGCCAAGGCCGCCCCCAGGGAGTGTTGGCGCTCCTTGCCCGAACCGACGCCGTGGCAGACGATGACGCTGCGCTGTGCCCAGCGAGTGGCCTGATCGGGTAACAGGCCGCCGGGCGGCGCAGCGGCCGGCACCCACCATCCGCTGAGGCGCACACCATCGGAGCTGCGGAACTGGACCGGCTCGTAGGGCGCCTCCACGAAGCGCGGCACGGGCAGCATCTGGACCTGAGTCGGCGCTCCGCCCAGCAGCAGGCGGGGACGGTACGTGATCAGCAGGGAGAAGCCGTAGGGCACGATCAGCGTCACCAGCACGGCCCGCTGCGCCAGCAGAATCAGCAGCGCCCGCGGCGGATGAGGGAGGCGCGGTCGGCCCAGCATGTCCAGCGGGACCGCCGCCCAGCGATACAACAGGCGCAGGCTCAGGGTATCGACGAGCTTGACGAGGCAGACGGCAGCGATGAGTACGTAGACGAAGCGCGCGCCCTCCATGAAAGCGAGCGTGCCGCCCATCAGCCGCACGTTGATGAAGAGCAGCACCGCCCCCAGCACGCTGCCCGTGATGACCGTAAACGCCAGCGAGATCACCGGCCCGCTGTGCTGATGGCGCAGGCGGCGGCTGAGCGACCAGAACAGCACGGCCGCCGGTAGCAACGCGTACAACAGCATCAGCAGGGACTGAACGATGCGCATCATGAGGGCCGAATTACGCGGGCGGCCGTCATGACGCCTCGCCCGTGCTGGCGATTGTAGCCCCGCACGGGCCGGTGCAGCAATCGGGGCCGTCGGCTTCCTGGATCCCCAGCGGCCTGTAGAGGGTGTCGCGTTCGACGGGTTCGAAGCCCGCCTCGCGGATGAGCCGTTTCATGCGGACGACGTCCAGTTCCTGGTGGGTGCCCTGGCCCTGGCGCTTGGTGATGTCATACCACACAACGGTGCCGTCCATGTCGTCGCAGCCCCAGCTCAGCGCCATCTGCGAGAGCCCGATCCCCTGCATGATCCAGAAGGCCTTGATGTGCGGGATGTTGTGGAGCATGAGTCGGGCGATGGCCAGTGTCTTCAGGTCGGTCAGCCCCGTGGGCCCCGGCAGATGGCCCAGCTCGCTGTGCTCGGGAACGAAGCAGAGCGGGATCATGCAGTTGAAACAGGCGGGGGCGTTTTCGATTTTCGATTTTCGATTTTCGATTGGGGGAAGATTTGCGATTTGCGACCCTTCGTCGCTTCGTCGCTTCGTCGCTTCGTCGCTCTCCTGCCCTTCGTGCCTGCGTGCCTCCGTGCCTCCGTGCCTTCTCTCCGCACCTGAACCGTGAACCCTCAACCTCAGGCTCTCCTCCTGCAACTCGCGCAGCTTCAGCAGGTGCCTCACCCGCTCCTCGGGCCGCTCGACGTGGCCGTAGAGCATCGTGGCATTGGTGTAGATCCCCAGCGAATGGGCGATGCGGTGGACCTCGAACCACTTATCGGCGCGCACCTTGCCCCTGAAGACCTCATCGTGAACGCGGTCGTCGAAGATTTCGGCTCCGCCGCCGGGCATCGAGCCCAGTCCCGCCTCGCGCAGCGCTGTCAGGACCTCGGGCACGCCCATGTGCGCGATCCGCGAGAAATGGATGATTTCGATGGCGGTAAACGCCTTGATGTGCAGGCTCGGACACTCGCGGCGGATGCCCCGCAGCATCTCCAGGTAATAGTCGAACTTCAGCCAGGGATGCAATCCGCCGACGATGTGGACCTCGGTGGCACCGGCCTCGGCGGCCTTGCGCGCGGTGGCGATCACCTGCTCGACGGGCATCTCATAGGCCCCCTCCTCGCCGCGCTTGCGGTAGAACGAGCAAAACTTGCACGACAGCGCGCACACGTTGGTGTAGTTGATGTGCCGGTTGCGGTTGTAATAGACCCGTCGGCCGTGCAGCCGCGTGCGCACGATGTGGGCCAGCCGCCCGATTCCGTGAATGTCGCGCGAGCGATACAGCGTCAAGCCGTCATCGCAGGACAACACCTCCCCCGCCAGCACCTTCTGCGCCAGGGGCAGCAGCAGGCGGTCGCTCACGAGTGACGCCGGGTCGCTGTTCATCGGCGCGGGAGTATAGTGGCGGCGACTGGCGCGATCCAGGATTTCGACGGTTTTGAAAGGTCGGCCATCGCCTGCGCCTCACGACTGCCACGAGATGGTCAACTGGATCACGTCGGGCCGCGGCCTGCCCTGCTTGTCTTTCAGCGGCTCGATCCACCACTCGTAGAGGGCCACCTTTGTCGGCAGGTCGACTTCGTTGCTGCCGCTGGACCGAATGATGCGAACGTCGGTGACCTTGCCGGTCTCATCCACGGCCACGCGGAAGACTACGCGCGGCGCCACCATGGTGGCCAGGTCGATGCGGGCCTTGATGCTCAAGCGCGGTCGGACGGGTTTGATCTGGCGTCCGGCGCGGGCTTCGATGTGGCCGGGGCGGATGATGACGCTGTTGACGGTGCTGCTGAAGGGGTCGGACTCGGCGTCGCCCTGGGGGGCGGGGTCGGCCGACGCCACCGGCATGCCCGGAGGCCGGCCGGTCCCGCCGACATCGGCAGGAGCCGACGGCGCGATGGGCGCGGGAGGCGCCGCCGACGCGGCGCGCCCGGAAGCCACCGCCGTCGCCACCGGCGCAGAAGGCACGAGGGACCCAGGAGCTGCGCCAGGAGCAGAAGGCGTGGCGGCTTGCGGCGGATGCTGCGCAGCGTGGGACGAATCCACACCCGACGCAGGCGGAGCCGCGGGCGGCGCAGCGGCAGGCACTGCGGCATCGCCGACGACCGGCGTGTGAGGCGCCTGTTGTGGAGGCTCGACGGCGCTGGCGATGGCCTGAAGGGTCGCTTCCACCGACGGCGATTGCTCGGAAAGACTCGAATCAACCGGCTCCCGAGCGATAGCGGCCGCGATACCCTCCGGCGGCGGCGTCTGCGGCGGCGCGTCGGGCGGCCCATCCGGCTGCACCAGCGGCGTGTCGGTTGGGGCAGCGTCCATCATTGGCGGTGTCGGCGCGGGTATGCGCAGCGCCATCGCCGGCATGCGGGGGGGCACCAGCAGCTCGGCTTCATCAGCGTGTGATGGGTATGGCCGCGGTTGCGGAACACCGGCCGGCCGACCGTCGCCTCCTTCGCCCGTCAACCCTGTGAAGCCGGAGGGCGCATCGGGAATAGCGCCGGGACCTTCCGGATCGCGGCTGAGGAAGGCCTGGTCCTGCGGTCCCAGCGGAGCCTCCTGCGGCCGCTCGCCCGGCGCGGCGGTGGCGGCGGCGCCCTTGCCATCCGGCTCGCCGAAGCGCATCGGTGGCAGTTCGGGCAACACGGCAACGTGCTGAAGGGGCGGAGCCGCAGCCGCCTGCCACAGCGGAACCCGCTCAGACCCGCCGTCGAACGAACGAGCATCAGGCCGCGAGGCCGGCGGCCCGGCGGGCGGATCCAGCCGTGACAACATCACGCCGACCACGCCGTGCAGCAGCAGCGACGCGCCCAACGCCAGCAGCACACTTGGATCCAATCGGCTCATACCACTCCAGGTCACAGCGCCGGCCACGAATCCCGTCACGGTCCGGCCGATTGAGGCGTAGCGGAAGCCGCCACCTCTTCGCCCCAGACCCTCTGCGCATGGCGGTTGGCTCGGGCCAGTTGCAGCGCCAGCAGCACCAGCACCACCAGTGACACCGGCGCGTACAGCCAGAATACCCAGACCGTGATGACCGTCCACACCCAGTTGTCCAACACCAGGCCGGCCGCCCACGGCATCAGTCCGACGACCACGGCCAGCAGCAGGGGCGCCGGCCACGCCGCCTCGAGCCGTCGCGCCAGCCGGTGCAGATACGTCCACAACAGCAGCGTGCTTGCCACGAGCACCGCGCGCAGCACGTATCCCAGCGGCGCCCACTGCCCGGCGATGGTCATGCTGTCGGCCGGACTGTTGATGCTGCGGAACAGGGCGATGGCACTGCCCGCCAGCCCCAGGCTGGCCGCGATGCGCACGGCCCAGCGATGTGTCCGCAGGCGGTCGGGTCGGCGTCCCTCGGGCATGGTGTGCAGGAGCACGCCGGTATGGAACAGCAGGTAATAGATGCCCAGGAAGAAGACGCACACGGCCATGACCTGGGGGTCGTTCATGGAGCGCCCCAGGAAATCATGGGTGGCGAAGGTGGCCACAATCAGGCAGGCCAATGCCACAAGCTGGGCGAGGATCAGGAAGTAGACGCCGCTGAGGAGGCGCGCCGTCCAGCGCGGATTGCTCAGCCGCAGCGACTGCTCGCCTCCGGTGGAAAGCCACAGGGGCAACTGGCACACGGGGCAGTTCGCAAAGCCGGCCGCCGCCCGCAGGCTCGCGCCGCAGCGCAGGCAGTGCGGGGTCTGATCGGAGTTGTTGGCAGTGGTGGCGACCATGGCTGGATCCCGCAGTGGACTGATATTCAGTATAGATGGGCTGCGGCGGCTGACAAGCTGGCCACCGGCGGCCGATGCTTGATCCCCGCGTGCCCCTCGCCCGCGATTATTTCAGGACCTGCATCTCGATCAGTTGCATCATGGTATCGGAGCCGCCCTCGATCGTGGTGCGCATTCTGACCATGGCTCCGGGCACCTGGTCACAGGACCAGATGATCGAGCGAATTTCGCTGCCGCCGTTCCGTGCGACTGTTTCGACGCGCTGGCAACGGATCGACTGTCCGCCGACGCTCAACTCCTCCTCGCCGCTGCCGACCACCGTCTCGGCATCCGCCTTTTCCTTCATCCGCTGCGCTACCTCGGTCCGGCCAACCCGGGCGGCCGCGATCTGCGTCTGAACGAGCGGCTTGCCCGCTCCCGATGGCATCGCCTTTGGCAAGATGTGGATTTCCAGCACCGCGCGCTCGGGCGTGATCTCCACAAGCCTCGTGGTGATCTCCAGCTCGGTCCTGGCGCCGTTCATGCGCGTGGTGCTGCTGAACCGCACCCAGGTGCCGGCCTTGAACGCCGACCACGTCAGGTACATCGGATTGTCGACCTTGTCGTCGGCCGGCTCGCCCGCCAACGCCGCCAACAGCGGCAGGACAAGGACCATCCCTGCGATGCGAGACATCGACATGCCATCAGCTCCTTGAACCAGCGACCTATGCGTGTATCGCCCTTCCCTCCACCGCCAGCGCCGCCTCCTTCAAGGCCTCGGCCAGCGTCGGGTGGGCGTGGAACGAACGGGCGATGTCTTCGCTGCTCGCGGCGAACTCCATCGCCACGGCCGCCTCCGCGATCATGTCCGACGCATGGGCGGCCAGGATTCCCACACCCAGAATGCGGTCGGTCTTCGCATCGGCGATGACCTTCACCATTCCGTCGGTGGCATCCATGCTGCGGGCGCGGCCGTTGCCCTTCAGCGCGAACCGTCCCACCTTCACCGCACTATGCGCGGCGGCATCCTCCTCGCTCAACCCCACCTGCGCCAGCTCCGGGTGCGTGTAGACCACACCCGGGCAGGCGCGGTAGTTCACGTGCCCGGCGCGGCCGGTCATCCGCTCGACGGCGGCGATGCCCTCCTCCTCGGCCTTATGCGCCAGCATGGCGCCGCCGATAACATCGCCGATGGCCCAGATGCCCTTCACACTGGTCTGGAAATCCTGGCCGACCCGGATGAACCCCTTGTGGTCCTGTTCAACGCCCAACTCGCGCAGACCCAGCCCTTCGGTCATGGGACGGCGGCCCACGGCCACCAGCACGCGGTCGGCCTGCTCCGTGCCGCGCTCCGAGCCGCTGGCCCACTTCACCTGAACCCTGCCGTCGACGATGCTCGCCGATTCGACCGTGGTCTTGAGGCGGAACGTCAGGCCCTGTTTCTCCAACAGTTGCTGAAGCTGGCCGGCAAGCTCGCCGTCCATGCCGGGGAGGATTCGGTCCAGCAGCTCCAGCACCAGCACCTGGCTGCCCAGGCGGGCCCAGACCGAGCCCAGCTCCAGCCCGATGTACCCCGCGCCGATCACGATCATCTTCTCGGGCACCGCATCCAGCGACAGCGCCTCGGTGGATGAGATGATCTGCCGCCCGTTGAAGGGCAGCGACGGCAGCTCGACGGGCGCGCTGCCGGTGGCGATGAGGATGCGCGGCGCCCGCAGCGTCCGCGGCCGTTCCGGCCCGCTGACGTCCACCTGTCCCGGGGCGGTGATCCGCGCGGCGCCGGCCACGTGCTCGACCCTGTTCTTGCGGAAGAGGAACCCCACGCCGCCGCTCAGCGCCTTCACTACCTCATTCTTGCGCGACATCATCGCCGCCAGGTCCAGCGACAGCTTCTCGAACCGCACGCCATGGCGCAACAGCCCGTGGGCCGCTTCGTGATAGCGATGGCTCGACTCCAGCAGCGCCTTGGAGGGAATGCAGCCGATGTTGAGGCATGTGCCCCCCAGGTGCTGCTTCTCTACACAGGCCACCCGCATGCCGAGCTGGGCCGCCCGGATGGCGGCGACGTATCCGCCGGGCCCCGCGCCAATCACAATCAGATCATACGATGATTCTGCCATAGACAGCTCGCTCACAGTCTCCACTACCGCCTGCGCTTCTACCATCTCTCCAGCAGCAGGCCCGCCGAACGAACCTCCACGCTCGGCGCGGGCACATCCCGCCCGGCGATGCGCTCGATGCGCGAGATGCGCAGCGGACCGACCACCGCATTGAGCGGCGGCCGCCCGCTTGTATGGTTCAGCCTCACCTGCCCGTCGCCGCCACGCAGGCTCAGACCGCCGGCGATCACCTTCTCGTCGGCCGGCCTGCCGTCCATACAGATGGCGATGCGCCCGCTGGATGCGTTCCAGGTGAACATCACGTGATGCGGCTGCGCCGACTTCCATGCCGAGATGTCGGCCGCCACCGTGTGCGTCCGGCCATCCTCCTCGTGGAGGTTGAAGCGAAGCAGGCTGCGGCCGCATTCGCGGATGATATGCACATCCCACATGGACCTGGCCCAGCCGCTGGCGCCGCTGCGCAGCAACAGCGTTCCCCAGGCGGGGGCGCTGGGACCATCCCATCGGGGGGCGATCCAGCACTCCACCGTTCCCGCGCTCGCCGGCAAAACGCTGCCGGGGAAACGCAGCATGGCATCCGTCAGGAGCGCGCCCTGGCCAAACCGCGACCCGGCAAAGCCAGGCGCCTGGCCATCGAACCCGCCGCCCGGACCCACCTGAGGCCGGGCGATTGCCTCAAACGACGCCAGCGAGCACAGCAGCGTTGTGTGGGCATCGGGTTCGGGAGCGGCAAGAGGCTGGAGATAAGCCTCGCTCATCTGCCGGCCATCCTCATCCAGCAGCGACCTCAGCTCCAGCCGCGGATAGATCATCACTGGCCCGCGGTGTTCGTCCGTCGGCGCCACATCGAACGTCAGCCGCGCCTCGCGAACCGCGCCACCGGCCGGGATGTTCACATCGTGCGACGCGGGGATGATACGCATCGGACTATCCGACCACAGCCCAAGCGCGCCCGACAGGCCTGCGGCGAGACTGCTGCGCAGCGTAACATGCGCGCGGCGCGGCGCTGGCGGCGCAGGCGATTCGATGGTGTCGATGAAGACCTCCACTCCCGGCGGCAGCACGTCCACGGCAAACGTCCACGCCTCGCCCGGCGAGCTGGCGATGAAGTACGCCTTGCGGGCCTGGCGCTCCGTCGCCGGCGCCACGGTCGAACGGCCCTCAATGCGCCAACCCCGCGGCCCCGTCCACGCAACTGCGCCGCCGGGCCCCCCTTCCGGCAGCTCGAATCGCTGGCCCGCTGCGATCGCCCTGGGCGCCGGGGCTGCCGCCTGCGCCGGCCGGATCGCCATCTCGCCGGGCGCAGGCTCGGTCGAGGTGATACGGAACTTCGCCACGCTCAGCGGCCGCAGCGGCACTTCGATGGCCGACAACTCACCGATCCGGACCGGCGACCATCGCCCCACCGTTTCCATTTCTTTGGTTGAGCGGTCGAACAGCGCGTTGGAGTGCGCATTGTCGATGAGCTGCATGCTGAGCTCGACCGCCCCGGCATCCCATCCGGCCAGCTCCAGCCTCACAGCGCGGTCGGGCGCTTCGAGATCGCTCTGGAGCCGATAGACCAGCACCTCCACGGCATCGGCTTGGCGCGTGGCGATGGCGCCCAGCTCCGCATCGCCGCCGCTTACCGTCAGCCTTGGCCCGGTCATCTGCGCAAATGCGCGGAAGCTGTGATACGACGCCTTGGGAATGTCGCCGCGCGTGATCATGCCCCAGTTGCGCCCGTCGTCGCTGGCGAAATCGGGGCTGGATTCCTTGAACGCGAAAAACGTCTGGGCCGCCAGGCCGCCCTCGATCATCCGGTGCAGCGCCGCGATCTGATAGGCGGCCGCGTATTCCGTGTCGTAGAGGTTGCGCGGGCCGCCGCTGGCCTGCCACTCGTCGATGACCATCTGCGCATCGCGGAAGCGTGGATGCGCCGCCAGGATCTTCCGCGTGGCCTCGATGCTCGCCGCCAGGCCATCGGGCATCAGGTCGTAGACGTGCCAGGAGACGAAGTCCATCGGCAGGTCGTTGGCGTCGCAGAACTCGACGAAGGCGCGCATCCACACCATGTCGGGACTGGCCAGGCTCGGCCCGCCGACCAGCGCCGTTGGATCGGCGCGGCGGACGGCGGCCGCGAAGTGCCGGTAGATTTCCAGAAACTCCTTCAGCCCGCCCTTGAGGAACCCGCCGCCGAGGTTGGGCTCGTTCCACACCTCCCAGTAGGCGACGTTGAACCCCTGCTCTTTGCAGTGGCGGACTGTGTCCTCGATGAGCTTCTCATACGCCGCCCAGTCTTTGGGCATGCCCTCTTTGGTGCCGTCCACCGAAAGCCACGTGGGCGTGAAGCAGCAGGTCATGATTGTCGCGGCGCCGGCGTCGGTAATCTTCCGCATCTGCGCATCGAAGCGCGTCCAGTCGTACCTGTCGGGAGCGGGCGAGACGCCCAACGGCGGGCAGTACGTCCAGAAGCGCACCAGCTTCGCCCCCGACTCGCGGAAGAGCCGCTCGGTGGCCGGGCCGAAGTTCAGGTCGGCCGCATTCGCGCCCCAGTTGATCAGGGCGAAGTCGACGCCCTTGAGCATGGCCGGGATCGGCGAAAGCTCGCGCGCCGTGTCGATGCGCAGCGTTACCGGCGCGGCCGGCGCAGGCAGCCGTCGGACCTTCATCGCCACCGTGCCTCGATGGAACCGCAGGTCGTCGATCAGGAGGCTGCCGCTTCGTCCGGAATAGCGCAGGGCGAAAACTTTCACGTCGTCCCAGCGGGGTCCGTTGCGGCCCCAGTTGTGAAAACGGCAGTCCTCGCGGAGCACGACCACCTGGCGCCAGTCGGCAAAGTCGAGCGTCAGCGGCGGCGAATCCCACGCCGACCAGTCGCTCTGCGAGAGCCTGATCTCCAGCGTCCCGCCCGAGCCATCTCCCTTCACCCAGAACGAATACCCGTCGCTGCCGACGAGCGTTCCTTTCAGCCGCCCCAGGTCGAAGTACTTCATTCCCATCGGGCCGATGTCAGTCTCGAGCGTGAACCGCACCGCCCCGCGGCCCTCGCGGTACTCGCCCTCCGCGGCCGCGGCGGAGAACCGCATGGGCTTGTCCTCCGCCAGCGTGATGTTCTGCCACCCGTCGGTCGTGTCGAAAGATGCCCGCCCCAGCTCGATGGCCGGCGCATCGGGGATGGCATCAAGCCGGATGCGCGTCGCCCCCGCCGTGAGTTGGGCCAACGCGGCCGCGCCGGGCAGCAATATCCCCAACAGCACGCATGCCAACGACGGCTTGGTCATCAGGGCACTTCCTTTCCAACTCACCCGCGGCAACCGGCCGCAAGACGGCCGGCATGGTACCGCCATCCGACGCAGCGTGCACGACCAAGGCGAAGGTGCCCCGCGATGGCCAGCCGCGAGCGGCGCCAGGGACGGGCGAGCCTCCGCGGTCCGCGCTCTGGTAGCACGGAAGAGCGCTCGGCGTGTGCGTCGCCCGTCGCGTCCGCGCCGCTTATCGGACAGGCGCAGAACCCGCCCGCGGACTTGCCTTTGCGACAAAGATATTGGAGATAGAAACCTGTCGGGCGTGCACGTCCGACGCGCGGCCCGGCGGGGTCTTTTGAGAACGCCGGGCGCAGCGGTGGGGTGCCTGTTGAGGGACACCGTAAGCCGCCAGGTTCCGCATGGATTGGCGGCGGGGACAAACAATCGAGGCCGGCGCGACCGTGTTGTATGGGTCCGCCGGCCCGGTTTGTTTGCGCGCTGCGCCCCATTCATTGTCGCAGGACTCTCTTCTGCCCCTGTTCGTGCCACCCGCCCGCAAGGGGCGCGGACACGGGCGAGGACGCCCGTGCCACATTGAGCGCCGGTGCGATCCCGGACGCCGGCCGCGGAAACCGTCACTCGCTCCCATCACGGTGCCGGCGGGGACCACAGAGACCATCACGCTATGGGGCAGTCGATCGACGGGGGGGCTTTTATGCTCCAGAGGATGGCTGTCACTCAGGTGACGATATTGTCGCGTGCGTCGCCGCGGACGGTGCCGGTGCCGGCGCCCTGCTCGAGCACGTCGAAGTCCTCGCCGTCCTGGGCATCCAGCGTGTCGTTGCCGTCGCCGCCCCGCAGCGTATCGTGGCCGCTCAGATCCGTCAGCGTGTCGTTGCCCAGCCCGCCGTCGAGGATGTCATCGTCGGCCCCGCCGTCGAGGACGTCGTTGCCGTCGTTGCCGAACAGCGTATCGTTGTCGCTGCCGCCGTTGAGGTTGTCGTTGCCGGCGCCGCCTTTGAGCCAGTCGCGGCCGGCGCCGCCAAAGAGCGTGTCGTTGTCGGCCTCGCCGAAGAGCCGGTCGTTGCCGGCGCCGCCATCAAGCACATCGTTGCCGGCGCCGCCGAAGATCTGATCGTCGCCGGCGCCGCCTTTGATGGTGTCCTGGCCGTCGGCGGCGATGATGGTATCGTTGCCGGCGCCGGCCACGACTCTCATGGACACCCCCAGCTCCGTCACGGCGCGCACCAGGTCATTGCCCCCAAGCGCCTTGACGACAATGCGGTTGAAGCTCGCCGCCGCGAAGCTCTTCTCCTGGCCGTTGATGCGCACCAGCACGTCGTCGGCCACCCGCGAGAAGAGGACGGTGTCGTTGCCGGTGGTTGCGGTGACGTGAAGGATGCCGTTGATGACCGAGGCGGCCGGCAGCAGGCGGCTTTCGAGCTGCTCCACGGGAAGGTTGTCTTGCATGAGATCCACTTTCAATGAGGGTCCGGGTTCGCAAGCCAGGTGACGGCCGGCGCAGTTTCGATCTGGTCCATTGGACGCTGGGGCGGGGGCGTTTGTTTGACGTATTCCCGCCGGCGCGCCGTGTAAAGATAGGACCAGTTCCAATGGTACCGTACCGGAAAGTACGCCGCTTCTTCCATGCGCCAGTCGGGGCCAAGTTGCCGCAGCAGATCGTCGCCGGCGGGATCGGCATCCCTTGGCCTTTCGCGCACGCGGTCCCAGACGATGATCCGCCGGAGGTGGGGCATCCGCCGCACGTCGGAGAGGATGGAGGCCGGTCGATGCACCGTCATGAAGCGGGTGATCGGCTGGTTGACGAAATCCTGGGGCATAAGCTTGATGCCGCTGGCGATGGAGGCGTAGTACTTGCCCGGGCGGTTTTCGATGGTTCCGCCGGCGGGGTGGGCCGTCTGGCTGCCTTCGGCAACGTAGGCGCGGGCCGGACCATTGGGGTCCTGGGTGGCCCAGACGTCGGCGACGATGAGATCCACCGGCGGCTCGGAACCGGCGAACATCCGCCCCCAGGACTGTGCGAGATTGGCGCCGATGAAGATGCTGATGGCGACGATACGGAGCGTGCGTGTGGGCAGTCGCATGAACAGTATGGCCAGAGCAACGGCCATGGCCGGCCA